>Ga0308399_1000213_pt1 | contig 20565 bp, 20 predicted proteins | sample HotsprSampOS1260_FD_202367 | JGI IMG/M metagenome (GOLD analysis project Ga0308399, IMG submission 202367) | Hot spring phototrophic mat microbial communities from Octopus Spring, Yellowstone National Park, Wyoming, United States - 20060914_OS12-60 ... | reverse complement strand
CCCCAGCCAGGACCTCCTCAAGGAGATCCAGGAGCTGGACCAGGCCATAGAGGCGGAAAGGCGCATCTACCGGGGTCTCTAGGGGTAGAATCCCTGTGGGCGAAGGCCCAAAGGAGGTAAGGGATGAAGAACCCTGTTCGCGTGGTGGTGACCGGTGCCGCAGGCCAGATTGGCTACAGCCTTCTCTTTCGCATCGCCGCGGGGGAGATGCTGGGCAAGGACCAACCCGTGATCCTGCAACTCCTGGAGATCCCCCAGGCCCTGAGAGCCTTAGAGGGGGTCATCATGGAGCTGGAGGACTGCGCCTTCCCCCTCCTTGCAGGGATTGAGGCCACCGATGACCCCAAGGTGGCCTTCAAAGACGCGGACTACGCCCTCCTGGTGGGGGCGGCCCCCAGGAAGGCGGGCATGGAGAGGCGGGACCTCCTGGAGCTGAACGGCAGGATCTTCGCCGAGCAGGGCCGGGCCCTGGCGGAGGTGGCCAAGAAGGACGTGAAGGTGCTGGTGGTGGGCAACCCCGCCAACACCAACGCCCTTATCGCCTATAAGAACGCAGAGGGCCTGAACCCCAGGAACTTCACCGCCATGACCCGGCTGGACCACAATCGGGCCAAGGCCCAGCTCAGCAAAAAGACCGGGGTGGCCGTGGACCGCATCCGCCGCATGATCGTCTGGGGCAACCACTCCTCCACCATGTTCCCCGACCTCTTCCACGCGGAGGTGGACGGGAGGCCCGCCCTGGAATGGGTGGACATGGAGTGGTACGAGAAGGAGTTCATCCCCGCCGTGGCCCAGAGGGGCGCCGCCATCATCCAGGCCCGGGGGGCCTCCTCCGCCGCCAGCGCCGCCAACGCCGCCATTGAGCACATCCGCGACTGGGCCCTGGGCACCCCGGAGGGGGACTTTGTCTCCATGGCCGTCCCCTCCCAGGGGGAGTACGGCATCCCCGAGGAGATCGTCTACTCCTTCCCCGTGACCGCCAAGGGCGGGGCCTACCGGATCGTGGAGGGGCTGGAGGTGAACGAGTTCGCCCGCAAGCGCATGGAGATCACCGCCCAGGAGCTTCTGGACGAGATGGCCCAGGTGAAGGCCCTGGGACTGATTTAAGAGAGAGTCCAGGGTCTAGCGTCAAGGGTCCAGCCAGGGCACTCCTCCTGACCCTAGACCCTTGGCCCCAACCCCTCCCCCATGCCTGCGCCGCCCTGGGGCGTCAGGCCCTTTCCAGCTCAAAGGCCTGGTGCACCGCCCTCAGGGCGGCCTCGGCGTAGGCGGCGGGGATGATGACGGAGATGCGCACCTCGCTGGTGGCGATCATCTCTATGTTGGCCCCGACGGAGGCCACCGCCTGGAACATCCTGGCGGGGATCTCCGGAGCCGAGGCCAGGCCCACGCCCACGATGGACACCTTGGCGATATCGGGCCTGAGGATGGCCTCCCCCCCGATCTCCGCCAGGACGGGTTCCAGGGCCTCGAGGGCCTCCTGGGCGAAGTCCTTCTTCACCGTGAAGGCCATCTGCTGCCGGGAGGGGTCGTGGCCGGGCACCCCCTGGATGATCATGTCCACGGCGATGCCCCTTTCCGCCAGGGCCTGGAAGACCTTGGCGGCGATGCCCGGCTGGTCAGGGATGCCGATGAGGCCGATCTGGGCGTGGTCCAGGTCCAGGGCCGCGCCCGTCACCGATTTGCCCATCTCCATAGGAACCTCCTTCACCAGGGTGCCCGGGTTGTAGGAAAAGCTGGAGCGCACGTGGAGGACCACCCCGTAGCGCTTGGCGTAGTAGACCGCCCTGGGGTGGAGGACCCTGGCCCCCAGGGCGGCCATCTCCAGCATCTGGTCGTAGCCGATGACCTCTAGCTTCCTGGCCTCGGGGATCAGGTGGGGATCGGTGGTGTAGACCCCCTCCGTGTCCGTGTAGATCTCGCACTCCCTGGCCCCCAAGGCGGCGGCGATGGCCACCGCGGTGGTGTCCGAGCCGCCCCGGCCCAGGGTGGTGATCTCCCCCTCAGGGGTGGTGCCCATGAAGCCGGCGATCACCGCCACGTACCCCTGGTCCATGGCCTCCTGGATCCGGCTTGGGTCCACCTCCAGGATCCGGGCGTCCCCGTAGCGCCCGTCCGTCCTGATGCCGATCTGGTGCTGGACAAACCCCCGGGCGGGGATGCCCATGGCCCAAAGCTGCAGGGAAAGGAGGGCCACGGAGACCTGCTCCCCCGTGGTGGTGAGGAGGTCCAGCTCCCGAAAAGGGGGTCTCGGGTTCACCCGCCTGGCCAGGGCGATGAGCTCGTCGGTGGTGTGCCCCATGGCGGAGACCACCACCGCAAGTTTATGCCCCTTCTCCCGGTAGTGGGCGATGCGCTGGGCCACCTTGTGGATGCGCTCCAGGTCGCCCACCGAGGTGCCGCCGTACTTCTGTACCACCAGGGCCACGCTCCCTCCTTTCCGCCCAAGGGGCGGTCTGAGGAATATTATCACATTTGCCCTCCTCCCCCAAGGGGCGTATCCTTAGAGGGCGTGGGCCTTACCCTGGCCGAGTACCACCGCCTCACCCCCCTGCCCCGCCCCGGGGGGGTGCTCTACGTCAAGCCCGGGGCCCGGGGCTACCGCGACCCGGTGTACGAGCTTTTGCAGAAGACCGTGGCCCCCTTCGGGGAGCGGGCCCTGGACCTGAACCCCGGGGTGGGCTGGGGAAGCCTGCCCCTGGAGGGGAAGATGGCGGTGGAGCGCCTGGAGACCTCCAAAGCTGCCTTCCGCTGCCTGGAAAGAAGCGGCCTAAACGCCCGCCTGGCCCCCCCTTGGGAAGCGGAGGAAGGGGCCTTTGACCTGGTGGTCCTGGCCCTACCCGCAGGCCGGGGAACGGCCTACGTGGAGGCCAGCCTCCTCTCCGCAGCCCGGGCCCTGCGGATGGGAGGGAGGGCCTACCTGGCAGGGGACAAGAACAAGGGCTTTGAGCGCTACTTCAAGGAGGCCAAGGCCCTTTTCGGCTACGGGGAGGTGCTGAGGCGGGAAGGCCCTTACCGGGTAGCCCTTTTGGAAAAAGAGCAAGAATCTCCTCATCTTCCTCCCCTCTGGCAGAGCTTCCAGGCCCAGATCCTGGGGGCTCGCTTCACCTTCCACCACCTTCCCGGGGTCTTCTCCGCCGGGCGGGTGGACCAGGCCTCCCTCCTCCTCCTCGAGGCCCTGTCCCAGGAGGTGCCCTCCCTCCGGGGTAAGCGGGTCCTGGACCTGGGGGCCGGGTACGGGGCCCTCACCCTGCCCCTGGCCCATCTGGGGGGGGAGGTGACGGGGGTGGAGGACGACCTGGTCTCCCTCCTCTCCCTGAGGCGAAGCCTGGGGGAAAATGGCCTCAAGGCGGAGGCCCTCCATTCCGACGTGGACGAGGCCTTGACGCCCGAGGATCGGTTTGACATCATAGTTACGAACCCCCCCTTTCACGTGGGGGGTGCGGTCATCCTGGATGTGGCCCAGGCTTTTGTAGAGGCGGCGGCGGCCCGGCTGAAGCCGGGCGGTGGGTTTTTTCTCGTGGCCAACCCCTTTCTCAAGTACGAGCCCCTACTGGAGGCGCACTTCGGCAACTTCAAGACCCTTTTGGTGAGGGAGTACAAGGTGCTTTTCGCAAAAAAGGAGGGAGGACGTTGAAAAAGGTCAAAAACAAGAAAAAGACCCCGGAGATGGCGGCAAACCAGGCCCAGGAACCCCTGGTGGAAACCCTCCCCGAGCCCGACCCCTCCGCCCCCGGTCGTTTAGGGGTAGGGGATCCCGAAGCTGTCCCCGGGGACCTGGCCGACCTCCCCGAGCCCGACCCCGAACTCCTGGAGGCGGACCTGGCGGACCTGGTGGACCCCTTGGACCTCGAGCCCGAAGACCTTCTCACCCCGGAGGTGGGGGTCCACGAGGAGGGTCTGGCGGAGGAAGAAGAGGAAGAGCTGGCGCTCCCCAAGGTGTCCACCTCCGACCCGGTGCGCCAGTACCTCCACGAGATCGGCCAAGTGCCCCTCCTCACGCTGGAGGAAGAGATTGAGCTGGCCAGGAAGGTGGAGGAGGGCATGGAGGCCATCAAGAAGCTCTCCGAGGCCACGGGCCTGGACCAGGACCTCATCCGCGAGGTGGTGCGGGCCAAGGTCCTGGGCGCAGCCCGCATCCAGCAGATCCCCGGCCTCAAGGAAAGGCTGGACCCCAAGACCGTGGAGGAGGTGGACCAGAAGCTGAAAAGCCTCCCCAAGGAGACCAAGCGCTACCTGCACCTGGCCCGGGAAGGGGAGGCGGCCCGGCAGCACCTCATTGAGGCCAACCTCCGCCTGGTGGTCTCCATCGCCAAGAAGTACACCGGCCGGGGCCTTAGCTTCCTGGATCTCATCCAGGAGGGCAACCAGGGCCTCATCCGGGCGGTGGAGAAGTTTGAGTACAAGCGCCGCTTCAAGTTCTCCACCTACGCCACCTGGTGGATCCGCCAGGCCATCAACCGGGCCATCGCCGACCAGGCCCGCACCATCCGCATCCCCGTGCACATGGTGGAGACCATCAACAAGCTCTCCCGCACCGCCAGGCAGCTCCAGCAGGAGCTGGGCCGGGAGCCCACCTACGAGGAGATCGCCGAGGCCATGGGCCCGGGCTGGGATGCCAAGCGGGTGGAGGAGACCCTCAAGATCGCCCAGGAACCGGTCTCCCTGGAAACCCCCATCGGGGACGAGAAGGACAGCTTCTACGGGGACTTCATCCCCGACGAAAACCTCCCCTCCCCCGTGGAGGCCGCCGCCCAGAGCCTCCTCTCCGAGGAGCTGGAAAAGGCCCTCTCCAAGCTCTCTGAGCGGGAGGCCATGGTGCTCAAGCTCCGGAAGGGTCTCATTGACGGCCGGGAGCACACCCTGGAGGAGGTGGGGGCCTACTTCGGCGTGACCCGGGAGCGCATCCGCCAGATTGAGAACAAGGCCCTAAGGAAGCTCAAGTACCACGAGTCCCGCACCCGCAAGCTCCGGGACTTCCTGGACTAAGACCCCAGGGGAAAACGGGCCACCTCCAGGAGGTCTTCCTCCCCCTGGCTCCTCACCAAGGCCACCTCCTTCACCAAGAAGGAGCGGCGCGGGGGCGGGGGAAGGCTTTCCGCTAGCACCTTGGCCGTCTCCTCGGAAAGCCCCAGGGCCAGGGTGAGGTGGGGGATGTAGCTAGGGCCCTCAATCTCCTTAAGGGGCGGGGCCAGGGCCTCGAGGGCGTGGTAAAGCCGAAGGAAGGCCCTCCCCCCGTAGGCCCTAAGGTACACCACCCCCTGGGGGAAATGCCCCCACCCCCCGAGGCGCACCCGGAAAGGGGCATGCCCCCGGAGGATGCCCAAAAGGGCCACCTTCAGGGCCTCCTCTTCATAGGGCCAGTCAAAGGGCTGGCGCAGGTTCAGATGGGGGGGGCCAAAGCCCCGCACTCCGTGCGCCTCCATCAGGCCCTCCATGAAGGCCCGGAGGTCCTCAGGCGGCCAGACCAAGACCCCGTACACGGGGCCAGTATACCCCCGCTAAAAGAGCTCCAGATTCCCCCGGTAAACCCGGCCCACGGGCCGCCCCCCCTCCCACAGGGTGAGGTCCGCCCGCACCCCCGCCTGAAGCCAACCGTAATCCTCCCAGCCCGCCGCCTGGGCCGCCCCCAGGGTGTGGGCCTGGAGGACCTCTTCTGGGGAAAGGCTTTCTCCCGGGAAAAGGGGGTGGCGGGTGGCGGCCTCCAGGTTGAGGGCGTACTCGGGTGGGGCCACGGGGGCATCGGAGCCGAAGGCCAGGGGCAGGCCGGTGGCAAAGAGGCTCCGGAAGCGGAAGGCTTCCCGTTCCGGAAGGCCGTAGGCCCGCACCAGGTGCTGGTCCAGAAGGAGGTGGAGGGGCTGGAGGGAAAGGGCGAGGGGAAGCCCCGAAAAACGGGGAAGGGCCTCGTCCCGAACGTGCTGGACATGTTCCATCCGCAAAGCGAGCCCTTTTCCCCGGGCCAAAAGGGCAAGCTTATGGAAGACCTCCAGCACCCCCTCCACCGCCCGGGTGCCGATGGCGTGTACGGCCAGGGTGAACCCCGCTCTAAGGGCGGCCTCTCCTTCTTCCAGGATGGCCTCCAGGGAGTCCAGGGGCATGCCGGTGGAGCCGTCCGGGTAGGGCGTGTGCATCCAGGCGGTGCGGCTTCCCAAAGCCCCGTCGGCGAAGAACTTGACCCCGGCCAGGTGGAGGTCCCCCCGCCAACCCGGGGCCCGCCCCCGCCAGGTGCCCCGGGGAAGGGCCCACCAGAGCCTCACCGGAAGCTCCAGCCCCAAAGCCCAGTCCAGGGCCTCAGGAGGCTCGTAGCCCATGGCGTGGACCGCGGTGTACCCCCGGCTGGCGAAGTCCCTAAGGCCCCGCTCCAGGTCCTCGGGGGAGGGTGGGGGAAGGTGAGGGACAACCAGTTCTTGCGCCCTTTCCAGGAGGACGTAGGGAACGCCATCCTCACCCCGGAGGAAGGCCCCGCCCTCCGGGGGCTCGGTTTCTGCGGTAAGCCCCGCCCTCTCCGCCGCCACGCGGTTGATCCAAGCCGAATGGTAGTCCCGGCTGCGGAGGAAGACGGGGTTTTCCGGGGCCGCCCGGTCCAAGAGGCCTGGGGGCGGGGGCTTGGGGAAGAGGAAGCCCTGGCCCTCGAGCCAAGCCCCCCGGGGCAGGGCCTTGGCCCTTTCCGCCACCTTCATGGCCACCTCCTCCGGGCCCTTCAGGCCCGAGAGGTCCAGGCCCCGAAGGGCCATGCCCCAGTAGAGGGGGTGGGCGTGGGCGTCCTGCAGGCCCGGGGTTATGGCCTCAAAGCGCCGCCCCCGCCTTCCCTCCTCCACCCGGGCCAGGCGCTCCCCCTCCACCAGGAGGCTCCTCCTGCCGTCCGTGAGCCACATGGACCCAGTGTACCGGGACATCTTACCCTTGACCGAAGCCTTGGTGGGGGTGTGCACTTAGGACAAGGGGGTGAACCTTTATGAAGAAAATCTTGCTGGCCTTCGCCGCCCTCGGTCTCATGATGGCCTTCTCCAGCAAGGAGGCCATCCAGAGGGAGTGGGAGCAGAGCGCCCACAACAACGGGGTCATGGGGGCCAAGACCCTGACCGTGGCCACAGTGGAAGCCCGGGGCGAAGGGGCGGCCCACTGTGCCCGCTGCCACAGCGAGCAGGGCTTTTTGGCCTGGCTGGACCAGCTCAAGAAGGGGAATCCCGGTAACCTGGTGGGGCCCGACGGCAGACCGGCCACCGTGGATTACCTGAGGGGCTTGGGCCTTACCCGCGACCAGGTGAAGCCGATCACCTGCAAGGCCTGCCACGACGAGGACGGGGACCTGCGCCTGGTCCACGACACCCCCATGCTCCCCTCCGGCTTCCAGGCCACGGCGGTGGGGAACGCCGCCCTTTGCATCGCCTGCCACAACTCCCGCAACGGCCGCATCGCCTGGAACGCCGAGGACGCCGGCCGCTACATCCCTCCCCACGCCTCCAGCCAGGGGGACGTGCTTTTGGGCAAGAACGCCTACTTCGTGGACGACACCCGGGAGTGGCCCAACCCCCACGCCTTCTTCACCGGTAACGCCTGCTCCACCTGCCACATGAGCCTGGCAGGCACCGGGGAGTACACGAGCCACACCTTCAAGACGCCGGAGAACCTCTGTGCCTCCTGCCACGGGCCCAAGTACACCAAGGAGATGGTCCAGGAGAACACCGAGCGCCTCCTCTCCCTGGTCCGGGTCAAGGTGAACGCCCGGGTGCTGGCGGTGCGGGACCGCATCAAGACCGTGCGGGCCTACAACCCGGAAAACGGCCAGTTCACCCCCAACGTGGCGGTGAGGGCCCCGGTGTACCGGGTGGACATCCTCTCCATCGCCGGGCAGATCGCCTTCAAGATGACCCTCACGGACGGGAGCGAGCTGTACAGCCAGCTGGCGGACATCCGGGACGAGAAGGGCCAGCCCGTCTTCCCCACCAAGGACCCGGTGGTGCGGGCCGCCTGGAACTACCTCCTGATCAAATACGACGGCTCCAAGGGTGTGCATAACCCCACGTACACCCGCCAGGTCCTCCTGGCTACCCTGAACGCCCTCCCGTAATCCTTTCCCGGGCCCGGGGCCCCAAGGGGCCCCGGGTTTCCCGTAACATGGGGGCGTGGAGCGCACCTACCTCTACCGGGGCCGCATCCTGAACCTGGCCCTTCAGGGCCTTTACGAGATCGTGGAGCACAAGCCCGCCGTGGCCGTCATCGCCCTGAAGGAGGGCCGGATGCTCTTCGTGCGCCAGATGCGCCCCGCCGTCGGCCTCGCCCCTTTGGAGATCCCCGCCGGGCTCATAGAACCGGGGGAGGACCCCTTGGAGGCGGCCAGGCGGGAGCTAGCCGAGGAGACGGGCTTGAAGGGGGACCTCACCTACCTCTTCAGCTACTACGTCTCCCCCGGCTTCACCGACGAGAAGACCCACGTCTTCCTGGCGGAGAACCTGGAGGAAACCCAGGCTATTCCCGATGAGAACGAGGAGATAGAAGTGGTCTGGATGCCCCCTGAGGAGGCCCTTTTCCGGCACCGGCGGGGCGAGCTGGAGTTCTCGGCCACGGGGATCGTGGGGGTCCTCTACTACCATGCTTTTCTCCGAGGTCGCTGACGTCCCCCAGGGGCCCAAGGTGGTGGCCGTGGGCTCCTTTGACGGGGTGCACCTGGGCCACCAGCACCTCCTGCACCTGGCCCTTTCCGAGGCCAAGGACCGGCGCCTGCCCCTCCTCGTCTACACCTTTGACCCCCCCACCAAGGTCTTCACCCGGGGGGAGGGGTTCCTCATGGACCTCGAGGAGAAGGTGGAGGCCCTGAGGGCCTTGGGGGTGGAGCTGATCCTGGCCGTGCCCTTCAACGAGGAGTTCGCTAAGAGGAGCGCCGAGTCCTTCCTTTGGGACCTAAAGACCCTGGGGGCCGAGGCCCTGTACGTGGGGGAGGACTTCCGCTTCGGCCAGGGGCGGTCCGGGACGCCGGAGGCCCTGGAGCGGGTGGCCCCGGTGCGGGTGGTCCCCCTCTTGGAACTCGGAGGGGAAGCGGTGAAGAGTAGCCGCATCCGGGACCTCCTCAAAAGGGGCCAGGTGGAAGCGGCCCGCCACCTCCTGGGAAGGCCCTACACCGCCTACGGGGTGGTCGTGCCCGGAGACCAGGTGGGTCGGAGGCTGGGCTTCCCCACCGCCAACCTGGCGGTCCACCCCCTGAAGGTCCTCCCCCCTGGGGTCTATGCGGTGGAGGCAGAAGGGGCCTTCGGGCGGTACAAGGGCGTGGCCAACGTAGGCCAGAGGCCCACCCTGGGAGGGGAGGGGCGCCGCCTCGAGGTCCACCTCCTGGGCTTTTACGGGGAGCTTTACGGGGAGGAGATGCGGGTGCGCTTCCTGAAGAGGCTACGGGAAGAAAAGCCCTTTCCCTCCCTAGAGGACCTAAAGGCCCAGATCGCCAAGGACGTGGAGGAGGCCCGGCGCTTCTTTGGGCTTTAGGGACAACCTTCCCCGCCCTGCAGGGCTAAGCTTAGGGGGATGGACTGTGTGGAGCTGGCCGAGGCTTTGCTGGAAGCTCCGACCCGGGAAGAGGTGGTCCGGCGGGCCCTGGCCTTTTTGGAGGGAAAAGGGCTCCTCCGCTGTGGGGAAGCCTACTGGGTGGGGGAGGGCCTGCACCTTTTCCAGATGCAGGCCTGCCGCACCAGCTGTCCCCTGGTGGAGCACTCCCGCGCCCTGGCGGAGAAGGCTCTGTCCACGGGAAGGCCGGTGGCCCAGGACTCCCTCCTGGCCCTCCCCCTGGGCCGGGGAGGCAGGCCCCTTCTGGTTCTGGTGCTCAGCCTGGAAGAGGGGGCCCGGCTTCCCGAGGCCCTTCCCGCCCTCCTCCTCCTGGCCCTGAAGCGCTCGGCCATGGGCCAGGCGGCCAGGTTCCTCCGCGCCCAGGAGGAGGAGCGCCGCCGGGTGGGGCGGGAGCTCCACGATGGAGTGGGGAGCCTCCTCACCGCTGCCCTCCTCACCCTCAAGGTGGCGGAGAAGCGGCCAGAAAAGCTCCCCGAGGCCCGGGCCCAGGTAGCCGAGGCCCTGGAGGAGGTCCGGAGGCTTTCCCGGGAGTTGCGCATGCCCCTTTTGGACGACCTCGGCCTCGAGGAGGCTCTTAGGCGCTATCTGGAGGAATATCGGAAAAATGGCCTAGAGGTGGAGGCCGACCTCCGGGTTCCCCCCCTGCCCAAGGAAAAGGAGGTGGCCCTCTTCCGGGTGGTGCAGGAGGCCCTCACCAACGTCCTGCGCCACGCCAAGGCCAGGCGGGTCAGGGTGGCCCTTTGGCCTGAGGGGGAAAGGCTCTTTGGCCTGGTGGAGGACGATGGCCAGGGCTTTGACCCCAGGGAAACCCCTCCTTCTGTAGGCCTACTGGGCATGCAGGAGAGGGTGCAGGGCCTGGGGGGAAGCCTCCACGTGCGCTCGGCCCCGGGCCAGGGGACCCGGGTGGAGTTCGGGGTGCCCCTATGAGGGTGGTGCTGGTGGAGGACCACCACCTGGTGCGCAAAGGCCTCCGGCTCCTTTTGGAGGAAGAGGGACACGAGGTGGTGGCCGAGTACGGCCGGGCCGAGGAGGCCCTGAAGGCCCCCTGGCAGGCGGACGTGCTCCTTCTGGACCTGAACCTCCCGGGGATGGGGGGCCTCGAGGCCCTACCCGAGCTGGCCCAAAGGGCCAAGGTCCTGGTGGTCTCCATGCACGACGAGCCCGCCTACGTGGCCCGGGCCTTCCAGCTGGGGGCCAAGGGGTACCTGCCCAAGCACGCCGTGGACCAGGACCTCCTCGAGGCCCTGGAGCGGCTGGAAAAGGGCCTCCGCTACCTGCACCCGAGCCTCACCGAGGCCCTCTTGGAGGCCCAGACCACTCCTGGCCCCGAGGTCCTCTCCGAGCGGGAGCGGGCGGTGGTGGCCCTCCTAGCCCAGGGTTACACCCTCTCCCAGGCGGCGGAGAAGCTGGGGGTTTCCGTGAAAACCGCCTCCACCTACAAGCAGCGGGCCCTCAACAAGCTAGGCCTCATGGACACCCCGGAGCTGGTGCGCTGGGCCCGGGAGCAGGGCCTGGCCTAGGGACATTTGCCTTAGGAAGCCTTCCTACAGGGGGAGCGGAAGCCCTCTGTCTTGTGAAAGAGTGGGCAATCACTAACCTAAACCCAGGAGGTGAGGCATGGAACTCCTGGGTTGGGTAGTGGCCGGTCTCTTCGCTCCCCCTGGGGAGGTCCTCTGGAAGGAGCTCCAAGGGGGCACCCTGGAAGAGGCCCTAAGCGAGCTCAAGGGGGCCCCGGTCGCCCTCCCCCACCCCCCCTTTCCCGCCCTACAGGAGGCCTACACCGCCCTCTTCGTCACCAACCCCCAAGGGGTTCCGGCCCCGCCCTACGCGGGCTACGCCCGGGATGGGGTGCTCTTGGGCCCTTCCTACCACGCGCTTCTGGAAATCTACCGGGAGGGGGGCCTCGAGGTGCGGGAAACCTGGCGGGACCTGCCGGACCACCTGGCCGCCTTGGGAGAGGCCATGGCCCTTCTGGCCCCCAAGCGTCCGGACCTGGCGGAGAGGCTAGCCCGGGAGTTCCTCCACCCCTGGTTAAAGCGCTTTGGCGAGACGGTCAAAGCCCAAGACGCCACCGGCTTCTACGCCCACGCAGTGGACCTTTTAGCGGAGGTCATCCATGCAAAGACGGGAGTTTCTCAAGCTTAGCGCCCTAGGCGCCGGAGCCCTGGCCCTCAGGGGAAGCGGCCCCGCCAAAGCGGCCCGCGCCCCCTGGTACGCCAAGGAAGTCAAGAGCGTGTACCAGATCTGCGAGGGGTGCTTCTGGCGATGCGGCATCGTGGCCCACGCCGTGGGCAACCGGGTCTACAAGGTGGAGGGGTACGAGGCCAACCCCAAAAGCCGGGGGATGCTCTGCCCCAGGGGCCAGGGTGCGCCCCAGACCACCTACGACCCGGACCGGCTCAAGCGCCCCCTGATCCGGGTGGAAGGGTCGGAGCGGGGGGAGGGGCGGTACCGGGTGGCCACCTGGGAAGAGGCCCTGGACTACGTGGCCCAGAAGATGCTGGCCATCAAGGAGCAGTACGGCACCGAGGCTATCGCCTTCTTCGGCCACGGCACGGGGGATTACTGGTTCGTGGACTTCCTCCCCGCCGCCTGGGGAAGCCCCAACGCCGCCAAGCCCTCCGTGGCCATCTGCACCGCTCCCAGGGAAGTGGCCTCCCAGTGGGTCTTCGGCCGCCCCATCGGCGGGCACGAGCCCATAGACTGGGAGAACGCCCGCTACATCGTCCTCATCGGGCACCACATCGGCGAGGACACCCACAACACCCAGCTCCAGGACTTCGCCCGGGCCCTGAAGAACGGGGCCAAGGTGGTGGTGGTAGACCCCCGCTTCTCCACCGCCGCCGCCAAGGCCCACCGCTGGCTTCCCATCAAGCCCGGCACGGACACCGCCCTGCTTTTGGCCTGGATCCACGTCCTCATCTACGAGGACCTCTACGACAAGGAGTACGTGGCCAAGTACACTACGGGCTTTGAGGAGCTGAAGGCCCACGTAAAGGATTTCACCCCCGAGTGGGCGGAGAGGGAAACCGAGATCCCCGCCCAGGTGATCCGGGACGTGGCCCGGGAGATGGCCGCCCACAAACCCAAGGCCGTCCTTCCCCCCACGCGGCATACCGTCTGGTACGGGGACGACACCTACCGGATGATGGCCCTCTACTACGTGAACGTCCTCCTGGGCAACTACGGGCGGCCCGGGGGGTTCTACATCGCCCAAAGCCCCTACCTGGAGAAGTACCCCACGCCCCCCCTGCCCCTGGAGCCCGCCGCCGGGGGGTGCGCGGGGCCCGCGGGCGGGGACCACGAGCCCGAAGGCTTCAAGCCCCGGGCCGACAAAGGCAAGTTCTTCGCCCGCACCACCGCCATCCAGGAGCTCATTGAGCCCATGATCACCGGGGAGCCCTACCCCATCAAGGGGCTCATCGCCTACGGCATCAACCTCTTCCATGCCATCCCCAACGTGCCCCGCACCAAGGAGGCCCTGAAGAAGCTGGACCTCTATGTGGCCATAGACGTCCTGCCCCAGGAACACGTGATGTGGGCGGACGTGATCCTCCCCGAGGCCACCTACCTGGAGCGCTACGACGATCTGGTGACCGTGGCCCACAAGACCCCCTTCATCCAGCTCAGGGTCCCCGCCCACGAGCCCCTCTTTGACACCAAGCCGGGATGGTGGATCGCCCGGGAGCTGGGGATGCGGCTGGGCCTAGAGGCCTACTTCCCCTGGCAGACCATTGAGGAGTACCTGGACACCCGCCTCCAGAGCATCGGCTTTGACCTGGAGACCATGAAGTCCATGGGGACCCTGGTGCAGAAGGGCAAGCCCTGGCTGGAGGACTGGGAGAAGGAAGGCCGCCTTCCCTTCGGCACCGCTTCGGGCAAGATTGAGCTCTACTGCCAGCGGTTCAAGGAGGCGGGCCACCACCCCCTCCCCGTCTACACCCCGCCTGAGCCGCCCCCAGAGGGCTTCTACCGCCTCCTCTACGGCAGAAGCCCCGTGCACACCTTCGCCCGCACCCAGAACAACTGGGTCCTCATGGAGATGGACCCCGAGAACGAGGTCTGGATCCACACCGAGGAGGCCCGGAGGCTGGGCCTGAAGAATGGGGACTACGCCTACCTCATCAACCAGGACGGGGTCAAGGAGGGCCCGGTGAAGGTCAAGGCCACGGAGAGGATTCGCAAGGACTGCGTCTACCTGGTCCACGGCTTCGGCCACAAGGCTCCCCTGATGAACGTGGCCCACGGCCGGGGAGCCTCGGACAACTACCTCCAGACCCGCTACAAGCTGGACCCCATCTCTGGCGGCGCGGGCCTCAGGGTGAACTTCGTCCGCCTGGAAAAAGCCAAGAAGCCCAACCTTCCCTCCCTCACCTCCCTGGCCAAGCGCCCCTTTGACGAAAGGAGGATGTGATGCCCCGCTACGCTATGACCATAGACCTAAGCCTCTGCGTGGGCTGCGCCGCCTGCGCCGTGGCCTGCAAGATGGAAAACGAGGTTCCCCCTGGGGTCCGCCGCCTCTGGATTCGGGAGCGGGAGCTGGGGATCTTTCCCGACCTCACCGTGGAGTTCCGCCCCGAGCAGTGTCTCCACTGCGCCAACCCCCCCTGCGTGCCCGTCTGCCCCACAGGGGCCAGCTACCAGACCAAGGACGGCCTGGTCCTGGTGGACCCGAAGAAGTGCATCGCCTGCGGGGCCTGCGTGGCCGCCTGCCCCTACGACGCCCGCTACCTCCACCCCGCCGGGTACGTGGACAAGTGCACCTTCTGCCAGCACCGCCTGGAGAAGGGGAGGCTTCCCGCCTGCGTGGAAACCTGCCCCACGGGCTGCCGGGCCTTCGGCGATCTGGACGACCCGGAAAGCCCCGTGGCGAAGGTGCTGAAGGAGGCGGGAAGGGTGGATGTCTTAAGGCCCGAGCTGGGCACCAAGCCCAAGCTCTTCTACCTGAACGCCCCTTCCAAGAAGGGGCTCACCCGGGAAAGCGAGGTGCACCATGACTGAGTTCTACGGCCTGCCCAACGCCGGAGAGTTCTGGCACTGGACCAACACCCTCCACTTCATCCTGGTGGGCCTGGCGGGGGGTGTGGCCTTTTTGGCCGCTCTTCTCCACCTGCAAAACGCCAAGGAGGCCCGCTTCTTCACCCTCGTGGCCCTGGGCCTCATCGCCTTGGACCTCTTCGTCCTCTGGGCGGAAAGCCCCGCCCGCTTCCGCTTCACCCACGTCTGGCTCTTCCTCACCTTCCACCCGCAAAGCCCCATCTGGTGGGGAGCCTGGGGGTTGGCCCTGGCCTTCCTGAGCGGGGGCCTCCTCCACCTGAACCGGGGACCTAAGGAGGCGCTCAAAAGGGTCTTCCTGGTAGCCAGCCTGGTGGCCCTGGCCTACCCTGGCCTGGCCCTGGCGGTGAACCTGAACCGACCCCTCTGGAACGCCCTCATGCTGGCCCTCTTCCCCATCACCGCCCTGGCTTTGGGCCTGGGGCTGGCCATCCTCCTCAAGCAGGCCTGGGCCAGGCTTCCCTTCCAGAGCTTTTTGGGCCTGGCCCTCTTCCTGGCCGCCCTCTACCCCTTCAGCCTGAGCGCAGAAGCCCGGGCCCACTTCCTGGAAGAGGGGGGCATCGCCTACGGCCTCCTTCTGGCCCTGGGCCTTGGGGCCTTCTTCGGCAAAGGCCTCGCCCCGTGGCTGGGGCTGGTTTCGGCAGCTGGCCTGAGGGCCCTCCTGGTCCTCGTGGGCCAGTGGCAAGGACTTGGTCTCTGAGAGGGTCCTAGCCCCCTAGGGAAAGGAGGTAAGCGATGAAAGGCATGAAGAAGCTCGCTTGGTTGGGTCTTCTGGCGGCGATTCCGGTTCTGGCGCAGGCCACCACGGTGACCTTCTCCGCCCTCACGGTCCGGGAGTTGGGCAACTTCCTCATGGCCCTGCCCGCGGACTTCTACGGCAGGGCGCCTGCGGCGGCCAAGCAGATGATGGACACCCTGGACGTCTTCATCCTGGACGTGCGGGAGAAGAGCGAGTACGACGCGGGCCGCATCCCCGGGGCGGTCCACATCCCCATCCGGGAGCTGCCCAAGCGCATCGGTGAACTCCCCAAGGGCAAGCCCATCATCATCTACTGCGGCTCCGGCCACCGGGGGGGCATCGCCTTGCCCTACCTCCGGGGGCAGGGCTACAACGTGATCAACATCATCGGTGGCTTCAAAGCCTGGAGCGACGCCAAACTTCCCGTGGAGAAGTAGCCGGATAGGCTGAGGGGGCGGGCTTTTGCCCGCCCCCTTTGGAGTTTATCTCACCCTTCTTGGTCAAAGTAGGTGAGCTTGGGAACCTTGTTGGCCCTAAGCTCGTCCAGGCGGCGGACCGGGGTGGTGTAGGGTGCGTTTTCCAGCCACTCCTTAGGCTTTTTAAGGAGGGCTTCCATGGCTTCGGCGAAAGCCTCGAGGGTCTCCTTGCTCTCCGTCTCCGTGGGCTCCACCATGAGGGCCTCCTTGACGATCAGGGGGAAGTAGACCGTGGGCGGGTGGAAGCCCAGCTCCAAAAGCCCCTTGGCGATGTCCAGGGCCCGGAAGCCCTGGGGGGGCTGGGCCACGAACTCGTGCATGGTGGGGCCGTCGTAGGGCACCCGGTAGCCCCGCTCCTTCAAAAGCTCCTTCAGGTAGCGGGCGTTGAGCACGGAAAGGGCGGCGGCCTTCTTGAGACCAGGAAGCCCCAGGGTGCGGATGTAGGCCCAGGCCCGCACCAGGGCCAGGAAGTTCCCGTGGAAGCTCCTGACCCGCCCGACGCTCTTCTCGCGCCCGAAGTCCAGGTAGAAGCCCTCCTCCCCCCGCTCCACCGTGGGCACGGGCAGGTAAGGGGCCAGGTGGGCCTTCACCCCCACCGGGCCGGAACCCGGCCCCCCGCCCCCGTGGGGCACGGTGAAGGTCTTGTGCAGGTTCAGGTGGACCACGTCAAAGCCCATGTCCCCGGGCCTGGCCCAGCCCATGATGGCGTTCAGGTTGGCCCCGTCGTAGTAGAGCTGGACCCCCGCCTCCTTGGCCAGGCGGGAGATCTCCAAGATCCGCCTCTCAAAGAGGCCCAGGGTGTTGGGGTTGGTCAGCATGATGGCGGCCACGTTGGGGGAGAGCTCCCGCTTCAGGGCCTCGAGGTCCACCTCCCCGTCGGGCCCCGAGGGGACCTCCTTCACCTGGTAGCCGGCCATACTGGCGGTGGCGGGGTTGGAGCCGTGGGCCGAGTCGGGCACCAGGACCACCCGCCTCGTCCTCCCCTCCCCCCGGTCCTCGTGGTAGGCCCGGATGATGAGGATCCCCGTGAGCTCCCCGTGGGCCCCGGCGGCGGGCTCTAGGGTGATGGCCTCCATGCCGGTGAGGGCCTTCAGGTACTCCCCCAGCTCCCACATGAGCCTCAAAGCCCCCTGGACCGTGGCCGGGTCCTGGTAGGGGTGGAGGTGGGCGAAGAGGCGGGCCGCCTCCTCGTGGAGCTTGGGGTTGTACTTCATGGTGCAGCTTCCTAAGGGGTAGAAGGTGGTGTCCACCCCCACCTGGCGGCGGGAAAGCCCGGTGTAGTAGCGCACCAGGGTGAGCTCGTCCACCTCGGGGAGGCGGGGAGGAGCCTCCCGCAAAAAGCCTTTGGGGATGAGGTCCTCCGCCTTGGGCACGGCCTTCACCAGCCTGAGGCCGCGCCGGCCTTTCCGGCTACGCTCGTAGATCAGTGGGTAGTTCATAGCGCCTCCTTCAGGGCCTCCCGGAAGGCCAGGAGGTCCTCCTCTTCGTGGAGCTCGGTGGCGGCGAAGAGGGCCAGGTTTTCCCCGTACTCCCGGGGCACGGGCGTGGCCCCGTGGAAGCCCAGCCTGGCGAGGGCCCTCCGCACCTCCAGGGGGTCTTTGGGAAGCCTCAGGGCGAACTCCTGGAAGAAGGGCTTGGGGGTGAAGGCCTCCACCCCGGGGAGGGTGAGGAGGAGCTCCTGGAGGCGGTGGGCCATGTAGACCCCCTTCAGGGCCACCTCCTTCAGACCCTCGGGCCCCAAGGCCGCCAGGTACATGGCCCCCATGAGGGCGGTGAGCTGGGCGTTGGTGGTGATGTTGCTCTTGGCCTTGGCCCGCCGGATGTACTGCTCCCGGGCCTGAAGGGTGAGGATAAAGCCCCTCTTGCCCTCCGCATCCACGGTCTCGGAGACCAGCCTACCGGGAAGCTGGCGCACGAAGGCCTTCTTGGTGGCCAAGAAGCCGAAGTGGGGCCCGCCAAAGCCCAGGGGCAGGCCCAGAACCTGGCCGTCCCCCACGGCGATGTCGGCCCCGTAGGCCCCGGGGGGCTTGAGCAGGGCCAGGGAGAGGGGGTCCACTACGACCACGAAGAGGGCCCCGGCCCGGTGAGCGGCCTCGGCCAGGGGGGCGAGGTCCTCGAGGGCCCCCAGGAAGTTGGGGTTCTGGGCCACCACCGCCCCCACCTCCTCGGGCACCTCCACCAGGGGCGTCCTTCCCCCTTCCAGCGGGATGGTGTTGAGGCTAGCCCCCACCGCCTCCAGGTAGGTCTTGAGGACCTCCCGGTACTCAGGATGAACCCCCTGGGAGACCAGAACCCCCATCCTCCCCGTCTCCCGAAGGGCCAGGAGCACCCCTTCCGCCAGGGCGGTGGAGCCGTCGTACATGGAGGCGTTGGCCACCTCCAGCCCGGTGAGCTCCGCCACCATGGTCTGGTACTCAAAGGTGGCCTGAAGCACCCCCTGGCTCACCTCCGGCTGGTAGGGGGTGTAAGCGGTGAGAAACTCCCCCCGACTTCCCAGGGCCTGGACCACAGGGGGAACGTAATGGGCGCGAACCCCGCCCCCCAGGAAGGCCTTCCTGGGGGGGAGGTTGGCCTCGGCCAAGCGGGCCAGCTCCTCCAGGACCGCCCACTCGGGCATGGGCTCGGGGAGGTGGATGGGGGGGTTTAGGACCTCCTCGGGAAGGTGGGCGTAGAGGTCCTCCAGACGCTTGGCCCCCACCTTCGCCAGCATGGCCCAAATCTCTTCCTCTGTGTGGGGCGTGTAATCCATAGGACCATCCTCCAGCAAAACCCCCGGGCCATATGACCCGGGGCTACAGAAGGGCCTCCCCCACCTAAGGCGCGGGGAAGGGGAAGGCCCGCCCAAAGCATGCCGCCTCCTACGCGCTCTCTAAGACCGCCTGGTAGCCTTCCGCATCCAGAAGCCCGTCCAGATCGGCCATCTCCCGGGGCTTTAAGCGGAAGATCCAGCCCTCCCCGTAGGGGTCCTGGTTGATGAGCTCGGGGTTTTTCTCCAGGGCCGGGTTCACCTCCACCACCTCCCCCGCCACAGGGGCGTAGATGTCGGAGGCGGTTTTCACACTCTCCACCACGGCGATGGCCTCCCCGGCCTCCACCACCCGGCCCACCTGGGGGAGCTCCACGTAGACCACATCCCCCAGGGCATCCTGGGCGTAGTCGGTAATGCCCACCAGCACCGTATCCCCTTCGGGCAGGGCCCACTCATGGGTCTTGGTGTAAAAGCGGTCCTTGGGTATGTCCATAGCGCCTCCTAACCCCCGCTATTTTAGCGGCACAAAGGGCAAAGGGCTGAGGGAAGCGGGGACCGCCCGCCCCCGCACCTCCACATGGAAGGGGCCCTCGGCCTCCTTTGCCACATAGGCCAGGGCGATGCCCTTTTCCAGAAGGGGGGAGTAGCCCCCGCTGGTCACCCGGCCCACGGGGCGCTCCCCGGAGAGGACCCTATACCCCTCCCGGGGGATGCCCGTCTCCAGGACCAGGCCCACAAGCTTCTCCTGGCACACCCCGGAAAGCATGGCCTCCTTGCCCAAGAAGTCCTTCTCCTTCTTCACCACCCAGGCCCAAGGGGTGCAGAGGGGGTTGGTGGCCTCGGTGAGCTCGTGGCCGTAGAGGGGAAAGCCCGCCTCGAGCCTCAGGGTGTCCCGGGCCCCAAGGCCACAGGGCCTGGCCCCCGCCGCCAAAAGGGCCTCAAAGACGGCCTCGGCATCCTCGGGGGCCAGGAAGAGCTCAAAGCCGTCCTCGCCGGTGTAGCCAGTGCGGGCCAGGCGGGCGGGGCGCCCCGCCACCTGGGCCTCAAAGACGTCGTTCTTCTTGCGGGAGGAGAGGTCCACCCCGGTGAGGCCCTGGAGCACCTGGGCCGCCTTGGGCCCTTGGAGGGCCAGGAGGGCGGTGGCCTGGGAAAGGTCCCTTAGCTCCACCCGGAAGCCCTGGGCCAAGGCGCTAAGGTGGTCCAGGTCCTTGGCGATGTTGGCGGCGTTGACCACCATCAGGTAAACCGCCTCGCCCAGGCGGTAGAGGTAGATGTCGTCCACCACGCCGCCCTTCTCGCTGGGGAGCATGGAGTACTGGGCCCGGCCCACCTTCAGCTTCCCGGCGTCGTTCGCCGTGGCCCACTGGAGAAAGGCCAGGGCCTCGGGGCCCTGGATGAGGAACTCCCCCATGTGGCTCACGTCAAAGAGGCCGGCGCCCTGGCGCACGGCCAGGTGCTCCTCCACGATGGAGGTGTACTGGAGGGGAAGGGCGTAGCCCGCGAACTCCACCATACGCCCCCCGTGGCGCAGGTGGGCCTGGTAAAGCGGGGTCTCTTTCATACAAGGCTAGCTTACCCCCAAAGGCGCCAGGGGCGGAGGGGTCTAAAGAGGCTGGCCTCACCATCCCTTCGTGTGCTACCTCATAGCTCCACCCCGGCCATCCTGAGCAAGACCCGGCTCCGAATGAGGTTGTGGACCAAGTGGACCAAGAGGAACAGGTTGACCCGGGCCGCCAGGCCCCAAAAGGACCGAGCTGCAAGATGTTTCCCTGACGGGAAAGCAGCTATACGGTGAAGGCCCAAAGACCGCACCATCACACTGAAACGCGTCTCAATCCAGTTCCTGACCCTCCCCAGCAAGATACGCTTGCGCGTGACCCACCCCCTCCACCCCGTCTCCACCACCTTCCCCCCACGAACCCGGTAGGGCGGCGTCTTGACCCCCTGAACCCAACGGAATCCCCGGTCCCCCAAGACCGCGGTGAGGTCCG
>Ga0308399_1000206_pt1 | contig 20971 bp, 17 predicted proteins | sample HotsprSampOS1260_FD_202367 | JGI IMG/M metagenome (GOLD analysis project Ga0308399, IMG submission 202367) | Hot spring phototrophic mat microbial communities from Octopus Spring, Yellowstone National Park, Wyoming, United States - 20060914_OS12-60 ... | reverse complement strand
AGCAGCTCTATCCCTATCCGCGCAAGACGATCGCGCGTGTGCTCGCGCAGTATCCGAAGGCGGAGGTGGTGTGGTGCCAGGAGGAGCCCGCGAACATGGGGGCGTGGTGCTTCATGGACCGTCGCCTCGAGTCTTCGCTGGCGGATGCCGGTCGTGCCGGGGCACGGCCGCGCTATGTTGGGCGTCGGGAGGCGGCGAGCCCGGCGACGGGCTTCTACAAGGTGCACGTCGCCGAACAGGAGGCGCTCGTGGCCGAGGCGCTTGCCGCCTGAGGCGGGCCGAGGCCGCGCGCCAGTCACGGAAGGGTGCTCCATGTCGGTCGAGATCAAGGTTCCCGCTCTCGGTGAGAGTGTCGCCTCCGCAACCGTCGCGCGCTGGATGAAGAAGCCGGGCGAGGCGGTGGCGGCGGACGAGCCCGTGGTCGAGCTCGAGACGGACAAGGTGACGGTGGAGGTGCCGAGCCCGGCCGCCGGGGTGGTCGAGAGCGTGGTCGCTGCCGAAGGAGCCGAGGTCGAGGTCGGCGCCGTGCTGGGCACGATCGCCGCCGGCGCGGCGTCGGTGGCGGCGAAGCCTGCGTCGCCTTCCGCGGCGGTTGCTGCCGCGCCCGCTCCGGCCGCTGCCGAGGCCCGCCCGCCGCTTCCTGCCGCGGCGAAGCTCATGGCGGAGGCTGGCCTCGCCTCGGGCTCCGTCACCGGAACCGGCAAGGCGGGGCAGGTCACCAAGGCGGACGTGCTGAAGGTGATCGAGGGTGGGGCGACGCCGCGCCCCTCTCCCGTCGCCGCGCCCGTGCCGGCGCCGAAACCCGCGCCCGCTCTCGCGCCTGCCCCCACCCCCACCCCCACCCCCGCTCCCGCCCCCGCTCCTGCCGCGCCCGGGGCGCGCACGGTGCGCCGGCAGAGGATGACCCGGCTTCGGCAGACCATCGCGCGGCGGCTGAAGGAGGCGCAAAACACCGCCGCCATCCTCACCACCTTCAACGAGATCGACATGTCGGCGGTGATAGCGCTTCGGGCGCGCTACCGCGAGCCGTTCGAGAAGCGGCACGGCGTGCGCCTCGGGCTGATGGGCTTCTTCGTCAAGGCCTGCGTGGCGGCCTTACGCGAGTTCCCGGCCGTCAACGCCGCGATCGAGGGCGAGGAGATCGTCTTCCACGACTACATCGACATCGGCATCGCCGTCTCCGCGCCTTCGGGCCTCGTCGTGCCGGTGCTGCGCAACGCCGAGACGCTCTCGATCGCCGAGATCGAGCGGGCGATCGCCGAGTTCGGCCGAAGGGCGCGCGACGGCACGCTCACGCTCGAGGACATGGCGGGCGGAACGTTCTCGATCACCAACGGCGGGGTGTTCGGCTCGCTCCTCTCCACCCCGATCCTCAACCCTCCGCAGTCGGCCATCCTCGGCATGCACAAGATCGAGGACCGGCCGGTGGCGGTGGCCGGAAAGGTCGAGATCCGGCCGATGATGTATGTCGCCCTCTCCTACGACCACCGCATCATTGACGGCCGCGAGGCGGTGAGCACGCTCGTGCGCATCAAGGAGGCGATCGAGGCGCCGGAGCGCCTGCTGCTCGAGGTCTGACGCCGCGCGCGCAGCGGCGCGCCAGGGCGCGGAACGAGGGCAGGCGAGACGATCCGTCGAGCCGCCGCGGGGGAGAGGGGTGGGGGCGGGACGCGCCCGAGCCTCAGGCCGCCTCCGCCGCGCGCCGAAGCGTGTCGCCGAACCTGACGAGCCTTCCCGAGGGCTCGCCGATGAGCTCCCCCTCGCGCATCACCACCTTCCCCCGCACCACGGTCGCGACCGGCCAGCCGCGCACCCGCACCCCGTCGAACGGCGTCCAGCCGCAGGGCGAGACGATCCAGTCATTCGTGATGGTCCGTTCCGCCTTCATGTCGACGAGCGTGAAGTCGGCGTCATAGCCCGCCGCGATCCGCCCCTTGCCGACCACGCCGTAGACGCGCGCGGGGCCGGCGCACATCAGGTCGGCCAGACGCGGGAGCGTCAGGCGGCCAGCATTCACATGGTCGAGCATCACGGGAACGATCGTCTGCACCCCCGTCAGCCCCGCCGGGCACTGCGGCCAGGGCTTGAGCTTCGCCTCCTTCGGATGCGGCGCATGGTCGGAGGCGACCACGTCCACCGTCCCGTCGGCGACCGCCGCCCAGGCGGCCTCGTAGTGGCGACGGTCGCGGATCGGCGGGTTCATCACCCCGAAGCCGCCGAGCGTCTCGTAGACCTCCGGCGCCACTTGGGTCAGGTGGTTCACCAGCACCTCGACGGTCGCGATGTCGCGGACGTCGCGCAGGTAGGCGAGCTCCTCCGCCGTCGAGACATGCAGGATATGGGCGCGCCGGCCGGTGCGTCGGGCGAGCGCCATCAGTCGGCGCGTGCCGAGGAAGGCCGTCTCGACATCGCGCCATTCGGCGTGGCGGAGATGCGGGTCCCCCAGCTTGAAGAGCGGTGCGCGCTCCCGAAGCCGGTACTCGTCCTCGCTGTGGTAGGCGACGCGCCGGAATCCTGAGCGCATCACCCGTTCGAGGCTCGCATCGTCCTCGACGAGGAGGTCGCCGGTCGAGGAGCCCGCGAACACCTTGATGGCGCACACGCCGGGCTCGACTTCGAGCAACGCGAGCGACTCGATATTGGCCTTCGTTGCGCCCACGTAGAGGCCGATGTCGACGAAGGCCCGCCCCTCGATATGCCGGCGCTTCCAGGCGAGCGTGTCGCTGTCGACGATCGGGGGGCTCGTGTTCGGCATGTCGAAGACGGCGGCGAGCCCGCCGAGTGCGGCGGCCTTCGTTCCGGTGGCGATCGTCTCCACCGAATCGTTCCCCGGCTCGCGGAAGTGCACATGCGCATCAATCAGCCCAGGGAGGACGGCAAGCCCGCGCGCGTCGAGCACCGTCTCGGCCGTCGCCCCGGCGGGGACGGAAAGAGAGACGATCCGCCCGTTGCGGGCGCCGAGGTCGGCCTCCGCCTCGCCCCAGGGCAGGACGGCCCTGCCGCCGCGGATGATCAGGTCGTAGTGCTCGGCCATCGATTCTTCCCCGTGGTTCAGCGTTGCGCGAGCGTCTCGAACACGTCGCCCTCCGCCCGCAGGCCGCGCACGTGGCGGCGGTGCCACAGCGCGTAGAACAGCAGCGTCCAGGCGGCAAACGCCGCGTGCTTGCCGAGCGGCGGGCGGAGAAGCGCGGCGACGGCGCCTGGCCGCACCACCTCCGCCACCGCCTCGTCGGCGGCGAGCAGGGCGCTGAGCCGTTCCGACTTCGCGCCGATCCAGGCGGCGATCGGCACCGTGAAGCCCTGCTTGCGCGCGAAGGGGCGCGCCTCGGGAAGCGCCTCGGCGAGCCAGGCGCGCAACAGCCACTTGCCCATGCCGTTGCGCACCTTCAGCGAGTCGGGCAGGCGGAACGCAGCCGCGGCCACCACCGGGTCAAGCAGCGGGGTTCGTCCCTCCACCCCGTGCGCCATCAGGCAGCGGTCGAGCTTCGCGAGCAGGTCATTGGGGAGCCAGTCGACCATGTCGGTCGCCTGCGCCGCCATCAGCCGGGTGCGGCCGGGCGCCGCCGCCGCTGCCGCCGCCGCCTCCATGCCGTCGCGCCAGCCTGGCGCGAGGTCGCGGCGTATCCGCAGTCGTTCGCAGATGCCGCGCGCCCGCATCACCCGCCCGCCCAGCCACCAGGGCCGCATCGCCGAGCGGTAGCGGCCGTAGCCGCCGAACATCTCGTCCCCCCCCTCTCCGGAGAGGACGACCTTGACGTGCTCGCGCGCGCGGCGGGCGAGCACCCAGGTCGGGACGATCGCGTAATCGGCCGCCGGGTCGTCCATCGCCGCGGCGATCGCGGGCAGATGGGCCCAGAACTCGGCCTCCGTGACCGTGATCTCGACATGGTGCGCCCCGGCCGCGGCCGCGGCGGCGCGCGCCGCCGCGCGCTCGTCGGCCGCACCCGGCGCGTCGAAGCTGGCGGTGAAGGCGAGCACCGGCCGCGTATCGAGCCGACGCATCGCCGCAAGCACGGCCGCGCTGTCGATCCCGCCCGACAGGAACAGGCCGTAGGGCACATCGGAGCGCTGGTGCACCGAGACGCTGTCGGCGAGCGCGCGGTCGAGCCGAGCGAGCGCCTCCCCTTCCGCGATCTCCTCGGGCCCGCCTTCGGGCAGCGCTGCGAGGCGTTCGCGCGCGACGATCCGCCCCTCCTCGATCGCCACCGTCTCGCCCGGCATCAGGCGGCGGATGCCGGGAAAGGGAGTCTCCGCGCCGGTGGTGAACTGCAGCTCGAGAAGCTCGTCGCGCTTGCGCGGATCAAGCCCGCGCGGCACGAGCCCGGCATCGAGCAGTGCGGCCGGCTCCGAGGCGAAGGCGATCCCTCGCGGGGTGTCGGCGAGATAGAGCGGCTTGATGCCGAACGGGTCGCGCGCGAGCACCACGCGTCGCCCGGTACGGTCGTGGATCGCGATCGCGTACATGCCGCGCAGGTGACGCGCGAAACCGAGGCCCTCGCAGCGGTAGAGATGGAGCGGCGGCTCGCAGTCGCTCGCGGTCGCGAACGCCACGCCGGCGAGCGCATCCCGCTTCAGCTCGAGGTAGTTGTAGATCTCGCCATTGGCGACGAGCGCCGCCCCGCCCGGCTCGAACAGAGGCTGGTCTCCGGTCGCGAGGTCGATGATCGCAAGGCGTCGCTGAAGGAGCACCGCGCCCGGGGCGGCATGCCGGCCTGACCCGTCAGGGCCGCGATGGGCGAGGGCCGCGTCGAGGGCGCGCTCGGTCGCCTCGGGCAGGGTCGCGCCGGGCTTGAGCGCGATTCCGGCGATGCCGCACATCAGGCGTTGACGGAGCCGAGGAAATCGCGCCAGCGCGCGACGACCGGCCCCGCTGCGTATCGTTCCGCCCACGTCACACGCCCGGAAGCGGCAAGGGCGGCGGCGCGCGCCGGCTCGGCCAGCAGGCCGGAGATCGCCGCGGCGAGCGCGGCCGGGTCGTCGGGCGGCACGAGCACCCCGGTCCTGCCGTGCTCGATCAGCTCCGACGGCCCCTGCGCGGCGGCGGCGACGACCGGCCGTGCCGCCGACCACGCCTCGAGCACGACATTGCCGAGCGGCTCGTGCCGCGAGGGGCAGACGAACAGATCGGCGGCAGCGAGAAGCGCGGCCTGGTCGTCGCGCCAGCCGACCAGGTGCGTGCGCGCGGCGATGCCCAACCGGGCGGCGTGGGCGGCCAGTGCTGCGCGTTCCGGCCCCTCGCCGGCGATGACGAGATGCGCCTCCGCGACCGCGGGCAGCGCCTCGATCAGCGTGTCGAACCCCTTGTTGCGGTGCAGGCGGCCCATTGCGAGCAGCAGCGGAACGCCTTCGGGCACGCCGAGGGAGGCGCGCGAAACCGGTTCGGCGCCGGAAAGGTCGGGCGTGAAGTTGGGCAGATGGTGCACCCGCTCGGCCGGCCAGCCCTCAGCGATGATCCAGCGGACGATGCCTTCGGTGTTGCCGACGAGATGGTGGCAGCGCCGGTAGTAGCGAAGGTCGTAGTAGCCCCCGAGGCGGCCGACCTGGACCCAGGGGCCGGAGGGGGTCTTCGCCGCGGCGCGGTTCATCCAGGCGACGACGACGCGCGGGCCGAAGCGGCGCAGCGCGGCGCCGAGGCGCGGGCGGGTGAGAAGGTCGAGCGGCCCGCCGAAGGAGAAGCCGCGCACGGCGACATTGGCGGCGGCAAGCGCGGCCTCGCGCGCCTCATCATGGCGGATCAGGGCGAGCAGCTCCTCGCCTGCGGCGGCGAGCGCTGCCGAGAGGCGAACGAAGAACGTCTCAGCCCCGCCATGGCGCCCGCCCGCCATCACCATCGCGACCCGCGTCACTGCGCCTCGCCACCGCGGCGGTGGCGCTCAGGCTCGAGCCGCGCCTTGAGGTGCGCCAGAAGTGGGTAGAGGCCGGCGCAGAGCGCGATCAGGAACCCCCACGCCCCCTCGCGGTATCCGCGCCGCGCGACGAAACACTTCCAGAAGCGCGAGACGAAGCGGCGCAGATTGCCCGCGAGCGTGCCGATCTCGCCGCGCGCGATCAGGTCGGCTGCGCGTGCGCTCGAGTAGCGGTCGAGACGGCGGATCATGTCGCTAATGTCACGATCGACGTGGTGCAGAAGGGCGTTCGCAAGTCGCGGCCCCTTCTCCCCGGTCCAGGCAAGCGAGGGATGCACGCGCTCCCGCCCCCAGCGCTTGGCGCCGCGGCGGGAGAGCCGTGGCACCGCGGAGGTGCCGAAGCTGCCGCCCCAGCCGTGGCGGACCAGATGGTCGCCGATGTAGTTCTCGATCGGGATCTCGTGCCAGGCGAAGCGACTCGTTGCAATGACCGATCGGATTTCCGCCGCCAGCGCCTCCGGAACGCGCTCGTCGGCATCGACCTCGAGGATCCAGTCACCGGTACAGGCGGCAAGCCCCGCGTTGCGCCGGTCCCCCTCGACCGGCCAGGCGCCCTCGATCACGCGTGCGCCGGCTTCGGCGGCGATCCTGGCGGAGGCGTCGGTGGTGCGGTCGAGCACCACGACGATCTCGTCCGCAAACCGGAGCGTTGCCAGACAGCCCGCAAGCCGCGCCTCCTCGTTACGCGCGACGACGAGGGCGGAAAGCCTCGGCCTCTCCTTTGCCGCGTCCGCCACCGCGGCGCTCATTGCGCCGCAAGCGGCGCGGGGAGGCGGGCGAGCAGCCCCGACGCCGCCGTGTAGACCGACTCGACGCTCAGCGTTCCCATCAGGCTGCCCGTGGTGCGGTGATCGTAGCCCGGCCGTCCGGTAAGCTCCTCGACCGTTTCCGGCGTGCACACGAAGGCCGAGCGCGGGCCGAGCGGGGCGTACTGCTCCGGAGGCGAGGGGCCGAACAGGCCGAGCGTCGGCGCACCCGCAGCGGCAGCGAGGTGCATCAGCCCTGAATCGTTGCCGACGAAGAGCGCGCAGCGGGAGAGCGCGGCCGCGGCCTCGGCCAGGGAGAGCTTTCCCGCGAGATCGATCGTGCGGCCGCGCGGCAGCGCCGCGAGCACGGGTTCCGCCATCGCCCGCTCGGCCGGGCCGGGGCCTGCGAAAACCGCGGCGCGGGCGCCGGGAAGCGGGCCGTCGGCAGCGGCGAGACGATCGAACAGCGCAACGAAACGCCGGGGCTCCCACACCTTGCCCGGCCAGTTCGCGGTCGGGCCGAGCCCGATGACGGGCGGGCCAGGGGGGATGAGGTGCGCCGCCTTGGCGCGGTGCGCCTCCGATGTCCACACCACCGGCAAAGGCGGAGGGTCGAGGCCGAAAAGGGCGCCGAGCGCGGCGACGCGATGGTCGCCCCCGCGCCGGCCGCGCAGGACGTGCCGGGTGCGGGCGCGCAGGAAGGCAGAGAGAAACGAGCCGCGCAGGTCCACGACGACATCCCACCGCGTCGCCGCAACCTCGCGCCAGAGCGCGAGCCAATGCAGCCTGAGGCGACGCTTCTCGACCGCGATCACCCGCTCAAGCCGCGGCATGGCTTCGAACAGGCCCACGGCCGCGGGGCCGCAAGCGACGGTGACGGAGGCGCCCGGGTGACGTCGGAGCAGGTGGTCGAGCAGGCCGGTGGAGAGAACCGCATCCCCGATCCGGGTCGCGGTCATGAACAGGATCCGCATCGAGCGCCCTTTTAGCCGAGGTGTGGGCGCGTGTCAGGAGCGGCGGCTTGTCCGCCTCCGCGCGCGGGCCCATCTCGCAGGCCATGGGTAAGATCGCGCAGCTTCCGCACCGCGGCGCCGTGGCGGTAACGGGCGAGGACAGGGTGGTGTTCCTCCAAGGCCTCGTCTCGGCCGACATGCGCGAAGCGGCCCCCGGCCGGGCGCTCTGGTCGGCCCTCCTGACCCCGCAGGGAAAGTGGCTGCACGAGTTCTTCGTCTTCGATGGCGGCGACCGGCTGGTGCTCGAGTGCGAGCGCGACCGGGCGAGTGACCTCGCCCAGCGCCTCGCCCGCTTCCGGCTTCGCGCCAAGGTGTCGGTGGAGGACATCTCGCCCGGGATCGTCGTCGCCGCAGGCTGGGACGGCACTGCCGTTCCGGCGGGACTCGCCGCGGCCGATCCGCGCCTGCCCGAGGCGGGCTGGCGCGGCGTGTTCCCCGCCGATGCTGCGCCAGAGCCGAACGCCGAGTGGACGGCGTGGGACGCGCACCGCCTCGCCCTCGGCCTGCCGGACGGATCGCGCGACCTCGAGCCTGACCGCACCCTCCTGCTCGAGGCCTGGTTCGATGCGCTGGGGGGCATTTCCTGGACCAAGGGCTGCTACATGGGTCAGGAGCTGACGGCCCGGACGCGCTATCGCGGCCTCGTCCGTCGCCGGCTGTTTCCGGTGCGCGTCGAGGGCCCCCTGCCGCCGCCGGGGACGCCGGTGCTGGCCGGCGAGGCGGAGGTCGGAACCATCCGCTCCGGGCGCGACGGGCGGGCACTCGCGATGCTGCGCACCGAGGCGCTCCGCGAGCGGCTCCGCTGCGGCGAGGCCGTGCTCGTGCCCGAGCGCCCACACTGGATGGCGGAGGCGGAGGCCTCAGCGACGTGAGCGTTCCTGATGCGACGCCGCCTCCGGTCGCGGTCCACCCGCCTGTTCTCTATGGCGGTGCGTTCCTCCTCGGCATCGGTCTCGACCGGCTGGTGCCGATCGATGCCGCCGTGCCTGACCTGCTCCGGCACGGGGCGGCGAGCCTCCTGATCGTCCTCGGCCTCGGCCTTGCTGGCTGGGCCGCGTGGCTGTTCCACCGCGCGGGCACAGGGATCCCCACCTGGCAGGCCGCGACGCGGTTCGTCGACAGCGGCCCCTACGCGTTCAGCCGAAACCCGATGTATCTCGGCATCACCGCGGCGTACGCGGGGCTTGCGCTCGCGCTCGCCTCGATCTGGGCGCTTCTGCTGCTCGCTCCCGTCCTCGTGGTGATGGACCGGCTCGTGATCGCCCGCGAGGAGCACTATCTCGCCGCCCGGTTCGGATCGGCCTACGAGGCCTATCTCCGCCGCGTGCGTCGCTGGCTCTAGCGAAGCCGCGCGGGCTCGAGGCTTGCGTAGATGTCGCCGCTGTTCGCCTCGGCCGGCAGGCCTTCGAGCCACGCCGCCATTGCCGCGGCCTCGATCGGCCCTGGGTGAGCAAAGGCGAGGCTCTCGCCGAGCGAGGCGTTGAAGGCGCGATAGCCGAGCGCGGCGAGACGGTCGAGACAGGCCGTCGCGACATCGCGCTGGATCGTCGTGAACTCGACCGAGACCGAGCGCGGGGCGGTGCCGAGCCCCGCGAGCGCCTCCGCCTCGAAACCCTCGACGTCGATCTTGGCGAAGGCCGGAAGCCCATGCTCGGCGATGAGAGCATCGAGCGTCACGGCGGGAACCTCGACCGCCTCCGACCAGCTCTGCCCCTCCCAGCCGACGGCGCCCTTGGCCGCCTTCACGAACGCCGTCGAGGCGGTCGAGACGGTCGGGTTCGCCGGGTTGAGGTGAAGCGTCACCGTCCCCGGCCTGGCGGCGACGGCGGCGGCGACGAGCGTGACGCCGCGGTCGCGCCCAAACATCAGGCGCAGAACGCGCATCGGCCCCGGCTGGGGCTCGACCGCCACCACGCGGGCGCCGAGGCGTCGGAACGCAGCGACGCGGTCTCCCACATGCGCGCCGAGGTCGAAGGCGAGCTCGCCCGGTGCGAGGAAGCGCCGATACCAGGCGTCGAGCGCGGCGCGACGCGCCCTGCCGCCGCGATGATAGATCGCGACCGACCGGACGAGCCCCGCGGCATGCGCGAGCGCGCGCCTCATCTCCGCTCCCTCACGCGCGAGGCCCTGCGAAGTCCACCACCGCGGCGAAGCCGGTCTCTGTGCCGAAGGCGAGCCAGCGGCCGTCAGGGCTCCAGGCGAGCGCCGAGACGGGGCCGCGGCCCTGGTCCGCCACCGGCAGGACGCGCCCGCTCTCGATCTCGACGAGCACGACGAGGCCGTCGGCGAAGCCGGCCGCGACCACCTCGTGCTCGGGGTGACAGGCGACGCGGGTGACGAGCACGGCGTCACCGCCCGCGAGCTCGCGCGGCGCCCTCCCCGTCGGCCCGTCGCCGGAGAAGGGCCAGCAGACGACCGACTCCGCCCCGGAGGTCGCAAGCCAGCGGGAGTGCGCGGTGAAGGAGAGGGACTTGGTCTTGGCCTGGTAGCCGCTCATCCGCATGTGCGCCCCGTCCGCGAGCCGCCAGCCGTGGAGTGAGTTCTCCTGCATCGCGGTGACGATGTAGCGGCCGTCGGGGCTCATCGCGATCGCCGTGTGGCTTCCCTTCCAGTCGAGAGCGCGGGGCCTGTCCTCCTTCGCGGTGACGAACCAGAGGCTCGCGCCGTTGTAGTGGCTCGCAGCGAGCCACTTTCCTTTTGCCTCCGTCGCGAGACCAGTCACCGTCGAGGGGTGGGAGAGCGCCTTGAGCGGCTCGGCACCGTTCCCTCCCGCGAACAGGTGAACGGTCTTGCCGGCCGAGGCGGCGCGCCAGGAGCCTGCCCCGCCCGACCCCTTGCCGGGATGGGCGAGAACGTGCTCCACCCAGCGCCCCGGCCAGGAGGCGAGCGTGGCCGCCTCTCCCGCGGCGTCGAGCCGGGCGAAGCGGCCATCGTCTCCCCCCGTCAGGAACGCCCCGGGCTGCGAATCGGGCGCGAGCGCGAGCACGGCGCCGTCATGCACCGCGGGCCGTGCGGCGAGTCGCTTCGGGTCGCCGAGCGAGACGAGCGCCACTGTGCCGTCGCCGAGAGCGAAGGCGGCGGCGCGCGAGCCAGGCTCGATGGCGGCCGCGACCACGTGCGCCTCAAGCGCGTGGCTCGCCCCGCGCGTCTCGAGAACGAAATCGACGGCGGAGGACGTCTCGCTCACGGCTTGCTGTGCGGCTCGGTCATGCAACGCTCCTCATCGGGCTCTCGTCATGCCGCGCAGGCCTCGAAGCCGCGGCGGAGCTGGGGCCGGTTGAGGTTGCGCCCGATGAACACGATCCGGCTCGTGCGCTCCGCCCCCTCCGGCCAGGGCCCGACAAAATCGCCATCCGCGATCATGTGCACGGCCTGGAAGGCGAAGCGCCGGTCCTCGCCCGGATAGGCGAGCACGCCCTTGGTCCGGAGCAGGTCCGGCCCCTTCTCGGCGAGCAGGACGGAGATCCAGGCGTTGAACTTCGCCGGGTCGACCGCGCCGGGAATGGAGAACGACACCGAGCGCACCTCCTCGTCGTGGCCGTGGTCGCTGTCCTCGAGGAAGGCCGGGGTGTGGGCGAGCACACGCTCGAGCGAGAACGCCTCGCGGCCCAGGACGGCCTCGATCGGCACGTTGCTCCGCTGCGCGCGGTGCAGCTCGGCGAACGGGTTGATCGCCCGGATCCGCGCCTCGACCTCGGCGAGCTCGGCCTCCGTCACGAGGTCGGTCTTGTTCACCACGACGACGTCGGCGAAGGCGATCTGCCGCGCCGCCTCGCGCGAGTCGGAGAGGCGCTGCGGCAGGTGTTTGGCGTCCACCACCGTCACGATCGCATCGAGCCGCGTGCGCGCCCGAACGTCCTCGTCGACGAAGAAGGTCTGCGCGACCGGGGCAGGGTCGGCAAGCCCGGTCGTCTCGACGAGGATGGCGTCGAACCGGTCCCGGCGCTTCATCAGCCCGCCGAGGATGCGGATCAGGTCGCCGCGGACGGTGCAGCAGATGCAGCCGTTGTTCATCTCGAACACCTCCTCGTCGGCACCGATGACGAGGTCGTTGTCCACCCCGAGCTCGCCGAACTCGTTGATCACGACGGCGATCCGCCTGCCGTGCTGCTCCGAGAGGATGCGGTTGAGAAGCGTGGTCTTGCCCGCACCGAGATAGCCCGTGAGCACCGTGACGGGCACAGTGCCCGGGGTGGTCGCGTGCGCGGTGCCGGGCGGGGTTTGCGTGTCTGGCATGGCTCGAGTGGTCCGTCCGAGTGTGTGGGCAGCCGGTTATGTGGTTTCCGCCCGCTGCACTGACCAGCGGGGGTCGCGCGCGCTGCTCGCGCGGTTCCTGAGCGCCGCCTCAGTCAGTGTGGCCACCTCGCGGAGCCTCGCGAGCGCCTCGACGGTGCGCTCGGCTTCGGCGGCGGCAGCGGCGGCGGCGACGCGCGGCGCCCCCACCGCCTCGTAGGCGGCGGCGACAGAGCGAACGGACGCGGCGAAGCCCTCCGGGTCGCCGCGGCGCAGGGCGGCCTCGGCTTCGGCGAGGGCGGCCGCTCCCTCGGCCGTCTGCCGTTCGACGAAGCGTGCGAAATCGGGCGGCGTCAGCGTGGAGCGGATCAGCGTGAGCGTCTCCTCGTCAAGCAGAGCCGCCGTCTCAGTCGTGCGCGCAGAGCCGCCCGCCTGCCGCGGCAGCACGAGCCGATCGAGCGCGTCGAGCAGCGCCACGGTCGAGACGGGCTTGGCGATCAGCCCGTTCATCCCCGCCGTGCGGATCGCCTCGCGCTGGCCCGGGAGGTCGTGCGCGGTCACGGCGATCACCGGGATCTGGCCGACGGGGGGCGGAAGGGCGCGGATCAGCCGCGTCGCGGCGAGACCGTCGATCCCCGGCATCTGCACATCCATCAGCACCGCGTCGTAGGGCCGGTCGCGCAACAGGCGCAACGCTTCCGTAGCGTCGGCGGCGAGGTCGCAAAGGTGGCCGTGGCGCTCGAGCATGGCGGCGAGCAGGCGGCGGTTCGTCGGCACGTCATCGACCGCGAGCAGGGAGAGGCGCCGGCGCGCCTCCGATCCTCCGCCCTGCGCCGCGCCCTGGGGCACGGGGGGGAAGGGGAGGATCGCGCGCACCGTCTCCGACCGGCCGCCGCCGGCGCGTGCCCGCGCGAGCGTGCCGCCGAGCGCCTCCGTGAGCGCGATCGCGGGCGAGAGCCCGTCCGCCAAGTCCTCTCCCGGCCAGGCTTCCCTGAGCTCGACCGGCTCGAACGCCGTCTCCGGCAGGCTCGCGCAGCCGGCATCGCCGACCAGGAGGCCGACTGTCCCGCCCTCGACCCGGACTGCGACCCCGAGCGTGGCCCCGGGGGCGAGCGGCAGCATGCGCACGATCAGGGACTTGACGAGGCGCGCAAAGCGCGGCGCGTCGCCGAGCACGAGACCGGGCGGAGACATGTGCGCCTCGGCGCCGCGCGCGGCCGCCGCCGCCTCGCCCGGCCGCTCGGTCCGGACGAGGGCGGCGCGGCCGCCCAAGGCGACGATCCGGCTTTCGAGCGCCCGCAGCACGTCGGCAGCCGTCTCCACCGGGTCGAAGGCAGTGCGTTGTGGATCCGCCCGGCCGGCTGCGAGAGCGGCCGCGTCCGAGAGAGCGTCGGAGAGGTCGAGCAGATCCTCCGCGGCGTCGAGAGCGGCGCGTGCGGCGCGCGCTGCCTCCGCGGTCAGCCCGGGCGCGTCGAGCACCATCCCGAACGTGCCGGCGATCCGGTGCAGCGGCCCGGCAAGGTCGCGCGCGGTCGCGGCGAGCATCGGCGCGCCGGCGACCACGGGGGGCGCGGGTACCGTTTCGGGGAAGACGTCGTCCTCGCCCTTGGGCAGGCCGCGGACCGCGACGAGCCCCGCCGTGGCAAGGCCGAGGATGGCGACGAGGAAGGCGCCGGTCGCCACCGCCTCGGCCTGGCGTATCCGCTCGAGCCGGCGCACGGCGTCGCGCAGCTGCACGGTGGCCGCGGCATCGTAGGCCAGCGCAAGTTCGGCGAGCGGCTCGCGAAGCGGCGGCAGTAGTCGCGTCAGCTCGATCACCGCCGCCTGCGGCAGCGCCGCGCCCGGGGCGTCGGCAGAGGCTTCGAGCAGGTCATCGATCCGCGCGACCAGGGCGTCGAGCTGCGCGAGCGTCTCCCCGAACCGCGGCAGCGCGCCGAACGACGCCCGGGCGGCGTCGCTGCGCATCCGGGCGACGGCGGCGACGAAGGATTCGTAGCGCTGGCGAAGCAGGATTGGCGGGCCGCCGGCGAGGGTCTCGAGCGCCGCCGCGTAGAGGCGCGCCTGGTCGAGCGCGAGGCCCGCGGCATCGAAGCGGCCCGGCTCCGCGGCTTGGCGCGACAGCATCGCGAGCGCACGCTGCGATGCGAGATGCGACCACACCGTGCCGGCCCCCGCAGCGACCACGCCGAGCGCGAGGCCGGCGAGGATCAGCCTGCTCGAGGGCCGCATCGTCCCCTCCCGCCACGCTCGCGCGGCCGTTGCTCCTCAGGCCGCTTCCTTTCGCAACGCCCGGTCGAGCGTGTCGAAGATCCGATCGACGTGGCGACGCTCGATCGTCAGCGGCGGCGACAGAGCGACGATGTCGCCGGTCACCCGCACGAGCAGCCCGTCGTCGAAGCAGCGCTGCAGCACGCGCATGCCGCGCTCCGTCGGCCGGTCCTTCACCGGTTCAAGCTCCACCCCGGCGATCAGGCCGCAGTCGCGGATGTCGGTCACGAACGGGGCACCGCGCAGGCTGTGCGCCGCCTCCTGCCAGTAGGGCGCGAGGTCGCGCACGCGCCCGGCGAGGTCCTCCTCCTGGTGAATCCGGATCGAGGCGATCGCCGCCGCGGCGGCGAGCGGATGGCCCGAATAGGTGTAGCCGTGGAAGAACTCGATTCCGCCCGGGGAGCCCTCGAGCACCGTCTCGTACACCTCTCGCGTCACCGCCACCGCGCCCATCGGCACGGCGGCGTTGGTCAGGCCCTTCGCCATCGTCATGATGTCGGGCAGCACGCCGAAATGCTCGGCCGCGAAGCCCGCCCCGAGGCGCGAGAAGCCGGTGATCACCTCGTCGAAGATGAGGAGGATGCCGTGGCGGGTGCAGAGCTCGCGCAGGCGCCTGAGATAGCCCTTGGGCGGGACGAGCACGCCGGTCGAGCCGGCGACGGGCTCGACGATCACGGCGGCGATCGTGTCGCCGTGCAGCTTCACGAGGTCCTCGAGCGCATCGGCGAGGTGGGCGCCATGCTCCGGCTCGCCGCGCGCGAACCGGTTCTTCTCCGGCAGATGGGTATGCGGCAGGTGATCGACGAAGGGGAGCTGCGCCCCGAACTGCCGGCGATTGGCGACGATCCCGCCCACGCTCATGCCGCCGAAGCCGCAGCCGTGATAGCCGCGCTCTCGGCCGACGAGACGAACCCGCTGGCCCTCGCCGCGGGCGCGGTGATAGGCGAGCGCGATCTTGAGAGCGGTGTCGGCGCTCTCGGAGCCGGAATTGGTGAAGAAGATCCGGTCGAGCCCGTCGGGCGTGAACTCGGCGAGCCGCGCCGCAGCCTCGAAGGCGATCGGGTGGCCCATTTGGAAGGTCGGCGCGAAGTCCATCACGTCGGCCTGGGCCTTGATGGCCTCGGCGATCTCGCGCCGCCCGTGGCCGGCATTGACGCACCAGAGGCCGGCGGTGCCGTCGAGCACCTCGCGGCCCTCGGGCGTGTAGTAGAACACCCCCTCGGCCCGGGCGAGCAGGCGCGGCGACGCCTTGAAGCTCCGGTTCGCCGTGTAGGGCATCCAGAACGCATCGAGGTTGTTTGGGCGGAGGGTGATGTTCATGGCGTCGCCTCCTTCAGCACGCGCCGCCACCGTGGCACCGCAGGACGGAGGGCGCAACGGCGGGATGGGCACTCCGGGCAGCACATGGCAGGCTGCCCGCGTCGGCTCGTTCGAGGAGGAAGCGGATGGCGGAGGGCACGCTCTACATCGGCTCGAAGCGCTACTCGTCCTGGAGCCTGCGCGGCTGGCTCGCGGTGCGGCTCGCCGGGCTCGACGTCACCGAGGAGGTGATCCGGCTCGGGCAGCCGGAGACGTCGGCGCGCATCCGCTCGGTCTCGCCGAGCGGGCTTGTGCCGTGTCTGCATCACAAGGGGGCGGTGGTGTGGGAGAGCCTTGCCATCGCCGAATACTGCGCCGAACTCGCCCCCTGGCTCTGGCCGGCGGAGCGGCGGGCGCGGGCGCATGCGCGCGCGATCAGCGCCGAGATGCATGCCGGGTTCCGCGCGCTCCGCCAGGCGATGTGGATGAACCTCGGCGAGGACTTCGCCGCCCGTGCCGCCGGGCGGAACCGCACGCCCGAGTGCCTCGCCGACATCGCCCGGGTCGAGGCGCTCTGGGCCGATACCCGCGCTCGGTTCGGCGAGGGCGGGCCGTTCCTGTTCGGCGCCTCCTTTACCCTTGCGGATGCAATGTACGCGCCTGTGGTGACCCGGTTCCTGACCTGGTCGCCGCCGCTGTCGGAGGGCTCGCGCGCCTATGTCGAGGCCGTGCGCGCGCACCCCTTGGTGGCGCGGTGGTACGCGGAGGCAGCGGCCGAGACCTGGCGCGAGGCGAAGTACGAAACCCTGCCCGGGGAGGCGTGACGATGGCCGCGACCTCGCTCGACCATGTCGGGATCGCCGGGCGTGACCTCGGCCGTCTCGCCTCTGCCTACGAGTCGCTCGGCTTCCGGCTCACGCCGCGTGCCCAGCACCAGGCGCCGGGGCCTGACGGCGTGGTCCGCCCGATCGGCACCGGCAATCGGTGCGCGATGCTTCGCCGCGGCTATCTCGAGCTGATCGCCGTCATCGACCCGGCCCTGCCCTCGAACACGCTCGATCGCTTCCTCGCCCGCTACGAGGGGATCCACATCGTCGCCTTCGGCATCGACGACGCGGAGGCCGAGCTCGCCCGGCTCCGCGCGGGCGGGGCGGCGATCGGCGGCATCGCCTGGCTCGAGCGACCGGTGGAGACGCCCGAGGGCGTGCGCACCGCGCGCTTCGCACGCCTGCCGAGCCCGGAGGCGCCGGAGGGGCGGATGCAGCTGATCCGCCACCTCACGCCGGAGCTTCTGTGGCAGCCGCATCTTCTCGAGCATCCGAACCGGGCCGTCTCGCTCGACGAGGTGATCCTTGCCGTCTCCGACCCTGCCGAGGCGGCCGGGCGGCTCGGGCGTCTCGTCGGCCAGGACCCTGTTCCGGTGGAGGACGGGTTCGTGCTCGCGGTCGGGTCGGGGCGTCTTGCCATCCACACGGTGGAGGGGGCGAGGCGACGCTTGGAGGGCCTTGCCGTGCCGTGCCTTCCCTTCATCGCGGGCGTGGTGATCGGCACCGACGACGGCGCCCAGGCGATCGCCGCGATCGCCGGGGCGAGGGGAAGGCGTGTCGCGTCTGGCTTTCTTGTGCCTGCGTCCGAGGCGGGCGGGGCGACGCTTCTGTTCACGTGATGCGGATCGTCGCGGCCGCGGCGGCGTGGCGTGGGCGCGCTGGCGGGGGCGGGGTCGGACGTTTCTGCCTGCGAAGTGAGCCCTGCGTTCTGACCAGTCACTCAGGAATCGCTGTTGCATGGACGTCGTGTACTGACGGTGAGGGCTGGCGACCTAATGACCGTGCGCTCGATCAGACGAGAATGCATCGGTCGCGCGGCGCTCCGAACCGTTGGCCCTTGGCGCGAGCGCACGAGCCGGCGCGTGTGACGCGCGCAGAAGGGGAGCTCAGGCGGCGATCCACCTCGTCGCGTCGCCTGCCGGACATGCGATCGGTCAGCTGAAGCTCCGGTCGCGCTCGCGGAAGCACTCGGCAAACCGCATCAGGGCAACAAGCTGCGAGCTTTGGGCGCTCAGCTTGCTCCCGTCCGGCGATTGCCCGGCATGTCTGCGACCACAATCTGTTGCGTCAGCTCGTCCCAGGCGTAGTCGATCCGCAGGCAGCGCAGCGGATCCCTCGTGTTCCCGCGGTTCTTTATGTGCCGGTCCGCCTCGAGGCGCCGGCCCTGGAACTCGAACTTGAAGGTGTCCTCGCCGCATGGCGCATTCTCGATGCCGCGCGCGATCGGAACGTTCGCGAGAGATCCGCCGCCATTGAGCCGGCGGTTGCGGCATTCGTTCGAAAGCCAAAGGAGGCAGCGTGCCGCGAGAGAAACGGCCTCGAACTCGGCCTTCTTGATGCCGCGACGCGCCGCCGGCGCGAGCACCAGCCGGCCGATGAGGGTGCGGTCACACCAGTCCGCGAGCTCGCTCCAGGCAGCAGGAGGTTGCACATATTCGTCCGGTTTCTGGCCTCTCCTGGCGAGCTGCGCCTCAAGTTGCCGAATTCTCTCCCGTGCATGGTGAAGCTGGGTTTCGGCGACCTTCGCCCGCTCCTCTTCCTCTTGGGCAAGCTTGAAATGCTGCTCGGCTTCCGCCTGCTTTTCCTCGACTTCCGCTCGCAACGCCTCGATCTGGCGACGGGCGCTCTCAAGCTGTTCGGCCTCGCTCGTCCGGGTGGAGGCCTTGGCCTCCTGTTCGAGCTTGATGGAGGCGCTGCGCAGGGAAGCGAACGCCAGGACATGTTGCCCAAGATGCAGACGCCGGAGGCTTTCCTTCGCTGCGAAGCGACGCAGCTCGGCCACAATCGCGGCCGGGTCGCGCTGCACAAGATCCCCGAGCCGAAGAGGATGGTCGTAGGGATCGGCTGCCGAGTCGAAACCCGGCAGGTAGGTGCGGACAGCTCCGTGATAGCAAGAGCGCAGCTTCCCAAACGCGTCCGACAGGCCGTAAGTGAAACGCGCCGGCACGACGAAGACGTGTGCAAGGCCGATGGTCGTGCGCGCCAGCATCTCGACGTCGATCAACGGTCGGTCAGGATCGTCGGCCCTCTCGTCTCCCGAGGCGACGAAGACTGGAAGGCGACGCGCCGGGGCCTCGAGAAGATCGATCAGCTACGAAAGCTCGTCCTCGGAACCGATTTGCCAAGGCGCGTCACAAAGGGGAACGCCGTCAGCGGAAAGACCAGGATTACTTGCGATCTGCCGCAGGAGAGCAGGCACCGCGGGGTCGAACTCGGGCTTCTCCTCCGGCGAGGCCACCAGGAGGCGAAGGCTCAGGTGCGGTCGCTACCCCTCTTTCCGGCCGATTGTCACCTCGGTCGTCCAAACCCTCCTGGGGACCCTCTTGTCCGGATCGTCGCCGCGCAGAGCCCACAGCTCCGCTGCCTTGGTCGCAAGTCGCACGCCGAGCGTGGTCCGTCCGGGAGCGATGTAATCAAAGGTTTCTCCCTGCCACGCGCGTTCGGGGAGATCTCCGCCACAGTGCTCCTGTGCCCAAGAAAGAATGGCCCGGCGCGCGGCCTCTCCAGCCGCATCTTGGTCTTCCCCCTCGATGGCGGCCGCTACGCGGAGCACCTCCCGCTCGCGGATCGGCGGACCGAGCTTGGCGCGTAGGGGTGCAAGCGCCTCCGCCAGTCCGCCACGGTTCGGAGCCGCCGAGATCCCACGTGAGATCACAACCACCAATCCTGAGATGTTTGGGCCCCGAACTGTAACAGGATGCCTACCGCCGCTTGGCGTCCGCAAGCCGATCCGCGTGGGGTAGTCCGCGCCCGACAGATCGCTGCGCACCGACTACTCTAAGCCCTCGTCGCTGCCCGTGGGCCGCCAAAGGCAGCGCCCCCGTGGGCGCTTCGCTCGTCTTCTACTGCTCCTTCTCGCAAGTCGCGAAAGCACGAGGGGGCGATTGGCCCCACGACGCGCGACCGGCCGACGCCCGGATCGAACGAGGCGACGAGCGCAACAAGGTCGAGGTCCGTCACCCTAGCGTCGTCCCCGGCCCGATCACGGCGCCGACTGTTCCCCATCGCACTCGCACCATGGTCATCGCGCCCCTCGGCAGACGGTCTCTTGCGGTCTCGGAGCTGGTTCAAAGCGCGTGCGCAGCATGCCGGTCGGGCACCCCACGCTCGCGCGGCAGCGACGACAACGCCGCGGCATAGAGGCCACGAGCCTGTCACGCGACGTCGCGCCCGACGCCTAGGGGAAGAGCACGCAAACGCCACACACGCCGAACCGTGTCATCGGGCCTCTTCGCCCCACGCCCCTCCTCTGCGTCGCGATCGCTGCCGGCCTGCTGGCCTCGCCTCCGACGCCGCACCAGCTTCGCGCCCCCGCCGCCGAACCGGCGGACCAGCCGTCCCGAATACGCCAGCCTCTCCCTGAGCCTGGCGGAGGGAGTGTCCGCCAAACCAGCGTTTCAGCCCGTCGCACGCCGTCGCGGCAAACCCGCGGATTTCTTGACTTTTCTCGGGGCGACCGTCTAAACACGTCGCAACCCGACGCATCCTATCGCACCCTCCGACGGGGGTAGAAACGGGGGTAGGAACGGTTTGGCGGAAAGAATCACCCCCTGGGGGTAGGGATGCCGAAACTCACCGCCGTCATGATCCGCAGCGCCCGCCACGACCCCGCCAAGGGCGCGAGGCCCATCCGCCTCGGCGACGGCGGGGGGGCTGCATCTGCAAGTCGCCCCCGGCAACGCGAAGTCTTGGTTGTTCCGCTTCACCATCGCCGGCCGCGAGCGGTGGATGGGGCTCGGCTCGGCCGAGCTTGTGACGCTTGCCGAGGCCCGCGCCCTCGCCGCCGAGGCGCGCCGGCATGTCGCGGCCGGACGTGATCCGATCGAGGAACGCGAGCGCGCCCGCCGCGCCGCTGCCGCCCCGCCCCCCGCGACATTCGAGGCCGCCGCGCGCGCGCTCGTCGCCGCTAAGGCCGCAGGGTGGCGCAACGCCAAGCATGCCAGGCAATGGCTCGCGACGCTGGAACGGCACGCCTTCCCGCTGATCGGCAACAAGCCCGTCGCCGATATCGGCACGGATGACGTGCTGCGCGTGCTGCGCCCCATCTGGTCCCGCATTCCCGAGACGGCATCGCGGCTGCGGCAGCGCATCGAGGCCGTGCTCGACGATGCGGCGGTGCGCGGCTGGCGCCCCGCTGGCGTCGCGAATCCAGCGCGCTGGCGCGGGCATCTCGCCGCAACCCTGCCGCAGCCGAAGCGCGTGCGACCGGTGCGGCATCATCCCGCGCTGCCGTGGCAGGACGTGCCCGCGTTCATGGCCGCGCTCGCCGAGCGCGAGGGCATGGCCGCACGGGCGGTGGCGTTCACGATCCTGACCGCGATCCGCTCGGGCGCGGTGCGGTTGATGCGCTGGCGCGAGGTGGACTTCGAAGCCCGCGTCTGGGTCGTGCCGCCTGCGAACACGAAGGCAAAGCGGTTGCACCGCGTGCCGCTCGCCGATGCTGCCATGGCGATCCTGCG
>Ga0308399_1000199_pt1 | contig 21391 bp, 12 predicted proteins | sample HotsprSampOS1260_FD_202367 | JGI IMG/M metagenome (GOLD analysis project Ga0308399, IMG submission 202367) | Hot spring phototrophic mat microbial communities from Octopus Spring, Yellowstone National Park, Wyoming, United States - 20060914_OS12-60 ... | reverse complement strand
AAGTCTGTGGTTTCCCTCCGGCGGTCCTACCGGGGAGGGCGGCCGGAAGACGGAAAGCCCTGCAGGCACGGGTCGTCTGTCGGGAATGGGCGTTTGCTGGCGAGCCGGACAGCGCTGCAGAGGCCAGGACGGCAACCGCGCTGCTCTTCACCAACGGACCGGAATTTTCAGCTTCTTGCCCAACCGGTTGTGATAGTAGACGTAGCCGTGGACTTGACCGTATTCGTGAAGCATCCGCGTGAGTTTCACGTCGTAACAGCAGTACTCGGCAATCTCCAGCAACCGGCCCTGTTTGTACCATTGGAGAGCCTGCAAGCCCTCGGCGGTCTTTTCCAGGCCAAAAGTGGCCGACACCAGCGCATCCAATGAGAGCCGGTGTTGCAGTTGATCCTGCAGGCTGAGCAACAGGTCGAGCGTGGGAAGCTGACGCAGGTCCAGGGCCGTGTAGCCATGGAGGACTTCGTAGTCAAACCGCAGGATGTTAAAACCCACGATCAGCTCGGCCCGTTGCAGCTCCCGAATCAGCTCGTCCATATCGGCCTCGGCATAGATCCGATATTCCCCCCGGGCTGTGCTGTAGGTGACGCCGACGCTCATCCCCATGCGGCTGATGTGGTGCCAGCCGCCCACTTCATCCGCGGACTTCTGCGTTTCCAGGTCGAAATAGACGATGTTCTTCACGGTGGGGGCATGAAAAAGGGGCGGGGACGTACACGCAAGCCCGGAGCCGGGTCGGTCGGCTGTCGGCAAAGGGCCCGCGGGGCCGGCGGGGTGAAAGAACGATGCCTCTGCTGTGCTTGAGGGCCAACGGATTCCCCTGCACGCGCTGAGTTCAGGGGCAGCACGGACAGGAGAAAATGGCTGAGGCCCCGGAAAAGTCATGGACCTTGCGCAAAGCCTCGGTGCACCCGAGGGCGGGGCCGTGCGGTGGTGGCGCTTGCCAAACCGGCCCGGCTGTGAAACCCTTCCCGGCAGCCGCCTGGAGGCTAGATCCAACGCGGGGCGGCCCTTTCTGTATGGGACACGTGAAGTTGCACATACCGGGCCCGGTCGAGGTCAGCGAACGGACGTTCCGGGCATTTTGCCAGCCGATGATCGGTCATCGGGGCCAGGGGTTCAAGGACCTCTACGCGCGCCTGCAGCCAAAGCTGCAGCAATTGCTTTACACGCGGCGGCCCGTGTACCTGTCCACCTCCAGCGCCTGGGGGGTGATGGAGGCGGCCATCCGGAACCTGGTGAAACGCAAGGTTCTGACCTGTATGTGTGGGGCATTTTCGGACAAGTGGTACGACGTGGCTTTGCGCTGCGGAAAGCAGGCCGAGCCGTTGCAGGTGCCCTGGGGCTCGCCCATCCGTGCGGAGGCCGTGGACGCCAAGCTGGCCACGGGCCAGTTCGATGCCCTGACGGTCATCCACAACGAGACCAGCACCGGCGTGATGAGCCCCATCGAGGAAATCGCTGCCCTGAAACGGAAATACCCGGACGTCATGTTCATTGTGGATACCGTTAGTTCCATGTCCGCGGTGAAGCTCCCATTCGACGAATTGGGCATTGACGTGATGCTGGCCGGCACGCAGAAGGCCTTTGCGCTGCCCCCCGGCATGACGGTCTTTGTCTGCTCGGAGGCGGCCCTGGAGCGCGCCGCCACCGTGCCGGATCGGGGGTACTATTTCGACTTTCTGGAGTTTCAGAAGAATGCCGAGCAGAACATGACTCCCAGCACCCCCAGCATCGCGCATGTTTACGCGTTGGATGCCAAGATGGACGAAATCTTGGCCGAAGGGTTGGAAGCCCGCTTTGAACGGCACCGACGCACGAACCAAATGGTCCGGGACTGGGCGGCGAGGCACGGCTTCACGCTGTTTCCGGATCCGGGGTTCGAGTCCCGCACGCTGACCTGCATCAACAACGGGGCCAAGCCAGGCGGCCGTGTGGTGGACGTGCCACGGCTGCAACAGCTGGTGAGGGAACGCGGGTTCCTGATCGACGGCGGCTACGGCAAGATCAAGGGCAAGACCTTCCGCGTCTCCAACATGGGGGACGAGACTGAAGCGACCATGGCCGAACTATTGGCGGCGATGGACGAGGCGATGAAGCTGCTTTGAGCCCGGCAAAAGGACGCAGGCCGGGTCTGCCGGCCCGGTTGACCGGCGGTCAACCGTCCAAACACCGCCGCACGGTTTCGAGAATTTCGTGGGGACTCGCCGGTTTGGGCAAAAAAACCTGACCCGGTTCCAAAGCCAGTTCTCGTCCAGCCATTTCACCGCTGTAGCCGCTGGTGAAAATGACCCGCAGGTTGGGTTTGGTCGCGCGCAGCCTTGCGGCCAGTTCACGGCCGTTCATGCCGCCCGGCATGACGACATCGGTCCAGAGCAGCTGGATGCGCGCGGCTTCGGTGGCCCAAACCTCGAGGGCTTCGCGGGCATGGGCGGCCGTGAGGACTTGATACCCTGCCGATTCCAGAATGGCCCGGGTCAAAGCCCGCACCGAATCGTCGTCTTCCACCAACAGGATCGTTTCGGTTCCGCCGGGGGGACGCGACCGCTCCAGTGCAGGAGACGCTTCGGCGCCCACCGTAGAGAGTGGCAACCAGACTTCAAAGGTGGATCCCTGACCGACCACGCTCCGCACCGTGACAGAGCCTCCATGCTGTTTGGCCACGCCAAAGACGGTCGCAAGCCCCAGCCCGGTACCCTTGCCGGGCTCCTTGGTTGTGAAGAAGGGCTCGAAGATTTTTTCCAGATTCTCCTCTGGGATGCCCACGCCGGTATCGGTCACCCGCAGGATTGCGTACGGCCCTGGTGCCAGATCAACCGGGGCACCGACCTGGCCGGGCTCGAGTGCTTCCCGATCTGTTTCCAAGATCAACTCCCCACCGCGGGGCATGGCATCCCGCGCGTTGACCACCAGATTCATCACCACTTGATCCAGCATCCCAGGGTCGGCACGGACGATCAGCGCTTGGGGATACAACCGCAGTTGCAGATGAATGTCCTCTCCAATGATCCGCTGCACCATTTTGACCAGGCTGGTGACCAGCTCGTTCAGGTCCAGCTCACGCATCTGCATGACCTGCTTGCGGCTAAACAGCAAAAGTTGCTGGGTCAGAGAGACCGCCTTTTCTGCAGCCGAGCGAATGTGGTGGAGGCCGTCGCGGATTTCGGCGCTCAGGTTATCGTCCATGACAAGCAGCTCGGTCTGCATCAAAATGACTGCCAGGATGTTGTTGAAGTCGTGGGCGACCCCGCCTGCCAGACGACCGATGGCTTCCAACTTCTGCGCTTGTCGGAGCTGTTCCTGCAGATGGCGCATTTCAGTGACGTCGCGGGCGTTGACGACAATGCCACCGCCGGGAATCAAATCCGGCACGAACCGGCCCACGGCCTCGCAGTCGTGCCAAGAGCCGTTTTGGTGCCGGAGACGGAAGACGACCGTCTGGGGCAGCGCTTCGCCACGGCTCATGGCGTGTTGCAAACCTTCCCGAATGGTAGAGAGGTCGTCCGGGTGAACAAACTCAAAGGCGGACCTGCCCACCAATGACTGCGGCTCGTAGCCCAGGAGTCGTGTGACGGAAGGGCTGGCATAATGGATGGCCCCCGCCGGATCCAAAACCACAATCAGATCCGATGCATTCTCAATGAGCCTTCGAAACCGTTCTTCGCTTTGATGGAGCCGGGCCACGGCTTCCCGGTGTTTCTCCTCTCTCTGGAGGTTTTCCAACGCCAGAGCCAGATCTGAGGCGAGGTCCTGAAAGAGGCGGCTCATTTTCGGCTCAAAAAAGCCATTCTCCGCAGCGAACAGAGCCAGGACCGCTGCTGTCGACCCCTCTGGCCGGACTGGGAAACAGCCCAGGGCACGGAGTCCGTGAACCTGGATGAGGTCCCGACAGGGGGCGAATTCCGGAGCCGTGAGCAAGTCCCAGTGAATCACTGGCTTACCGGTTTCCCAGGCTCTCCGCAAGAATTCCGCGCACCCATGGGTTTGCTCTCCCAGGAGCTTACAGAGCTGGCCATGGCCCGGTCGGGCTACGGCGCTGGCCAGCTCCTGCCACAGAGCGGTTTCTGGGTCTCTTCGGCCCAGCCAGGCGATGAGGAGCCCGCCGGTCTGAACGGCGATCTGACAAATCCCTCGGTAGAGGGCCGTGCGATCTTTCTCGCGGACGATCAACTGGTTGACCTCGCTTAACAAGGCGTAGATGCGGGTCAGTCGGGCGATCCGTTCCTCGGCGGCCTTGCGTTCGCGAATGTCGAGGATGCTGGCCCGGACGACGACGCGGCCATCGAATTCCAGACGCAGCAGCCGAACTTCGCACGGGATGTCCTGTCCTTCGCTATTGCGGTGGGTCCACTCGAAGACCGGGGTTTCCCCGGCCAGGGCGGCAGCGATGTACTGATGCGCCTTTCGGGCGGAGGGCTGGCCATCGGGTTGACAGGGCGGGCTCAATTCCACTAGGCCATACCGGAGGAGCTCTTGCGCGGGCATCTTGAACAGGCGCTCGGCGGCGGGATTGGCAAGGATGAATCTGCCCGAGGCCACATCCACCAACACGATGGCCTCGGGTGCGAACTGGATCAGACGACGAAACTGTTCTTCGCGGCGCCGAACCGACTCCTCCAGGCCTTTCAGCGCCGTGATGTCTAGCGAGGTCCCGGCCACGCGAACGGCACGGCCTTCCGCATCGCGGATCACTTCCACCCGCGTCTGGATGTAACGGATCGGACCGAGGTCCGGATGGGTGCGGTATTCGATCAAGAACGGGGCACGGGCCTGGGTGATGCGCTGATGGATCGCGCGGAGGCGCGGTTGATCCTCCGGGTGCAGGAGCATCAAGAACTCCTCAAAGGTCGGTGCCGGACGAGAGGGCTCCTGGTAATGGAGTTGGGACATTTCTGCGGACCATTCGCACGGCCCCTCCCGCAAGTCCAGTTCCCAACTCCCCAACCGGGCCCGCGCTTGGGCAGCTGCCAACTTGGCCTGGCTCTGTTGGAGGTCTGCCAGCGTCCGGTGATGCTCCAAAACCAAACTGGCCAAATGGGCCCAGCGCTCCAAGGTTTGGCATTCTTCCGGTGTCGGGCCGCGCGCCGTTGGATAGTACACGGCAAAGGTGCCCAGGACATGGCCTTTAGAGTCGCGAATGGGGAAAGCCCAACACGCTGCCAGTTGATTGCGCGCGGCCAGCTCCTGATACCCGGCCCACAAGGGACTGGACGCGATGTCTTCCACAATTACGATCTCGTTGCGATAAGCCGCCGTGCCGCACGACCCCACACAGGGCCCGATTTGCACCCCTTCAATGGCCCGGCAATATTCTGCCGGCAGTGAGGGAGCCGCGATGGTGTGGAGCCGACCACGGTCGACTCGCAACGCCGAGCACAGCGCCCCCGGGTGCAGTTTTTCGTAAGCGAGGCACAGTCGCGTAAACCATATCTCCAGGGGCATGGCAGCCGCGTGTTCCTCCAGCAATTGCCGCTCTGCCTCACGGTGCCGTTGCCAGTTTCGCTCGGCGGTCTGATCGCGGAAGATCAGCACCACCCCGTACACTTGGCCCGACGCGTCGCGAATGGGGGCTCCGGAGTCACTGATGGGAATTTCCCGGCCATCTCGTGTCAGCAGAACGGTGTGGTTGGCCAGACCGACCACAACGCCCTCGCGTAACACGCGTTCCACCGGGGATTCGACCGGTTGATGGGTTTCCTCGTGGGCGATCCGAAACACCTCCTCAACGGGCCGGCCGCGTGCTTCAGCGGCCGACCAGCCGGTGAGTCGCTCCGCCGCTGCGTTCATGAAATCCACACGACCCTGCGCGTCCGTGGTCAAAACCGCATCGCCAATGCTGCGCAGAATGACCTGGAAAGGGCTCTCGGCCTGGGCCGGGTCCTTCCAAGTGGGGCCGCCTGAGGGGGGGAGCTTGCTCCGGACCAACGCGGTGCCGTCCGGCAAGGGCAAAACCTCGAATTCCACTTCCACCTCGTTGCCGGAAAGGTCGCGCACGCATATCCGATCCGGAATCTGACCTTCTGTCCCGCCACTGCTACCGCCCGTGGAAGACTCGGAAGCGGAGGACCGGAGCTGCGGTACCGAGGCCAGGGGTTGTCCCAAACACCGGGCTTTCTCCAGGCGAAACAGGTCGCCAAAGGCCGGGTTGAAATCCAGCAGCCAGCCCTGGGCATCGATCCAAGCCAGAGGTTGGGGGCAGGCGTGAAAGCCAGAAAGGCCTGCGGCTGAGGGGGCCGGAGGTGAGGGTTGCGCATCGGGGGGGTGTGTCGAATCGGGACACAAGTTCATCTAGAGCCCTCCTTTTGCACAGGGCGACGATCGTGATCCTCCACGGATTTCGAGCAGAGACCCGCTCTTTGGTGGGAAGGCTCGGTGCTGGTGGGGCCAAGATCGAAGTGCTGACGAAATGGTGTCAACATCCTGCCCCAAGTCCGATCGAGCTGCCGTCTGCCGTGCGTCTGCCGGCGGGGCCGGTCGTCACGAGGGAATGCGGGCTCGGACAGGTCGAGGCGCTCTGGCATGTGCATGCGTCAGACACACTCCGGTTAGCACGGCTTTGCTGCCTGTCAAGTGCGAGAGCGACCGTGGCGCGGCAAAATCATGATTTCCCCGGGAATGGGCCCTCAGCTTCGGCACCTGGGATTCGATCCCGATGCCTCGCCAAAGGGATCCAGTCGCTGGCGCGCGGACTGCTCCCATGCACTCGCGCGCAGACCCTACCGACTTCGCGGAGTCCCACCTGCTGGGTGCAACGCCGCGCTGCAGGTACAGTGCGGGCTAGCCACCGGGCCATGGATCGGCGATGGGCCCCGAGGCTTGGGTGGTTTTCTCATCCTCCGCCACCAGTCTTCGGAGCGGGTTGGCGGCGTGTGGACAGGAGACGATGAAGTCGCAGATGAGAAAGCTTTGGGGGCCAGGGAGTTGTGGAGGCGCTGGGAAGAAGGGGAAGATGGCGGAGCCATTTTTCCGAGGTGTGCAGCCTGCTGAAACTGCGCAGCCCCAGGCCAAGAATCGTTGCCACAGACGCAAAAAAAGTGTTGGCCCGGCCGGGCCGGATCGGCACTCTCGATGCGCACTTTTACTTATGCAACGGCACAATTCTATGCGCGCACTGACAACGGTTCTGATGCTATTCGGGGGCGGGCTGCTGTCGGCCTTCGCCAGTGAGGCTGAGCTGCGGCTGCCCAGTTTGCGTGAGGTTCACTTCCCAGCCCTGGGAGGCGCCAGCGGGTACGTCCTGATGCTCATTGGCATCCTGGTCTGCGCCGTGGGGGGGCTGTTCGGCGTGGTGCAGTATCTGCAGACCAAGGCCCTGCCGGTGCATCGGGCGATGCGGGACGTCTCGACCCTGATCTGGGAGACCTGCAAGAGCTATCTGATCCAGCAGGGCAAGTTCTTGGCGCTGCTATGGGCGCTGATCGGCATTTGCATCATCTACTATTTTGGCTCCCTGCGTCACATGCCGGCCGGCAGCGTCATCGTGATTCTGTTGAGCTCCGTGCTGGGCATCCTGGGCAGCTACGGGGTGGCCTGGTTCGGCATGAGGATCAACACCCAAGCCAACAGTCGGTCCGCTTTTGCGGCTTTGCGCGGTTTGCCCTGGCCGCCGCTGGCCATTCCCATGCGTTCTGGCATGAGCGTGGGGCTGTTGCTCATTAGCGTGGAGCTGTTCTTCATGATTTGCATCCTGATTTTCCTGCCGCCGGAGCTGACGGGCCCCTGCTTCATCGGATTTGCCATTGGAGAATCTCTGGGTGCGTCAGCCCTGCGCATTTGCGGCGGCATCTTCACGAAGATCGCCGACATCGGGTCGGACCTGATGAAGATCGTCTTCAAGCTGCCGGAGGACGACCCCAAGAACCCCGGCGTGATCGCCGACTGCACAGGGGACAATGCCGGTGACTCCGTGGGGCCGACGGCCGATGGTTTCGAAACCTACGGGGTGACGGGCGTGGCGTTGATTACGTTCCTGGCCTTGACACTAGGGGCCGAAGGGCTCACCGGGGCGATCTGTGCCAAGTTGATCACCTGGCTTTTCGTGATGCGCATCATGATGATTGTGACCTCCCTGGTGGCTTATGGGATCAACCAGACGATCTTTAGCGCCAAGTACGGCACCTCCAAAGAGTTCCATCCGGAAAAGCCTCTGACCTGGCTGGTGTGGCTGACCTCGGCCATTTCCATCACCCTGACCTTCGTCGTCAGCTACTTGATGCTGGGCGATTTCAAGGATGTGCAGGGGCAGCCGCAGCCGGATCTGTGGTGGGTTTTGTCCATCATCATCTCCTGCGGCACGGCGGCCGGGGCGTTGATCCCCGAGTTTACCAAGGTGTTCACCAGCACCAATGCCCGGCATACGCAGGAGATTGTGACGGCGTCGCGCCAGGGAGGCGCTTCGTTGAATATCCTGTCCGGGTTTGTGGCCGGCAACTACTCGGCCTTCTGGGAAGGGCTGTTGATGCTGTTCCTGATGCTGGTGGCAGCGCTGATGGCCGGGCACGAAGCCTTGCAGTCGATCATGCCCGAGGCGATCAATTTCGCTGCCCCCATTTTTGCCTTCGGGCTGGTGGCCTTTGGGTTCTTGGGCATGGGCCCGGTGACCATTGCGGTGGACAGCTTTGGCCCGGTTTCGGACAACGCGCAGTCCGTCTACGAGCTGAGCCAGATCGAATCGGTGCCGAACGTGGAGCAGGAGGTCCAGAACCAGTTCGGGTTCAAGCCCGACTTCAAGGCAGCCAAACACAACCTCGAGAAGAACGACGGGGCCGGCAACACCTTCAAGGCCACCGCCAAGCCAGTGCTCATCGGCACGGCGGTGGTGGGGGCCACCACGATGATCTTCGGTATCATTCTGCTGTTGGACAAGGAGTTCGGCGACGTCATCAGCAAACTCTCGCTGGTGCAGCCGGAGATTGTCTTGGGCTTCCTGATGGGTGGCGCGGTGATTTACTGGTTTACGGGTGCCTCCACGCAGGCGGTCGTCACCGGCGCCTACCGGGCGGTGGTCTACATCAAGGAGAACCTGGACCTGAGCGCCAAGGCCGCCTCCATCGAGGACAGCAAGGAGGTGGTGCGCATATGCACCGTGTATGCGCAGAAGGGCATGATGAACATCTTCGTGGCCATCTTCTGTTTGTCGCTGGCCCTGGCCTTCTTCAACTCCTACTTCTTCATTGGCTATCTGATCTCGATCGCCTTCTTCGGCCTATTCCAAGCGATCTTTATGGCCAACGCGGGCGGCGCTTGGGACAACGCCAAGAAGATCGTGGAGGTGGATCTGCGGCAAAAGGGCACGGACCTGCATGCGGCCACCGTGGTGGGCGACACCGTGGGCGATCCTTTCAAGGACACCAGCTCCGTGTCCATGAACCCCATCATCAAGTTCACCACGCTGTTTGGCCTGCTGGCAGTGGAGATTGCCGTGGCGATGCAAAAGCACGGCCAGACGACCCTGAAAACTGGCATTGCCGTCGTGCTACTGTTGATTGCGCTGACCTTCGTGTACCGCTCCTTTTACGGAATGCGGATTCCCGAGGAAAAATAGTCCGCGTAAGGCAGAGCTTCACCCGGGTCTTGGTTCCGGCCGGACGACCGATCGTCCGGCCGGCCTGTTTCCGGCCGGGCCGTGGAGCGGTGGCGGTAGGCTCTGGAGATCGGCAGTCCGCCAGCTCGGCGACAAGGCCGCTCCCGAAAAGTGCACTCCGGGGAGTCGATTGGGGTGGAACTTTAGGGGGCTACCGAGAAAGGTCTGTGGAGGCGGTTCGAAGTTGCGGGCCAACCGCTGTGGCTTGGTTGGCCGGGGCGGAGGCCGCGCGGGGGCGCGGCTCGATTGGCTGCTTGGCCTTGCCCGGCAGGAGCCGGCCGCTTGGGTGAACCGGTGCGAGCGCGCCAGAGAGGCTTCACCCAAACTGGCACTGGTTTGCCCCGGGTCGACGGCACGCACCGGGTTTTGGTGGATTCGGGGTTGAAGAAAATCGGGCGGTAGAGGTCCGACTCTCAGGGACTGGGGAGCAGCCGGCAACCGGTCATTTCCACGACCTGGCCCTCGAGGCCTTTGACCCGCCCCTCCAACAGGGCTGTGTCGCCAATGCGTAACAGGGGGCGGCGATGGCCAGACTCGTCAGCGAGCATGAGGACGGTGCCGGCCTGCGCGAGGTAGACGCCGCGGAGATTTTCCGGGGGGTAGACCACGCAGCGGACCCGCACGGTAGGTTGATCGGTTTCAAGCAGCACGTGGTAGTTCCGTGTCAGCAACGGCTTTTCGAAACCGACCACCCGCCCGGTGACCCGAAGCGTTTGGTCTCGCAACCGGGTGGCGGCGGTGGCCGGTTCGCGCAAAAAGTAGGCCGCCAACAAAGAGGCCCGGATGGGGCCTTGGTCGGGCAGGGGAGGGAGGCTATCGAGGGCGGGGCCGGAGGCGAGCACGGCCGTTCCGGAGAGGCCCGCGCCAGAGTTGGGAGCGGGCGGCCCCGTGGGTCCGAAAGAGCCCGGCTGGCCGGGAGGCGTTTGGGCGTGCGTGCTGCGCAATCTCTCCAGTTCCTGCTCCTTACGGAGGAGCTCCTCGTACCCGGCGCGAGGAATCGTAACGGTTTGCCCGGTCTCGGCCCGGCTGCCAGGCACGGCGAGGCCCAAGACCAGGACCATGGGAAGACTGAACGGCAGCGCGCGTTTGGTCATGTTCCTCGCATACGTGGGCGAATCTGGGATGTCAAACCTGGTTTCGACTCCGTGGAGCTTGGGGGGCACTCCCTGGCTCGGTTGCGCGGGAATGGTCCCTGGAAAATGTCCGCGGTCAGGGGAAAGACGCGGGGGGTGGGGAAGGTCAGTGGTCCGGAGGCGATTCCACCTCAGCGAACAAGTCGTTCAGCCGGTTCAAGGCGGGTTCGGTGCGCGGGTTGAGTGCCTGACGCAGGTACTGGATCGCGTCCTCCAAAGTCCGAACCGACCGCGGCAGGGTGGCGGCGGCGGCGTTGGGATGACCGCCGCCTTGGAGCCGCTCGGCCACGGCCAGCGCTTGCCCGTGACGACTGCGCAGGCTGACCGCCAAGGAACCATTGCCCCGACGGACCGTGGTCAGCAATACCGAATACCGAATCTCCGGATCGTCCAGCAGCGCATGCACGATGAGGTTGGGATTGCCGACAACCGTCTCGACCAGGCCCACTGTGGGGGTGATCTCGATGACGTTGCTACGGCTCCAGGCCAGGCCGATGGGGTTCTCGACTTTGCGTTTCACGGCCATCACCTCCAGCAAGGGATGGTCCAGCAGCCGCTCAATTCGGCCTTCCAGGAGCGTCAGTAGATTCCAAAAGCCATAGATTTTGACCAGGTTCGCATAGTCAGTGGCGATCACAAAATCGGGGTCGTCGTCCCGGAACAGATCCGCCACATCGCTCAGATGCACCAAGCGGTCGAGGTCGGGCGACCCTAGCCCGGCCGCTTGACAAAGCTCGTAGCAGAGGCGTCCGGCGGATTTCTGTGGGTCATGAATGAGGAGGGCCTGGCGCGGGGGCGTTTCGAAGGGATGGTGATCGATAATGACCCAGTGGGGGCGGTCCATCCGGGGTTCGAAACTGAGATCCGCCACCCAGGCGGCGCTTTCGTGCAGAGGCCGCTGGCGCAGGCCGTGGTAGTTCCAGGCTTCCAAGCGTGGACGGACGCCAAACTTGGCTTCTGCCAGCCGTTGTAGGAGGACGCCGGAAAGCAGACCATCCAGATCGCTTTCGTGCGTCAGAATTACGTCGGGTTTAGGCAATGGTGCCATGACCCCACGTTAGGCAACCTTGCGGAGATTGGCTAGCCAGCATTGCTCAGGTTCAGGTCCGTGTGCCGGGCCTTTGTTGTGGAACAGGCGCAATGGACTGCGCCACGGCGTGGCTACAGTGTAGCGCATCTGCAGCCCAAGCGGTTCCTGAAGGCTTCGGTCCGCAGTTCACATGAATCCCTGGGGTTTGCGCCGAGAGTTGGGCGAGCCGGGTGTCCGGCGGCTGCGGCCACCCAAAGATCTCGAGAGGGCATACCAAGGGCACCGGCCCTTTCCGGCTTTCAGCAAGGCCCCGACCCGCAGCGAGGCACAGTATTGGTGATCGTCGGTCGAGGCGAGTAACTGGATGGCGTTTGGGCTGTGGACGGATCGAGCCGCCGGCGAGGTTGCAGTGGGGCGGACGAACTCGAGGCGAACGGGACAAGCGCTCAGGGTGCGGGACCGAGTCGGACGCTCAACCGGTAGTAACGCGGACTGGGGTCGGCCGCCCAACGGTTCGTCCATGCAGCTACTCCCTCAGGCAGGTCCACTGCACCCGGCACTACGGTGAAGCCAGTGTCCAGGTCGGTCGCCTCCCACAGAGTGTACAGTCTGCCGGGCTGAGGGTTCCACCGCACTACCAGCGTTGCGGCCTGCGGATCCTGGTAGATCTGGAGGGACAGACGGCTCTCTGGGTCGGTCGGATCCAGACCGGCAATGTAGGACTGCCACAGGGGCAAGCCGTTGGCACCGACCATGTCCACGGCTGCTTCGAAGTCGTTGGTATAGCCGAAACTGGCCAGCCACCACAGAGGCGTGAGGTGATTGGTCGTCATTCGTGCCACGAACACGGCTGTGATCGAGAGGTTCTGGGTAAGGATCAGGCTCAGCGGGTTTTGCGCTTGTACGACATCTCCTGTCCACGTGAGGAAATCGAACCAGGGGCCGGGCAGGGCGTAGAGTTCGACCGAGCTGCCGTGCGGGAATTCTCCTCCTGAGGGTTCCACCCGACCCCATGCCGAGGGTTGCGCTGCCACGGTCAGGACGACCACTGTATTGCTGTGGATCTGGAGCACGGCCTGGCGTGTCGCATTGCCCTGGCCGCTGGTGGCGTTGACAAAAGTGATCGTGGCCATGTGGATGCCCGGAGGCAGGAGGGCGGCCGAGGGGCCAAGGCCAACCCGGACCTCCTGGGTTTGGCCAGCGGCCAAGCTCCCTGCCGCGGGTTCCGCGACGAGCCAATCTGCACTGCTGCTGACATGAAACTGCAGGTCGGAAGTGCCTGCGTTGGTCAAAACGTACACGGTCGATTCAGGCTGGAACGGACCGCCCGCAGAGCCGCTGGTGGTCCAGTCGGTCTCGGGCCAAACGGCGAGCGTGCCGGGGGCCATCACGGGGATGTTCACCTCGAAGGTGCCCAGGACCGTCTGGGGCGTGGCGTGTCCCCAGACATCTTCCACGGCGCCCTCGGCCAGGAGGATAGTGTAGGTACCGTTGTGTTCGGACTGCCAGGCTCCGTTGGGCGGTGGAATGGCATAGGTGGCGGTGACCTGTGCAGCGTCCGTGGGTGTGTCGACCCCGACCAACTGCGCCCATGCCAGATAGTTGTTCGGACCGGTGACCATCAGATCCTCGGAGTCCAATGTGACCAGGCGCACCGCGGTCTCATCGGTAAACTGTACTGTGCACAAGTGATTGATGGTCCCGGCCAAAGTGATAGGAGCCACGCTGAGAGTAGGCTGCGGCGGTGCGTTGTCGAACACGCCCCGGCCCAGCACCTGAACATCATCCAGGTGCCAGCCGATGTCGGTTTGAGACGGGTTGGAGGCCAGTCCCCACCGGATGCGCAATGAGGAGCTGCCCGCTACCGCGGACGGCAGATCATATTGGACCTGGCGCCAGGAGTTGTCGGCTACCTGACTGGTGGTGGACCAAACGGTCTGCCAGTGCAAACCGTTGGTGGACACTTCGATGACAGCGGTGTCCCCACGCCGCAGCCGCAACCACCGTTGGAACCGGAGGGAAAGGCTCGTGCTGCCGGTGGTATTGATGGGCGGCGTGGTGGCATACCGAGGAGACAGGTTGTTTTCGTAAGTTCCGCTGAGATTGTAGCCGATGATGCGAATGCCCGTGGCGCCGCCGGTAGGGCCGCCGCTGGCATAGGCCGGCGTGCCATATTGCCAGAGCGGATCCAACGTCCAGCCCGGGTCCGTGTCCATCCGAGCCTCGTAGTACAGCACCGGTACGGCGACCTGGAACTGGCCGAGTCGGCCGGGGGGCACCCACTGCCCTTCGGTATCGGCGACTTCCTGGCCCACCATCCAAACTTCGTAGGTGCCGTTGTGAGCGGCTGACCAGACGGCGCCGTTGGGAGGACTGACGCCGTAGACGGCGGTCCGTGGCGTTCCGTCGGTGGGATCGCTCAGACTGACTAGGCGCGCATACTGTGCGAACCCGTTGGGCCCTGTGATCCACAGGTCCCCGTTTCCGATGGTGTTTGCCTGAATGGCCACATTATCCGAATAGGTAACCGTTAAGAGGTGTTCCGACCGGCCTACGTCCGTCAGATCGGCCACGCTGAGCTCGGCCATGGGCGGAACCGCCACGCCCTGGGGATCGGTCACCCAACCGCTGAAAAAGTACTGACCCAGGCTGCCATAGGCGGTGTAACCGGTGGGTGTGGAACTGAATGGGTCTCCTGCCCCACTGTTGCGAACGGCCACAAAGTACAGACCCGCTGCAAGCTGCGTGGCCAGCGTGGCCGCGGTGGTTTCGGGCGGATTATTGGTCAGTAGCAGGTTGCCGGCCGAGTCGTACAGTTCCAGGGCGATATCCAGGTTACCTCCGCGTGGACCGCTCGGCATAACCCAGGGCCGTACCGTCAGCCAGATCGGACCGCTGCCGGTGACAAAGGAAAACCAGTCCACGTCGCCGGCGCGTTCCAGAATACCCTTGTTGGCCCGGTTAGTGTTGGCCGGATCGTTCTCGGGCGTGGTGGAGACCACGTTGGTGCCGCCGGTGAGTACCAGGGCTGTGGCCAGGCTTGGGGATGAACCGTGATCATCCGGTCGGTAGTTGAGCTTAGAGGCCAGGATGGCCAGGTCGTCCTGGGTGTTGTTGGCCAGGTAGTACTCTCCTTTGCACCATTGGGACACATTGCGATTGTAGCCGGTACCCATGATAGGCCCCCAGGAGATGTCGCCGCTCCCATGGCCGCCATAGTATTCCATGCCATCGGTCCGACCGTCATGACTCAGGCCCAGGTTGTGCCCGGCTTCATGGGATGCAGCCTCTGCAATGTAGGATTCCACGTGGCCCAGATTGTTGGCATATACCCAGGCGGGACGATACCGGGCATAGAAGATTGTGCCGAACACGTTGACGTAACTGACGCCTCCGGAGTCGCTGGCCGGATTGGGCAGGCCGTTGGCGTCAGTGTTGCGCGTGATCAGGACCATGGCCGTGCGGTTGTTGAACGTGGCCGGTCGCTCCGTGGTCACGTTCACGTCAAAGGGCGCATAATCCTCGGCCACCCGTTGCCATATTGCCCGAATGGCGGCCTGTTCGCTGCCACTATAGGTGGTGAAATCCGCATCCATGCTAAAAGGCAGAGCCGGAATCTCGGCTCGGCCCAGTTGGGTGTTCCATTCGGTGTTGGTGACGTTTTCCCCGGCGAAGTTCAGATAGATCACGTTGGGCGCACCGGGTCGGCTGTGGAATTTCAGCGAATCGGGAAACGGCGAGACGGGCAACGGGGCGGCACTGGGTTGAACCGGGGACGGGGCAGGGGAGGTTTGAGCCGTCTCCGCGCCCGGCTCGAAGTGGCACACATAGTAAATGCCGCCCTCTGAGTCGCAGCGCAGTGATGCCAAATCGTGGGCCGGGAACTGAAAACTCTGCAGCCAGCGACGCGCCCGGTCGCGCGCCGGCAAGGGCAGGGCGTCCACCTGATCCCGGAACCGACCCCCAGGCAACTCCTCCAAGCGGTTCCACTGGCCGGGCACGAACTCCATCCGGCCGGCCGCCGCAAGAGGCGACGGTGGTTGGCCAGCCAGGAATCCGGCCGACAAAAGCAACGCCCCCAGGGCCAGCAGGAGCCACCTGAGACAAGGCCGCTCCGCCCCCTGTCGGCACGGCCCCGGCCCGCCCCCGTGCTGTTTCAGCCGTTCGTTGCCTTCAGGCGGTCGTGTCCACACGATGCGACTTTTCCTCATCTGCTTTATCGGCGCAACCCCGGCCGGGCTTGAGGGCCGGCATCAGGAGCGAAACTACCAGACCGGGTGGCGGAGGCCATTGGCTGCGTAAGACCCCATGGCCTAAGGTCTTCTGCGGCGGCCCTTTCTGCCGAGTGCGCGCGACCAACCCGCTCCAAGGAACTCGGGCGCGGGTTGCGCCCGAACGTAGAGGCTGAAGCCCCGGTGCGGGCCGACGAGGTGCCCGGTCCTTGTTACGGCCGTCGGGCTGGCCTCGATCAACCGCCGGGGCCGCATTGGCCCTAATTCCGTGCGATTGCCTGGTGTTGTATCTTCGCTTCAGTGGCCCTGCAAAAAGCCGCTGCGCCGACCTCCGTATGGTGAAAGGCTGGCGTTTTGCCCGGCCGGGTGCCTGCTTCCCGTAAGCCGGCTGCATAACCTTTTTGCACAACCCTCACCTTTCCCGGGATTTTTGCCGGTCAGAGCCGCGGGAACGTTGAGGGATGATCGGTTTTCGGGGGCTTCCTGTCGCGGGCGCCCAACTAGTGAAATCCGCCCCTGTACGCCGCGGAAATCAGACTTGACGAGACAGAGAGGCTGCGGGATGTAGGACGCGGAAGATTCCTCGTCGTGAGTGCGGCATTCCCACAGCCAGCGGAAGCGCAGACGACCGAGCAGTCCTCGGGTGTCTCGGTCAGGCCGGCGGCGCAGTCCCGGCGTAAGGCGGCCGGGCGGCTCGCCATCCCCCGGGTGGCTCTCCTGATCGAATCGTCCCGGGCGGCCGGGCGAGCGCTGTTGTGTGGGATTGCCCGCTATGCCCATCACCATGGCCCCTGGTCTTTTTATTGGGAGGCGCGCGGGCTGGAAAATCCCTCCCCATCGGCCCTGGCCCTAGACGCTGATGGGGTGATCATGCGTGATACGGGACAGGTGGAGCAGGTTTTGGCGCGGGGCCTGCCCACGGTGGTGGTCTGCCACCGGCACGGGGAGATGGACGGGGTCATCAGCGTGGTCACGGACGGGGAGGTGATTGGCCGGCTGGCTGCCGAGCATCTGTTGGCCTGCGGTGTGCGGCACTTTGCCTTCTGCGGTTACAAGGACTGTACCTGGTCGGAAAGCCGCTGGGAATCGTTCCAACGAACCATCGGCGAGGCTGGATTCCAAGCGACGGTGTTTCGGGTCCAAGCCGAAGTCACCGGTGCCCCCTGGCGGGATCAACGGCCCGCCATTGCGCGCTGGTTGCAAACGCTGCCCCGCCCGATCGGCCTCATGGCCTGCAACGACGATCTTGGCCATGAAGTGGTGGCCGCCTGCAAGCTGGTGGGCTTGTCCGTGCCGGATGATGTGGTCGTGGTGGGGGCTGACAATGACGAGGTTGTCTGCGGCCTGAGTGATCCGCCGCTGTCCAGTGTGCACATCAACTTCGAGCAGGCGGGCTACGAAGCGGCCGAGGTTCTGGACCGGTTGATGCGGCGCGGCCGGCGAGCCACAGGACGCATCCTCGTGCGCGCCAGCCACATCGTCCCCCGCCGGTCCACGGATATCCTGGCCGTGGATGACCCTGCATTGGCCCGCGGCCTGCAGTTTATCCGCGACCACGCCCGGGAACCGTTTCTGGTGGACGACGTGGCCCGGGCCGCGGGCATCTCCCGGCGTGCCCTCGAAAAGCGGTTTCGCCGGGTATTGGGACGATCCATCCTCCAGGAAATTCGCCGGGTACGGGCCGACCAGATTGCCCGCATGTTGGTGGAGACAGACCTCCCTGTGGCTGAAATCGCGCAGCGGCTCGGGTTCACGGACGTGCAACACGTGGCCCGGTACTTTCGAGCGGCCAAGCAAATGAGCCCCCTGGCATGGCGGAAACTCTACGGGGGCAAACCCTCCTAAAGCCGCCCGGCTGAGCTTGTACCTCCCTTGGAGGCTGCCATTGACCCGCCCGCGGAGGGCTGGCCTTCCCAAAGCCCGGCAGAAAAGACCTCGTCCACGGGGGCGGTGCGATTGAATTCCGGCTGCCCCCTCTGCGAATCGGCGCCCAAGGCCGGCGCTCGGCTGGTGAGCCATGCACACGCCAAAACCCGGCCCCCACCAAGGGCGCGATGAGCCGTTGAAAGCCCCACCAGCGAGCCCAACGGAGTGGACGGAAGGCGGAAAGAATGAGCCCCACGAGGGATGCCCGTGAAGTGGCCGACCCGGCTGGGCCAGGAGAGTGATTTGTGGACCACAGCCAGCGCAAACTCCCACAACTCCTTCCGCGCCGGGCAGGGATGGCTTTGCCCCATCCACGGATGGCGGGGAAGTGCGGCCGATTCCTTTCGCTGTAAGGGTGCGCACAAGGGGAGGTTTGCCGTCGGCAGGCTGCGAAGCTGTTTCATGCCCAGGCAAACGGGCTACGGAGTGCCGGTGTGCCATACGATTCCCCCGGACCCCCGTCTCCGCTTCGCGTTTTGCGAGCTCCGACTCGTCTGCCCGACCCCCAGCCAGGGGCGTTGGGATCGCCCGCGGTCCTCAACCCCCGGGAAGGTCGCGAGGTCGGTTCCTCCGTTTTTGGTTTTTGCCGGCGACTTCCGACCCAGGGACGCTTCCGAAGTGGGACTTTTCGACTCTTTAGGCCCTCCCGGGGCGACCCACCTTGCATCCCAAACGTCCCTACCGATCTCTGAAGCAGGCATCGCCTCGGCTGCGCTGCCGACCTTGGTCAATCCTACTGAGGGCGTCCGCCGGCACCGGGCCATCCGGGCCTTGCCCAGGTGTTCGCAAAATGGCGAATTCTTTCCGCAAAATGGCGTTGTCCCGACCCGGGTTCGTACCTAGTTTGATCTACGCTCCGGGTGGGTCCCCAACCCCGCCCGGCCCAGCAAGCAAGTGTTTTATGAGACCGTTGTACCGAGTCATACCAGTGAACCGCTCTGCCAACCGCCGAACCTTGCATTCCTTTACCCTGATCGAGCTGTTGGTGGTCATCGCCATCATTGCCATTCTGGCCGGCCTTTTGTTGCCGGCACTTTCCCGAGCCAAGGAGCGGGCCAAACGTGTCCACTGCCTGAACAATATCAAACAGCAGATCACGGCTCTGGTGATGTACGCCAACGACAACAACGACCGTTTGCCCTACTGGCGGACCAATGGCAACTGGCTCTTGGACATCCCTCAAGCGGTCACGGATCGAATGGGCAACGAAGGCGCCATTCGGGACGTGTGGTACGACCCGGGCTTTCCGGAGCAGAACGATGACGAACTATGGGGCTTCGCCACTAATGCCGCCGGAACGGGTTTCCGTGTGGTGGGTTATGCCTTCACGTTTGACGGGACCGGCTTCTCAGGTCAGCCCATCCTGCATCCGACCAACGTGAACAGGCGGCTGACGCCCGAGCCTATCACGGTGGGAGCTTTGACGCTGCCGCCTCCTCCTGCGTCCGAGCGGGTCCTGTTGGCCTGTGCCACCATTTCCACCGGGAATAACGAGGCCAACCGGAGCATGAACAATTACACGCGCATCATGGGCGGCTGGAGAAACCCGCACCGTTCGCCGCATCTGAACGGGCCTCTGCCCAGTGGCGGGAATCTTGGGATGCTGGACGGCCACGGCGAGTGGCGTAAGTTCGCGCCCATGCGCGTCCGGACCCTTTCAGGGTCGTATTTCTGGTGGTGAGCTGGCGCATGCCATGAACCTGACCAGGCAGTTTGAACGACCGTCTTCCCGGACCGTGCACCCGTGCGGCCGTGGGGGCGATTGGCCCGAGGGCCGCATCGTCTCGGCGGGCGTTTACTGCCCTTGGTGTCCCTTGCTCTTTCCCATCCTCTCGTTTGTAAACCCGAAACCCTGAACCTCTGGTGACAACTATGCGCAGAACCAGTTCGTGCACTCGAGTCATCCTCCTAGGCAGCGTCCTGCTGCTCGGTCTCCAAGGGGCCGCCTGGGGCGCCACGCTGAAGCACCGTTACAGCTTCAACGAGCCCACCGGCCAAACCATCGCCACCGACTCGGTCGGTGGCCAGCACGCCACTCTGATGAACGGCGCCGCTTTCGATGGTGCCGGATCGGTGTGGCTGAATAGCACCCTCCCCTCCAGCGATCCTTCCGGGGATTATGTGGCTCTTCCGGCCAACATCCTGGCCGGCTACAGCGCCATCACCATCGAGGTTTGGTACACTCCCTATGCCTCGGCTCTCTGGAGCCGGGTGTGGGATTTCGGAAACAGCCTGAACAATAGCGGGGCTCAAACCGCCTATTTCTTCATGCGGTCGGGTGACAGCGCTTCAGGGGTGCTCGGAGACATCACCATCATGCAGCCGGCGCGAAACACCCAGCAGGTAGGAGGTCCCACTGTGCCGTTGGGTACGGAGACTCATCTGGTTTGGACGTCCGACGGAGCCAGTGGCGTGGCGCGCATCTACGTCAACGGCGTACTGGTCGGCGAGACCCTTGGGTTTACAAACACCCCTGCCATGATGGGCTCCACGACCAACAACTGGCTGGGACGTTCGCAATGGGGCGCGGATCCATACCTGAGCGCTAGTTACAACGAATTTCGGATCTGGGACGGTGCCCTGACTCCGTTGGAGGTCGCCGGTAGCTATGTCTCCGGGCCGAACACGGTCAACCTCGACTACGGGAGCATTACCGCCGTGCAGTTGGACTTGCCCGCGACCTTGTCCAAAGGCTCCGGGGCCACGGCCCGCGTCCGGGCCAGTGCCTCCCGCTTGGTCCAACCGGTAGACGTGACCGGTATGCCCGGCCTGACCTATGCGTCTTCGGACACGAGCGTCCTGACCGTGGATGCGAATGGCCGTGTGGTGGCCGTTGGTTTGGGCACAGCAACCATCACGGTGACCTTCGATCATGGCGGGGTCCAACGCTCCGATCAACGGACCATTACCGTGTTGAACCTGCCACCGCGCCTCATCCACCGTTACAGCTTCAATGACGACGGAAGCATGACCGCCTTCGACAGTGTCGGCGGCGCCCATGGCTCCCTCGACCTTCTGGCTGAGCAACGGGACGGGCAAGTCTGGTTCAACGGCCAGGCATTGTCGTATGTGAACCTGCCGCCCAACCTGATCACGGTGGACACCATCACCCGCAACGCTATCACTTTCGAGGCATGGGCCAGCTTCGGCGTTAATGCCGGCTGGGCGCGACTTTTCGATTTTGGGAACTCTGTGGGAGGCGCGGGTGGTAACTATGTTTTCTTCTCCCATCGCTCGGGCCCAGGGGACACCCGCTTCATCATTTCCAACACCCAGCCGGGCTGGAGCGGTGGTGGGGAGCAGGGCGTCTTCATCCCGGGCGTAATGGACAACCGCACCAATGTGCATATCGTGGCCATCCTTGATTTTGGCCGTGATTTGGCCGTCGTGTATACCAACGGCCGTCTGGCGGGTCTGAACACCTCCATGACCCGTGAACTCAGCGCCATCATCAACAACTACAGCTATTTGGGCCGGTCGCTCTACGGTG
>Ga0308399_1000192_pt1 | contig 21526 bp, 22 predicted proteins | sample HotsprSampOS1260_FD_202367 | JGI IMG/M metagenome (GOLD analysis project Ga0308399, IMG submission 202367) | Hot spring phototrophic mat microbial communities from Octopus Spring, Yellowstone National Park, Wyoming, United States - 20060914_OS12-60 ... | reverse complement strand
CGCCAGCCTAAGGTGGTGTCGTACATGACCAGGTTCCCCGTGGGGAAGCCCTTCTCCGGCTTGGGCACGGCGTAGGGAGCCCGGGACATGGACTCCACCCCGCCGCCCACGTAGACCTGCCCCTCCCTGGCCCAGATGGCCCGGGCCGCCTGGGCCACGGCCTCCAGCCCCGAGCCGCAGAGGCGGTTCACCGTGCACCCCGCCACCTCCACGGGAAAGCCGGAGAGGAGGAGGGCCATGCGGGCCACGTTGCGGTTGTCCTCCCCCGCCTGGTTGGCGCAGCCGGCGTAGACGTCCTCCACCTCCTCCTTGGGGACCCCGGAGCGCGCCATGAGGGCAGAAAGGACGTGGGCCAGGAGGTCGTCGGGGCGCACGGAGGAGAGGGCCCCGCCGTGCTTGCCGATGGGGGTCCTAACCGCTTCCACAATCCAGGCTTCGGGCATACCGCCTCCTAACCGGTCGGTCGGTACCAGCCTAGGGGCTTGGGGCCCCGCCGTCAAGGCCCTAGCCCAAAAGGAGGTCCCGGGCCCGCAAGGCCAGGTGCACCCGGGCCAGCACCTCGGGGCGGGAGAGGGGGCCGAGGAGCTGCTCCATGCGCCTCAGGCGGTAGCGCAGGGTGTTGGGGTGGATGTGGAGCCTCTGGGCCGCCTCCTCCAGGCTTTGCGACTCCAGGTAGGCCTCCAGGGTCTTGAGGAGCTTTGAGGGAAGGGGGAGGTAGCGCTCCACCAGGGCCTTTAGGTCCTCGGGGGACTGTTGCAGGAGGACGAAGGCCACCGGGTCCAGCCCGGTGAAGGAGAGGGCCTCGCCGGGCCTGGCGGCTTTGAGGGCGATCAGGGCCTCCCGGTAGGCCTCGGCCACCTCCCCCCCGGCGTGGACCGCCGAGTAGCCCAGGCGGCTTCCCGGGGGGAGGGCGGCGAGGAGGGTTCCCGCCTCCTTTTTGGGGCTGTGCACCTGCCACATGGCCAGGAGCCGGTTCCCCCGCACCCCCAGGAGGTAGGGCACCCCTAAGCGGTCCAGGTAGGCCCCAGAGCGCCGCCGTAGCTCCAAGATGGCCTCCCGCCTCCTTTCCTCCGCCAGGCGGTGCCGCCCGGGGACGGAGGGGGGCTCCACCAGGGCCAGGACCCACTCCACCCCCTCGGTGAAGCCGAAGGCGAAAAGCCTCTCGGGCTCCGCCTCCCCCAGGACCAGGGCCAAAAGGAGGGCTTCCCCCAGGGACTCCTCCTGCATCCTTTCCAAGCTCTTCTCCAAAGCCCGCACCCGCAGGAGGCGGGCCGCCACTTCCAAAAGCCCCCGCGATGTCCGCAAAACCCCCTCCTCCCCGTAGGCCACCAGGACCCCCTCCCCCGCCTCCAGGGCCAGGTAGCCCTTCCCCTCCCCGGGGGCCTTGGGGTGTTCCGGGGGCACGGGCCCGGCGAAGCCCAGGACCTCTCCCCAGGGGGCCACCCGGGCCAGGGAGAGGCCCGTGGCCTGGTGGAGAACCTCCAAGAGGGGCCTTTCCGGGAGCTTGAGGAGGAGGTCCAAAAGCCCCGCCAGGGCCATCCCCGGCCCCAGGGCGAAAAGCCTTAAGGAGATGGCCCTTTCCAGCTCTTCCCGCTTAAGCCAGGGGGGGTAGAGGGCTAGGCCCAGGCCCTCCCGCTCGGCGAAGGCCTGCACCTCGAGGTCGGGCTCGGGGAGGAGGAGGCCCGAGGCGGCGCGGTGGCGGAAGAGGCTCCCTTCCGGGCGGAACAGCAGCAGGGCCCCCTCTTGGGCGAGGAGGGGCCTGGGCTCGGGGAGGAGGTAGAGGACGGGCCTGTCCGAGGGGACCAGGACGGTGAGCCCCAGGTCCTGCATGAGGGCAGAGAAGCCTATGGTGTTTTCACCAAAGTTAGCCAGGGTCATGGTGCAAAAGCACCATACCACACCCCGGCTTCTCCGGGAGATCTCTGATTTTTGTCGTTGAGACCAAAATGTAGCGGAACATTGTCTAATAGCATGATTGCCCTTCCCCCAGGCCCGCCCCATCCTGGGAGGTGAAAGGAGCCCCATGTTCCGCGGGTCCATACCACCCCTCATCACCCCTTTTCGGCGGGGCCAGATTGACGAGGCAGCCCTGAGGCGGCTTGTGGACCTGGCCATCCAGGGGGGCTCCCACGGGATCAGCGTGGGGGGCACCACCGGGGAGCCCGGCACCCAGACCCTCGAGGAGAGGAAGCGGGTCATAAGGCTCGCCGTGGAGGCGGCGGCGGGCCGGGTCCCGGTCCTGGCGGGCACGGGCTCCCTGCGCCTGGAGGAGACCCTGGAGCTCACCCGCTACGCCCGGGAGGTGGGGGCGGCGGGGGCCATGGTCATCGTCCCCTACTACGTCAAGCCCAACCAGGAGGGGCTTTACCGCTACTTCGCCGAGGTGGCCCGGGCGGTCCCCGATTTTCCCCTCATCCTCTACAACATCCCGGGCCGGAGCGGGGTGGAGATCGCCCCCAGGACCGTGGCCCGCTTGAGGCGGGACTTCCCCAACATCCTGGGCCTCAAGCACTCCTCCAAGGACCTGGAGTATGTCTCCCACCTTCTGCAGGAGGCGGGGCGGGACTTTCTGGTCTTCTGCGGCCTGGAGAGCCTCACCCTGCCCATGATGAGCCTGGGGGCCGTGGGCACCATCGCCGCCACCGCCAACTGGCTTCCCAAGGAGGTGGCCCTCCTCTGCGAGAAAGCCCTTGCCGGGGACTACCGGGGAGCCAGGGAGATGCACTTCTACCTCCTCGAGGCCAACGAGGCCATCTTCTGGGACACGAACCCCATCCCCTTGAAGACCGTCCTCTCCTGGATGGGCCTCTGCGAGAAGGAGTGGCGCCTGCCCCTCGCCCCCACCACCCCCGAGGTGGAGGAGCGGCTTAGGCGCATGGCGGAGCGCTACGGCCTTTTGGGGGGTGGAGCGTGAAGCTAGCCCGCTTCCTCCACAAGGGCCGGGTCCACCAGGGGGTCTTTCGGGAGGGCCTCCTCCTGGACGAGGCGGGGGAGGCCCATTCCCCCGAGGAGGTCACCTGGCTCCTCCCCTTTACCCCGGGGAAGATCCTGGGGGTGGCCCTGAACTACGCCGACCACGCCGAGGAGCTGGGCCTAGGGCGCCCCGAGGAGCCCGCCCTCTTCTGGAAGCCTAATACCAGCCTCCTCCCCCACCAGGGCACCGTCCTCTACCCCAAGGGGGCGGAGTTCGTCCACTACGAGGTGGAGCTCGCCGTGGTGGTGGGCCGCCCCATGAAGCGGGTGAAGGAAAAGGACGCCCTGGACTACGTCCTCGGCTACACCATCGCCAACGACCTGGTGGCCCGGGACTTCGTCCAGAACACCTTCCGCCCCCCCATAAGGGCCAAGGGCCGGGACACCTTCCTCCCCTTGGGGCCCTTTTTGGTGGTGGGGGAGGTGGAAGACCCCCAGGACCTCTGGCTCCGGGCCTACGTGAACGGGGAGCTCCGCCAGGAGGGGCACACCTCGAGGATGCTCTATTCGGTCGCCGAGCTCCTCGCCTTCATCTCCGAGTTCATGACCCTGGAGCCCTATGACGTCCTCCTCACCGGCACCCCCAAGGGGGTGAGCCGGGTGAGGCCGGGGGACGTGATGCGCCTGGAGATAGAGGGCCTGGGGGCCCTGGAGAACCCCATAGAGGAGGAGGCATGAGGTACCAGGACCAGGTGGCAGGCATCCCTTGGGAGAGGATCGAGGAGGTGCGGAAGCGGCTTGGGGAAAGGCCCGCCCTCCACTTCATCGCCGGGGAGTTCGTGCCCTCGGAAAACGGGGAGACCTTTCCCTCCCTGGACCCCGCCACGAACGAGGTCCTGGGGGAGGCGGCGAGGGGGGGGAGCGGGGAGGTGGACCGGGCGGCCAAGGCGGCCCACGAGGCTTTCCAGAAGTGGAGCCGCACCCGGGCCAAGGAGAGGAAGCGCTACCTCCAGAGGATCGCCGAGCTCATAGAGAAGCACGCCGACGAACTCGCGGTCACGGAGTGCCTGGATGCGGGGCAGGTTCTGAGGATCGTCCGCGCCCAGGTGGCCCGGGCGGCGGAGAACTTCGCCTTCTACGCCGAGTACGCCGAGCACGCCATGGAGGACCGTACCTACCCCGTGGACCGGGACTGGCTCTACTACGCCCTCCGGGTCCCCGCGGGCCCCGTGGGCATCATCACCCCCTGGAACGCCCCCCTCATGCTCTCCACCTGGCGCATCGCCCCGGCTTTGGCCTTCGGGGACACCGTGGTCCTGAAGCCCGCCGAGTGGAGCCCCTTCACCGCCACCAAGCTTGCCGAGATCCTCCAGGAGGCTGACCTCCCCCCGGGGGTCTTCAACCTGGTCCAGGGCTATGGCGAGGAGGCGGGGGCCGCTTTGGTGGCCCACCCCCTGGTCCCCCTCATCACCCTCACCGGGGAGACGGAGACGGGGAAGATCGTCATGCGAAACGCCGCCCAGCACCTCAAAAGGCTCTCCCTGGAACTAGGAGGCAAGAGCCCCGCCCTGGTCTTCGCCGATGCTGATCTGGAGAGGGCATTGGACGCCGTGGTATTCCAGATCTACTCCTTCAACGGGGAGCGGTGCACGGCGAGCTCCAGGCTCCTGGTGGAGGAGCGCATCTTTGAGGAGTTCGTGGCCCGGGTGGCGGAGAGGGCGGGGAGGATCCGGGTGGGCCACCCCCTGGACCCGGAGACCGAGGTGGGGCCCCTGATCCACCCCGAGCACTTGGCGCGGGTCCTGGGCTACATAGAGGCGGGGAAGGGGGAAGGGGCCAGGCTTCTCGTGGGCGGGGAGCGGGCCCTAAGGTCCTTCCGGGGGGAGGACCTCTCCCGGGGGAACTACCTCCTGCCCACCCTCTTCGTGGGGGAGAACGGGATGAAGATCGCCCAGGAGGAGATCTTCGGCCCCGTCCTGGTGGCCATCCCCTTCAAGGACGAGGAGGAGGCCCTCAGGAAGGCGAACGACACCCGCTATGGCCTCGCCGCCTACGTCTTCACCCGGGACCTGGAGAGGGGCCACCGCCTGGCCCTGGAGCTTCAGGCGGGCATGGTCTACCTCAACAGCCACAACGTGCGCCACCTGCCCACGCCCTTCGGCGGGGTGAAGGGGAGCGGGGACCGGCGGGAAGGGGGGCATTACGCCCTGGACTTCTACACGGACCTGAAGAGCGTGGGCCTCCCCTTGAGGCCCCCCCACGTGCCCAAGTTCGGCCAAGGAGGCTAGCATGGCGAGGACAGGAGCGGAGTACATAGAGGCCCTAAGGATGCGCCCCCCCAACCTCTGGTACAAGGGGGAGAAGGTGGAAGACCCCACCACCCACCCCGTCTTCCGGGGCATCGTGCGCACCATGGCCGCCCTTTACGACCTGCAGCACGACCCCCGGTACCGGGAGGCCCTCACCTATGAGGAGGGGGAGAAGCGCCACGGCATGAGCTTCCTCATCCCCAAGACCAAGGAGGACCTGAGGCGGCGGGGCCGCGCCTACAAGCTCTGGGCCGACCAGAACCTGGGGATGATGGGCCGAAGCCCCGACTACCTCAACGCCGTGGTCATGGCCTACGCCGCCAGCGCTGACTACTTTGGGGAGTTCGCCGATAATGTCCGTAACTATTACAAATACCTTCGGGACCAGGACCTGGCCACCACCCACGCCCTCACCAACCCCCAGGTGAACCGCGCCAAGCCCCCCTCGGCCCAGCCCGACCCCTACATCCCCGTGGGGGTGGTGCGCCAGACGGATCAGGGCATCGTGGTCCGGGGGGCGCGGATGACGGCCACCTTTCCCCTGGCGGACGAGGTGCTCATCTTCCCCTCCACCCTCCTCAAGGAGGGCCCCGGGGCGGAGAAGTACGCCATCGCCTTCGCCCTGCCTACCTCCACCCCGGGCCTCCACTTCGTCTGCCGGGAAGGCCTGGTGGGGGGGGATAGCCCCTTTGACCACCCCCTCAGTAGCCGCCTCGAGGAGATGGACTGCCTGGTCATTTTTGACGAGGTCCTGGTCCCCTGGGAAAGGGTCTTCATCCTGGGGAGCGTGGAGCTCTGCAACAACGCCTACGCCGCCACCGGGGCCCTGAACCACATGGCCCACCAGGTGGTGGCCCTGAAGACCGCCAAGACCGAGGCCTTCCTGGGGGTGGCGGCCCTCATGGCCGAGGGGATCGGGGCCGACGCCTACGCCCATGTCCAGGAGAAGATCGCCGAGATCATTGTCTACCTGGAGGCCATGCGGGCCTTCTGGACCCGGGCCGAGGAGGAGGCCAGGGAGAACGCCTACGGCCTCCTGGTGCCTGACCGAGGGGCTTTGGACGGGGCCCGGAACCTCTACCCCAGGCTCTACCCCCGCCTGAGGGAGATCCTGGAGCAGATCGGGGCCTCTGGCCTCATCACCCTCCCCTCGGAGCGGGACTTCAAGGGGCCCCTCGCCCCCCTTCTGGAGAAGTACCTGCAGGGGGCGACCCTCGAGGCCAAAGAGCGGGTCGCCCTCTTCCGCCTGGCCTGGGACATGACCCTCTCGGGCTTCGGGGCCCGGCAGGAGCTTTACGAGCGCTTCTTCTTCGGCGACCCGGTGCGCATGTACCAGACCCTCTACGCCGTCTACGACAAGGAGCCCTACAAGGCCCGGGTCAGGGACTTCCTCAAGGGCTCTCTGGCGGTCTTTGCGGAGGTGGGGGCGTGAGGGAGGCCTTTAAGGAGACCATGAGCCGCTTCGCCGCCGGGGTGACCGTGGTCTCCGCCCGCTTGGGCGAGGAGGAAAGGGGCATGACCGCCACCGCCTTCATGTCCCTGAGCCTCGAGCCCCCCTTGGTGGCCCTAGGGATCTGGGAGGAGGCCAAGATCCTTCCCCTCCTGGAAAAGAGCGGGGCCTTTACCGTGAGCCTTCTAAGGGAGGGGCAGGAGGGGGTTTCCCAGCACTTCGCTGGCAGGCCCCAGGAAGGGGTCTTCCTGGTGGAGGGGGCCGTGCCCGGGGCCCTGGCGGTATTGCGGTGCCGCCTTACGGCCCTCCACCCCGGGGGGGACCACCGCCTGGTGGTGGGGCGGGTGGAGGAGGTGGCCCTGGGGGAGGCTGGCCCCCCCTTGGTCTACTTCGCCCGGGGCTACAGGAGGTTGGTATGGCCATCGTGAGGGTGGGGTTCTTGGAGCTTTGGGTTAGGGATTTGGAAAGGAGCCTGGAGTTTTACCAGGGGCTTTTGGGCCTTCGCCTGGAGCATCGGGAGGGGAAGAGCGCCTACCTCCGGGGCTACGAGGAGCTGGAGTGGAGCCTGAAGCTCAAGGAGGCGGACTTCCCGGCGGTGCGGAGCCTGGGCTTCAAGGTGGACTCGGAGGAGGGGATGGAGGCCCTAAGGGCCTGGGCAGAGCGGGAGGGGCTTCCCCACCAGGAGGAGGCCGACTGGGGCCGTCCCGAGGTCCTCCGGGTCCAGGACCCCTTCGGCTACCCCCTGGCCTTCTACTTCCAGGCGGCGAAGCTCCCCAGGGTCCTCCAGCGCTACCACGAGCACCGGGGCCCCGGGGTTTTGCGCCTGGACCACCTGAACGTCTTCTCCCCGGAGGTCTCCCAGGCCACCCAGTACTACCAGGAGGCCCTGGGCTTCCGCCTCAGCGAGTACACCGAGGACGAGGAGGGCAGGCTCTGGGCCAGCTGGCTCCACCGCAAGGGCAACGTCCACGACATCGCCTTCACCAACGGGGAAGGTCCCAGGCTCCACCACTTCGCTTACTGGCTCCCCGACGCCATGGCCATCCTCCGGGCGGCGGACATCCTGGCGGGGGCCATGCGCACCGACCAGATTGAGCGGGGCCCTGGGCGGCACGGCATCTCCAACGCCATGTTCCTCTACCTCAAGGACCCCGACGGCCACCGCGTGGAGCTTTACACCTCCGACTACCTCACCGTGGACCCCGACCATCCCCCTTTGCGCTGGTCCCTCAACGACCCCCGCCGCCAGACCCTCTGGGGGCACCGCACGCCCAAGAGCTGGTTCCTGGAGGGAAGCTCCCTTCTGGACCTGGAGGAAAGGCCCGTGCCCACGCGGGCTTCGGGCCTCGAGGGCATCCCCCAGCACGTCATCTAGAGCCCTTGACGGGACAAAGGTCCCTTTATATGCTTTGCACAAACGTTCGTTAGGCCCAACCGGGCCCTAGGCCCGTGGGAAAAAGGAGGTGCGAGATGAAGCGTTGGCTTTTGGCAGGCCTTTTCCTGGCCCTCTCGGCCCTGGCCCAAGGCGCCCTCAAGGTGGGCGTGGTGGTCTCCGCCACGGGGCCCGCCGCCTCACTGGGCATCCCCGAGCGCAACACCATGCTTCTCATCCAGGAGATCCTGGAGCGCACGGGGGGCGTGGCCGGGAGGAAGGTGCAGTTCGTCATCCTGGACGACGCCTCGGACACCACCCAGGCGGTGCGGAACACCAGGCGCCTGGTGGAGGAGGGCGTGGTGGCCATCATCGGCACCACCACCACCCCGGCCTCCTTGGGCATGATCCCCGTGGTGACCGAGGCCAGGGTGCCCACCATCTCCCTGGCCGCCAGCAAGGACATCATCCACCCGGTGGACGCCCAGCGCTTCTGGGTCTTCAAGACCCCCCAGACCGAGGAGCTCATGGCCCGGGCCATCGCCGCCGACATGGTGGCCCGGGGGGTGAAGACCGTGGGCTACATCGGCTTCAACGACGCCTACGGGGAGGGCTGGGCCCGCTTCTTTGAGGCCGAGGCCAGGGCCAAGGGCCTCCAGGTGGTGGTGAGCGAGCGCTACGCCCGCACGGACACCAGCGTCACCGGCCAGGTGCTGAGGATCCTGGCCCGGAGGCCGGACGCCGTGCTGATCGGGGCCAGCGGCACCCCCGCCGTCCTTCCCCAGCGCACCCTGAGGGAGCGGGGCTATGGGGGCCTCATCTACCAGACCCACGGGGTGGCCAACCCCGACTTTCTGCGGGTGGGAGGCAAGGATGTGGAGGGCACCCTCCTCCCCGCCGGGCCCATCCTGGTGGCCGAGCAGCTCCCCGCCGGCTTCCCCAGCAAGCGGGTGGCCCTGGACTACATCCAGCGCTACGAGGCCAAGCACGGCATCGGCTCCTACTCCACCTTTGGGGCCCACGCCTGGGACGCCTGGCTCATCCTGAGGCCGGCCCTGGAGCGGGCCTTGAGGCGGGCCGATCCCGACAGGGACCTGGCCGCCTTCCGCGCCGCCCTCCGGGACGAGATTGAGGCCACCCGGGGCCTGGTGGCCACCCACGGGGTCTTCACCTTCAGCAGGGAGGACCACCTGGGCCTCCGCTTTGAGGACAGCGCGGTGATGGTGCAGGTGGAAGACGGCCGCTGGAAGCTTGTCCGTACCTTCCGCTAGGCCATGGACGCCACCATCCTTGGCCTCCTCCTCCTGGACGCCCTGCAGAACGGGGTGATCTACGGCCTTATGGCCGTGGGCCTGGTCCTGGTCTTCGCCGTGACCCGGGTGATCCTGGTGCCCATCGGGGAGCTTCTCATGTTTGCCCCCCTCTCCCTGGTGTGGCTCCACTCTGGCAAGCTCCCCGGCACCCTGGCCTTGGCCTTGGCCTTGGGCCTCCTCTGGGCCCTCCTGGCCCGGGGCCGGGGCGGCCTCTGGCCCCTTCTGGGGGGCCTGGGGCTTTTCCTCCTCTTCCTCTTGGCCCTGAAGGCACCCCTTCTGGCCTACCCCGCCAGCGTCCTCCTGGTGGTGTACCTGGGGGTGGCCACCTACCGGGTCTTCTTCCAGCCCATGCGGGAGGCCACGGTCCTGGCCTACCTCATCATGGCCGTGGGGCTCCATGTGGCCTACCAGGGCCTGGGCCTCGTCTTCTTCGGGCCCGAGCAGTACCGTCCCGCCCCCCTCCTCTCGGGGGAGGTGGTGGTGGGGCTTTCCTGGCAGGGGGTCTTGGTCCTCCTCTTTGCTGGGGCGGCCGTGCTTGGGCTTTACCTTTTCTTCCGCCTTTCCCTATACGGCAAGGCCCTTCTGGCAGCGGCACAGAACCGGCTTGGGGCCAGGCTTTCGGGGATTCGCCCCGAGGAAGCGGGGATGGTGGCCTTCGCCATCGCCAGCCTTTTGGCGGGCATTTCCGGGCTCCTCCTTGCCCCCCTCATCAACGCCGCCTACTTCATGGGCTTCATGCTGGGCCTGAAGGGCTTCGTGGCGGCCATCCTGGGGGGTCTTGTGAGCTACCCGGTGGCCCTTTTGGGGGCCCTTCTGGTGGGCCTTTTTGAGAGCTTGACCAGCTTTTACGCCAGCGCCTACAAGGAGGCTTTGGTGTTTCTCCTCTTGGTGCCCGCCCTTTTTCTCCAAAGCCTCAGGGCCCGTGCGGTGGAGGAGTGATGCGTTACCTCTGGTTTGCCCTCTTGCTCTTGCCCTTGCTCCTGGCCCCTTTTCCCTTTTACCTGACCCTCCTCAACTTCTTCGCCCTTTCCGCCCTGGTGGCCCTTTCCCTTTACGTCCTCACGGGGCTTGGGGGGATGACCAGCTTCGCCCAGGCGGCCTTCATGGGCATGGGGGCCTACGCCACCGCCCTCCTCACGGTGAAAGGGGGGTTTTCCCCGTGGCTGGGGCTTCTCCTGGGGCTGGCCCTCTCCTTCCTCCTGGCCCTGGTCCTGGGGGGGCTCACCGTGCGGCTTAAGGGCCACTTCCTGCCCCTTTCCACCATCGCCTGGCAGGTGGCCCTCTACATCCTGGCGGGGAACCTGGTGGGGCTTACCGGGGGGCACACCGGCCTCACCGACCTTCCTCCTCTGCTCCTCCTGGGGCTTCCCCTGGACAACACCTTCCGCTACGCCTTCCTGGGGCTTTTCCTCCTGGTCCTCTCCGTCCTCGCCTTGCAGAACCTCAGGGAAAGCCGCCTGGGCCGGGCCCTTCTGGCCCTGAGGGGGGATGCCCTGGCCGCCGCCAGCTTCGGGGTGGACCCGGCGGGCCTGAGGCTTAAGGCCTTCCTCCTCGCCGGAGTCATGGCGGGGCTTGCGGGCTTCCTCTATGCCCACTTCCTCCGCTTTGTGAACCCCACCCCCTTTTCCCTGGAGGCCTCCATCAAGTACCTGGTCATGGCCGTGGCCGGGGGGGTGGGGGCCATCCCTGGGGTCCTCCTGGGGGCGGCCCTCTTCACCGGCCTGGAGGACTGGCTTAAGGACCTCCTCCCCCTCCTCCTGGGGCGGCAGGGGAACTACGAGACCATCGCCTACGGCCTGGTCCTGGCCGCCATCCTGATCCTGGCCCCCAGGGGCCTCTGGCCCCTTCTGGCCCGCTACCTCCCCCAAAAGGAGGGCCGCCTGCCCCAGGAGGCGCCCCTTCCCCTGAAGCCCCCCTCGGGGGCTAGGGGGGAGGTGGTCCTCGAGGCCCAGGGACTCAGGAAGGCCTTCGGGGGGCTGTTGGCGGTGAGCGGGGTCTCCTTCACCCTGAGGCGGGGGGAGATCCTCGCCCTCATCGGCCCCAACGGGGCGGGGAAGACCACGGTCTTCAACCTCATTACCGGGGCCATCCTCCCCGATGGGGGCCGGGTCTTCCTCTTCGGCCGGGAGATCACCGGCCTTCCCCCCTACCGCATCCACCCCCTGGGCCTGGGCCGCACCTTCCAGCACCCCCATCTCTTTCCCGAGCTTTCCGTCTTGGAGAACGTGGCCCTGGGGACCTATGCCCGCACCCGGGCGGGCTTCCCCCAGGTCCTCCTGGGCCTCCACCGGAAGGAGGAGGGAAGGGCCCTGGCCCTCGCCTACCAGGCCCTCAAGCGGGTGGGCCTGGAGAGCCTGGCCCTGGAGAAAGCGGAGAGGCTTCCTGCAGGCCAGCAACGCCTCCTGGAGATCGCCCGCGTCCTGGCCTCGGGAGCGGAGGTCCTTCTCCTGGACGAGCCGGGGGCGGGGCTCAGGGCGGGGGAGAAGCGGGAGCTGGCCCATCTCCTCAGGTCTTTGAGCCGCGAGGGATACACCATCCTCATCGTGGACCACGACATGGACCTGATCATGGGCCTAGCGGACCGGGTGGTGGTGATGAACTACGGGGAGAAGATCGCCGAGGGCACGCCCATGGAGGTGCAGAGGAACCCCCTGGTGCGGGCCGCTTACCTGGGGGAGGTGGCGTGATGCTTTTGGTGGAGAACCTTACCGTGCGTTACGGCCCCCTCGAGGCGGTGCGGGGCGTATCCTTCGCCCTGGAGGAGGGGGAGGCCCTGGCGGTGATCGGCCCCAACGGGGCGGGGAAGACGAGCCTCTTAAGGGGGCTTCTCGGCCTGGCCTCTTCCGAGGGCCGGGTTCTTCTGGACGGGGCGGAGCTCCGCTCCCGAAGCCCCGAGGGCCTCCTGGCCCAAGGGATGGTCCTGGTGCCCGAGGGCCGGGCCCTCTTTCCCGGGCTTTCCGTGGAGGACAACCTCCTCCTCGGGGGCTTCACCCGCTTCCGCAAGGGGGAGGACCTGAGGGCTGATCTGGAGCGGGTCTACGCCCTCTTCCCAAGGCTTTTGGAGCGGAGGCGGCAGCCCGCGGGGACGCTTTCCGGGGGGGAGCAGCAGATGCTGGCCATGGGCCGGGCCCTCATGGCCAGGCCCAGGCTCCTCCTTCTGGACGAGCCCTCCCTGGGCCTCGCCCCCCTGATGGTGCGGGAGATCTACCGCATCCTGGGCGAACTCAAAAAGGAAGGGACCACGCTTTTCTTGGTGGAGCAGAACGCCAAGGTGGCCCTGGAGCTGGCGGACCGGGGGCTGGTCCTCGAGGCGGGGGAGATGGTCCTTTTGGGCCCTGCGGCGGAGCTTAAGGAGAACCCCCGGGTGGTGGAGGCCTACCTGGGCATGGCCCGGGAGGTGGAAGAGGGATGAGGGACCCCTTCATGGAGACCCTGGGGCTAAGGGTCCTCTCCCTGGCCCCCGGGGAGGCGGTGGTGGCGGGGGAGGTGGGCGAGGGGCACCTCAACCTTCACGGCACCGCCCACGGGGCCTTCCTCTACGCCCTGGCGGATAGCGCCTTCGCCCTGGCCTCCAACTCCCGAGGGGCTGCGGTGGCCCTTTCCTGCCGCATGGACTACTTCCGCCCCCTCGCCCCAGGGGCCCGCGTGGAGGCCCGGGCCAAGGAGGTGAACCTTTCCCGGCGCACGGCCACCTACCAGGTGGAGGTGGTCTCGGAAGGCAAAAGGGTGGCCCTCTTCACGGGCACCGTCTTTCGCTTGGGAGGTGAGGAGGATGATGTTCCAGCCTGAGTTGGAGACCCTACCGCGGGAGAGGCTTAGGAAGCTCCAGGAGGAGCGGTTACGCCACATCGTAGCCTACGTCTACCAAAGGGTGCCCTTTTACCGCCAGCGCCTGGACGAGGCGGGGGTGGACCCCAAGGAGGTGCGGGGCCTCGAGGACCTCCCCAGGCTCCCCTTCACCAAAAAGGACCACCTGCGGGAGAACTACCCCTTTGGCCTCTTCGCCGTCCCCCGGGAGGAGGTGGCCCGGATCCACGCCAGTAGCGGCACCACGGGCAAGCCCACGGTGGTGGGCTATACCAGAAAGGACCTCCAGGTCTTCGCCGAGGTGGTGGCCCGCTCCCTGGCGGCGGCGGGGGCCAGGCCGGGGATGATGCTCCACAACGCCTATGGCTACGGCCTCTTCACCGGCGGCCTGGGCCTCCACGGGGGGGCGGAGGCCTTGGGCATGACCGTGGTGCCGGTTTCCGGGGGGATGACCGAGCGCCAGATCCTGCTGATCCAGGACTTCCGCCCCCAGGTCATCTCCTGCACCCCCTCCTACGCCCAGACCCTGGCCGAGGAGTTCAAAAAGCGGGGGGTTCCCCCGGAGGCCCTTTCCCTGGAGTACGCCGTCTTGGGGGCGGAGCCCTGGACCGAGGCCATAAGGAAGCAGGTGGACGAGGGGCTGGGGGTGAGGAGCACCAATATCTACGGCCTCTCCGAGATCATCGGCCCTGGAGTTTCCAACGAGTGCGTGGAGGAGAGGCAGGGGAGCCACATCTGGGAGGACCACTTCCTGCCCGAGGTGGTGGACCCGGACACGGGGGAGCCCCTCCCCGAGGGCAGGGTGGGGGTTTTGGTCTTCACCACCCTCACCAAGGAGGCCATGCCCCTCCTCCGCTACTGGACGGGAGACCTCACCTTCCTCACCCACGAGCCCTGCGCCTGCGGCCGCACCCACGTGCGCATGGGCCCCATCCTGGGCCGCACGGACGATATGCTCATCATCCGGGGGGTGAACGTCTACCCCACCCAGGTGGAGGCGGTGCTCCTGGGCATCCCCGAGGTGGAGCCCTACTACCAGATCGTGGTGCGCCGGGAGGAAACCTTGGACGAGGCCGAGCTCAAGGTGGAGGTGACCGAGGACTTCTTCCGGGAGATCGGGCAGAAGGCTCTCTCCGACGAGGTCATAGAAGCGGACCACCGCCTGCACGCCCTCAGGGAGAAGGTGGCCCGCAAGATCAAGGACACCATCGGGGTTTCCATGCGGGTCACCCTCCTGGCCCCGGGGCAGGCCCCGCGGAGCGAAGGGGGGAAGCTGAGGCGGGTCCTGGACCTGAGGAAGTAGGCCATGCGCCCTATTCCCATCGGCTACGAGGCGGTCTTTGAGACCGTGGTCACGGAGGCCATGACTGTGGACTTTGAGGAGCTGGGGCGCGTCCACCCCGTCTACGCCACCTACTGGATGGCCAAGCACATGGAGCTGGCGGGGCGGAAGATCATCCTGCCCTTCTTGGAGGAAGGGGAGGAGGGCATCGGGAGCTACGTGGAGGTGCGGCACCTGGCCTCGGCCCTGCCCGGGATGCGGGTGCGGATCATCGCCCGCCACGAGCGCACCGAGGGGAACCGGGTCCACGCCGTCATGGAGGCCTACAGCGAGCTGGGGGACCTTTTGGGCCGGGGGCGGACGGAGCAGGTGATCCTGCCCAAGGCCAAGGTGGAGGCCCTTTTCGCCAGGCTTCGGGCGCGGTGGGAGGCCTTTCGGCAGGGTGCGGTTAGTGGAGACGAAAAGCGCAAGCCTGGAGAATCGTGAACAAAAGCACATGATATGGCCCCGGACCTCCAGACCCGCCTCACCCAGGGCATGACCTTCGCCCAGCTCCTGGAGCGAAGCCGCCACGCCTCCCTCCTGCTGGCCTTCCTCGAGGCCGCCCCTCCCGAGCCCTTGCCGGAGGAGGTGGCCTGGGTCTTGGCCCTGGTGGAGGACTGGTGCCCTGACTGCCACCAGGCCGCCCCCGTTCTGGCCAAGGCCGCCGGGGAGCGGGCCCGCTTCTTCTTCCGGGACGAGAACCCGGACCTTCGCGAAGCCTATAGGCTTGGGGAGAAGCGCATCGTGCCCACCCTGGTCTTCCTGGACCGGGAGCTAAAGGAGCTCGCCCGCTGGCACGGCCCCCCGGAGGAGGCCCGGGCCTTTTTCCGCGCCCGGCTTGCGGAAGGCGCACCGGCGAGCCAGGAGAAGAAAAGGGCCCTCCTCGCCGCCTACCACCAGGCCTTTCCCCAGATGGCCAAGGCCATCCGGGAGGAGTGGGCCCGCCTCCTCAGGAGGGCTTCCGGGCCACCAGGGTGAGGATGGTGTAGGCGGCCACCACCTTGCCCTCCTGGTTTTGCACCTCCACCGCCCACTCCACAACGCCGCTCTTCTCGTCCCTAGGACGCTTGCCCTTGACGGTGAGGCGGGCCTGGATGGTGTCCCCGGCGGCCACGGGCTCGGTGAAGCGGAGGCCCTCGAGGCCGTAGTTGGCCAGGACCGGCCCCGGGGCCGGGTCCACGAAGAGCCCGGCGGCGGCGGAGAGGACGAAGTAGCCGTGGGCCACCCGCTTGCCGAAGAGGCTCTCCCGGGCGGCGAGTTCGTCGGTGTGGGCGTAGAAGTGGTCCCAGGAGAGGGCGGAAAAGAGGGCGATGTCGGCCTCGGTGACCGTGCGGCGGTGGGTGGTGAGGCTCTCGCCCACCTCAAGCTCCTCGTAGTACTTGCGGAAGGGGTGGACCTCTGCGGGGCGCTCGGCCCCCTTGGCGTACTCCAAAAGAAGGGCCTGGAGGGTCTCGGGGTCCCCCTGGAGGGCAACGCGGGCCAGGTGGGCCTTGACGGAGAGAAGCCCCCCCAGCTCCAGCCCGCCCCCCGCCCGCCCCGGCCCGCCGTGGAGGAGGCGGGGCAGGGGGGAGCCGTGGCCGGTGGAGGTCTTGGCGTCCCGCCGGTTCAGGAAGTGCACCCGGCCCACCTCGCCCCCGAGGCCCTGAAGGAGGAAGCGGGCCTCCTCGGGGTCTGGGGTGGCCAGGGTGGCCGCCAGCATGCCCCCGCCCAGCCGGGCGAGCCTCAGGGCCTCCTCCTTGGTGCGGTAGGGGAAGAAGGTGGCCACGGGGCCGAAGGGCTCAATCCGGTGGAGGGCCTCGGCCCAGGGGTCCTCGGCCAGGAGGAGCGTGGGGAGGAAGAAGGCCCCATCCCGCCTCCCGGGGTGGGCCCAGTGGACCCTGGCCCCCGCCTGAAGGAGCGCCGCCACCGCTCGCTCCACCTCCTCCTTCTGGGCCAAGGAGGCCAGGGGCCCCAGGTCCACCCCCTCCTCCCTGGGGTCGCCCAGGCGGAGGGGGGCTAGGCGGGCCTGGGTGGCCTCCAGAAGCGCCGTGAGCTTCTTTTCCGGCGCCAGGACCCGCCTGATGGCCGTGCACCGCTGGCCCGTCTTGATGGCGAGCTCCTGGGCGATCTCCTCGGCGAGGCGGTTCAGCTCCTCCTCGCCCGCCTCTTCCCCCAGGATGGCGGCGTTTAGGGAGTCGGTCTCGGCGTTGAAAAGAGCCCCCTTCTGGAAGGCGGGGTGGAGGCGCAGGCGGTCGGCGGTGGCCTTGGAGCCCGTGAAGTAGACGCTGTCCCGGTGGTCCAGGGCCTCGAGGGCCTCCCCGAGCCCCCCGGCCACAAACTGCAGGCTCCCTTCAGGAAGAAGCCCCGAGTCCAGCATGAGGCGCACGAGCCCCTCGGCCACGTGGGCCGTGGGCGTGGCGGGCTTGACCAGGGTGGGCACCCCCGCCAGGAAGGCGGGGGCAAACTTTTCCAGAAGGCCCCAGACCGGGAAGTTGAAGGCGTTGATCTGGAGGGTGATCCCCCCCTTGGGCACCAGGGCGTGCCGCCCCTGGAAGGAGAGGTCCTTGGAGAAGGGGATGTACTCGTCCTCGGGCAGCAGGTTCCCCTCGGGGAGGGCGCGGGCCAGGGAGCTGTAGGTGAAAAGCACCCCGATCCCCCCGTCCACGTCGTACCAGGCGTCCCGCCGGGTGCCGCCGGTGGTGGCGTAGAGGCGGTAAAGCTCCTCCTTCCGCTCCAAGAGGTGCTGGGCCAGGGCCCTAAGCCGCCTTCCCCGCTCCTGGAACCCCAGGGCAAGAAGGGCCTTTCCCCCCACCTCCCGGCCCCAGGCCACGGCCTCCTTTAGGGGAAGCCCCTCCGAGGTTACCCGGTAAAGCTCCTCTCCCGTGACCGCATCCCGGATGGCCACGCCCTCCCCGGCGCCCTCCCGCCAGGCGCCCATCAGGTAGCTCTGCAGTTTGCGCATGCCTTCTCCTAGACCGTCTTAAAGGCCTCAAAGACCTCCCCGCACGCCTGGCACTGGTAGAGCATCTTGCACAGCGTGGCCCCGAAGGGGTTTTTGAGGACCACCCTCTGGCTCCCGCACCGGGGGCAGGGGGGGTCCTGGTGGGCCATGGGGAGGGGGAGGGGCGGGGCCACGCCGTAGGCGCGAAGCTTCTCCTTGGCCTCCTCGGTCATGGCCTCGGTGGTCCAGGGGGTCCTTTCCTCCACCACCTCCACCTCCTTGGCCCCCGCCTCTTCCAGGGCCCTTTGGATCTCCTCCCGGATGAGGGCCAAGGCGGGGCAGCCCGAGAAGGTGGGGCGGAAGCGGACCCGGACCCTATCCCCTTCCGCCTCGAGGCCCAGCACCATCCCCATCTCCACGATGTTGAGGACGGGGATCTCCGGGTCTTTGACGCCCTTTAAGGCCTCAAAGTAGCGCTCTACCACGCCTTGGCCTCCCGGTCCCAGCGAGCCACGGACTGCATCTCGGCCAGGAGGGACCACAGGTGTTCCGTGTGCTCCTTGCGGCTTTTAGGCACGTACCCGCCCTCGGGCACCCTAAGCCCCACCCCCTTCAGGAAGCTTCCCACCTCCTCCAGGTAGGGGCCTTCCAGGGCCTTGAGGTCCGGTACGAACCCCGCCTCCACCAAGGCCTCCTCCCCCTCCAGGGGGCGGAAGAGCTGGCGGGCGTAGGGGAAGAGGAGGTCCAGGGCCTCCTGGGCCCTGCGGTGGGACTCCTCGGTCCCTAGGGCGAGCCTTTCCACCCATAGAGACGAATGCTTGAGGTGGAAGCGCTCCTCTTTTAGGATCCGGGCCGCCACCTCGGCCAGGGGAGCGTAGCGGGAGGAGGCGGCCTCCCGGAGCCAAAGCCCCTCGTAGGCATCAAAGAGGTACTGCCGCACCATGGTAAAGGCCCAGTTTCCCCGGGGAAGCTCCACCAGGACGGCGTTCCCGTAGTCCAGGGGGTCCCTCAAGAAGACCACCTGGTCGGGGTCGCTGCCGTCTAGCTCCTGCCTCAGCTCCAGGTAGAGCTTGGCGTGGCCCAGCTCGTCCTGGGCCAGGTTGGCGATGGCGATGTCCTCCTCCAGGATGGGGGCGTGGGCCACCCACTCGGAAAGCCGCTGGGCCAGGACCACCTCGTCGTCGGCCAGGGCGGTGAGCTTCCCCACCAGGGCCTCCTTCAGGTAGGGGTCAAGCATCCTCCACCTCCTTGGCGGTGATGAGGCCGTAGTAGGACTGCAGCCGGTAGGTCTTGTCCTTGGCGGGGGCGAACCAGCTCTCTATGACCTCCGCCTTGGGCTCCGTGCCCAGGATCACCCTCTCAGGCACCGCCCAGAAGGCCACTCCCTGGGTCTGGAGAAGGGCTTCCTTCACCGCCTCTCCCGGGCTCTTGGCCAGGAAGCGGCCCACCAGGTCCCCGTAGACCATGCTCCGGCGGTGGCTCCTTTTGGCGAAGACCCAGTAGGCCTCCTCCTCCCCCTCGGGCACCTCCAGGGCCTTGGGGTCTTTGAGGGCCTCCTGGGTCACGTGGAAGAAGGCCTCGGCCGGGGCCACGAAGAGGGCGTAGGCGGAGGGCCGCCTCACGAAGACGTGCCGGGCCAAAAGGAGGGCGTGCTCGGGGTCGGCGGCGTGCACCGAGCCCACCATCTGGGGCAGGCTCCTTTCCGTGTCCTGCTTGATGACCTCCCACCGGGGCCACTCGGTTCCCCACATGGCCTCCTCCTAGTCGGCGGCCTGGGCCAGCCTCTGCCGGGCGTGGGCCTCGAGGGCCTCCCGCACCCAGCGCCCCTCCTCGTGGGCCCTCCTGCGGGCCAGGAGGCGGTGGCGGTTCATGGGGCCCTCGCCGCCAATTACCTTCCAGAACTCCTCCCAGGGGATGGGGCCGTGGAGCCAGTTCCCCGTCTTCTCGTCGTAGCGAAGCTCGGGGTCAGGGGGGGTGAGCCCCGCCTCCAGGAGCTCGGGAACGTGCTCGTTCAGGAACTCCTGGCGGATCTGGTCGTTGGTCTTGGTCTTGATGCCCCAGCGGAGGAGGAGGGGGGTGTGGGGGGATTCCGAGTCGTGGGGCCCCGCCATCATCAGGGTGGGCCACCACCAGCGGTTCAGGGCATCCTGGACCATCTGCCTTTGCTTCCTGGTCCCCTTGGCGTAGAGGAGGACGGCCTCCTTCCCCTGCTTGTGGTGGAAGGTCTCCTCGGCGCAGATGCGCACCATGGCCCGGGAGTAGGGGCCGTAGGAGCACTGGGCCAGCATGGTCTGGTTCTTGATGGCCATCCCGTCCACCAGCCAGCCGATGATGCCGATGTCCGCCCAGGTGAGGGTGGGGTAGTTGAAGATGTTGGAGTACTTGGCCTTGCCGGAAAGCAGGGCCTCCACCATCTCCTCCCGGGTGATGCCCAGGGTCTCGGCGGCGTGGTAGAGGTACTGGCCGTGCCCGGCCTCGTCCTGGACCTTGGCCAACAGGATGAGCTTCCGCCTTATGGAGGGGGCCCGGGGGATCCAGGCCCCTTCGGGGAGCATGCCCACCCACTCGCTGTGGGCGTGCTGGGAGATCATGCGGATGAGCTGGCGCCGGTACTCGGCCGGCATCCAGTCCCCGGGCTCAATCTTCTCCCCTCGGGCAATCCTGGCCTCAAACTCCGCAAGCCTCTCCCCGTAGTCGGGGTCCTCCGGGTAACCGATCCTAAGCCTGACCATCCTCACCTCCTTCTCCCGCGCCAAGGACCTTCAACGCTATCCCGGCGTAGGCTTCCGAAAACTCCTCCAGAGACATTGGCCCCTCGGGCCGGTACCACTGGTAGGTCCAGTTGAGGGCCGAGAGGAGGAAGAGGGTGGCCAGGCGGGGGTTGTCCACCTGGAAAACCCCCTTTTCCACCCCCTCGGCGATGACCCGCTGCACCCCTTCCTCGTAGCGATCCCGTAGGGCCTTGGCCTCCTCCAGGAGGGGAGGGGAGAGGTGCTTCCACTCGTGGAAGAAGACCGTGGCCCGGGGAAGCTCCTCGGCGATGACCCTGAGGTGCCCCTTGACCAAGGCCACCAGGCGCTCCCTGGGCCCGGCCTCCGGGAGGCCCTCCAGCACCTCCTGGAAGCGGGCCGCCGCCTGGCGCACCACCTCCAGGAGGAGCTCTTCCTTGGAGGCGATGTGGGCGTAGAGGCTTCCCCCCTGGAGGTTCAGGGCCTGGGCCAGGTCCCGGATGCTGGTGGCGTGGTAGCCCCGCTGGCTGAAGAGGTGCCCGGCCATCTGGAGGATCTGGCTGCGGCGGTCCATGGCTAACGATCGCTTGTTAGGTTAGCACGTCCGGAGGCAAGGGACAAGTGTCCCGCCTCACACTCCAGCACCTGGCCCCAGCGCCGGCAGGGGGTGGGAAGGCTGGCTGGGGGCGACCTTGGGACTTTGTGGGGCCTCGAGGGCTTCAATGGCCGCTTAGGGGCCACCTTGGCGAGGCCCACCAGCTTCTTAGGTAGGCGAATGTAAAGCCACATAGGCTCACCCTAGCCCATGCAGCGGTAAGGATGCTCGCTACTCCCACTCCTCAAAGTCCCAATGGCCAAAATCCACGTGGAGGGGGAGGGCGTTCAGAAAAAGCCCGTAGAGCTCATCCCCCTCCATGTCGGGCTCGTATTCCTCCCTGATGTAGTGGAGGGTAGGGTACACAAAACCATCCCCGTACTTCTCCAGGTTGGCCTGAACGGCACGGTTCAGGTCCTCTTCGTCCTCGGGGTACTCGGTGAGGTAGGCCTCGAGGGCCTCCCTCACCCGGCCAATAACGGGGTCAAAAGCCCCCGCTATCAAAACGTCACGCCAAGTCATATCCACAACTATACGACCCAACAGCTTCAAGGAGATCGGCCCATCCCCACGTGCGTGGGGACTACGTCGGGCCACCACCTCAGGGGTGGCCAGGCCCTCGGGCCATCCCCACGTGCGTGGGGACTACTTCCCACCTTGGACAAGAAGGCCATGGTGGGAACGGGCCATCCCCACGTGCGTGGGGACTACGAGGCCCAGGACCTCACGCCCCTTCAGCTGGAGCGGGCCATCCCCACGTGCGTGGGGACTACGCATAGTGCAAGACTCGCCAA
>Ga0308399_1000190_pt1 | contig 21580 bp, 27 predicted proteins | sample HotsprSampOS1260_FD_202367 | JGI IMG/M metagenome (GOLD analysis project Ga0308399, IMG submission 202367) | Hot spring phototrophic mat microbial communities from Octopus Spring, Yellowstone National Park, Wyoming, United States - 20060914_OS12-60 ... | reverse complement strand
TAACATTGTTAAGTACATTTTGATAAAGTTGAGTATGATCAATAGGAGTAACGAAAGAATGTAAATCTGGTACAAATAGGAAAAATTTATCTTCTGGTTGCAAATCTCGTAAAATCTGGACCATTGGTAAAATGGCTCCTAAATAATTACCAATAGTTAAGTCTCCATTGGCCCGTAAGCCAGTCAAAATGGTTTTAGGCATATAGCTTTAGTTAACAATAACAACTGCTGCGTTAAAAACTTGGCTAATTTGTTAAACCAGTCAAGAGCCAAAGAAGCTTATTTCCATTCTAAACTAATCAAACCAATTTTAATAAAATTACAACAAAAAACGACATTGTCCAAATATTGCAAAAGTGAATCTTAGTACTTTCGAAGTATTTTTACAAACATTCCTAATTTGTTCGACGTAAGTATTTTCTGAAATTGTCGGGCAAAGAGCCTAAAAAATCGGTTAACCGTAAACAAGGCTCATCAACAGTCCTTAAGTCTTTCAATTAGAAGCAAAATTTAGTAAGACAAAAAGCCCTTAGCTACTAACAGTTCTGCGTTTAACACACTACCACCAGCTGCGCCCCTAAGGGTATTGTGTGATAAACCAACACACTTCCAGTCCAATACCGAATCTTGGCGTAATCGGCCCACACTTATACCCATACCTTGAAATAAATCTCTATCTAGCCTGGTTTGAGGTCGATTTTCTTCAGCAAAGTAGGTAAGAAATTTAGCTGGAGCAGAAGGTAAATTTAAATCTACCAAAGGATTTTGGAAATTTTCCAGTTGCCAAACTAGATCACTAAAACTTGGTTTAGTAGCAAATTCAATGTTTAACACAGCCATATGTCCATGACTAACTGGCACCCGCACACAATTAGCCGAAATTTTGATGGATTCATCTAAACAAAACTCTCCATTACTAATGGTTGCCCAAATTTTTTGCGGCTCAGTCTCCGATTTCAACTCTTCACCAGCGATAAAAGGAATCACATTATCCACCATTTCTGGCCAAGAAGTTAAAGTTTTACCAGCTCCAGAAACTGCTTGATAAGTAGATACGATCACTCTAACCGGTTGAAAAACCTTCCAAGCGTGCAAAATAGGTACATAGCTTTGCAAAGAACAATTCGGTTTAGTCACTATTAGCCCAGTAGTCCAACCACGATTTTGTCGTTGTTGAGGAATTATGTCTAAATGCTGCCAGTTAATTTCAGGAATCAACATAGGCACATCCTCCGTCCAACGGTGGGCAGAGTTAGTTGACACCACAGCTAAACCCAAACTAGCATAGGTTTCTTCCAACTCTTGAATTATTTGTTTGTCAGCCTCTATAGCCGAAAATACCAAACGGCAGCGATCACTAATAATTGTTTTGTCATTAACCACAGATAAAACTGTCAACTCTTGCACACTTTCCGGAATAGCCACAGCTTGTGACCACCTACCAGCTACTGCTTCGGCATAAGTTTTGCCAGCTGAGTTTTCCGAGGCGGCTACACAAACTAACTCAAACCAAGGGTGATTGCTTAGCAAAAGGACCAGTTGTTGCCCTACCGTACCAGTAGCCCCTAATATTCCCACTGGAATTTTGGCCTGTAATCGAGACATTGATCGTAACTCGTAATTTAAAAATAGTTACAAAGTGAAAGATAAACAGATTTTGTCAACTATTGGTTAGCAAATCAACTACTTACTGCGATCAAACTAGTGTTTAAACCAAATACCGAACTTAACTTAGCTCCAACTACCAGTAGCTACCAAGTCAAAATTCAGACAATTTAAGTTTCCGTTTTTCGGGCTTGAACTTCTGACACTGTGAAATTTTCTAACTCAACCAGTAAATCACGAATAGCGGCAGCCATTTCGAAATCCATAGCGTCAATGGCTATTTGTAGCCTGTCTTTTAATTCTTGAGGAGTTAGTTTTAGACTACGTAAATATTCTAAATTTTGTTGTTTCAAGGACTCAAAATCTTGATAGATTTGCTGAGTGTTGCGCCAAGTTGTGGCAGTAGTTTTCTTCTGGCCCCTTCGGCGAGACCTGCCATTTTGATTGGAAAAACGACTGGCAATCACTTCGTCCCAAGGATCTTCCGGTAAAGTAGCTGGTTGAAAACCAAAAGGAGTGTAAGTCACCTTGTTTTCAACTAATTTTTCTTGAGCTATCTCTTGTCTGACTTGTTCGGCAATATTACTAATTGATCGTTGCGTACTAGTAGGTACAATACCGTGTTGTTGGTTATACAACATTTGTAAAGCACGTCTACGATTAGTTTCTTCAATAGCCCAACGCATACTTTCGGTAATCGTGTCAGCGTACATAATTACCGTCCCTTCCACGTGTCTAGCGGCTCGACCAATCATCTGAATCAGACTAGTTTTAGAACGCAAAAAACCTTCTTTATCAGCATCAAAAATAGCCACCAAACTTACTTCTGGCAAATCTAAACCTTCTCTCAGTAAATTTACTCCGATTAATACATCATACTTACCTCGTCTCAGATCGGCAATAATATCCAACCTATCCAAAGTATCTATATCGCTGTGTATGTAAGCAGATTTCACGTTGATGTTTTTTAAATATTCGTCTAACTCTTCGGCAAATTTTTTAGTTAAAGTAGTAATAATTACCCTTTGACCTTTGGCTACTCTTTGGCGGACTTGCTCCAAAATGTCATCCACTTGGTTAGCTACTGGTTTAACTATGATTTCCGGATCAAGTAAACCAGTTGGCCGAATAATAGCCTCAGCTACTGTAATTTTACACGGTCTGGGTTGGATTTTAGCCATAAAAATGAATTTTTTCTTAAAAACTTAAGCTTTGTCAAAGCCTAAACTAAACCAAACTGACCAAAAGCAGAATTCAAACAATTACCCAAAAATTGCTAAAAAATCAACTTTTTAAAAAATCCAAAACTTAACAAACAAATTCTTATACAGAAATACGAGTTAATATTTTCTTACAGTAACCTCAAAGTTTTTATAGGTATGTATTTTGTGGCTACCATTAGTTTTTAGCCTCTAAAATAAGACGATGTGTTGTTAAAATATAAACCCAAACGGGCTCACTTACCATTATAAGCGGATGTGTCAGTTTTCAAATTATACACCCCAGTTCACTTGCTCAAATAAAGTAGATTTGACGTGGGTATAAACTAAAAAGCTGGTACGAAAAACTGACTACCCACCAATATTTAGCCTTTACCAAAGCACGCTTAGAATAATCACGCTAGCTAAAATTAACCGATAAACTACAAAAACTGAAGCCCTATTAGTTGCTAGATACCGCAAAAGCCAACGTAAACACACCAAGCCAAAAGCATAAGCTACCAAAAAACCAACAATCAAAGAAACTATAGATAAGTGAATATAATCTAAAGACCAAGTTTGCGGATTTGGCCAAAGAAAAATTTGCTCACCAGTTAAAAACTCTTTGCCCACCTTAACTAAATCGTAAATTCCAGCTAATCCAAGAGCCGGAATGGACAACAAAAAAGAAAAACGTACCGAAGTTTGCCTATCTCTACCCAAAAACAAAGCACCAGACAAAGTTGCTCCACTACGTGAAATTCCCGGAAATACCGACAAACATTGACAACAACCAATAATTAGCACCTCCCAAGGAGCCATTTTATCGGTTTTCGGTTGGTTTAATCTACGTTTGTGGACCCACTCGCTAAGCATAATCAAAACCCCTCCAGCCAGTAAAAACAAGGCAATGTACAAAATGTTTTGTCGTAGTAGCTCCACTTGTTGACGCATCAACAAAGCAAAAACTACAATCGGTAGAGTGGCTAGCACCACTTGAGCAATCAGAATATCTAAATCAGCCTCAGCTTGGTCTTGAAAATCGTTTTTGCCCACCCACCAAGTACGAATATTGTGCCAACACTGAGCCAACTCTAGCTTACTTGTGAGTACCTTAATTAAATGGTGGTATAAATTTTTTAAGTCAGCCCAAAAATATTGAATAATAGCCACCAAAGTGCCAGCTTGAATAATGTTGCTAGCACTCAAACCGATATCCTTACCTACCAAAAATTCAGACACCAAGCGTAAATGCGCAGTCGAAGAAATTGGTAAAAATTCAGTAATTCCTTGCACCAAACCCAAAAAAATAGCCAACAATAGCTCTTTAAAAACATGTAAATCCATAGTTAGACTATCTGGAAAACAAGATGCTTTGTCAACCCTGTTGGGTTTTCATGAGAATTCTGGTTTCAACTCCAATAACCCGCTTTGGTAGCCGAAAGTTTGTCGTTTAATCTGTCAACAAGCAACTAGTTCCCTTAAACTCTAGCTAAATTTAACCAATTCTCACCACTAACCACCAAAAAGTTTTCGTTCATAAACAACCTAGAACCTGCGAATTAACCGATTAAATCGATAAATTACCTAAACACGTTTTAAAAGCGCCAACATCAGAGACAACTGCTTAGTTAATCTTCTGTAGCAAATTTACTTACGGTTACCTAGTGTTGCTTTTTGCTGCTACAGCTAATTACCCAGATAAACCAACATTTCTGTGCTTAAGCAACTAGGCAACCTAGACAATTGAATAAAAAATTTAAAAACAATTCTAAAAGCTAAAATAATTTTAGAAACCAACATATAAAAAAACTGGTTATCCAAAACCTTTACAGTGATACAAAAACAATCCAGTTAAACCAACTAAACTTGGCTATTCTAAGCGCCAACGTTAATCCAGCTAGCCAGCTAAATTTGAATACCAGCCGAAATTGGTTGTTGGGTATGGATGTAATTAAGTACCCATTGTTGATTAAACACGATTGCCTTTACTCCAACTTTAGCCATTTTACGACCGCAGTCAGCACAAGACCACCAATGACCATGTAAATAACAAGTAGAACCTTGTAATAAATTGAGTTTATCCTGATTTCTAGGATCAACCAGAGCTTGATCAAATTCGGCTTCGTTAGTCACTCCAAAAAATTGGTATAAAGTTAAAGCTTCCGAATGGTTGTCTTCGTGACTACCCGGATTTAGTTCGTAAGCAGTCCCACTAGGTATGGACAAAAATCGTTTAAGAACCTCACGAACATCCAATCCACTGCCTGGTAGATGCTTAGCTAACTCGGTTTTAATAGCTTCTACCTGATCAGCGGTTAATGTAAATAAAGTTTGTAATTGCGCCCACCAATGAGGATCTTTGGGTACTGTTAAAATATGTTTAGACACATCTTGAATACCCCAACAAATCAGCTCACCATTTTTTACAAAAGCGGAAGCCGTCAAAAAACCCTTGTAGCCAAATTGATGTCTAACTTGCTCTTCTTGAGTTTGTAACCGATCAAAAATCGGATCGTTAGCGTATTGTAAAGTAAACTTGCCCCAAAAAGGCTGATACACCCACCACTCAGTTACCTTTTCTGAAAGGGAAAACTTAGTAAGTAATAGACACTGTGCTAGCTCAGGCACCTTTTCTGGAAGAAAGTTATAATCTACAGGATAACTAACTTGCGCTAACCGCAAACCACCTATTACTTGCTCAGTTGTTTGTACAAATTGGTGATTTATGGAATTAGAAACTGACATATAGGCATAAATTAACTACAATGACAAACCTTGGTCGCGTAGCCACTGGATAAATTCCAGAGGACATTCCATCACTGACAGACGCGGTTGTTTAATTAAAGAAAAATCGGTAAACAAACCAGACTGCTTAATTTGTTGCAAACTAATTCTTTGAGATTCTGGAAAAACCTGGACTAATTCTAGATCGGCTACCCAACTGGGTCTGGGATCGTTTACATTTGGTCTGGGCAAACTAATCACTTGAGCTAAACCAACTAAACAAGTATCGGTTTGGGAATGATAAACCAAAACCAAATCACCAATTTGCCACTGACGTAAAATTTGCAAAGCCTGAAAATTATGCACTCCATCCCAGGTAGTACGTTTATCTCTAGCAAAATCCTCAATTGAGTATTCGCTAGGATCAGTTTTTACTAAAAAGTAACGCTGATTAGTAACTTGTTGGTGCAACATAACAATTAGTTATAAAAAATCAAACTAAGTTTTACCAGAAGATCCTTTACTGGCTTCTAGTTTATCTTGTTTTTTTAAAAAATTACGAATATGCTTTTGGGCGTGTCGAGTTTTCACCCAGTTTAGCCAGTCTCGTTTGGGAGTTTGTTTTTTGTCGGTAATAATTTCCACAGTATCTCCATTGTTCAGCGGATCGCTTAATTTGTAGGGCATCCCATTAACCTTAGCCATTACCGCATGGTAAGCAATATCAGCGTGAATTTTAAAAGCAAAATCCAAAGGAGTAGCACCTTGCGGTAAATCAATAGCGTCTCCAGCTGGGGTTAACACAAAAATTCGATCTTGAAATAAATCCAAACGCACATTTTTTAAATATTCCTCTTCAGACATTTTTTCCTGACCTAAGGCAATCAGCTCATCAATCCACTTTAATCTTTCTGGAGGAATTACCGCATATTCACCTAATTCGGTTTTATCTTTATGTGTCCAGTGAACAGCCATTCCATATTCAGCGTATTCATGCATTAACTGAGTACGAATTTGAAACTCGAATATTTGGCCAGTTTGGGGATCTTGTACTGTGGTGTGTATACTACGATAGCCGTTTGGTTTAGGCAAGTTAATGTAATCTTTAACTCGGTTAGGTAATGGTTCAAAATGTTGGTGTAACAAAGCCAGAATATTGTAACAATTCTCCACCGTATCCGTAATCACCCTTAAAGCAATTAAGTCGTAGATGTTTTCTAAGCTACCTTTACGCTGCATTTTCTTGTAGATCGAATAGTATTTTTTAGCTCGACCTAAAACATTTAAAAAAGGTAAACCTGAATCGGTTAGAATTTGTTTGGTTTTTTTGACAATTTTTTCAGTCACTCGAATTCGTTTTTGGATTTCAATCTCCGACATCTGAATGAATTGCTTGTATTCTTCTGGGTGGACATACGGAAAAGCAGCATCTTCAATTTCACCTCGAAAATGACTAATCCCTAAACGTTCGGCTATGGGTGCATAAATTTCAATGCTTTCCAAAGCAATCCGATATTGCTTGTGTTCTGGCAAATATTTGAGTGTGCGTAGGTTATCCAACCGATCGGCTAATTTAATAAACACAATGCGTAAATCACGACTGATAGCAATAAACATTTTGCGCAAATTTTCAGCATATCTTTGAATACCCTGATATTTAATTGTGCTTAACTTAGTTACCCCTTCCAGTAAATATACAATTTCTGGACCAAAATCGTTTAGTAGTTGTTTAAGGGTAGTGCCAGTATCTTCAGGCACATCGTGTAACAAACTGGCAACTAAAGTATTCACATCTAAACCAATGTCAGCCAAAATAGCACACACCCTAACCGGGTGAACAATGTAAAAATCGCCGCTAGCTCGCCTCATCTCACCGTGAGAAATTAGCATTTGGTCAAAAGCTAGTTGAATTGTAGTTTTTTCTGAATCGTCTAAATGATCCAACTTTGGCTCGAGAAACTCCCATAATTGTTTAGCACATTCGTGCAAGTCTTCCTTGTCAAAGTGATAATTTAACATATTCACCTAACGATCTTTAGTTTGAATAACTTTTGTAAAAAAGACAAGCTGACAAGTACTCTACATTTTAGTCAGACTAGTGTAAATCGGCACAGCTACAATAGCAAACTATAACTAAACTTTGATTGGAGATATCACTACCCAAGCAACAACTAAGCCTAGTTACCAAAAAATCACAATACTGATGCAAATTGGCATAAAAACTATGGTTAGTATTAGTTTGTCACTAACACGAGAACATCTATCGGTTAGATAGCTGACCATTTATGCTCAAGATTAAGCCTAGCTTTACAACTGAACCGGCCAATTAACCCAAGAAACAAAACCAGGAGTCACACTCCACAAAAACTACCAATACCCAACTTACCAAAAGTTTAACCGCAATTGACAATTAAGTCTACTACCGGTAACAAAGAGTCACCAGCAACGAACACCCTAGCTCTTTGTTGTAGCCAATCATTTATTCTCCCGCCTTGAAAACCAATGAACAGTTTTACTACCTCCTGGGTAGCTAAATCATTAGCTCCATCGCCAACCATAGCCACCGTATTTAAGTCCAAACCTAAACTTTGTAGCAAGTCTCTTTTGCCTGTATTTTTAATCAGAACCTGAGTAGTGTCTAAGCCTCGATACTCACCGTCGTCGGTAAATTGTAAATCGACGGCAAAAATGTTAGTTTTAGGAATACCTAAAAAACTAGCCAAAATTTCTATGGCCAAACGATAACCAGCGCTTAAAATATAAACTTGTTTGCCCAGTTGTTGCAACTTAGTCACTGCTTCTTTAGCTCCAAGAGTTAAGTTTTGACAATACAAATCACCTAAAAATTCTAAATCCTGTATTGTAGGCTGGATAATGGCTAATCGTTTACTAAACACCTCGGACAGCTCAATTTGGCCCGACATAGCTTGTTCAGTAACAGTGGCTATTTTTTCAGCTTTACCTTTTAATCTAGCTAGTTCTACTATACCCTCAATCTGCACTAACGTACTATCACAATCGAAAAAGACATGTTGAATTGGCATAATGTAGCCTTGAACTAGAAAAAACACTATCTGTCAACTTGCGCTCAGTAGACATTCCACAAATACTTTTATAACCTCAATTTGTCTGTGGGTCACAGTAAAGACTAGCCAGCTGAACTATTCAGAAAATATTTATTTCAACAAATCCCCTAAAGCCTCAATTTTACGATGTAAAATCTTAAAAAACTCTTCTCTAGTATCTGGTCTAGCCAAAGCTAACTCAACAAACATTTCTAAGTAGCTAGGTACGTCTCCGTTGGTTAAAAATTTACCTTTGCTGCGACAAACAGTCACGTTACCATTATTAATTAATTTGTTAATAGCATCTTGCACCTGGAACTCTTGCCCAGGTTGGACTTGAGTTGGGTCTAGGTGAGCAAAAATAGATTGATCAAAAACGTAACTACAAACCGTAGCCAAGTTGCTGTCAATTTGCTCTGGTTTCGGTTTTTCAATTACTTCTTGAACTACCATATTTGACCCAGGTTTCAAGCGAATCATTCCTAAAGATGTCATTTGTTCGGGAGTAACCTCTGTAGCCGTTAACACTACTTGAGACGGGTTTTTTTCAAAATGCTGTACCAGCTCTATCACTCCAGCTCCAGGGCCAAACATGATACCGTCACCATACATATACACAAACGGCTCGTCACCTAACAAATGTCTAACTGAATACAAGGGCCTAGCGTTACCATAAGGCAAACTCGTGTCTTGAGTTACAAACTGAAACTTCACTCGAGCACACAAATCTTGAATTTCTTCGATAAACTTAAGCTTATTTTTCGCTTTCAGATAAGCTACTAAATCTGGGTCTATAGTAAAGTAATCTTGAATGACTGAGCTATTTTCATCTACCACAATAATTATTTCCAAAATACCCGCTTCCACAAACTGCTCTACCACGTAGTGAATCATCGGCTTATTCAAAATGGGCAACATTTCCTTAGAGACATTCTTGGTAGCAGGAAGTAAACGAGTACCTAAACCAGCGGCAGTAATCACGCCCTTGGTAATTGTAGACATAAAAAACCTTAATTTACCGAAAAACTAACAAAGGAGTTATCTCCCTTGGAGCAAGATTTGAGTTTTGTCAAACTTGGTTTGGATCCAGAGTCTAACGAAAAAGGGTTTATTTTTAGTCGCAAAGATCTGTCGACTTTTTTTCTGAAAAGAGATGCTAAATAAGCAAAAAACAGATTTGTCGGCCAGCATCTTAAGCAAAATTGCCTAGTTCACTTGTTTAAAACAGATTGTTGTCACAAATGGTAATAGCTATTTGAAAATTGGCCTAAACTTTGACGTTGTCAGACTATCTTGTTTTTAAAGGTCAAAACTTAGAATTACAAATTGCTCATTGACTCAGACTTGCCTAAAAATAATTTCTAATTTACTACAGTTTTATCTGTAGTGGTGACAGTGATCAAGTCAGCTCAGGCTGATTGGAGATTGCCTAATTTGACTACATTTCCAACTCAAGGTTAACTTGAGAGAACTATGTATTTTTACGTAACAAACTTAAACAACCAAACTATCTCTCGAGAAGCCGCAGAACACTTATTAGCGATGCGAGTCAAACCCGGAGAAGTGGTTTTTTTAACTGATTTACAAGGACACGTAAAACAAGCTGAAATTTTAAATATAGACAAAAAAATTAAAGCCATTACCTACCAAACTATTAGCTATCAAATTCACCCTAAGCCACCAGAAAAGGTCCTGATTCAAAGTATTCCCGACAAACGTTATCTAGATAAATTAGCAGAGATATTGCCATTTAGTAGCTTTACTAGGCTAATCTTAGTTAGTACTCACAACAGTTCCCAATACAGTGTAAATTTAACTAGACTTAGAAAAATTAGTATTCGTAGCTGCGAATTAGCCGAAAGAAGTTGGGCTATAGAAATCAATCAAGCAGATTCCCTAAGCACAGCCTTAGCCAATTTAGACACGAGCAAACTTGTAGTATTACACCCCTCAGGTCAAGAAGCTAAAACTAGTGATTGGACTGGTTGTTTGGTTGGACCAGAAGGTGGTTGGACCAAAGAGGAACTAAACCTGTTTCAAAATTTGGGTTTACAGCAGTATTCCTTAGGAAAAACCATTTACCCAGCTTGGTTAGCTGGCTATACTTTTGCCATAACTGCCAGCTAGATAAGATTGCCAAAGTCTCTTGACAAAGAATTTTAGTTAAAAGACTTTACCTTGGCTTTAGTTAAAGTTTATTAAAAATATTTGCCTATGCAAATTCTAGTTTTTGTACTAATTTTTGTAGTCCTTAACATTTTTTACGAGATTTTCTTTAACAATAAAACTATCAGTCTAAACACTGGGTTCTTTACTAGTCAGTTCTTTATTGGTTTAATTATTCAGGCTCTAATTGCTACAGTTTCGTTTTTTCTTGCTAACAAATTAGTCAACAAAGAGAAGTAATATGTTTAGTGATGCCGGAACCAAAACTAGTAGTCGATATCTGGTGTTGCGTAAAGACGTTTTAGAAAAAATTAGACCTATTATTCAAGTTAGAAACTTAGTGAAAAAATACGGTGATATAACAGCGGTTAAAAGTATCTCTTTCGAAGTGAGACGAGGAGAGATTTTCGGTATACTAGGTCCCAACGGAGCCGGTAAAACTACCACTTTAGAAATTATAGAAACTATTCTACCCAAAACTAGTGGTGAAGTGATTATTGATGGATTAGATATCGATCTTTATTCTACTCAAATTAAAAAAATTATTGGTATTCAACTTCAGAGTTCTGATTTTTTGCCAAATCTGAATTTGCAAGAGCTAATTAGTTTGTTTAGCGACATTTTTAACACTCAAGTGAACATCAAAAAACTGCTTAAAAAAGTTAATTTATGGAACAAAGCTAAGTCTACAGTAAACGAATTAAGTAGTGGTCAAAAACAACGTTTCTCGGTAGCTTTGGCTCTAGTTGGTGAGCCTCAAATTGTTTTTTTGGACGAGCCAACAACCGGATTGGACCCTCAAGCTAGACATAACCTGTGGGACCTAATTTTAGAACTCAAAAGTCAAGGCAAAACTATTGTTATGACTACCCACTATATGGATGAAGCAGAAACCTTGTGTGATCGGATTGCCATTATGGATGCAGGAAAGATTTTGGAAATTAACACTGCTCAAGGCTTTATTGAAAAACTGCTAGCTAAAGGTTTTACCCGAGCCCAACCTAAGTTTGGAGCTACTCTGGAAGACGTCTTTTTAGATATGACTGGTAAAAAACTAAGAGATTAAATATGTTTGAGATCAATTTTTTTAGACAGTTAAAAGGGTTTTTCTTAGCCTTTCTAAAAATGCAGCTAAGAGCTGGACCAACTATGTTTTTGGGTTTTATCTTTCCAATTATTTTGATAGTTACTTTTGGCTACTACTCGATTAATGATAATCAAAATTTATCTTTCGGTTTAGTTACCGACAGTAGCTTTGACAATGTCGAAATTTTTCAAAGGGAGTTAAAAAACTCTGGGATAAGTCTGCAATTAGACAGTAAGAAGGAGTTAGAAAACCAACTTCAAACCGGTAAGATAGACGCAATTTTAGAATTAACTCAAAAAAATCAGGTTCGTTTAAGTATAGGCAACGATAATAACAACAAAAACACCACTATCCAGCGTCTAATTCAAGGTATCATTCACAAACTAACGGTAGAAGCTAACGATTTATTCATACCCTACGAGTTAAGCACACAAACTATTCCCGTAAATTTACGACAAAGGTATATTGATTTTAGTGTCCCGGGGTTAATTGGTTTTTCTTTGTTATCCTCTGCCATTACTAGTACTGCTTTTAGCTTTTTAGCCTTACGAAATAGCAACATTCTCAAACAAATTTTTGCTGCCCCAACCTCATCTGTAGCTTTTGTCTTAGGACAAGCTCTGGCTAAAGCAGTATTTATTTTCTCCCAAAGCTTGGGATTATTGGCTCTAGCTTTTGCTTTCTTTAAATATATACCTAAAAATGGGTTAGAAAGCCTTTGGCAAATTTTAATTTTGATGATTTTAGGGCTAATAGTGTTTTTAGGTCTAGGCTATATGTTAGCAGGTTTATTCAAAAACCAAGAGGCCTTGTCTCCAATAGCTAATATTGTTGTCTTTTCTCAGTTACTATTAGCTGGTACTTTGTTCCCTACAACCAACTTACCCTACTGGCTGCAAAGAGTGGCTCAAGCTTTGCCTCTATATAACTTTAATTCGGCTTTTCGCTATCTCAGTCTGGAAGGTTTAAATTTATGGTCTCAAGCAGTTTTGGTGCAGCTGTCAATTTTGATTGGTTGGGGTTTATTATTTTACTTAGTAGCTGTTCAAGCTTTCAGAATTAGAAAAACTTTCTTAAATAATTAAAAGCTATACGTTTAGGTTATCGCTTCTTAGTTGGCTATCGATCAAAGAAAAGCTAAAGAATTAGCTATCATGATACAATATTCCAGCTTGTATAATTGACACTGGTCAACACTCAACACTAATTCTACTTCGATTAGTTTAACGAGCAAAAGTGTAATTTCAAACTAAAGACAGAGACCAACGATAGAATATAGCTAATTTATCGACATATAAACTTAATAAAAAACCATTTTTGGTTAAATTTCTCATCAAGAAGCAGAACCTATTAGCATTAATTAAAACCTTACCCCCAGCATTTCGAGTAAATGAAAATCTAAACAAAGAATAAAGTTTATTGTAACAAATGAATAAAACCGATTTATTGCTTATATAAGTTAAAGTACAGGCTAAAGTAAGGTAATTAACTACCTAAACTAACCATATTTATCCCAAAATAGGGTTTGGTGCAAAATCCTTGGTACTTATACAAATATAAGATAGTGGTCTACAAGCAAACCAAAAGTAAAATAACTAAAAATTAAGTTTTATCTTGATAATTCAAAATAAAAAAGCGGCGTCCAAAATCAACAGAAGCCTAAACGGCTAAAAATATTTATCGATAAATTTGTAACAACAATTCCCCCCCAATTTTTTCATTTATAGCTTCTATATGAGTTTTAATTCCTTTAGAAGTAGTCAGAAGGTTAAAGCCAACTCCGCCAATTACTCTAGGCAAATTTCTGTAACTAGCATATTGTCTTTGTCCTGGCTTAGATAATCTTTTAATTTTAGTGATAGCTTTAGGTAACAATCTAATCCTCAGATAGTAACCTTCCTCTATAAAAGACTCGAAAAATTTTAGACGTACTAACTTTTTGGTCAGCTGTATAATTAGATTATTTTTTAATACTACTACCTCGGTATGACCAGCTCTAACAGCATTGTTAATTCTGGCTACGTAATCGCTAACTAAATCGTTCATTGACATACTACCAAAACTTATAAGTTTTAATTAACTTTAATAAATCCGTTTAACTCACCTTTCATTAAGAGTTCGCGAACACAAATTCTAGACATGCCAAACATTCTCAAATAGCCCCTTTTTCTACCGGTAAGTTTGCAACGGTTAACTTTTCTAGTAGAAAATTTAGGTTTCTTGTTAGCCTTGACGATCATTTTTTTACTAGCCATACACCAAATTAGTTTTTAGCAAAAGGAAAATTTAACTTTTGTAGCAAAAGCAAATTATTTTTTCCGGGAGTTTTAAAAACTATAACCACTTGCATACCAAATTGCACACTAGAATCGAATCCAATTTGTGGAAAAATTGAAGCATTGGGAATGCCTATATTGTAAGAACTATATTGTTCGTCAAACGAACTTCTAGATAAACCACGAAAATCTCGAGTTCTAGGCAAGGCTATGTAAATCAAAAGCAACAAAAAGTCAAGCATCTTTTTACCTCTTAAAGTAACTATTACTCCATTGATTTCCCCAGCTCGCAGCTTAAAACCAGAAATTGATTTTTTAGCTTTGACTACTTTTGGTTTTTGGCCAGTAAGTTTTTCTAGGTAATCTATTACCTCTAACCTTTGCTTGTTGTCTAGCTTACCCACACCCACATTTATAACTATTTTCTCTATTTTAGGTAGAGCAAATGGATTAACAGCAGGAAGCTCTTGCTTGACTTTTTCTAAGGCTCCAAAATAATAATCCGTCGCAGTTAACACTAAATTATTCTCAGCCATAACTAACTAGTTTGATTAGCAACATTAGAATTTGTATTAACTTCTGTTTCAAGTGAGCTGGCTTTCACCACAACTTGTCCGGTTTTTTTGAGAACTCTAACTTTACGACCATTATCAACAGCAATGGCTACTCTGGAAACTTGGCCGTCTTCGGTAACTAATTGTACGTTGGATACATCAATTAATCTTTCTTTACTTTTTATCTGTCCAGGTAAGTTATACATTTTTAAGCCACGTCGGTAGTCAGTGATAGTTGGAATAGTAGACACCGCTACTCGAACACGCACTCGCCCTCCAGGTAACTTTTTGCGTACCACTTTAGAAACAATGCCAATAGTACCCTTATAGTTACCAGCAATAACTTTAACTTTGTCGCCTTTTTGAATTTTAGCTAGAGACATGTCAATAACCATTAGTTTTATAAATCAGAGAACTTCTTCAGCCAAAGAAGCTATCTTGTTGTGTCCTAAATCTTTAACCTCTCTGGCTACTGGACCAAAAATCCTAGTGGCAATAGGCTCTTTAGTCTGTTTGTTTACTATAACTCCTGCATTATCAGAAAAACTGATCGAAGATCCGTCTGGGCGATGAATTCTGGCTTTAGTTCTGATAATCAATACTTGAACAATTTGTCCCTTTTGAATTTTACCTCTAGGAGAGGCTTGCTTGACAGAACCAGTTACAATAGAACCAACTCGAGCATACTGATTCTTATTTTTACCACACACAGCAAATAGCATTACTTTGATGGCTCCAGAATTATCAGCTATGTGGACAATACTTCTTTCTCTGAGCATAAGCAATCAATTTTGATTAAATCAAAGACTCATTTTTAGTGACCAATTTAGTTTTGAAAGGCAACTTATGAGAAGCGATGCGAAAAGCTTCTTTTACTCGATCTTCAGGTACACCAGCAACCTCAAAAATGATTCTTCCAGGTTTAACTGGAAACATAAAGTAGTCAATACTACCAGTACCTGAACCCATTACTGCTCCTAAACCCTTAGCCGTAACCGGTCTGGAGGGAAAAACTCGAATATAGACTTTACCGCCTTTACAACGTCTAGAAATTACTTTTCTAGCAGCCTCAATTTGTCTACTAGTAAGCCAGCTGGAACTGAGCGCTTTCAAACCAAACTGACCATATTCCAAAGTAGAACCTCTGGTGCGCATACCTTTTCTTGACTGACCGTAACGATTAAATACTTTTCGGTGAACAATTTTTTTAGGAGCTAGCATAATTCAAACTCTTAAGCACTTATTCTACCAATTTAAAGCGAATAGTTCTAGAGATTGGTCTGCAAGGAACTATTTCTACTCGCTGGCCAACTTGATATTTACTACTGTCAGAACAGCTAACAGCGTAGCTCTTTCTCACGTTGTAATATTTTTTATATTTAGGATGCATTTTTTTGGTTGTTACTACCACTATTAAAGCTTTAGTCATTTTATTAGACTTAACTACTCCAGTCATACTACTTCTGATTTTGGTAATTAGTATATTTACTTCCTTTATACAATAGAACGGTAATGCCAATGATACCCGCCGACTTTAAGTTAGCAGTAACTTGGGCAAAATCGATATCAGCATCAATTGTGTGTCTAGGAATACTGCCAAAACTAAAACTTTCAGTTCTAGCAATATCAACTCCATTTAATCTTCCAGACAAACTAATCTTGGCTCCTAATACTCGAGAATATTTTATTTTCTCAATAAAAGTCTTAACTAATTTACGATAAGGTACCCTTTTTTCGATAGCTACAGCAATCTCTCGAGCAATCACCAAGGCTGACCTATAAGGATCTTTGTATTCTTCGATATTTAATTTAACTTCACCTTGAAGCTTAAATTTGGCAATCAAGTCATCTTTTAGCTTGTTTACAGAAGCCCCAGCTTTACCAATCACTAAACCAGGTTTGGTAACATATAGAGTAATCTCCGTACGTCTGACAAATCGGCGAATAACACACTCTACTAAGCCAGCTTGTTTTAGTTCTTCGTGTAAATACCGTCTGATAGCTATGTCCTGCAACAGCAAACTAGTATAAGCCCGCCCAGTAGCAAACCACACCGATTTTTGTAAGCTAGTGGGATCAATAGTTTTGTCAGGTTCAGTATTAGCTAATCTTTGCTTAGAACGAAAAAGAATTGGCGAAATCTTCTGACCCATAAGATACAATAAAAGAATAACTAATTAAAGTTTTTTGTCAATAGGACTTAAAGCTACTTTTACTCGGGAATACTTACGCCTAATTTTCCCCACTCTACCTCTAGCTCTGGGTTGATAACGAATGTAGGTATAAGCTTTTTCGACAATTATACTCTCAATTTTATACTGAGAATACTCCACTTCAGTCAAACCCAGATTGGTGGCCGCCGATTTTAACAAATCGTGAATCTTTTTACTCTTGCCTTTTTTCAAAAACTTCAACCAATCCATAGCCTCTTGTAAAACCACACCTCGAATCGGGCTGATAATTAAGGCTGTTTTTCTAGGACTATATTTAAGAATGGTAGATGCCTGAAATCTGCGGTTAGGTAATATAGAATTAGACATAAACACAATCTTTATTTCTTGCGTCGACTGACAATAAATTTGTCACTTGGTTGATTTGGTTTTCTAGTTTTCACGCCCAGAGCATACTTACCCCAAGGAGTTTTTGGATAGGCCATACCAATTGGATTTCTACCAGTTCCACCTCCATGAGGATGATCCACTGGATTCATTACTTTACCACGTACAGTTGGCCGAATACCCTTGTGTCTTTGTCTACCAGCCTTGCCAATTCTCACCAAGTTGTGAGCATCGTTACCTATTCTACCAACTACACACCGACAATTACCCAAAAACTTACGCACTTCGCCGGAAGGTAACTTTAGAGTCACTAAATTTCCTTCATTAGCCGTAACTATAGCATAGTTACCAGCTGCTCGGGCAATTTTAGCTCCTTGCCCAGGTCGTAATTCTACTTGAGAAACCATGGTACCTACTGGAATTGCAGATAAAGGTAGAGAATTACCCTCCACAATCTCCTGATTAGAATTTAAGACATCACCAACTTTGGTACCTTTAACGTACAAAACGTAAGCTTTTTGACCCGTCTTCAAATCACTTACCAAAGAAATAAAAGCCGACCTATTAGGATCGTACTCAATGGTTAAAACTTTGCAACCATTGGGGAAATTTCTTTTAAAATCTACGATTCTAACTAATTTTCTGGAACCGCCACCTTTATGCCTAACAGTAATTGAACCAGTATTGTTACGACCAGAAGCCTTAACCTTTCTAACTAAAAGTTTCTTGTAAGGTTCATCAGTAGTTAAAATACTGGCATAATCAATCACCGAACTTAAACGACGACCATTAGTTGTTGGTTTATAAAGCTTGATTTGAGACATAAATTTTCAATTTTCATTATTGCTGCTTAGCTTTTTTACCTCCGTGACCTTTAAATATAGTAGTTGGTGAAAACTCACCTAAACGATGGCCAATCATATCTTCAGTGACGAAAACATCGATAAATTTTTTTCCATTGTGAACGGCAAAAGTCAAACCAACAAACTCAGGTAAAATCATACTAGCTCGACTCCAAGTTTTAATCGGAACTTTAGAGCCACTTTGCTTAGCTTGTAGCGCTTTTTTTAATAACTTAGGGTGACAAAATGGTCCTTTCTTTAAAGATCTAGACATAGTTGATATTGAACTTAATTGGTTTTAGCAAAAATTTCGGTCAACTTTTTTTCATCTAACACTTCTCCTGGTTGAAGCTTAACGTAAAATTTAACTGGTCTTTTTTGTAACTTAATTCGCCTTTTAGGACCTCTAACTTTAACTTTGGTAGGCAAATTCACTACATTAATCTTAATCGGATGTAAACCATTAGCTCGTAAAATCTGCGTTAATTGAATTTTATTAGGTGCTACAGCAGCAGGAAAGGACAATACAAACACATGCTGTTGCGACAGGTTGTAAGCTTTTTCGGTCTGAACTAAAGAAGGTATTATTGAAGTCATATATACAACTTAATTAATCTATCTTGCTTAATCGGTTTTCTAAAAAGGCTCTAGCCTGAGGAGTAAACAGTAAGTTTTTAGCTTGGACTAACTTAAAAATTTTTAAGTTACAAACGTTCATTAACTCAACACCACTGGACACAAAACCATTTAATTGAGATTTATCCTCAGTAGTGTAAAGCAACAAGACTTGCTTAGGTTGAATTGGCTGTGTATCTAATCTGGCTAATAATTCCAAAGCTAATTTAGTTTTTGGAAAAGCTAAATTTTCACTTACTTGATAAACCAGCTGATTAACCAAACGGTCTTTCAAAATTGACTTTAAAGCAGCAATTCTAGCCGATTTATTAATCTTACGATGCCAATTCCTAGTATTCCTTGGACCAAACACTACGCCACCACCTTTCCAGATCGGAGATCTAATTGATCCGTGTCTAGCTCGACCTGTACCTTTTTGCCTCCAAGGCTTTCTACCACCACCTCTAACTTCGCCTCTAGTTTTAGTGTGAGCGTTACCAGCTCGTAAATTCATCAGCTCGCATCTAACTACTTGAGCTAAAAGCTTAACTCTTACCTCATAGTTTTCCAACATAGGAAAAGCGTCTACTTGGTATTTTTGGTTATTATCTATCACTGTCAATTGCAAAGACATAACAACTACTTATTCATCTTTTGAAGTTTAACAAAAGCTTTATTAGCTCCAGGAACCGAACCAGAAATAAACAAAAGTTCTTGTTCAGGATCAATAGCTACTACTCGTAAACCAGTCACGGTCACTTGAGAATTGCCATAGTGGCCAGCCATCCTCATGCCCTTAAACACTCTTCCAGGAAAAGTTCTAGCACCAATAGAACCAGGAGCACGATCATGATCGTGACCATGACTTTTTGGCTGTCCAGCAAAACCGTGACGCTTGACTACACCGGCAAAACCTCTACCTATTGACCGACCAACTACTTTAAGTAGGTCGTTTTGTTGGAAATCGTTAATGTCAAAGGTTTGTTTGTCTGAACCTAGACTATCCAAGCTTATCTTGAATTCACCAATACAATGAAACGCCTGGGGCTGACCCAAGTATTTTTGTACATGACCTAAAACTGGTTTAGTATCTGTACGTTTAGGAAAAGCACACAACTGCACAGCTTCGTAGCCATCAGTATCTTTAGTTTTTCTTTGAGCTACAAAGTTCTTTGGCAATTTTAATACCGTTACAGGCACTGCCTTGCCATCTATAAACAACCTAGTCATTCCTATTTTCTGAGCAAAACCGATCATATCTCAATAAGTTTAAGATAAATTAATAGTTTCAATGTTAATATCAACCCCTGCCGGTAAACTTAAAGTAGACAAATTATTCACTAACTCGTTGTTAATATTGTATACATCAATCAAGCGCTTGTGAGTTCGGCACTCAAAAGTATCTCGATGCTTGGAATAAACAAACGGAGATCTGGGTAAACTAATTCTTTTTTTCTTAGTTTTAAGTGGAACCGGACCAACCACTTGACCTCCCGACTTTAAAATAACTTGAATCAATCTACGCACCGCATTTTCTAACACAGTACTATCGAAAGAGTAGAGCCTAATTCGCATTTTCGTATTAGAAGACATATTTAGCCTCAAAAAGCAAAGCCCTTTTTTAGGGAAAAAAACAAAATTGTTTGCTAGAAGAGAATTTTGACTTTGTCAAGTGCTTTAAGCAAAGCATCTCCAGTTAAACAACCTTATCCAATTAGCCACCTCTAGTTTCTTAAGTTAATAATATCTTGAGCAACCAATCTCCAAACTGTTTATACAAACATCGTTCACTTGACAAACTAAAAAAAACCGACTGTCTACTTATGATGTAACCCATACCACGGGATGTGGTGCACCGGTAGCATGCTTGCTTTGGGAGCAAGAGGTACAGGGTTCAATTCCCTGCATCCCGACCACATAAAACAGATCCCAACAAAAAACAACGCTAAATACACATAATATCTATCCAAAAAATTAACAAATTCGGTTAGCTTCTGATAACCAACAAAACTTTTGGCCAGTACAGTAAAAAGGGAAATGGTCGGGTTTGTTTGCATTTTAACCGAAAATAACAAGTTTGGATTTGCCCCAAAACAGGTTTAGTGAAATCTAGTTCAGTTGCTCAGTCCCATAAATCTAACCAATACCAACATGTCTGTTAATAGCCAAGATCGCTTAAGCAATAATACAGTTTGGCTAGTTAACTACGATTAACTTAGCCACTCAGGGAATTTGAGAGACGAAAATCTTTTTACTCACTAAAAAGCTAAACAAACAGCCAGCGCGTCAAGCGTTTTGGGACAAAAAACTAAACCCACCATGCCCTTAGTCCTGGTTTTATTAAATACCTAGGCTAACCAAACAAGTTGGCTTTATTCAGCCTTCTCTTCAATACCCAAATAAATTTGAGCAAATTCAGTTAAAATCTCCAGCATTTTGTTTTGTAAGTCAGGAATAGCTGAAGACAAAAATTGCATCTGTTGTTCCAAACTAGCACCCTCTTCCATAGTTGACAACTTCTGGGCTTGCTCTTCGGTTAACTTAGAAACCAAAGCAGTAGTCAAATATTGCTCAAACACTTCAGCTAATTCTAGCAAATACTTATCCACCTCCTCAGCTGTAAACTTGGGTTCATAGATTCCTTGAGCCTTTAGTAATTGGCGCAAAAAAGTTTCAATATTGTCAGCTCCAGGAACATTAGCATAAAGCGTAGAACTTAAAATACCTTGAGACATAAAAACATTTGTTTAACCTAGAATAAAGTGTATAAGTTTTTTGCGATTTTGGCAATAGTAAAAATTTAATCTAGGCACTAGTTTAACAATCAGTTTTCAATAGTCATCAGATTTATCTAAACACGCTAATGCACAAAACCAATTCTAGGTC
>Ga0308399_1000187_pt1 | contig 21800 bp, 16 predicted proteins | sample HotsprSampOS1260_FD_202367 | JGI IMG/M metagenome (GOLD analysis project Ga0308399, IMG submission 202367) | Hot spring phototrophic mat microbial communities from Octopus Spring, Yellowstone National Park, Wyoming, United States - 20060914_OS12-60 ... | reverse complement strand
TTCCTACTTCCAACACCTTTGCGCCACTCTTGTAATGCTCAACCACGAGGCTTGTCATATACGCCACCGTGTAGGGTTGCGAAATCGTTTGATTGGCGGCAATCGGCAAGGGCGAATCTTGATAGGCTGATTCCCAAAACATAGAATCAACGAATAAGTGTCGCTTCACATCACGGAAGGCTTGCAAAACACGTTCATTCGTGATGCCCATCTCGCGCAACTTCATTACCATTTCTTCGCGCTTTGGACGGTATTTGTGGTCTTGGTCGTTCATTAACGATTACTCTTGAAGTGAATTGCCTTCGTGTTCCATCAACGGTTCAAACAATTTGGTTTGATATGTTCTCTTGCTGTTTTCAGGTATCATTAAGTTTGATACAGGTGTTTGAACGGCAACTTTTGTCTTTAAGACGATTGGCGTTGTATCAATCTCTTCGGGATTGCTTGGTATGTAATAGAAGTCCTTTAAGTAATCCCAATCTTTATCACGGAGCGTTACGACTTCATCGAGGTAAAAACTCACCCATCGGTCTCCAATTTTAGAAATTGATTTTTCTTGGTCTAATTTCTGCCGTGTGATTTTCACATAGTTTTCATCAAGTTCAAAGCCAATGTATTGTCGTCCAAGTCGCTTTGCCGCCAATGCAGTTGTTCCTGTGCCGCTAAACGGGTCAAGAATAATATCGCCTTCATCGCTACTCATTAAGATTATTCTTTCGAGCAAATGAATAGGCAGTTGGCATGGATGTTCATCTCGAAATTTGTTGTGTTTAATTCTATGAATATCCGTCCACACATCTGAAACAAGCGGTCCAAACGGGTGAAGCATTGACTTCTTGCCACCATAATTCTTTTGCAAGCATGAGCGTTTTTCTTGTGCGTTTGTGCGGGTGTCGCACTTCATAGAACTTTAATTGCGTTGAATCTTTCGCATAAAAGAGAATCCCATAATGAGCAGGCTGTAAGGTCTTTCCCATTGGTGCTGTCGGTGCGTCCCAACTTATCCAGTGCTTGAAGTCTGCATGTTTGTGGAGAAACGCCGCATAGTAGGTAAGCCACTTCGGAATGTTATGAACGAAAATTGCACCTGTTGGCTTGGTAATGCGAACCATTTCCGCAATCCATACTTCGCACCAATTCAGATATTCCTGCAACTTCAAACTGTCTTTGTAACTGTTGTAACCTTTTTTGAGATTGAACGGCGGGTCGGCAAAGGTTACATCAACCGAATTGTCGGGAATCCGCTTCAGCAAATCCAAGCAATCGCCTTGTGTTATCGTGTTCAAATAGTTTTCAAGCATCAGTGTAATTTTATCGCTCTCTCACATAGTATTGTTGCTTTCGGCGAAGTGCCGTGCGTATTTACGAAATTTTTTTGGGCTTAATCCTCGCTTGCTTCTACGCACAGTTCTGGCTTGACCAGCAAGACTTCTTCGCGCTCGACAATCACTGCGCCGACTTCCGCGCCCTTCGGCTTACGCACATATTTCTTTGGCGTGCAAATCACAGGCGCAAGTTCCGAACTTCTTGCCGAAGAGTAATATGCCGCAATCGATGCCGCCCGTTCCAATTCGTCTTTGGTCGGCGGCTTGCTCGATTTCAAAATGCAGTGCGACCCCGAAACCCCACGCGCATGAAGCCACAAATCATTCGGACGCGCATACTTGAACGTCAGCACATCATTGTTCTTCGCATTCTTGCCAACCCACAGTTCCACATTCGGCGAGAGTTGAAACCTGCGAAAGAGCGTCTGCTTTTCCGCTTCTTCTTTTGAGACAAGCAAAAACTTTTGAAGCACTGCAAGATTCGCTTTGCGCCAACGCTCAAACGTCTTCTGCTCTTTTATCTCCAAAAGTTCCGCAAGAAGTCTCTGCTGAATCGTGAGATTCTCTTGTGCGTTTTTCATGCGTTGCTTTGCGACTTCCGCACTTGCTCGCGACTTCCTTGCTTTCTCAAAATACATCTCTGCATTTTGATACGGCGATTTTTTTGAATCAAGCGCAATGACCGTTGAACTGCCGTCAAAAAAATTTTCAACCGTGATTTCATTCATGCCTTTTTCAAGCCGATGCAAATTTGCCATCAAGAGTTGTCCGCACTGTTCATACTCTTCGGCGCGATTTTTTTCCGCTTGCGCTTCAAGCGCGTGAAGTTGTGCCGTTGTCTTTTCAATCAAACGTTCAAGTTGTGTGCGAAGCGTTTTAAGTTCTTTCCCGAAGTGTTCGAGTTGATGCAGTTTGAACGAGTAAAATTTCATTGCTTCGTTCACGGATTCAAATGCCTCAACGGATTCAAACGCACGATGTCGTTCCTCAATGATGGAAAACCAATATGCCGTTTCGCCCTTATCTGACTTGCCTTTATAGACTTTCGGTTCAGGCGAGATGAGTTCGTAAAAAATTTCTGACACCGCATGGTGAAGTGCTTTTAGCGTAACGTTTGCTGATATTTCTTTTGCACGAAACAGGGCTTCGCGTGAAAGTGTGGCATCAAATCCTATTAGAACTTGTGGCAGTTTCTTTTGTAACTCCTTTTCGCTTAATCCTGAAAATGTTTCTTCAAACAAGGCTTCTTGTTGCACATATCGCTCGATGGTTTGAATAATCGGCGTTGTGGCGGTTTCAGCAAACGGCTTGCCTACGTGTTCATCATTCTTTTTGAAGGCTTCCAGAATGATTCCGTTTTTGACAAGCAAAAAATTTGTGTTCGCGCTGAACAGTTGAAAGACGAGTTGCAGGTCGCCCTCGAGCTCGAAGTAAATGATTCGGTCGAAGTCAGAAATGCGAATGTGTTTGATTTGTCGCTCATTGGCTTCTGTCATCAGCGTTGCTGTGTTGCGCCGACGGCGTGCGACTTCTTCGGTGTAATAAAGCGCAAGGCGCGTTTCGCTTGTTCTGCCAACTATCGTAAATCCTTCTTTGGACTTCGTGAAAAGTGACACACGCAGTTCATCTTTTTCTTGCGAGAAACACTCGAAGAGGTATCCGTCGGTGAAGCGTTCCGACATCTCGCGCACGAGTTCGTAGAGTGAGAAGTAATTGCGAATCATGGTTGTTTTTCTTTCGCTTGTGTTTTTCGTTATTTGCGCCCTTCAAATAAAATCGGTTTGAAAACCTTGTCAGATTATATCAACGTTTTGAAGCATCACTTTTTTCATCGTCGGCTCTTTGCGCTTCGACAACGCTTTTTCTCAAAACCAATTTCTGACTCAACCTTTTTCCAATGCTTTGACTTTGAAGCCGAAAATGCGGAAGCGTTCCTTTCCCTATTTGCGCGGCAAGTTCGATACAACTTTTTTTTCAACTTATCTAATCGCAAAGAATTTTTCTTGCAACTGCTCACGCGCCTTCACGCACAGACAAACATTGTGATGGAAGCCGAATCAATTATGAACGGCAAAGTAACCGTGTTTGGCGTTACACATCACTTCACAAGCGATTGGAATTGGCGACTTGATTTGAACACGCAAGCATCATTCAACGATGAGTCATTTTACACATCACTTTCAGTTCCCACAAACACAGGGCGCGATGTCAAGTTTGCTTGGGAACTTTCGCGCTTTCACTTCACTTGGTCGCTGGGTAAAGCCTATTGGATAACCAACCGCCGCGATTACAAAGAAAAATTCCTTTCCCTTGCACTCGATTGGATTGAGAAAAATCCTTTTTGCTACGGCGTGAACTGGATGTCGCCAATGGACGTGGCGATTCGCGCCTGTAACTGGATTGCAGGATTTTATTTCTTCAACGATGACGCGCCCACCGAACACGAAACAACGGCTTGGATAACCATTCTCAAATCGCTTTGGCAACACGGCATTTATCTCGAACACAACTTGGAATACACGCGCCGCAGTGGCAATCATCTGCTTGCTAATGCCGTTGGACTTCTCATGCTCGGCGTTTTCTTCAAGGCTTCTGCACGCGGGCGCAAGTGGCTCGAACTTGGCAAACAGATTCTCGAAGAGCAAATTCTCTTGCAGACTTATTCCGACGGCGTGAATTACGAAATGAGCATCGCGTATCATCGCATGGTTACAGAATTTTTCCTCACGGCTTTTATCCTAATGAACATCAACAAACAACCTTTCTCTGATGCTTATCGTGAGCGATTGATTCAAATGCTTCGCTACATCTTTTATTACACCAAGCCCGACGGCTCCGCACCACTTGTGGGCGATTCCGATGACGGACGGCTCTTTTGGTTTAGCGAAGAAGAAGATTTCAACAATCACACTTCGCTTTTCTCGATTGCACAAACGCTCTTCGACTTTCCCTTCACGACTGACGACATTGAGTTTTCCGAACAAGCCTTGTGGCTTTTAGGCACAAACGGTTGGGAAATGTTTCAGCGAAAAAAGCGTGCGGCACAACCTATATCGCTTGGCAGTATGCTTTTCAAAGAAAGCCAATTTGCTGTGATGCGCGATGGCGACACGCACATTTTCATTGATGCAGGCGAACTTGGAAAAAAAGGCTGGGGCGGACACGGCAACAACGACACACTCTCGTTTGAACTTTACGCTAACGGCGTGAATTGGCTCACCGATAGAGGCACATTCACTTACACTGCCAATCGCGACCTTCGCAATGAACTTCGCTCGACACGCTCGCACAACACCGTGATGATTGACGGCGTAGAACTTGCCGAGTTCGCTAATGCGTTCAAGGTCAAAGAGGATTTAACGAATCCAAAAATTTTGAAGTGGGAAACGAATCACGAGCGTGATGTGCTTATTGCAGAGCATTCAGCCTATCAGCGACTTACAAATCCTGTGATGCACACGCGCGAGTTTATGTTTGATAAAGTTCGTAAGGAATTGCTTATCACGGATACGCTTATCGGTCGCGGAAAACACACGGCAGAATTTTTCTTTCACTTCGCGCCTGAAATCGCACTCTCGCAACATGGCAACATTGTAACAGCGACGCATATCAATTCTGCAACACTTATTCTCTCGCTAAGCGCAAAGCCTGACGAGATGTTCATTCAGCCGAGTTGGATTGCGCCGCGATACAATCGGCGCATTGATACTCAACTGCTCATGGTGCGCATGGCTTTTGAAGATAGGCTTACCGCATCGGTTCGCTTTTCGTGGCAAATTGGAAAAACACGGTTAGAAAAGTAATCATAACTGTCTCAAAATTTTAGGTATATTACTATCATCAACTTGTCACCTACAAAGCGGCTGTCCTTTTGTTGTGGATTGACTTCAAATCTGAATTTGTTACACTATGGGCAAAGTTATTGCAATATCCAATCAGAAAGGCGGCGTTGGAAAAACGACGACAGCAATCAACCTTGCCTCGTCTATTGCGGCGGCTGAACTTTCAACGCTTCTTATTGATATTGACCCGCAAGCAAATGCAACGGTTGGGTCAGGCACACATGTTTCCGATGAGACAAAAACCATTTATGAAGTGTTGGTTGAGAAAGAAGATATTGAGAATGTGATTCAGAAATCGGCGTTGCCGTTTATGGACGTTGTGCCTTCGCATATCAATCTTGTTGGAACGGAAATCGAACTTGTCGATGTGCCAGAGCGTGAGAAAGTCATGCTTCATGCTCTTCAAAAAGTTCGCAAGAAGTATGATTACATTTTGATTGATTGCCCGCCGTCGCTGGGTCTTATTACGCTGAATTCGCTTACAGCCGCAGATGCTGTTCTGATTCCCGTTCAATGCGAATACTTTGCGCTTGAAGGATTGGGACAACTTCTCAATACGATTAGCCTTGTTCGTAAGCATCTCAACCCTACACTTGAAATTGAAGGTGTGTTGCTCACGATGTATGACAGTCGCTTACGTCTTTCCAATCAAGTTGCTGATGAGGTGAGAAAGTATTTCAAAGATAAAGTTTTCAATACAGTGATTCGCCGCAATGTTAAGGTTTCTGAAGCCCCGTCGCACGGCAAGCCGATTTTGCTCTACGATGCTCAAAGTCTTGGCACGAAAGATTATATGGACTTGGCTTACGAAATGTTTGAACGCGATGGCATTGAGAAATTCAAAACTCGGAAGTCGCATAATGGCTCTGCGGCGACTTCTCCACCTGCACCGCTCCCCTCTGACGTCAGTCATAACTCCAACATTTAAAGTTACTGGATATGGCGGCAAAATTGGTTCTTGGAAAAGGATTAGGTGCGTTAATTGCCGATAAGGCAATACAAATTGAAGAGCGTCAAAATACAGGCACTGCTGGCTCATCTGAACGCCGTTTTCGAAATGTTGAAACCGGCGAAGTTGGCACAATCGGCATGCTCCCGATTGCTCAAATCTCTCCGAATCCGTTTCAACCGCGTTTAGATTTTGAGCCCGAAGCGTTAAAAGAACTCAAAGAATCTATCATGCAAAAAGGCGTTGTGCAACCCATCACTGTGCGACGCAAGCCTGACGGCAATGGATACGAACTCATTAGCGGTGAGCGGCGATTGCGTGCCGCCGCCGATGCGGGCTTTACTGAAATCCCCGCCTACGTGCTCGATGTGAAAACCAATCGCGATATGATTGAACTCGCGCTCATCGAGAACATTCAACGCAAAAATCTTAACCCGATTGAAGTTGCACTCGGCTATCAACGCCTTGCCGAAGAATGCGGCTTGACCCAAGAAGAAATTGCTCAACGCGTCAATAAAGACCGCACGACTGTTACGAATTTCATTCGCTTGCTCAAACTGCCACGCGAAATTCAAGAGAGTATTCGCACTGAAACAGTTTCAATGGGACATGCTCGCGCCTTGCTTGCCGTCGAAGACCCCGAAATTCAACTTGAACTCTGGCGGCTCATTATTGAACAGCAACTCTCCGTGCGCCGCGTTGAAGAACTCGCTAACAAAATCAATCGGCAAAAGAAAAAGCCAAACAAGAAAAAAGAGGAAAAATCAAACTCTGAAAAACTCATAGATATTGCAGAAGCGGAAGGCATGTTGCGCAATAAATTGAGCACAAAAGTAAAAATCCGCCACTCCAAAAAAGGAAGCGGTGAAATTGTGATTGAGTATTATAGCCCTGATGATTTAGAACGAATCATAGATGCGATTACAAACCCTAACGCATAGGTTTTAGTTTAATGATTCATTGAGAACGCGCATCGTAAGTTTCCTATCTGTTCTTCATTCTTCATTATGCTACGCCGTTTCTCTCACAATCAATTCTGGTTCTAATCGGCGATTTTGCATTGGTGCGTTAGGATTTTTAATGCGTTGCAATAGAAAGTCAAAAGCCGTTGCTCCCATTTTTTGAATGGGCTGTCGCACGGTTGTCAGGTGTGGTGAGATAAGTTGTGCAATTGGCTGGTCATCAAAGCCGATAACGGCAACTTGTTTTGGAATTTGATACCCGTGTTCAAGCAGTGCCGTTACAATCCCGATTGCCATTTCATCGCCTGCCGCACAAAAGACAGCATCAAACGGCAGGTCTTTGGACTTGCGGATAAAGTTTTCAATCACTTCGCTTCCTTGCTGACGCATCTCGCTGATTTTGTAAGGCACTTCAAGGAGCAGTTTTTTCGAGAGTCGAATTTTATGTTTTTTGAGTGCCGCTTCGTAGCCACGCCGACGCTCGCTCATTACTGTTGATGGCATTGGTCCGTAGACAAGCAAAATTCTTTTCTTCCCTTTGCGCACAAGGTAATCGGTTGCGCGAAAGCCGCCTTCATAGTTATTGACAGAGATGGAATCTAATTCTTTCAAATCGGCTTCAATGACCACGCACGGCAAATTATGCCGAATAAACTCTTGCGTGCGATTCTGATTGTGGTCGAAGAGTTGCACAACGATTCCATCGACCTGTCGACTACGGGCAATGTCGCTGTAAATTTCTTCTTCGCTTTTCGGTCGCCCCATCGTGCTGTGAATGACAAGGTTGTAGCCTGAATTGCGAATTTGAGATTCAATGCCGCGCAAGACTTCCACTGTAAAAGGTTCTGCCATGCTTGGCACAAGCAAGCCAATCAACTTTGTCTCTCGCTTGACAAGGCGTGTGGCGTTGATGTTCGGCACATAGTTGAGGTCTCGGACAATTTTCTTGACTCTCTTTATGGTCTCTTCTTTGAATGTGCCTTTGCCGTTTAAAATCATAGAAACTGCCGCTGGGGTCAGCCCTGCCATCGCCGCAACGTCTTTAATCGTTACTGTGCCATTTTGATTTTTCATGTTTCCAAACTGCCCCCGTTGATTTTTGCCGTAATCTATTGATAGAATGCCCGCATTTGCAATTACAAAGTGAAGTCAATGCTTACAGGGGAATGGTCGGAACTGGCTTCTTCTTTTTGAATGATTGCACGCGTTACTTTTGAAGCCAGTTTCGGCGACATGTAGGTGCAATCAATCCGCCAACCAATGTTTTTTTCACGCGCATCTCTTGGAAAGTAATTCCACCATGAATAATGCCCTTCTTCGTTGGGGTGTGCTTCACGAAACACATCTTTCAATCCAATTTCTATCAAGGCATCAATTTTGGCTCGTTCTTCAGGACGGAAGCCTGTGTTTTTTTCATCGCGTTGCGACGGGTGCAAATCAATTTCTTTATGCGCAATGTTTATATCGCCTGTAAAAGCCACCTCCTTGCCTTTGTTCATCAAGGTTTGCAGGTAGGTGCGAATCGCATCAAAAAAGTTTAGTTTGAACGCATAATGTTCAGGCTTCTCGCCACGCGGGGCGTAGATACCTAAAATAACCACTTGCTCAAACTCGGCTTGAATCACTCGGTTTTCAGCATCGAAATCGGGAATCGTGAATTTGGGTTTGCCATACTTTTCCGATAGGGCGCGATGCACAAACAACCCCACGCCGCTATATCCTGCTTTGAATGTGGAAGGATTCCAAAAGACATCGTAATCTGAAAGATTCTTAAACGCATTAGGAATTTTTCCGAAGTCGGCTTTGAGCTCTTGCACACAAAGAATTTCAGGTTCGGTTTGTGCCAATCGTTGAAGCAAAGCAGTTTCGCGAGCGCGTATGCCGTTGATGTTCCAAGTGGTAAGTTTCATGTTGAATAATGTTTGCCGTAAGTTTTTGATAGTGAAAAAAAAAAGGGCATCACTGCGGATACCCTTTTCGTTGAGCGTAGCGTTATGTTCAGTCCTCAACTTCCACTTCGCCTTGATTATCGGCGGCCACTTTGACTTGGCTTGTTTCGGTGGAGAGCCGCATTTGACGATATTTCTTCATTCCTGTTCCCGCAGGAATCGGCTTGCCGACAATGACATTTTCTTTCAAGCCCAAGAGGTAATCTTCCTTGCCTTCCACTGCGGCATCGGTCAGCACTTTTGTTGTTTCTTGGAATGAAGCGGCGGAAATGAAACTTTCTGTTTGAAGTGCCGCACTAGTGATTCCCAAAAGTTGTGGCTGAGCCGTTGCTTGAATAGCTTCGCGGAATTTGATGAGCTCTTTGCCGCTCTTTTTCAGTTCCTTGTTGATTTTTGTGATTTCGTCTTTTGGATAGAGTTCGCCTTGCTTAATGCTACGCGGTGCGTCGCCTCGCTCTTCGACAACGACTTTATTAGCAATCGCTTTATTGACTTCGGCGAAATGGAATCGGTCGACAAGGTCACCGGGGAGAAGATTCGTATCGCCAGCATCTTCGATTTTCACCTTTTGAAGCATTTGTCGCACAATGATTTCAAGGTGTTTATCGTTGATTTCAACGCCTGCATTGGTTTGATAGACTTTTTGAATTTCGTCGACCAAGTACTTTTGCACAGCGTTAGGTCCTTGAATACGGAGAATATCGTGTGGCGAAACTGCGCCATCGGTTAGCGCATCACCGGCTTTGACTTCATCGCCTTCGTTAACGAGTAAATGCTTGCCAAGTGGCACAAGATAGGTTTTGGTTTCGCCGTAGTCTGTTACTACGTGAATTTCTTTGTTGTTGCGTTTTTGTCCGCCGAACTTCACGACACCTGCGACTTCAACCACAACGGCTGGTTCTGATGGGTTTCGTGCTTCCAAGAGTTCGGTAACACGGGGCAACCCGGCTGTGATGTCGCCGCCAAGTCGTGAAGTATCTTTTGGCACTTTGGCAAGTGTGTCGCCGCTTTTAACTTGTTCTCCCTCTTCAACTATCAAGGTGGCTTTGATTGGAATCGGATAGGTTGCAACGACTTCACCATCTTGACCCACAATCTCGATTTTTGGTTCACGCATATCACCGGCTTTCAGTTTTGAGCGCCAGTTGATAATGATGCGTTGCACCATACCAGTTTGCGGGTCTGATTCTTCCTTATAGGTTTCTCCTTTGATGATTTGCACGAATCGGACTGTGCCGCTAAACTCCGAGATGATAGGCGTGCTGTTAGGTTCAACGCTGAAGAGCGTTGCATCTTTTTTGACGAGGTCGCCATCATTGCAGAGCAATTTTGCACCGTAGGGAATCGTGTATTTTTTAATCACTTTATCCGAGTTGGGGTCCACAAGGCTCAATACGCCGTTTTTGCGGATTACGACTTGGCTTTCGATTTCTTCGCCTGTGTTTTCGTTGAACTGCGTTGTAGACACGGTTCGGACGTTTTCAAATTGAACGCGTCCTTCCGATACGGCTCTGATTTCCGTTTCAGAAATGCCGCCTTGTGCCGCACCTCCTTGATGGAAAGTGCGAAGCGTGAGTTGCGTTCCAGGTTCACCGATAGATTGCGCCGCAATCACACCAACCGCTTCCCCAACATCGACCAAACGGTTATTTGCTAAACTCGTACCGTAGCATTTTGCGCAAATGCCTCGCCGTGTTTCGCACGTCAAAACCGAACGTATCGTTACTTCGGTAATACCAAGATTTTGTTCAATCATCGTTGACAGTTCCTCATCAATCATCGTGCCTGCGGGAATCACCACTTCGCCTGTGTTGGTATCAATCACATCTGAAGCCGTGATGCGTCCTTTTAATCGCTCATGGAATTTGACCTTGTTGCCTGATTCTTCTTCGGCTTGGCGATTAAAGGTAATGCCACGCTTCGTGCCGCAGTCGTGTTCTGTCACGGTTACATCTTGGGCAACATCGTGCAGTCGGCGTGTCAGGTAACCTGCGTCTGCCGTTTTGAGTGATGTATCGGAAAGCCCTTTTCTTGCACCGTGCGTTGAAATGAAGTATTCAAGCACCGATAATCCTTCTTTCAGGTTCGAGATAATTGGGTTCTCGATGATTTCGCCGGGCTGTCCTGACATGGATTTTTGTGGGCGCGCAATCAAGCCGCGCATACCTGTGAGTTGTCGGACTTGCTCGCGCGAGCCACGCGCACCAGAATCAAGCATCATAAAGAGCGGATTGAATCCTTCTCGGTCTTTTTCAAGCGTGTTCAAGGCTTCGTTGGCAACAAGGTTCGTTACATTCTGCCAGACATCGACCACCTTGTTATACTTTTCATTTTCCGTAATGAATCCTCCGCTGTATTCTTTGAGAATGCGGTTGTTCTTGGCTTGTGCTTCTTTGATGAGTTCATCTTTTTTTGCGGGAATGATTGCGTCAGAAAGCGAGACCGAAAGTCCGCCTTTCATGGCGTAAGTGAAGCCCATTTCTTTGAGGTTGTCCAAGAACTCAACAGTTTGCACATTGCCGACGTTTTCAATCACTTTTGCAATCAAGTCGCGCGAATCTTTCTTTTTGATAACGCGGTTGATGAAACCGACCTGTTTCGGAATAATCTGATTAAGCAACACGCGTCCAACCGTTGTAGCCAACATCTTCTTTTGTTTGAGTTGTTCTTTCAACCACTCACGTTTCTTTTCATCTTTAATCATTTCGACAGCACGGTCAATATCCACTTTTTCATCGCGCTTTCCATCGTAGCGGAGGAAGATGCGGGCGTGCAAGTCTACTTCGCCTTCGTTGTAGGCAATAATGACTTCTGACATATCGCCAAAAATTCTGCCTTCGCCTTTTCGCCCTTTTGCTTCTTTGGTGATGTAATAAATTCCAAGCACCATGTCTTGAGATGGCACAGTAACGGGCTTTCCAGTGGCAGGCAAAATGAGGTTGTGCGCAGAAAGCATCAGCGTTATGGCTTCCATTTGCGCTTCCATTGAAAGCGGGATATGAACTGCCATTTGGTCGCCATCAAAGTCAGCATTAAACGCTGTGCAAACAAGCGGGTGGATTTGAATCGCTTTCCCTTCAATCAAAACGGGTTGGAAGGCTTGAATACCCAAACGGTGTAGCGTAGGCGCACGGTTGAGCAATACTGGGTGACCGTCAATAACTTTTTCAAGCACGTCCCAAATCGCAGGGTCTTTGCGGTCAATCATTTTCTTAGCAGATTTGACTGACTTTGCCAATCCACGTTCTACCAAGCGGCGAATGACAAACGGCTGAAAGAGTTCAATCGCCATGTCTTTTGGCAGTCCGCACTGATGAAGTTTGAGTTCAGGTCCGACAACGATAACCGAGCGGCCTGAATAATCCACGCGCTTGCCAAGCAGGTTTTGGCGGAAGCGACCTTGCTTGCCTTTGAGCGCATCGGAGAGCGACTTCAAGGCGCGATTGCTTTCGCCTGATTTTACTGCGTTTGCCTTGCGCGAGTTATCAATCAATGCGTCAACGGCTTCTTGCAACATGCGCTTTTCGTTTCTCAAAATCACTTCGGGTGCTTTGATGTCAATGAGTTTTTTCAAGCGGTTGTTGCGAATAATGACGCGTCGGTAGAGGTCGTTCAAGTCTGATGTCGCAAAGCGTCCGCCTTCAAGTGGCACGAGTGGGCGCAGTTCAGGCGGAATCACAGGAATCACGTCCATCACCATATACTCTGGCTTATTGCCTTCGTAGCGATACGGTTCAGGAGGTTCAAGCGAAAACTCTTCTTTCTTCTTTGTCTCTTTTGGTGCAGGCTCGTAGGAATTGCGGAAGGCTTCAACGACTTTGAGCCGTTTGAGTGCTTCGGCTTTTTTCTGTTCCGAACTGCTTGTTTTTAGGATTTCGCGTAACTTTCTTGCTTCATCATTGAGGTCTAATCTTTTGAGCAACATTTTAATTGCTTCGCCGCCCATCTTGGCAACAAACTTATCGGGGTGGTCGTCATCGAGGTCTTGGTTATCTTCAAACTCTGAAATAATCTTGTAGTATTCATCTTCGGTCAGGCGGTCCATGCGTTGCAAGCCTTGTTTTTCGCCGGGCTTACCTGCATTGATAACCACATACACTTCGTAATAAATGATGCGCTCGAGTTCTTTCGTTGTCAGGTCTAACAGTGCGCCTAATTTGCTTGGCACTGAACGGAAAAACCAAGTATGCACCACAGGCACTGCTAGCGAGATATGCCCCATGCGTTCACGGCGAACAGATTTTGTTGTAACCTCTACGCCGCAACGGTCGCAGACAATGCCTTTATAGCGGACACGCTTATACTTGCCACAATAGCATTCCCAATCTTTGGTTGGTCCGAAAATCTTTTCGCACATCAGCCCATCGCGTTCAGGCTTATAGGAACGGTAGTTGATGGTTTCGGGCTTTAACACTTCGCCACGAGAACGTGCTAAAATGCTTTCGGGCGACGCAATGCTGATTTTTATCTTCGCAAAGTCGCGTTTGATAGATGGTGAGCTTAGAAATGCCATATCGGCTTCTCCCTTCTCTTGAGTTAGTGAGTTGATGTTAATCTGTTGCTGTTACTGTCGCCGTTATTGAAGTCAGCGGTGCTTTCTTTTCGCTTGGAACAAACAGTCCGTTGAAACAAAGACAACGCATTTATTGAATTATTATGGCACTTTGTCATCGATACGAATCTCGAGACCAAGCCCTTGCAATTCTCTCACCAGCACGTTAAATGATTCTGGCACGGAGGGTTCAGGCAGGTTTTGTCCTTTGACAATAGCTTCGTAGGTTCTTGTGCGCCCAATGACGTCATCGGATTTGACCGTGAGCATTTCTTGCAGAATGTTTGCCGCACCATAGGCTTCGAGTGCCCAGACTTCCATTTCTCCAAACCGCTGTCCGCCAAATTGTGCTTTGCCGCCAAGCGGTTGTTGAGTAATGAGCGAGTAGGGTCCTGTGGAGCGTGCGTGAATTTTATCATCAACCAAGTGCGACAGTTTCATCATGTAGATGTAGCCGACTGTTACTTCTTGGTCAAATTTTTCGCCAGTTCGTCCGTCATAGAGGGTAATTTTTCCGTTTGCAGGCAGTCCAGCTTCTTTCAATTTTTCTTCGACTTCTTCGTAGGTTGCACCGTCGAATATCGGGGTTGCGAATTTCACGCCGAGTCTTTCTGCCGCCCAACCGAGTGCGGTTTCAAATAATTGTCCAATGTTCATGCGGCTTGGCACACCAAGCGGATTCAGCACAATATCAACAGGCGTGCCATCTTCCATGAACGGCATGTCTTCAACAGGGACGATTTTTCCGACAACGCCTTTGTTTCCATGTCGCCCTGCCATTTTGTCGCCCACTTGGAGTTTACGCTTTTGAGCCACATACACCTTCGCCAGTTCTTCAATGCCAGGTTGGAGTTCATCGCCGACACTGATTTTATACTTTTCATTCTCTAACTCATCTTGAATTGTCTTCAAGCGGCGGCGATATTCTTCTATCAATCGGCGGACAATGTTATTGGTTTTTGTGGATTCTACGAATCCATTCTCAATATCAAGTTTTTCGAGCCGTGCTATGTTGGCAAAGGGCTCCAAATTTTCTCGGTTGAACTTCGTGCCTTTGCGGATTTCGGTTTCGCCCTTGTTGTTTTTCACGCCGATAGACTCTTTGTCGCCCAAATAATGCACGAGGCGGTCAAGGAACTTGGCTTGCAGTTCTGCTTTGCGTTTATCGAACTCTTTTTCGAGTTTGGCAATGCGGATTTTCGGGTCTTCGGCAAGTTTCTTTTTGCGGCTGAAAAGTTTAGTTTTAATCACTACGCCTTTCATTCCTGGGGGCGCATGAAGCGAGGCATCTTTCACATCGCTTGACTTTTCGCCGAAAATGGCGCGAAGCAACTTTTCTTCAGGTGTTGGGTCAGTTTCCCCTTTCGGCGTGATTTTACCGATAAGAATATCTTTCTCTTTCACTTCTGCGCCAACACGAATAATGCCGTTCTCATCGAGGTTTCGCAACGCTTCTTCGCTGACGTTGTAAATGTCGCGGGTAAACTGCTCTTCGCCGCGCTTGGTATCGCGCACGGTAAGTTCAAATTCATGGATATGAATTGAGGTATAAACATCTTCGGCGACAATGCGCTCTGAAACAACGATAGCATCTTCAAAGTTATATCCGCGCCATGGCATGAACGCCACCAAGACATTTTTGCCGAGTGCTAATTCGCCATGGTCGGTCGATGACCCATCAGCCAGCACATCACCTTTACGAACACGCTGACCTTCCGAGACAATCGGCTTTTGATTGACACAGGTGTCTTGATTTGAGCGGAAAAACTTTGTGAGTTTATAGGTTTTCAGCGTTTCATTGACATCAATGAGCGAGCCTTCTTCTTCATCATCGAGACGTTGGTCGTAGCGAACAGTGATTTCGGTTGCACTGACCGATTCGACCACGCCGTTTCCTTCGGCGATAATCATCGTTCGTGAATCGCGTGCGACTTTTGCTTCGAGACCTGTTCCAACTAACGGGGCTTCGGCTCGCAAGAGTGGAACGGCTTGGCGTTGCATGTTTGACCCCATCAACGCACGATTTGCATCATCATGCTCGAGGAACGGAATTAGTGCGGCTGCCGCACTGACAATTTGATTCGGTGCGACGTCCATGTAGTTAACCTCTTCGGCTTCTACAAGTGGATAGTCGCCGCGTTTGCGGGCTTGAACACGGTCTTCGGCAATCCGTCCGTTCTTATCCAACGGAATCGTTGCTGGCACGGTGATTTTGTTCTCTTCATCTTCTGCCGAAAGATAGACAACTTTGTTTTCAGGCACGCCGTTCTTTACAGGGCGATATGGCGTTTCAATAAATCCTTTTGGATTGATTTCAGCGTAAATGCAGAACGAAGAGATGAGACCGATGTTTGGACCTTCGGGCGTTTCAATCGGGCAGAGTCGACCGTAGTGCGTGTAATGCACGTCGCGCACTTCGAAGCCGGCACGCTCGCGTGTCAATCCGCCTGGACCCAATGCCGAAGTTCTGCGCTTGTTTGTCAATTCCGCAAGCGGGTTCGTTTGGTCCATAAACTGCGACAGTTGGCTGGTGCCGAAGAATGACGCAATCACGCTTGTGACCGTTCTGGCATTTACTAAATCCGACGGCGTAATTTTTTCTGCATCGCGCGCATTAAGTTTTTCCTTGATATTTTTTCCCATTCGGGCAAACCCAACCAAAAACTGCCCTGCCAGTTGTTCGCCAACAGTACGGACACGGCGGTTTGAGAGGTGGTCGACATCATCAACTTCCACTTTTCCATTCAGAAGGCGAATCAAGTAATACATAATTGCCACAATGTCATACTGGGTCAGAACAGTGATTTCTGGATTGACGCCTTCCTTGCCTTTTTCAAAACTGACCGTGCCAATCGTTTCAGAGAGTTTCTCAAAAATCGCTTTGAGTTCTGAATCTTTTTTGACAACCGCCATCAATTCTTTGAACTCGCTCAATAATTTTTTGTTGATGCGGTATCGTCCGACATCGCCCAAGTCATATTTCTTGCTGTTGAAAAAGGTGCGGTCTAGGAGACTTCGTGCCGATTCCAAGTCAGGGGCTTCGTTGGAGCGGAGTTCGCGATAAATTTGCTCTAAGGCTTCTGTCTCTGTTTTGGATTCATCTTTGGCAAGGGTTGTCGTGATGATAGACTTATCTAATGTATCGTCTTTATCGACACGGCTCACCTTGACTTTCTTGACACCGCTTGCTACAAGTAGTTCAATTTCCGATTCTCCGATTATCGTTCCTGCGGGAATTACCTCGCCTGTTTCGGGGTTGATGACATCGTTTGCGAGTTGGCGGTCTAACAGATGCTCGTTGTTTTCAATAGATTTTTTCACATCTAACTCTTCGAGCATATCAAAGAGGCGCAAAATGTCCTCATTTTTCGGAAAGCCGACTGCGCGGAGAAGTGTTGTCGCTAAGAATTTCTTTTTTTGGTCGACATACACATACAGCATGTTGTTGATGTCGGTTTGGAATTCAATCCAAGAGCCGCGCAATGGAACAATTTTTGCCGAATACATTTTCTTTCCGTTGGGGTGCGTGGCTTCGGAGAACACGACGCCCGGCGAGCGATGCAACTGTGCGACAATCACGCGCTCCGCACCATTGATAATAAACGTGCCGCGCTCGGTCATATATGGGATTTTTCCCAAATACACTTCTTGCTCAATCGTTTCTTTCCATTCGGTTTCTTCGGGCTCATCTTTCAGCGAGAGACGAAGTTTCGCTTTTAGCGTAACCTCATATGTAAGTCCGCGCTCAATACATTCTTCAACCGAGTATCGCGGTTTATCGATCGAGTAGCTTTTGTATTCCAACAAATAAAGTCCGCGTGTATCAGTTATAGGAAAACTTTGTCGAAGCACGTTTTCAAGCCCAGTGTTTTGGCGCCGTTCTGGTGGAACATCATCTTGCAAGAAGGCTCTGAATGAGTCTAATTGGACTTTGAGAAGGTCTGGTGGCTCGACGATGTTTGGAAGTTTTGAGAAGGAAATTCTCTCGTTTTTCTTTTTTGCGGTCTTTCTATTCACGATTCCCTCGCTTTTGGAAAGGTTTGGTGTTTTCCTTTTGGGACAGTTCTAAAACAGAACAAGGCAGCCGTCTAAAACCAATTGTTAGTTTTTAGACGTTCCAATAACGGAGCGGCTGTGGTTGAATTGGCTTCAAACTTTTTCAACAAACACCTTTGCGACTGATTGTCAGCGACTGAATTGGTCAGAGATACGAAACAGCAAAAGCCCCGCGTCTAATGAGAAGCGGAGCTTTGTCGTTCAAACGGTGGTACAGATACCTACTTGATTTCGACTTCGGCGCCAGCGTCGCGGAGTTCTTTTGCCAATTTTTCGGCTTCTGCCTTTGGCAACCCTTCTTTGACAGGTTTGGGTGCGCCTTCGACAAGGTCTTTGGCTTCTTTGAGTCCGAGGTTAGTTGCGGCACGCACCACTTTAATGACGTTGATTTTATTTGCGCCACTACTTTTGAGAATGACGTCAAATTCGGTCTTCTCTTCCGCAGGGGCGGCAGGTGCGGCACTGCCAGGTGCTGCTGCGCCTGGCATAACCCCTCCCATCATTACTGGTGCTGACGCAGTTACACCGAACTTCGCTTCGAGAGCCTTAACAAGTTCTGCGGCTTCGGTAAGCGTTAATTTGCTAATCTCTTCAACGAGTGTGTCGACTGATGCCATTTGTTCTTTTCCTTTCAAAATTGTTTTTCGGCAATGTTAGAAGCGGACACTGCCCAAAAAAGTTAATTAGTTTGAGTGCGTAATAAACTTGTTGATTTTCGGTTCAATTAGGCTTGCGATGCTTTTTGCTTGGCGATTTGGTCAAGCACATTCACAAGGTTTTGTATCACAGCATTGACCGTGCGTGGCACACCGGCAACAAGCGTATTGACTGTGCCAATCGCTCGTGCGATATTTTCCGCTTTGCTCAGCATGCCTGCAACATCGTTCAGTTGCTTGCTTTCAAAGACTACACCGTCAATCGTTGCCGCCTTGAACTTGAGTTTTTCATTATCAGCCGCAAACTTCTTAATAATTTTTGCAGGTGCAATCGGGTCGTCGTATGCAAGGGCTAACCCTGTCGAGTTCTTCAACGCAGTGAAAACTTTGTCGCTGATGTTGGCTTCTTGCATCGCCTTTTTAATCAAGGTGTTTTTCACCACCCGATATTCGATGCCTGCCTTGCGAAATTCATTGCGAAGGTTGCTGATTTCTTCAACGGTTAAACCTGTGAAATCGGTCAGATATATCCCTTGTGCTTTTTTCAGTTTTTCCGCAACTGATGCAATTACTTTTGCTTTTTGCTCTCTTTTCATGGGTAGTTGCCTTTGACAAGTTTATAGTGCGATTTCATCGCGCTTAATTTTAACGCTGGGCGACATGGTGCTGGAAAGATAGACCGACTTGATGTATTGACCCTTTGCCGCTGGTGGCTTTGCGCGAAGCACCGCATCTAAAAACGCATTCACGTTTTCTGTTAGTTTTGTTGTATCAAATGACATTTTGCCAACGCCTGAATGCACAATTCCTGCTTTATCAACACGGAACTCGATTTTGCCAGACTTCACTTCTTTGACGGCTTTTGCGACGTCCATTGTAACCGTTCCTGATTTCGGATTTGGCATCAAGCCACGCGGACCTAACACTTTACCCAACTTACCGACTTCACCCATTGTATCAGGTGTTGCGATGATTACATCGACATCTGTCCACCCGCCTTGAATTTTCTCGACGTATTCGGCTAATCCGACATAATCTGCGCCTGCATCTTTGGCTTCCTGCTCTTTGTTTGCTTTACACATCACGAGAACACGCACGCTTTTTCCAATGCCGTGTGGTAGCACAACCGTGCCGCGCACAATTTGGTCAGCATGCTTTGGGTCAACGCCAAGTCGCACAGCAATATCTAACGTCGCATCAAACTTTGTTGTGGTGATTTCTTTTAGTTTTGCAATCGCTTCTGACACCGTGTATTCGGCGTTTGGTGTCAGTTTCGCAAGTGCCGCTTTGTATTTTTTTCCTGCCATGATGTTTTGAGAAGATTGTGGTTGAAAAAAATCGATGCAACTCTGCTTTTAGCATATTGCATCTCCCACGCAAAAACTTGTTAATCTACAACGGTAATGCCCATGCTTTTCGCCGTGCCTTCAATCATCGACATTGCCGACTCTAATTTTGTTGTGTTCAAATCAGGCAGTTTCATCTCGGCGATTTTTTTAATCTGCGCTCTTGTTACTTGTGCCACTTTATTGCGATTGGGCTGTGCCGACCCTTTTTCAATCTTTGCTTCTTTTAAGAGCAGAACTGAAGCGGGCGGCGTTTTGGTGATAAAAGTGAACGACTTATCGGAGTAGACCGTAATCACAACAGGGATAATTAGACCTTGTTGAGATGCGGTTCTTGCGTTGAATTGTTTGCAAAACTCCATAATGTTCACGCCCTTTTGACCGAGTGCAGGACCAACAGGTGGCGCAGGATTTGCCGCACCAGCAGGAATTTGAAGTTTGATAAATCCTGTTACTTTCTTTGCCATTGTTTATTCTGTGTCAGTTGCAAGATAATTCGTTAATGGGGCTTGTGGTTATGCACTTATCGGTTTGACTTGCGAAAAATCGAGTTCCGTTGGTGTGCTTCGCCCAAAAAATCCGATAAGCACTTTCACTTTCATCTTTTCAGGATTGATTTCTTGAACCGTTCCTGTGAGTGAACTGAACGGTCCGTCTGTGATTTTAACCGTACTTCCAACCTCGAACGGTGCTTTGATTGACATGCGCTTTTCTTCTTGACCATCTTCCAAAATGCGCTTGATTTCATCAGGGCGGAGCGGAGTTGGCTCATCTTTTACGCCCAAAAATCCAATCACTGACGGTGTATCAAGGATAATGCTCTTGGTTTGCTTATCTAAAACAGTTTCAATCAAAATGTACCCAGGAAAGGCATTTTTCGTGCGGCTCTTTTTCTTTCCATCTTTGACTTCCACGAATTTTTCGTAAGGAATGTGAACGGTCGGCAGTTTTTCTTTGATGCCTTGTTTTTCAACCTCCCTGTCGATATGCTCTTTGACCTTTCGCTCATGACCCGAATAGGTGCGCACTGCATACCACTTCACATCAGGGTGTCGCTTCACAGTGGCAACTGACTCTTTTGTTGTCTCAACCGATGTTTGAGATGCTTGTTCTTGCGAAATCACTTCTGGCTCTTGATGTTGCTCTTGTTCATGTGCGTTCATAGTTCAGCCCTCTTATCTCAAAAATTGCTTAATCAGCAAATTCAAACTCTCATCAATTACAAAGGTAAAAAGTGCGAGAATCCCCGCAACTGTCAATACAACAAGGGTCGATTCGCGAAGTTCATCTTTGGAAGGCCAAGTCACCTTTTTCATTTCTGCGACCACATCGTTGTAGTAATTACCGATTTTTTCGGTCAGTTTCATTAGCCTTTGTGTTCGAGATTGAGTTGAGAATTAGGCGCATCTCAGTTGCGACTTTGCACGGGCGGTAGGACTCGAACCCACAACCAACGGTTTTGGAGACCGCTACTCTACCGATTGAGCTACGCCCGTATTTGTAAGTCTTTCGAGCTGATGACCGGGATTGAACCGGTGACCTCGTCCTTACCAAGGACGTGCTCTACCAACTGAGCTACATCAGCACAACAGTTCTTCACCTAAACCTTCGTGGGTAGGGAAGGATTCGAACCTCCGAAGACATCAGTCGGCTGATTTACAGTCAGCTGCGGTTGACCACTTCGCGTACCTACCCAAGCCGAGCTGGTGAAGGGACTTGAACCCCCGGCCGGCTGATTACAAATCAGCTGCTCTACCAACTGAGCTACACCAGCACTTGCAGGTTTTCAAAAAAACTTTGCGACCAACTCACACCCCTTTCTCTACACGCCGTCAAATGCTTCACAAGAATTGATAAAAGCAATAGCATCGTGTAGAAAAAAGGGCTACAAAAGTAGTATTTCGTTCTCAAAATTCCAAAACTTTCAAAAATTATTTTTCGCCCCAATCAAAATGATTTACACAAAAAGTTTTCAGCAGAAAAAAATTACTTGTCGTTTGAAACTTTATGGTCAAGTTTTTAGTATTAGTAACTGTTATCATTAACAAAAAAAGAAAGGACTAAATCATGTTGAATCACAACACGAAAACACGCAAAAATCTTGAATCTGCTTTTGCAGGCGAGGCAATGGCATTTCGCCGTTATCTTTATTTTGGTGAAATT
>Ga0308399_1000177_pt1 | contig 22349 bp, 20 predicted proteins | sample HotsprSampOS1260_FD_202367 | JGI IMG/M metagenome (GOLD analysis project Ga0308399, IMG submission 202367) | Hot spring phototrophic mat microbial communities from Octopus Spring, Yellowstone National Park, Wyoming, United States - 20060914_OS12-60 ... | reverse complement strand
TAAACTATCCATTGAGGGTCTCCTGAGGTTTCAACTTGTTTTGTAGGGATATAAGTTTACTACCTTTTGGAGACCCTTGCCTTATCCCGAATTCACGTTGAATATGTGCGCCATAATATTGAACTTTACCAACAACAGTTGAACGTGTATGCCCATATCTGGCAGGAATTGCGCCAACAACGCCTTGACGGTACAGCCGTCATCGCTACTGACTTTCCACACACAGTCAAAGAAGCCCTTGCCAACCCTGACCCCCTGGCTCTACAGGCAGCACTGGACGCCTGGGAGCCACTGGTCCCCATTGCGTATGACTCGGTCGAGAAAGACCACACCCTGTTTGAGTTCGGGCGGGTAGTGGATGCCATCGAGAATGGGCAGTTTGCCCCGCCGCCGCTTGAACGTCTGCAAGAGACCATCCCTGGCGTATGGACGCATGAGCGTTTCGGCACGCGTGTCTGCCGCAATTGTGACGCCCGTTTTTCGTGCGATTCTTACCGCCGCTTTGCGCGCGGCATCCGTATGGCTGCTGAGCGGGCCATGACCTATTTTGTTGACCCTTACCCCGATCAGGAAGATTGGCGCACTGCCGGGTTGGAGCAGTTTTCTAGCTAAGCTGGCTTGCCACATATGTGAAAGGAGGAAAAATGGCTTTCTATACTTTTATCTCAAAAAAGTGTGAACAAGAAGCACAAAGTCACGGTAATCATGACAGACTTCAATCGTTTGCTGAGAGAATTGAAAGCCAACAGGCTATAGATCACCTTGAACCTTATGGTTCCGTTTTCGTCAAAAAAGATTTTGGGCGGACTTATCGCCTGATTATCGGAAAAGTCTACGACGCCGATGATTGTATGCTAATTTTTTGGCATTTTTGGCCACGAAGTTCCCAAACATACAATGATTTTGTAAAACGTACAGAACATTATCTCAAGGAATTTGAGAGCGAGTTTGATAAAGAAAATTTGGCACAAATTTGGACTCAAAAACGCCAAAGCCCTCCCTCAACTTCTATCCCCGAACTGAGTCTCGCCGAAAAGAATTTTTTATTCGGTTCTGTGGGTTTTGACAATCTCGGTGACGATTGGATGATCTTAGAGAGCAAAGATTGGATTGAAAGAACAAACCCTTCATTGGATAAAAGGTCGGGCAAAGATCTTTCGGGCTATCTAAGCCAGTTATACCAGTTGGTCTTTGATGCTCTAGATAAGGAGGATACCCTCATTCATAATGATAAAGTTGGCATCATTTATTACCGCTTTCCAGAACAGAAAATATTGTATCTCGTTGCCCCAATTTACATGAATGAAAAAGAGAATATAGAGTACCTGAAAAAAAAGTATGAAGAGGAACTTGCAATTCGAGATACCACAAACATTGCCCGAAAAGCACGCCGCGCATATCCAGAACTTATTCTGGCTGACGAGGAATTATGGATCAATGAAATCCAGAGACAAGATGAAAAAGCTAATCTGGCTTTATCTGAAGAGGAAATCAAATTACTTCGACAAGAAGGCGACTTTTATCCCTTATTCATTAACGGACGGCCAGGTAGTGGTAAATCTACGATTTTGCAATATTTATTTACCAAATACTTATTTGGCTATTCCGAGTTGCTCAACCAACATGCAGATATTGCCCCTCCTCTTTATCTAACCTATAGTCCCGATTTGCTGGAAGTTGCCCGCACAATTGTTTCAAAACTCCTAACCAGCAATGCATTTCGGTTAATCCAACAATCAAGACGATTTACACTCCATGAAGCTGAAGAGATAACTCGCCAAACCTTTTTCGTCTTTCGTAATTATTTATTGGGTTTGCTTCCTGATCGGCAAAATTTCCAACACGAAAACTACATCAATTATCCCCGTTTTCGCAAACTTTATGAAGAGCGATTCTCGCGCAGCGCGAATCCGTCATTGCGGTCAATGGCAGAAATTGCCTGGCACGTTATCCGCACCTACATCAAAGGCATTGTGCCAGAAACGGGAGAATTCATGGATACGGATAGGTTTGCTGAATTCCCCGCTAAGCAACAATCGGTCACTCAAGAGACTTTTAGACTTGTTTACGATGAGGTATGGGAAAACTGGTATCGTGACTTATCAGAAGAAAATGGCTACTGGGACGATCAAGACTTGGCAAGAGCAGTTTTGAGCGCCATGATGGAAAACAGGCTGCCTGAATCCTTTCAAGGACACTCCGTTGTGTTTTGTGACGAGGCTCAAGACTTCACCCGAAATGAGCTGCGCCTGATCTTGCGTTTGTCAGTGTTCTCAAGGCGTAAACTGACCCCCGATGTTTTGAACCGCATCCCTTTTGCCTTCGCCGGCGACCCATTTCAAACCCTAAATCCAACTGGGTTCGACTGGAAGAGGACAAAGGAAAACTTATACCTCACAATCCGCGATCAGCTCGATCGTCGACAAAGGCCCACCCTAGAATTCAATTATCACGAACTGACATTCAATTATCGTTCCCAAAAGAGCATTGTGCAACTTTGTAACTTCATTCATCTATTACGGGGAATTGCTTTCCAACGAGAAGATTTAGCCCCACAAAACACTTGGTTTGATGTTGTTTCAGATATGCCTGTTTACTTTGACGTAAAAAGTCCCCTCGTTTCAACCTTCCTAAAAAACCAGGAAACGAACGTAATAATCGTCCCCTGCCACGAGGGTGAAGAATTGGAATATGTCCAGCGCGATCCGATACTCAGGACTTTTGCTTTAGATGATGAGGGTAAATTAGTTCGAAATATCCTCAGCCCAATGCGAGCTAAAGGGCAAGAGTTTGACCGCGTTGTACTGTATTGTTTTGGAGAAGCCTGTGTAAAAGACCGTCAATATCAAAGACTTTTGAATTTAATAAACCCAACTGTTGCTCAAGTTAGCTCACTATCTGCTGATGAGCAGATACCCTTGGAGTACTTTATCAACCGCTTATATGTGGCAGCCAGCAGAGCTCAGAAACGAATCCTCATCGTGGATACACAAGAAGGCCTTAATCATTTCTGGAAGTTCTTCCGCGACTATGACTTAGCAATGTTCGTTGAACGCTATAGAAGCCTAAATCCGACCCACACATGGGATGCTTCGAGAGACCTCGTCCGTATTCAGGAAGGGAATGAGTTAGACTGGGAAAAGGATATTAACAGTCCATTGGAATTGGCAGAACAATTTATGGAAAAGGGCAAGCGCACAGATGATGCTTACCTGCTCGAAAGAGCTGCTCAGAATTTCCGACTAGCCAAGCACGAGGCAAAAGCAGTTGAGTGTGAAGCGCTTGCTCATTTCATTCGGAAGGAGTTTGTACTTGCCGGAGAGAAGTTTCAACAATTGGGCAACTTTCAGCGAGCTGAAGAATGTTTTTGGAGAGCCAGAGATTACTCTAAAATTTGTGCCATGCAAACCAATACCATGCCATACAAGGCAGCAGTTTTCATGGAAAATCAGCAAGATTACGATTTTGCTCAAATTCTTGCGTTACACAACGAGATTGTTGATGCATTAGGCATCAAGCTACAGATGGACAAAGTTTGGGGTGAAATTCTAGAAACAATCTACAAAAATCTAATGGAAAAGGGCGGAGAAAACGACTTAAAACCCTATGAGTGGGACCATCTCTACCAAAAGGCTAATAATTTTTTGGAGAAAGGGCTTCTTTCATACGCTTCAGAGAAGTATGTTAATGCACTATTGGTAAGAAGCACGACCTATCCACAAAAGCTAGAAGTCCTGCAAAAAACAGGAGCATCAGCTAAAGAGATCATTACTTATTATCAAGCAAATCTTCACAAAGATCTGTCCACTGGTCAGTCCGAAATCGTTTTTCAGGCCTTTAGGCAGATGAGCAGGTATGATGAGGCCGAATCTTTCCTGCGTCAGTTCCCGACTCTAGAACGGTATGGTACGTTATTAATGATTTACTTGCAAAGCGAACATCTCAAAGAGCGGATAGATAATCTAATCTTAAGTTTATTTACATTTCTGATCCGCCAAAAAGAATGGGACACCGCCTTTGATTTTGTCCAAAACCAACACTTGCCCCTCTCCGAAAACATCCTAACCTTCTTGTCGAAACATCATTGGGGCTATACCTTGCAAGCGGCTTTTATCAAAGCGCTATCTGTGTCTGACGAACTGGTTCAGGCAGAGCGACCGACACTTATTCGGGTTTCGGATTATCTGGCTGAGTGCTTGCTTGAACGTGCTAGCGCTTTTTATGAGCTGATTACGGTTGAGCAAGCAGGTGCAGCAATGGAGCGGGCAGGCAAAATTATCGATTGTCTTGAATTTTACGAAAATGTGTGGAAGAAGCAAACCTGGCCAGCCGGTGAAGGAGAGCAACAGTTAGCGAAAGAGCGATGGCTGGTATGCAAAAAGCGTCAACTTGACAAGTTGGCGGTAAGCCAAAAAGAGAAAATGCACATTTCCCAAGAGATTCGCAAATGCCAGCAAGAGTGGCAAATCGAGAACCTATCTTCGTTACCTGAATTTCCATCTGTTGACTTGACTGCCAGACCCATACCCGTTTCAAGTAAAGGACTAAAGAAATCACCTAGCAAAGTCTTCAGCCCGAAAGAGCCACAGAAGATCACTGAAGCAATAGGGTCAGTAGAGGCTGAAGGGCCTTCCACAAACCTTTCTCCTTCGGTGACCACGTCTCCTTTGAACATTCAAATTGCTTTCTCCGAACATATTTTCTCTGTTGAGGTTGCGCGCGCAAAGGGAAAGATGGTAATCCGTAAGCAAGGAGAGATCGAAATGGTCACGGTTACCGCAGGCGATTTGAGGATGCAAGGTTCGGATGATGATTTCAATACCCAAATCGAAACCCGAGATCAGAGAGCTCATCTTGCGCACTATTTTATTCGTCCCTGGAATTTGAGCTGCCGACTGCGGCGAAGAAATGAGGCAGTATACGCCAAACTCTATCTTGGCGATAAACATGATGAGCCATACACGCTCCGTATTAGCTAAGATTTTGAGAGAGGTGCCATCATGGAAAAACTTCGCCCCACTTTCACCTTCACCGAAGACCTCCTGCGCCAACTGCAGCAGGTCGTCCCCGAAGCCTTTGCCGACGGCAAAATCAACTGGGAGACGCTGCGCGAGGCGCTCGGCGAGCACCTCGAGGACGAAACGCAAGAGCATTTCGGACTGACCTGGCCCGGCAAGCGCGAGGCGCGCCGCCTGGCCGCCCTTCCCCCGCAGGGGACGCTCGTCCCCGCCCCCGGCGAGGGCGTGGATGAAGAGACTACCCACGATATCTTCATCGAAGGCGAAAACCTGGAAGTGCTGAAACTGCTGCAGAAGAGCTACGCCGGGCGGATCAAGATGATCTACATTGATCCGCCTTACAACACCGGCAACGACTACATCTACGAAGACGATTACAGCGAGCCGCTGGAAGCTTACCTGAAGCGCACCGGGCAGATGGACGAAGCCGGACACAAACTCACCACCAACACCCGCGCCAGCGGACGTTTTCACTCCCGCTGGCTGAGCATGATGTACCCCCGCCTGCTGCTGGCGCGCCAACTGCTGCGCGAAGACGGGGTGATTTTCGTCAGCATTGACGACAACGAAGTCCACCACCTGCGCCAGGTGATGAATGAGGTGTTTGGGGAAGAGAATTTTGTGGCTTGCCTTCCTACAATTATGAACTTAAAAGGCAATAACGATCAATACGGATTTGCGGGCACGCATGAGTACACTATAGTTTTTGTTAACAACAAAGAAGCTGCAGTTTTAGGTGAATTTTGAGTTAGAGGAGGGCGAAAGCGATGAATGGGAAGAGGATGAATATGGTTATTACAAGAAAGGCGCTAACTTAAAAGCAACCGGTAAGAATGCTCCTCGCGAAAAAAGACCCCATCTCTTTTTTCCGCTATATTACTCCCCGGAAAGTAATGCTTTGTCTCTTGTGCGAGAAAGCAAATCCGACATTGAATTACTTCCTATAACTGATGGAAAAGAAATGTCATGGAGATGGGAAAAAGAAAATTTTCCCAAAACTGGCATAACTTAATCATAGTTCGTGATGGTAACTCTATTGAGTCCTCTGCAAAAAGCTATAACTTTACCTGATAAAAACTGGGCATAGATGCGGTCGGAGGGTCAAGAATCGCCACAGCAGCGCCCGAATCACGCTAACAAAAGAAAACAAAGGAGAACAAACCGGCTGCTCCCTATCTCTTGACTGCTGCTTCTGTCCCTTTTCGCTTGGCTTTGGTCGCACGTTGACCTGCCAGAAGCGGTGCAACCGCCGCACATTGACCACCGCCGCCGACCCAATCACCATACAGGCAACGCGGAAACGCCCCCGCACCGGCGCTTTCCCTGCCCGAAAGGGATGTTTCACGCTGCGCAGCGTGGCTTCCACCGCCGCCCGCAGGTTGTGCCTTCCTTCCCGCTGCTGACGAGTGCGACGCCGCCGTTCCGCTCGCCGCAGCGCTTCGCTCGTGAAGCGCAAGCTCCATCTTCCCGACCGTTTCTGTTGGCTCACCGGGCATCGCCCCCGCTCGGCACACTTGGCGCAGGCTTGCCCAAAGTCTGCCATCCAAGCCTTGCCCGAACGAGAGGAAGTCACCTTCGCCAACTCCCCTTTCGGACAAATAACTTGCTCCACCTGACCCGCAGCCTCGGCCTCGAACTGAAAATCTTCCAGATGCAACCGCTCACCTTGCGGCGGACGACCGCGAATGGCGGTCTGGATCAGGGTGACCTGCTGCTCCGCCAGCAGAACATCGTTCTCCGCACTCCCGTAACCCCCATCGGTGATGACCTCTTTCACCCCCGTGCGCGCTTTCAGCTCGGGCAGCACCTCGCCAAGCAGCCGGCTGTCGTCGGTGGTGTTCGGCGCTACCGCTACGTGGGTGATCAGTTGCAGCGGGTTCTCGGGGTCACAGGTCTCGCTCAGGTTGACACGTAGCCGCGATGTCCCTGTCCTCGCTTCTCCCGATAGGTCGCTTCCAGGTCATCCGGCGACTGCAGACTGCTGGCGCTCAATTCGCTGCCCTCCTTGACCTGCAGTCCTTCCGGCTCCAGACGGAAATGCTCGGCAAACACCCGTGCCAGGACGTGATAAGTGGGCTGCTCGCCATAAGCCGCTTCCAGTTCCGTCAACAGGCGCCCCATCGCCTCGCCGATGCGTTGCAGGTGCTCGGGCAGCTCAGCTTTCTTCAGCCGATAGACATATTGCCCGGCGTGCCCCTGCAGATACGGAGCAAAAAGCTCGCCATAGCGCTGCCGATCTGCTTCGGACAGCATCCGCCACACGCGCTGCATGACGGTCACCAGCAGTTGTACGCGACCCATCTGACGAATGTTCGATGCCAGCAGGGTGCTATCCATCCGCTGCTTGCCACGCTTCAGGCAGAACGCCTGCAGTTGTTCATCCGTGACCTGCTCAAAGGCCTGCTCCAGCAGGTTCTCCCCCTTCTCCTGCAGATGGCGCGCCAACCGCTCGCGAAAATAGTACAGCGTGCGCAGGTCAAAGTACCCTTCCCCCAACTGCCGATACCCCAAGGCATAGCGCACCTGGATGTTGTAGCAGAACTCGTTGTACATCTCCTCGTCCGTCCACCCATTAGCCGCCTTGAGAAACTCCAGCCCAACCAACACATTCACCGGCACATTTGGGCGCGAAGGCTCTTCCGCATACAGCACGGCAAAGGGTTGTTCGTCTAGACGACAGAAAAATTCCCGATAAAAGGTTTCAGCCCATGAGTTCCGCAACCGCTCGCGGAGAAAGTCGGGCAGTTCGTCCACATGACTGGTCAGCGGGATTTGCAGATGTCGGCTGTTTTTGCGAAACATGCTGTGCTCCTCGAGAGGGGGTTGCCTGCATTATATTGCCGTTTGCCCTTTTTGAGGAGGGTTTTTGGAGAATTTTTACCAATCCGTTTTTGCAGTGGAGTCAAATTTGATTGCCAAAATAAACTGATGAAACTCCTCCTGAAGAGATGATTTTTGGCGTGAATGGTTCTGAGGAGTAAGATAAAAAAAGAGGTGCGAGTCCTTTCGCACCTCCTGCTCTGCTAGATTGCTTGCCCGACGGGAGCCTGGCTTTGCCCCACCGGGACCGGTGTACCGCCGTTCTTGCTGAAGGGCGGCGGGAAAATGGCTTCGAATTCTTCGCGCGAAATGGTTTCTACCTCTAAGAGGCGCTGGGCGACGGCGTCGAGTTTGTCGCGATACTGAATGAGGATCGCTTTGGCACGTTCATAGGCTTGATTGACCAGCTTGCGTACTTCTTCGTCGATCTTTTGCGCTACCGCTTCAGAGTAGTCGCGTTGCTCGGCGATTTCGCGCCCAAGGAAGATCAGCTCTTCCTTTTGTCCGTAAACAAGCGGGCCTAATTCTTCGCTCATCCCTAAACGGGTGACCATCGCACGAGCCATGCGGGTGACCCGCTCCAGGTCGTTGGCGGCGCCAGAAGTGATGTCATCAAACACCAGCTCCTCAGCCGCTCGACCTCCGAGTAAACCAACCATGTCGGCAATCATCTTTTTGCGCGGCATCAACGTACGGTCTTCTTCGGGCAATGCCATAGTGTAGCCTCCAGCCATGCCGCGGGCAATGATCGAAACCTTGTGCACCGGATCCGCTTCGGGCAAGGCGTTCATGACCACCGCATGTCCGGCTTCGTGGTAGGCAACGATGCGCTTCTCCTCGGCGCTGATCAAACGGCTCTTCCGTTCAGGGCCAGCAATGACTCGTTCAATCGCTTCTTCCAGTTCCGCTTGCCCAATCATTTTCTTATTGCGCCGCGCGGCCAGGATGGCAGCTTCGTTGACCAGATTCTCGAGATCGGCGCCAACAAACCCAGGCGTCGAGCGAGCAATGACAGCCAGATCGACATCCGGGGCAAGCGGTTTGCCACGGGTATGCACTTTGAGTATCGCTTCACGGCCGCGCATATCTGGACGGTCGAGGATGACCCGTCGATCGAAGCGCCCGGGGCGCAGCAAGGCCGGGTCGAGAATATCCGGGCGGTTGGTGGCAGCGACGATAATCACATTCGTATCGGTGTCGAAGCCATCCATCTCAACCAGCATCTGGTTGAGGGTTTGTTCGCGCTCGTCGTGACTGCCACCCAAACCGGCGCCGCGTTGCCGGCCAACGGCGTCTATCTCATCGACGAAAACGATGCAGGGCGAATGGCGCTTGGCTTGATCGAACAGATCACGCACACGGCTGGCGCCGACACCCACGAACATCTCGACAAACTCCGAACCGGAGATCGAAAAGAACGGCACCCCCGCTTCACCGCTTACTGCTTTGGCAAGCAAGGTTTTACCAGTGCCAGGCGGTCCGACCAGCAAAACCCCTTTGGGAATGCGGGCGCCAAGTGAAATGAATTTTTCTGGCTCACGCAGAAATTCGACCACCTCCTGGAGCTCTTCCTTTGCCTCTTCTACCCCGGCCACATCCTGAAAAGTGACCTTCGGTTGGTCGCCGGTAAACATGCGCGCTCTGGATTTGCCAAAAGACATGGCGGCATTGTTGCTGCCCTGCGCCTGGCGAAAAACAAACCAGAACACTCCAGCCAGAAACAGAAATGGCAAGACGTAACCGAGAATGGTCGCTAATCCCACCCATGGCGAAGGGGGTTTCACTTCTATTTTGATGTTGCTTGCCGCAAGCTGTTCGGTGCTGACTCCAAAGGCTTTAAGCTGTTCAACCAGGGTTGTTTCGGACTCTTTATGGGAATATCGCTCCGTGCCATCTGCGTAAATAACTCGCAGCCGATTATTGTCCTCTACGATGCGTTCTACCAGTCCACTCTGAATGTCATTAGCGACTTTGTTAATTGGAATGACGTCCTGAGTTGTCGGACTCTGTTGGAACTGGTATACCACCAGGACGATAATCGCCACAAACAACAGGAGATATACCAGAGAAGATCGATTACGAGACGGGTTCACTTAAACCTCCAGATTCCATTCCAGTAACATTTCCAATTCCGATTATACCAATCTCTAAACAGGAATGGAATAAATTGGAGTAATTGAGAGCGATTTCTAACGTCTCTCTAACGATTTTGATTGGCTGGAAATCAAGTTTTAACCCAGAAGAATCAAGGCGGCGCAGAAATGATTGTCAAGTTGCTGCAGAAGCCAGCGGCTAGGCAGCGTTTTTCCCCCATAAAAACCCTTCCAGACGGCGCCATAGGCGTAGAATGCGAGAACGCAGGCGGGCAAGCCAGCGGTAGCGGCGCGGGTAGACGCGCTTCCTGGCTGGCAGCGGTCCGCTCCATTTGGCTAGGACAGCTCCCCAGGTCAGACCGGCGCCAAAGCCGACAAACACCACAGTATCTCCGGCTTTGAGTTTCCCTTCTTGAATGGCTTCACAAGTGGCGATTGGGATGGAAGCGGTTGAGGTGTTTCCGTAGCGATGAATGTTGGAGATAATCTTCTCGAGGGGAAAATTGAGATTTTTTGCCGCCGTCTCGATGATACGTTGGTTAGCCTGGTGAGGAATGATGATTTGGATATCTTGAAGAGATAGATTGGCTTTTTGGACAGCTTCCAGGGTGGCTTGAGTCATCACGCGGGTAGCAAAGCGGAAGACTTCGCGACCATTCATGCGGATATAATGCATTCCATTTTGTACCGTAGCCTGACTGGCGGGATATTTGCTCCCGCCGGCTGCCAGGGTGAGCAGATCTGCGCCGGAGCCATCCGAACGCATCACTCCGGAGAGAATGCCCCCAGGCTGATCGCTGGCTTGGATAACAAAGGCACCGGCGCCATCCCCAAAGAGAATGCAAGTATTGCGGTCGCGCCAATCGACAAAGCGCGAGAGGGTCTCGGCACCGATCACCAATACCGTGTTCAGTGAACCGCTGCGAATGGTCGCCGCAGCCAGGTCGAGGGCGAAGATAAAGCCGGTACAGGCGGCGGATAAATCAAACGCCCCAGCGCGTTTGGCGCCGATTTGATCCTGGACAATACAAGCCGTTGCCGGGAAGATGTGTTCCGGAGAAGAAGTCGCTACAATGATCAAATCGACGTCTAATGGGTGAACGTTGGCGACTTCTAAGGCTTTGAGCGCAGCTTGAACGGCTAGAGACGCAGAGGATTCGGTTTCGGTTGCAATTCTTCGTTCGGAAATGCCGGTGCGCGAGACAATCCACTCATTTGAGGTCTCGACCATCTTTTCCAGATCGGAATTGGTTAATACTTTTTGCGGAATCGCCATCCCCCAACCGGTGATATGGGCGTATCTTGCCATGTGTCTTACTCCTGAAATTGGCTGAGAATGATTGAAGCGTTGTGTCCACCAAAACCAAAGGAGTTAGAAAGGATGTGCCGGACTGTTGCTGCTCGCCCTTGATTGGGTACATAATCTAAATCGCACTCTGGATCAGGAGTCTCATAATTAATGGTTGGCGGAATGAACTGATGTTCAAGCACCAGAACGCAGATGACAGCTTCCAGTGCGCCAGATGCGCCTAGTAAATGCCCGGTCATCGATTTGGTTGAGGAAATGGGAACCTGATAAGCTTTTTCACCAAATACCGTTTTAATGGCCGCGGTTTCGCTTTTATCGTTGAGCGGAGTGCTGGTGCCATGGGCGTTGATGTAATCGATCTGGTTAACGGCTAGATTGGCGTTTTGGAGGGCCTGGCGCATACACAGCACTGCCCCATAACCGTTTTCGGCTGGCGCCGAAACATGATAGGCGTCATTGGTATGTCCATACCCGCTGATCTCCGCCAGAATGGTCGCTCCACGTCCTTTGGCAAATTCGAGCTCTTCCAGCACCAGCACGGCTGCTCCCTCACCCATTACGAATCCGTCCCGATAGAAGTCAAACGGCCGCGAGGCGCGCTGCGGGTCATCGTTGCGGGTGGAGAGAGCGCCCATGACGCTCATTCCTGCCATGGCTACCGGTAAGATGGCAGCTTCGCTGCCACCTGCCAGCATGACATCGGCTTGTCCACGGCGGATCATTTCGGTAGCTTCGCCAATGGCATTGTTTCCTGTTGCACAAGCCGTGATGACTGCCAGGTTAGGTCCGCGCAGACCATAATGGATCGCCACCATGCTACCGGCGCTATCGGGCAACATCATTGGCACTAGAAACGGACTTACACGGTTTGGCCCTTTTTCCTTAAAGACCTCATATTGTTCAATTAACGTGTGGAGCCCACCGATGCCGGTGCCGATCACAACCCCGATGCGATCCCGGATCGAATCATTAATGGTGAGTTGAGCCTGATCGAGAGCCTGTTGGGCAGCCGCCAGCGCAAATTGGGTATAACGATCCATCTTGCGCGCTTCGCGGTTTCCAAACAGAGCTGCTGCGTCAAAGTTTTTCACTTCAGCAGCAATCCTGGATTTGTGCTCGGAAGCATCAAAATGGGTGATCGCACCCACTCCAGAAATTCCCTGAGAGATGGACTTCCACAGTGTCTGAATATCATTGCCCAGCGGGCTGATACAGCCTAATCCGCTAACAACGACCCGTCGGCGCATAGTTTCCTCCGTAATTTTTCTCCTAAGTATTGATCAAGATCGGGCAAGCCTAAAGCGGTGCTCGAAAACCGAGCTTGCCAGAAGCGATCTGGCTGATCGAATCAACGACTGGCCTGCTCTGTAGGTTTAACCCCCTGATGGGCTAATCGAGGCGCGCGGATTCCTTAGAGGAGCGTTGTTGATTCTGAACAATTTGGCGAATATGGATGCGGTCGTGAGAGGCAATGATACCGCTTAGCTCTTGCAGGCTGGTAGGCCCAAAGATTGCATGACGCACCTTTCGAGACCAGATTTCTGGGGAGAGTTCCTGGAGAACGTGAATCAGCTCAAGGCGCGCTTGCAGAAATTCCCTTAAGGCGTGTTCACCGCTCTGCTGCCGATAGTTGCGTTGTTCTGCCCAAGGATCGGTGTCAACCCCGGCGATAAATGGATTAGGGGTCTCAATCGCTTTGCGAAGGCGCGGCAGGTTGACTTCTACTTCCACATCCCGCAGATGACATAAAATTTCCGTCTGACACCATTCGTTTTGGGCAAAGCGGGTGCTCCATTGATCACTGGGCATTTTTTTACATAACATAGGCAGAACAGCAGCGGTGGATTTTAAGATCGCTAGAATAGCTTCCGGCGATGAGAAGTCTGGCATCATCTCTTCGGTCGGCGTCTGATCGATCCAGTCTATCACACGGCTCAAATCACCACCGACCGACACTGATGGATGAGAAAGCGGGGATACGAGGAAGGTTTGGATGCCGATCTTCCTTGCCGGCAGGATGTCCATCTCAAGGTCGTTGCCCACCATCAGCACGCCCTGTTCGCGCCAGCCATCCCGCGCCAGAAGTTCTGTGAAGAAGGCCGGGTTGGGCTTGGCGAAATGGAAGGTTTCGTAGGAGGCAATAATCCGAAAGAGCGGGATGACATCCCCCAAGCCGGCCCATTTCAGGCGATGTAAATTGGCAAGCAAGGGGAAAAGCGGATTCGTGGCTAGAATCAGGTCATAATTTCTCTGCAAGGATTCCTTGACCAACTCCACTGCGCCCGGCATCTGGCGGGTCAACCCTTGCAGTTGCGTGAAATGATTCTGGTAAAAATCTTCGATCTCCTGATGCACCTGACTTTCCTCTAGCCCCAAGGCTGGATAAAAAGCCTGGTCAAAGACCTCTTTAAGGGTGCGATCGGGGCGATCATTGGCGATCATGATCTGAGTCGCTCGCATGAGGTGTTTGACGAGATGGTCAGGGGATACTTTCTCTGTCAAGCGCTTCGACAAGGCCTGAAGATAAGCAGGGATGAAAGTCCCCATGTCATTCTGGAGCAGCGTGTCGTCAAGGTCAAGCAACAGTGTTAGCGTCATCGTCTTCTCCGGGCAGGGCAAAGGGCAAAGGATGGCATTCGCCGCAACCAACGAATGGTTCTGAGACAACCCGTTCGGTCTTAGTGCAGTAAGCCGTCACCTGAACCTGCTGTTTCAAAAAGGGAAACGGCCGCCTCAAACTCGGTTTGAGCTCCATGTAGGAGCAGGCGTTAGCCAGACGAATCTCTGGTACTGGACAGGTCTGGCACAGAGCGGGTTTCCAGGGCAGCGGCGGCAGGGCTGCCGCAAGCAAGCGGCACTCTTCAGTCTTTCGACCGCGAAAGTAATCCCCATAAAAGTAGGGGCATTCTTTGCCGGCGGGGGTTTTCATCACACGCGGGTTACATAGGTGCCGCTACGGGTATCGATGCGGATGGTATCGCCCACCTCAACGAAATTCGGCACCTGAACTTGCAAACCGGTCTCGGTGGTCACCCGCTTGGTAACACCGGTAGCGGTATCACCGCGCACGGCTACCTCGGCTTCGGTAACCACCATATCTACGGTGATGGGCAGCTCAATATCAATTGGTTCGCCATTGTAAAAGGTAAGTTTAAGTTCAAGACCCTCTTTCAAATAACCAGCGTTTTCACCAATCACTTCAGCGGGGACTGCAGGTTGGTCGTAGGTTTCTGTATCCATGAAGTGATACAAGCTGCCGTCAAAATACAGGAATTGGACGTTGTGGTAATCCAACCGAACATCCTGCACTCGGTCGCCGGAAATAAAAGTCTTTTCAAGCGTAGCACCGCTGCGCAAATCGCGAGCTTTGACCCGAATGGTGGCTTTGCCTCGACCGGGTTTATGGTGTTCGTATTCGAGAACTTTGTACAGGTTTCCGTCAAGTTCGAAAGTAACCCCTTTGCGAAGGTCATTTACATCGATCATAAATTGCCTTTCTGATTGTGAAAAGATTTTTGGAAATTATATTCCAGCCTGATGGGCATGGCAAGTGTCAGACGGATCAGGGTTTGGGAATGTGGTAAACTAAGAGACAGGTTTTCGTGTGGTGAGAGGAGCGTATGAAGAAAAAGATCGTCTATATCGAAGATGAGCCAGAGATGATCGATTTGGTGCGTTTAATCTTAGGCCGCAAAGGCTATGAAGTGCTTGGCGCGAATGGCGGGCGAGAAGGAATGCGGGCTATCCTGGCAGAGCAGCCAGATTTGGTTTTGTTAGACCTGATGATGCCCGATATGGATGGTTGGGATGTCTATCATCAATTGCGCGCCGATGACCGCACCCGCTCGTTACCGGTCATTGTCATTACGGCTCGGGCGCAGAACATCGACCGAGTTTTGGGATTGGAAATTGCGAAAGTGGATGATTATCTTTCCAAGCCCTTCACTCCCCAAGAGCTTCTGGATAGCGTAGCGAAAGTTTTGGGCGACCAAAGTTAGCCTTGCGGGATGTCTATGCATTCGACTGCTTGGGTAAAGGTTGGACGGGGCCAAAAGCCTTTCAATCCGCCGTTGTCTCTGAAAGTCTGTCGCACCTTCTGGTCGCGCGGGCGAGGATTTCTGTTATCGCCTCCGCCGTCGCTCGATCGGGGATTGCTGTTCTGGTATCCTCAGGCGAGCCGACTAGAAACTTCAATTCACATGATCGGTGTTTCTTTCAAATTAGCAGTGATCTGGCTGGATGAACATCGGCAGGTGGTCGATCGAAAAATTGCTCACCCGTGGCAATTTGCCCTCGTCCCTCAAAAAGCCGCCCAATATGTCATCGAATGCCATCCCGACCGTTTCGATGACTTTGCCGAAGGAGAGTTGATTGACTTTCTTGTTGCGTAGGTGGTTGAAATATGGTTGTCAGGTGGTTACACTGGTTGATCTTGATTTCTATCCTGGCTGCGCCGATCCTATCGGTAAGCGCCCAAAGCCCGGCTGATAGAGCAACGTATCTCGTGCAGGCAGGCGACTCGTTGTGGAGCATTGCGCAACGTTTTCGAGTGTCGGTAACTGAGCTGGCTGCTGTGAACAATATCCAAAACCCCAACCAACTCATGGTGGGGATGGAATTGACCATACCGGCAGTGGAAGGGTTCTCCGGTCGGCTAACCAGCCTGCCTTTAGCGTATGGGGAGAATTTGGAGTGGATCAGCCGCAAATACCAAATTCCGCTTGAATTATTAGCTCGCCTGAATCATATCATTACGCCCAACGAACTTTATGTTGGAGCGTCATTGGTCTTGCCTGAGGAGCAACTTGCTGTCTTTCCCTTGCCTTGTTATCTTCTCCCAGCGGATCTCTCCCCATTGGAATTTGCTATCCTAACCCAGGCCAACCCCTGGCAACTGGTCGCTCAAAATCAGCTTACGCAGACAATTCAAATCCTACCAGGCGAACCCTATCAAGGGCTTGGCGATATTAGCAATGAAGAGTTGAGCGCCTTAACCTGTCCTTTCACCGAAATCAATTTCTCTCCGCAGCGCTTTTTGCAGGGAAAAACAGCCGTGATTCGCCTTAGGGCGAAAGCAGGTTTGAATCTACAAGCCAGTTTTATGGATCAAACCATTCCCTTTGTGGAAGAAGCTCCTCAAGAATATGTCTTATTAGTGGGTGTCCATGCCATGGCGCAGCCAGGCTTATATCCTTTTGAAATTCAATTGGCCTCTGCAGAACCAACCCTTTTGGCTGTCTCTCAGATGGTCAATGTTGGCAAGGTCGATTATCCTTACGATAAACCGCTCACCGTGGACCCGGAAACCATCGATCCCGCAGTGACTGAACCGGAAAATGAATTGTGGGCTTCGTATGCTCAAGCCTTTACGCCGCAGAAATACTGGCAGGGCGAGTTTGTCTTTCCTTCGCCGCTCTCAAAAGATTATTGTTTGACTACTGGAGATTGCTGGTCTTCTCGCTTCGGGAATCGCCGCTCATATAACGGCGGCACCTACGATTACTTTCACACCGGTTTAGATATTGTCGGCAAAGAAGGCGTTGAAATCTATGCTCCGGCGGATGGCGTTGTGGTTTTTGCCGGTCTCTTAACCGTGCGTGGGAATGCAACTATGATTGACCATGGTTGGGGAGTTTATACCGGATACTACCATCAGAAAGAAATTTACGTTCAGGTGGGAGACCGCGTCCAAGCCGGCCAATTGATCGGTCTGGTAGGCTCAACTGGTCGCTCGCAGGGGCCTCACCTTCATTTTGAGGTTTGGGTAAATGGCGTTCAAGTAGACCCGCTGGACTGGCTCAGTCAAACCTTTCCCTGATCCAAAAATCGGGGGTTATTCTCTTCATCGGATTGCTCGATTTCGCTACCTTCTATCTGTGCCAAAAGCGCTTCCAAGCATTCTTTTGCCTGAGGCAAATCTTTTGGGGCAACGATGATTTCGGACTCAGCTAGCTTGCCAATATTGACCGGATAGATATGCTGTCCAACGGCTTCTTGTGAGAGATAGGCTGGGATGTTATTTTCTTGCAGGGTCTCTAAAATGAAGTTGCACAGAATCGGGTTGTTCGAGCGATAGAGGACAACCCCTTTGGATTGCTGTAAGATTTTTCTAAAAAATTCGAGAATGCGGAAAGATTGACTCATGGATAGAGTATAATTAATTTTTGGAGAAAATGAAAGGAAAATTTGGCGATTCAATATAGACAAGGCAAGAAAGAGATGGTTATTGCTTCGACAACCCTAAAAGAGGATTATTGGGAACAGTTTGAACTGCGGGATCAGGACATTGAATTTTTATACAATTATCTGTTAGAAAACGAAACGCCATCGACAACAGCCGAATTACTCTCCGTATTGGTCGAGGAACGCATCCGGCAGGAGAAAATCGCTCAGGAGTTTGAACGCAGTCAAGGATGTGAACTCTATCTCCCAAAAGAGCGGTATCAAGAAGGACAACGCCTGGTTTTCCCGGCGTTCGGCTGGCGAAAAGGGATGGTGATCGGTGTTCGTCCTGGTCGCAATCCGGATTTAGGTCCTTTCGAGGTCATTAAAGTCCAGTTCGATCAAGGTGAAACCCGTGAATTTGCAGCCGGCCTGGATCATCACCTTCTCAATCGACCACCGCAAGTTGAAGAAGATGAAGGGCAATTTGATAAACAGGCTATTCTCGAAACGTATGGAGACCTGCTCAGTCGGCGTCTAAGCGAAGGCTTACGAGACCATTCCGATTTTGTGCAGATAGCCGGAAGGTGGTTTCCACGCGCGCTTTTGGTGGATATCAATATCGGTCATCTGAATTTGGCGGAGGCGGTTCTGGACATGGCAGGAGGCGGGCCGCTACCCACGGGAAAACTTCTGGAACAGATCGAACTGCAAAGCACCGTCAATCCGAAACTGCTCGAATTTTCGATGGATTATGCCTTACAGGAGGATGCCCGCTTCGATGAGGTTGGCGCTGCCGGCGAAGTTTTATGGTTTCTCAAGCGACTGGAGCCAGATGCGGTTTTGGAGCCTCCCTTACACCTTAAATATTTTCCGCTTGAAGAGGACCGCTCGCTCTTTAACGATGAGATGCTGCGGCTAGAAGCGAGTTTACAGGATGAATTGTCGCCACCGCCCCACCGAGTTGCCAAAGTCGATGAGGCGCAAATCAGCCTGATTTATCCCCATTGGCGCGAGGGTACCTTGCCGTTGTCGGCGCAGACACGCCTTCTCTTTCCGACTGCCTATGAAGCGCCGCGTATCCGCTTTACCATTGTAGATGGAGAAACCGATGAGCGCTTTCCGGCTTGGGTGGTGCGTACCTATGGCTATGTCTACGGGCTGAAGGAATGGTATGAAAAGCGGGGACTAATGCCTGGAAGTTTTGTAAAAGTTCAACGGGGTAAGAAAGCTGGTGAAGTAATTCTAACCCGGTTGGCTCGCCGACCTGGGCGAGAATGGATTCGCACGGTGCTGGTGGGTTCGGATGGAGGAATTGTCTTCGCCATGTTGAAGCATAACGTCACTGCCCAATTCGATGAACGGATGGCGATTATGGTGCCGGATGTCGAAGGGGTTGACGAAGCCTGGGATAAAAACATGCGAGAGCGAACTCCCTTTGAAAAAACCGTTGTCAGCATGTTGCGGGAGTTATCGAAATTAAATCCGCAGGGACATGCCCACGCCAGTGAACTTTATGCCGCGGTGAATCTCCTGCGTCGCTCTCCGCCTGGCCCAATCCTCTCCCTGCTGAACTCACGGCCGTGGTTTGTGCATGTCGGCGACCAGCATTATCGCTACACCGAAGGCGATGAGAATTAAAAAATTGGCGAGGAGTTAAATTGGCCGATCTAAAGCGTCCTTTGATCTCAAAACCTACCCTTCAGACTCGCTTTCATATTGATTACGAGTGGTGGCAGCAGAATGACCGTGACTGGCACGTGTACCTGTATAATATTTTGTGTCCAGAGCATCAAAAGCTGTTTAGCGAGGGATTTGCGGATGAAATGATCGATTGGGTTGACCCTCAAACTGCAGAAGTGCAACCGGTCAATGGCTTACAGCACCTTTTGATCGAACACTGTGCGAAGCAACCTGAATTCCTGGCCCCAGGCACTCCACTGGTAGATTTAATTTTTCGGGTATTTCTGGCGAACGGCAATACCCCCCTCAGCCCGATAGAATTGAGTGAACGCCTGGGGAAACCCGCTCAAACCATTTTGAGTGTTTTATCGGGGAGCCGCGTCTACCGGGGTTTACGGCCGGTAATGGAATCCTGAAGATAAAGAACGAGGACATTAATTTAACGCCCCAGTAGCTCAATGGACAGAGCAGTAGCCTTCTAAGCTAACGGTTGTGGGTTCGAATCCCGCCTGGGGCGCTGGAAGCCAGCAACAATCGCTGAGCAAATCAAGAAAACTTATTGTTATCGAAGGATGGTATCAAATGGCTACAGAAAGAAAGGGAATCCTGAAATTTCAAGAAAATGACGTTACGGTGGTCGGTGATGATCTGAAAGTCGGAGAAACAGCGCCCGATTTTACGGTTCATACAATGGACTGGAAAGCCTTGCATGGCATCGCTGACACGCAGGGAAAGGTACGCATTATTGGGTCACTTCCCAGTCTGAATACCTCGGTTTGTGACCGCGAAACCCGCCGCTTCAACGAAGAAGCCAGTAAATTGGGGGATGGGGTGGTGATTGAGATGATCAGTATGGATTTGCCGTTTACCCTGAAGAACTGGTGCGGTGCAGCAGGGGTGGAACGCGTTCTGACCTTATCCGATCACATGAGCGGGGAATTTGGTGAAAAGTATGGCGTTTTGATCAAAGAGCTCCGCATCTTGCGGCGCGCAATCTTTGTGGTCGATCGCAACGACGTCCTGACTTATGTTGCCTATATGCCGGCCCTTGGGGATGAACCGGATTATGAGGCTGTTTTAGCCGCTGCAAGGACAGCACTTGGCTGATGGTTGCTGGTCGTTTTGACGGATGGAGGGCATTGCATGTTGGAATTAAATTTAAAGTCAAGCATTTCTAAACCAGGGGTATATATTTTAGAGAGCTATCAGCATTTAGGTGAGGGACTGCCTCACTGGCATCTGTCGGTGCGGCCGCATATCTGGCGGCCGCCGACCGATGTTTATGAGACCGAAGAAGCCCTCATCGTGAGAATTGAAATCGGCGGGATGCGTGAAGACGACTTCACAATTTTGCTGGATGGGAAGTATCTATCGGTGCGCGGGTTGCGGGTTGATCCCCCTGAACGCCGCGCCTATCACCAAATGGAGATCCGTTTTGGTGAGTTCGTCAGTGATGTAGAGTTGCCATTTGCTATAGACGCTGAAAAAATTGAGGCCGTTTATCAGGCGGGCTTCTTGCGGATCACTTTACCCAAGAAAGCTCCACAGCACATTCCGATACGGAAATGAGAACCATTCTCGTTCGGAGCCGTTTGTTTGGGGTTGAAAATTCGAAAAGGAACACATGTCTGCAACACGTTGGTTGACCGATATGATGGAATTGCTTGGCTATTTCGACGGCGATGAAATCCTCTTCAACGAAGTGATTTTGCCGCCGAGCTCTGAAAACACCGAGAAAAGTGAATCATCTTCTGCGACGCCATTAAATGGGGAAACCAAACCCGAAGGAGATATTCCCGAAATCCTGCCAATTTTACCTCTCAGAGGGTTGGTGGTTTATCCGCAAACTGTTGTCCCGTTGACGATCGGGCAGCCCCGCTCGATTCGTCTGGTGGATGATGTTGTCACCTCTGAACAGCGCATGATTGGCTTGGTGGCATCGAAAAATCCGGAACTGGAACAACCGAATCCTCCGGATTTATATGAATATGGAACTGCTGCCATTGTGCATCGATTATTCCGCGCTCCAGATGGAACTATTCGTCTTGTTGTGCAGGGTATTTCGCGCTTCCGTACATCGGAATACGTCCAGGAAGAGCCCTACTTAAAAGCGCGCATTGAGCTTCGCCCCGAGACCGTCGAAGAAGGTACCGAAATCGAAGCCTTAGCGCGCAATGCTCGTTCCCAGTTTGAACACATTGCCGAGATGATTCCCTCGATTCCGCGCGAGCTAGTGGCGGCTGTTCTATCGCTGGAAGACCCCCTCCAAATCGTTTACACCATAGCCAATTTCCAACGCATGGATTTGAGTGATGCAGAAGCTATCTTGGAGCTCGATTCCGTCTCACAAAAGTTGCACAAACTGGTGGGTATCTTGGCGCGGGAAATCGAGGTTTTGGAGATTGGACAAAAGATTCAAAATGAAGCCCGCTCTGAGATTGAAAAAGTGCAGCGGGAGTACTTCTTGCGTGAACAATTAAAGGCGATCCAGAAAGAACTTGGCGAAGCTGATGAACAGCAGCAGGAGGTAGAGGAGTTTCGGCAGAAAATCGAAGCGGCTAAAATGCCTGAAGAGGCAGAAAAACAAGCCCGTCGCGAACTGGACCGTTTGGCGCGCTTGCCAACCGCAGCAGCCGAATATGGCGTGATTCGAACCTATCTGGATTGGCTGGTCAGTTTGCCATGGTCTATAACCACCGAGGATAATCTGGATATTGCCCATGCTCGTCAGGTGCTTGATCAAGATCACTATGGGTTGGAGGACATCAAAGAACGCATCTTAGAGTATCTGGCAGTACGCAAACGCCGTCTGGAACGAGCAGGAGAAGAGAGCGACCGTGAAGGTGAGGATAGAACGGAGAGCACAGAAAAAGATGAAATCCGCCGCATGCGGGAGGGTGCAATTTTGTGCTTTGTTGGACCTCCTGGAGTCGGGAAAACCTCGCTGGGTCGTTCGATCGCACGGGCGATGGGACGTAAGTTTGTACGCATTTCCTTAGGCGGGATGCGCGATGAAGCAGAAATTCGCGGCCATCGGAGGACCTATATCGGCGCCATGCCCGGAAGGATTATTCAAGCCTTACGCCGGGTTGAATCGCGTAATCCGGTCTTTATGCTGGATGAGGTAGATAAGCTAGTGTTTGACTTTCATGGAGACCCGGCTTCTGCCCTGCTGGAAGTGTTGGATCCGGAACAGAATTATGAATTCCGCGATCACTATCTGGAAGTGCCTTTTGACCTCTCTCAGGTCCTCTTTATCACTAC
>Ga0308399_1000161_pt1 | contig 23102 bp, 18 predicted proteins | sample HotsprSampOS1260_FD_202367 | JGI IMG/M metagenome (GOLD analysis project Ga0308399, IMG submission 202367) | Hot spring phototrophic mat microbial communities from Octopus Spring, Yellowstone National Park, Wyoming, United States - 20060914_OS12-60 ... | reverse complement strand
CCGAACCGCACAGTGACCGGGTCGACGTCCAAGTTGGATCCCTCGAGGATCACCACCGTGCCAGGGGGGCCGGCGGCAGGACTAAAGCGGGTGAGGCTTGGTTGGACGGTGAACGAAGCGGATGAGGAATACACGCCGCCCGGGGTGGTCACCTGAATCGGACCGGTGCGTGCGCCGACAGGGACCACCGCGCGCAGGATCGTGTTGGTGGTCGGGGTTTCGAACGATGCACTCATGCCGTTAAATCGTACGTCGGTGGTACCCCGAAGATTCTTCCCGTACACGGTGACCAGCGTGCCCGGTTGACCGTTGGTCGGATCGAACCGTTCGATGGTCGGTGGGAGGTAGAAGGAACCAGCACTGACATTGGTTCCCACACCTGCCCGGCCGACGGCGATCGGGCCGGTGCTGGCCCCCGCCGGCACGTTCACCTCAATCAGGGTGTCGCTGGCCACGAAAAACCCAGCCGCCGGCACGCCGTTGAACTGGACTGTGGTGGCCCCGGTGAATTGGACGCCCTCGATCCTGACCAACGTCCCCACGTTCCCGTGGGTGGGGGAAAAGCCGGTGATATACGGGCCGGGCCCAATGACCGTGAACGGTCGGGGGCTATAGACCCAGCCCCGACCCTGTTTGGCAATGCGGATGTAATCCGTGGTGGCGCCCACCGGCACCACGGCCACCAACTGATTGTCCGCAGTCACGCTAAATTGTGCGGGCCGCGTGCCAAACTGGACTGCGGCGACCGGATCCACCGCGGTGCCGGTATAGTAAAAGCCGGTGCCGTACAAGGTGACCCACGTGCCCGGTTGGCCGAAGGCAGGAGAGAAATCGGTAATGACCTGGGCCTGCAGCAGCGGGCCCACCAGCGCCCCCAGCAGTGCCAAACCCGTCCAGAGCCGTCTCGTTCGCTGAAGCATTGCCGTCACGTTCCAAACCTGGCCCGGCCGCGCGCCGCACCCCACCCAGCAGAACCCCTGCGAGCATCGGTACCCCAATCCGGTAAGCAAGGCAACCTGGAAACCTCGGGCCGCCGTGGGGCAATGTTGGACTCCCTGCGCTGCTGCAACTGCGAACCGTGGTAGCGAAGTCGCGAAGGGCTTCGAGTACACCGGTCTGCTGCGCTTCGGTTGGCGCAGGCAGGTCATCGTGCTGGGGCTCCTGCGGTAAAGTGTCCCGGGCAACACTATGGCGCCACAGGCTGGATAACTCGGCAGCCGCGGAAACCTCGCCCGCCAGATGCGCCCCCCCGGCCCTGTATCACCCGGGAATGATCGAGCGTCTGCTAATCGGGGACGGAGCAGTTGACACCCCAGTGTCGGCCCGGCGGTTTCTGTGCGTCCCAAACGCCGCTTTCAGAGGTCAGTGGCAAGTCGCTCGGATGCTGGTGCCGATGGAGCCAACGCTGATCCAACCCGGACAATTTAGGTCTGTGGAGGGTGCATTTCACTGGACGGATGGAGGAGTGCGAGTCTTGCGGCGAATCAGGCTTTTTGACCGGCAAACACATCCTCGAGCACGGCGGGCCTCCGGAAACTGGGCGGTTTGGGAAAACCGAGAGATGCCTGCTGCAGGAGCGGCCCCGGCTGTTCGATTGCCAAGGGCAGGGCGAAGCGCCACATTGGCATCGGCACATGGGTCGAGTGGCCAAGAACCAGTGGGATTTCGGAGACCTTTTCTCCGCGGAGCAGACGCGCCGTGTTTGGACGGTGAGCGAGCTGACCGGCCACATCCGGAGACTGCTAGAGCAGCAGGTGGGGCAGGTGTGGGTCAGCGGTGAGATCAGCAACCTGCGTGTTCAGAGCTCCGGCCACATCTACTTCACGCTCAAAGATGCCACGGCGCAGATTGCCTGTGTGTTGTTCCGGAGCGAGGCAGCCGGTCGGCGCGACCTGTTGTCGGATGGCCAAAAGGTTCTGGTCCTGGGCGACCTGACGGTGTACGAGCCGCGGGGCCAGTATCAACTGGTGGTCCGCGCCCTGGAGTTCCAGGGCGTGGGAGCCTTGCAACTGGCCTTCGAACAACTCAAACGCAAACTGGCGGCCGAAGGACTGTTCGCGCCGGAACGGAAGCGTCCCCTTCCTGCCTATCCTCGTCGGATCGGCCTGGTCACCTCCCCGACCGGGGCGGCGATTCGCGACGTGCTGCACGTGGCTGGCCGGCGGAATCCGATGCTGGAGATTGTGCTGGCGCCCTGTCGGGTCCAGGGCGAAGGGGCCGCGGCAGAGATCGCGGCGGCGATCCGTCTGTTGAACGAGTTTGCCCTGGCTCCCGTGCCGGAGTCCGTGCCCAGCCCGGGACCGTTGGCGGAGCCACCGCCGCGGCTGGACGTGATTTTAGTCACGCGGGGCGGGGGCAGTCTGGAGGATCTGTGGGCCTTCAACGAAGAGGTGGTAGCGCGCGCCATCGCCGCATCTGCCATCCCGGTGGTGTCGGCCGTCGGCCACGAGATCGACTTCACCATCAGCGACTTTGTGGCGGATCTGCGTGCGGCCACCCCCAGTGCGGCGGCGGAAATTCTCACGGAGAACGTCTTCGTCAGTCGGGAGTTTCTCCGCCTTCTGCCGGATCGGTTGAGCGATCTGGCGCGCAAGCACCTCCGGGACTGCCGCGATGCCTGGGAACAGTGGCTGACCCGTCTCCGGCGCGCGCATCCGCGCCGCAGGCTGGAGGAGGCCTGGCAGAGATGGGACGAATCGACCGCCCGCATGCAACGGGCCCTGCGCGCGTATTGGAAGGAACGGCACACCCATTGGACGCATCTGGTGCGCCGGCTGCAACAAGTGCGGCCCACCCTACAGATCCAGCACCATCGAGAACGGATGGGATCGGTCGTTCTGCGCCTTCGGGATCGGGTGCGTCACCAGGTACAACACCGTCAACAGCGCCTGGAAACGGCGCGGGCCCGTCTGGTTCTCTTGGGGCCGGAACAAGTCCTGGCCCGTGGGTACTCCCTGACCTTCGAAGCCGGCTCGGGCCGGCTTGTGCGGGACGCCGCCGAGGTCCGGCCCGGGCAGCAACTGCGTACGCGCCTGCACAAGGGCGAGGTCCGAAGCCGCGTGGAGGCGACCGATTCCACCCCACCCCCGGCGGGACCGTAGTTGCCGAGAGGGCGACCAGCTTGACCGGGCTGGCGGCGAGGCCTCTCTGTTTGGCGACGTTCTCTCCAGCGACGGTTCTCTCCAAAGCCGGCCTGCTGCCGAGGGCCCGGGTTGATTGATTTCCGGGATTCGGCGTGGATGTCGAAGGACAGATCTTCTGCGCATGCGTCGGAGCCGGAGGAGGCGTGTCTCTTCTACCAGAGCGCAACGCGCTCCCCAAAACGCGGCCCGCTCCAACACCGGCACATTTCCCTTTCTGAGCGGTCGCGACAGCAAACCCAACAAAAGCCCATTCCCCTTCAACGTTCTGGCGGCTCTGACCGGCACAAATCGCGGGAATGTGGAGGGTTGTTCAACAAGTCAATTGCACCCTTTTGAAGGGGAACCTACCGACTCGAGGGCGGGTTTCGGTTTTCTGCCTGCCACCGGCCACCTCGGTGGCTGCGGGGGGAAGGAGCTCTGCAAGCAGAGCCTTGCGGTCTTCAGGCCGAGGCCGCCTGTTCGGGTTCACCCACCCCCGGGCCGGGGTGGGACTGGTGCCTCCAACGGTGTGTGGGGTCGGGTCCTCAGAAAGTCGTGTCGTGTGTGGGAAGCAGAAGTGGGACGGCAGGTCTCCGGCAGCAGTGCGGTGCTTCGACAGCGCCAGCAAGCTGGCGCACTCCAAACGCTTCGCGACCTCGGAGGTGCCGTGCGGACATGGAGGGACGCGTTCCACCGCGTCCCTTGGCCCGGGTGGAACCGGGCCCTCCACCGAATCCTAACCACCGGCCCGGGGTGTAACCCGGCCTTCCAAGGGGATGCTATCTCCACGGGTGGAAGCAGGGGCGCATGGGGCTGGAGCTGCAGGAGGGCCGTTGCAGGCAGGGAAACGGTGGCCCGGCGGGGTGGTCCATCTGCAGGAGCACCAGCAGCGGAGGAACGATCGGAGTGCGCAACCGTGCAAGAATGGGCCGGGCCGTGGGGCGGTGGATACGAGCTTGGAGGGAGCATGCGTGTACATTCCAGAGGACCGGCCAGTTTTGGGCTCGGGCCATGGAGGGACTCTGGTGGGTTTGGAGACCCTCTGGTGTACCGGGCGCCGGCGCCTGCTGTGCCCGCACAGCCGCCCCGCCAGCCTGTCCAAAAACTGAAATGCGCCGCCCCAAAAGAATGCGGCTGCCGTGGGCTCGACCTGGAAGGCCGGGCTGACTAGCCTCGCTCCATGCGTACCGAATCCTTGGAGTTTCTGAAGGCCTTGGTCAACACCCCCAGCCCCGTGGGCCACGAGACCCGGGGCCTGCGCGTGTGGTTGGACTATGTGCGGCCCCATGCCGAAGAAACCTTCTGGGACGCCTACGGCAACTGTGTGGCGGTGCTGAACAAGGGCGGTTCGCCCCGGCTGATGCTGGCCGCCCATGCCGACGAGATTGCGTTGGCGGTCAATTATATCGATGAACACGGGTTCCTGTACGTGCGGCGCATGGGCGGGGTGGACGCCGCCATCACCCGCGCGCAACGCGTGGTCATCCACACGCGCAACGGCCCCGTCAAGGGCGTGGTGGGCAACGTCCCGCCCCATCTGGCCAAGCAGGAGGGCGAACCCAAGCCGCCCAAGATTCACGACCTGTTCATCGACATCGGTGTCTCGAGTCGCCGCGAGGCCGAACGGCTGGTCCGCATGGGCGACCCGGTAACTCTGGCGGACGAATTCGAGTTGTTGCGCGGCGATCTGGCGGTGGCGCGCGCATTCGACAACCGGATCGGCACCTTTGCGGTGGCAGAAACCCTGCGCCTGTTGCGGGAATCCCGTGCCGGGCTTCAAGCCGAAGTCTGTGCCGTGGCCAACGTGCAGGAGGAAGTGGGACTCCTCGGGGCACGGCAAATCGCCTATTCCCTCAAGCCGGACGTGGCCGTGGTGGTGGACGTGACGCACGCCACGGACTATCCGTCCGTCAACAAGGCCCAACACGGCGATGTCCGGCTCGGCAAAGGGCCCACCTTGACCCACGGGGGCTGTAATCATCCGGAAGTGGTCGCTCGCCTGGAAGCTGCCGCTCGAAAGGCCCGGATTCCCCTGCAACACGAGGCTATGTCCAATACCAGCGGCACAGACACAGACGCGATTTTTTGGACGCGCGGCGGGATCCCCAGCGCGTTGGTGAGCCTTCCGAACCGGTACATGCATTCTCCGGTGGAAGTCATCCACCTTAAAGACCTCGAGGCCATTCCGCGGCTGTTGGCCGAGTTCGCCAAGTCCCTGAAGCACGGCGAAACTTTCAAAGTAAAACTGGCCTGACCACGCAGGGTGCCCCACGCGGCTGGGACCGGGCAATGGCCCGAGCCGGGACCGATCCGGGCGGGGCTCGTGGGTGGGCAGGCCAAAGCGGGCTGCGATTCGGTGGTCTTCGGCGGAGGACCCCTGTTTTCGGGGCCTTGGGGAATGAAGTGGGGCAAGCGCACCTGTATTCGCCCCGACTTCCGGTCGGTTCCAGTCGGGGCATCGCTCGAGGAAGGTCATGGCTGCGAGGAAAGCCCGGGCGGTGCACTTGCGGCAGGCTTGCCGGCATCCTAAAGTGAAAAGGACCTTGTCATGAGCCAGTCTTACGAAGAAATCCTGGACGGCCTGCCCACGTTGCGGTCGCCCCCGGGGGAACGGCATGAGCGGATTTGCCGCCGTTTGCACGAGCGAGTGGCACCGGCCCTGGCCGCCTATCCTGCGGCAAAACTCCTGCAGTGTCGCAGCCGGGTGCAACTGAGCTCTGTGACCACGGTCTGCCCGGATCTGGCCGTGATCACTGCCGCCAATGGCCGACTTTGGCTGGCCGCGGAAGTCATCAGCCCGGCCGATCACCATACCGACACGGTGATCAAAAAAGCCATCTACGAGGAAATGCGACTGGCCCGGCTCTGGATGATCGACCCCCGGTACGACAACGTGGAAGTTTACCATGCCACTCCGTTCGGCCTGGCGCTGCAGTCCATCCTGGCGGGTTCTGAACTGCTGACCGAGAGCCTCTGGCCGGGCTTTCAGATCGCCGTCCACGAACTGTTTGCGCCGTGAGCGCGACTTGGCGGCTCTGGTGGCTCACGATTCTGCTGACCTTGCCTGGGGCCGGGCCGGCGTCGGCTCGGGATTCGGTCGAACGCATCCGCGTGGGCTCTGCAGCCACAGGATTTCTTTCTCAGGCCCAACGGTGAACCGTTCCGCCCTTGGGGCTTCAACTACGATCGGGATCATCGCATGCGGTTGCTGGAAGAATACTGGGAGGCCGAGTGGGGAACGGTCGCCGGCGACCTGGCCGAAATGAAGCGGCTTGGGGCCAACGTGGTACGGATTCATCTACAGCTACCGGCCTTTCTGGCCGGTCCGCTCACCCCCCGTGGCGAGGCGTTGGTTCGGCTGCAGCGTTTCTTACGTTTGGCAGAGCGCACCGGCTTATGGGTGAATCTGACCGGTTTGGGTTGTTATCGGCGGGATCGCGTGCCGGCCTAGTATAAAGACCTTTCAGAGGCCGGTCGTTGGGAAAGCCAGGCCGTCTTCTGGCGTGCCGTGGCTCGGGCGGCCGCCCACAGTCCGGCTGTTTTCTGCTACAACCTGAGGAACGAGCCGTTCGTGCCCGGGCAGGCCCGAGCGCCGGGTGACTGGCTGGCGGGTGAACTGGGCGGGTTCAGCTATGTGCAGGCCATCACCTTGGATCCAGCCGGCCGTCCCCGGTCGGAGATCGCGCGGGCATGGGTGCGCCGACTGCGAACCGTCATTCGCTCAGAAGACGCCCGCGCCCTGATCACCGTGGGCCTTTTGCCGGAAACGCGGCCCACGGACTCTTTCTTCGGGTTCGATCCGGCGGTGATGGCCGAGGAACTGGATTTCCTCAGCGTCCATCTTTACCCCCGGGCCCAGAAGCCGGAGGAAGCGCGTGCCGTTCTGCAGGCCTGCACAACGGCCAAGCCGCTGGTGGTCGAGGAGATTTTCCCGCTGGCGATGGCCCCAGCGCCACTGATGACCTTTGTCCGCGCACACTGCCACCGCGTCGCTGGCTGGCTGAGTTTTTACTGGGGGCAACCCCCTGAAGAACTGGCCAGAGGCACCACGCAAGCCGAGGCCTGGACGCATGACTGGCTGGTGCGTTGGCAGCTGTTGAGCCGGGACTGCGGGCGCTGAACCCCCGTTGCAGGTCACACGCCGGCGGCCGCAATCCACGCTTTCACCGCTGGGCCGGGACCGTCCCATTGCGCGCCAACCGGCTGTGCCGCCGGCCGTAGACAAAGTAGATGCAGAGCCCCAGCGCCATCCAGACCAACAACCGCGCCCACGTGTCCGGAGGCAGGCCAATCATCAACCAGCCGCAGAAAAAGACCCCCAGCGGACAGACCAGCCAAAAGGCGGGCACACGGAACGGGCGCGGAATGTCCGGATCGGTGAAGCGCAAAGCGAACACGCCGCCACAAACGAGGACAAACGCCAGCAGGGTCCCGATGGAAACCAGTTCACCCAGCAGCCCAATGGGCAGCAGTCCCGCCAGAAGCATGGCACAAAGACCGGTGAGAATGGTCGCCCAGTGCGGCGTCCGGAAGCGGGGATGCACCCGGGCAAACACCGGCGGTAACAGTCCGTCCCGGGCCATGGCGTAAAAGATTCGTGGCTGTCCCAGCATCATCACCAGAATCACCGAGGAAAGCCCGGCCAGGGCACCAATCTTGATGCACACCTTCAGCCAATCCCATCCGCCACCCAGCGAATCGATGGCCACGGCCACCGGCGCGCCCACGTCCAGGCGGTCGTACTTGACAATCCCGGTCAACACCGCGGCCACCGCGATGTACAACAGCGTGCAGATGAACAACGAACCCAGGATGCCGATGGGCATGTCCCGCTGCGGGTGTCGCGCCTCTTGAGCCGCCGTCGAAACCGCATCGAACCCAATGTAAGCGAAGAAAATGACGCCGGCCGCGCGCAAGATCCCTTCCCAGCCGAACTTGCCGGGGCCTTCCGAAGGCGGGATGAACGGAGTCCAGTTTTCCGGGTTCAAATGCGCCGCGCCCACCGCAATGAACATGAGGATCACACCCACTTTGACCGCTACGATGATGTTGTTGAAGAAGGATGACTCTTTGATGCCCAACACCAGCAGGATGGTGATCACGCCCACCACCAGCATGGCCGGCACATTGAGGATGGCCCCGGTGCGGGTCCAACCTTCGGTGAACACCCGCCACAGGTTCCAGCCGGCGTCAGGTGGCACCACGTGATTCCACGGTGCTGCGGTCCACTGCGGGGGAATGTGAATGCCGAAATCGGCCAGAAACGACACCATGTACTCCGACCATCCCGACGCCACCGTGGCCGCAGCAAAGAGGTACTCAAGGATCAGGTCCCAGCCGATGATCCAGGCCATCAGCTCGCCCATGGTCGCGTAGCTGTAGGTGTAGGCGGAGCCGGAAACGGGGATCATCGAGGCAAACTCCGCGTAACACAAACCAGCAAAAGCACAGGCCAGGCCGGCCAACACAAACGAAAGGACGATGGCCGGACCCGCGTAGTTCGCAGCCGCCTTACCGGTCAACACGAAAATCCCTGCCCCGATGATCGCCCCGATGCCCAACAGGACCAGATTCACGGGGCCCAAGGCACGGTGCAGACTTTGGTCGGCTTGAACCTCGGCCTGCAGGTCCTCGACTCGTTTACGCCGGAACAAGCTCATGCGGAAATCCTCGGTCGTTGGCCCTGCTAAATGGCGGGAACCGAAACCACAGTCAAGGAAATGCGCGGCCCTGAAGTTCGTCCCAAGGGTGTCTTCCAAATCCGTATCGGCCCCTGAGGACGTCCACCGGCCTTCATCCTCAGGACTCCCGCCCGCCGGATGACTTGGACAAACCAAGCCCTTGCCGGCTGCTGTCCAGTCGCCCTGCAGCGCAGCAACCGACTGCGGTCAAAAGGATCCGAGCCGACCCTGACTCTGCCGCCCAGGATGGGCGCCTCCCTTTCTCAGCCTTGTTTCAGGCGGAGCGGACCGGTACAAAGCGGGGCGATGGCCCTGCCGGCCGGGCCCTGCGGGCAGTGCTGTGGGCTCATCGCACAAGCACGCCGTCCCGGGCGTGTAGGCGAGACCCAAAGCCAGCTAAAGGCGGCAACCTGAGCCCAGAGTAGCGGTAGGGCTGTATTCGATCTCGAAACTTGCTGGAAGCCTGAGCATGCCGGTTCCTGTGATCAGCGTGGCGCAGATGCGCCAATGGGAACAAGCCAGTTGGGCCGCGGGCCGCACCGAAGCGGGTGTGATCGCGCGTGTCGGGGCGCTGGTCGCGGCGCGATTGCGGCACCAGAGCCGGTCCGGAGCACGGATCCTGGTGCTGGCGGGCAAGGGACACAACGGGGATGATGCACGGGCGGCAGTACCGCATCTGACGGACCGCAGCGTGGAGGTGTTGGAGGTGCGGGATCCGCAAGAGGCACTGCCAGCGCTGGAAGCGGCATTGGCGCGCCAGCCGGCCTGGGTGCTGGACGGACTGTTCGGGATTGGATTGAACCGCCCTCTGGACCCGGGCTGGTGCGCATTCATCGAGCGACTCAACGCCGCGGGCGTGCCCGTGGTCGCCGTGGACGTGCCGTCGGGGTTGGACGCCGATCGGGGCGAACCGTGGGGAGCGGCCGTGCGTGCAGACTGGACCCTGACGTTGGCGGCACCTAAGCAAGGACTGCTGAGGACGGCGGCGGCGGTATACACCGGCCGGTTGGAGGTGATCCCGGACATCGGACTGGTCCCCTGCCCTGTCACCAGTGATTGGCAATGGACGCTGCCCGAGGATTTTCGGGGCTGGCCGCCCCGGCGGTCTGCGGCAGCTCACAAGGGCAACTTCGGCCACTTGGCGATTGTGGCCGGAAGTGTGGGCTATCACGGGGCCGCGGTGCTGGCCGCCCGGGCCGCCCAACGGGCGCAACCGGGATTGATCACGCTATTGACTCCGGTGCCGGTGTACGGAGCGGTGGCCTCGCAGTTGCAGGCGGTGATGGTCCATCCGTGGTCGACCCAATCGGCGCTGCCCGGCTCGTTCTCGGCCGTGCTGTTCGGTCCCGGCCTTGCGGCACCGGACCTGCCCGGGGAAATCATTCAAGCATGTCGGCGCCTGTGGCGGGACGCGTCGATCCCGGTCATTGTGGATGCCAGTGCCCTGGACTGGGTGCCGACGGATCCGGTGCCCAGGGGGGCCATTCGTGTCATAACCCCGCACCCCGGGGAAGCGGCGCGGCTGTTGCGGACCACACCGGCACAGGTGCAGGCGGATCGTGTGGGTGCATTGCGCGCTTTGTCGGAACGCTTCGGGGATACGTGGGTGGTGTTGAAGGGCTACCAGACGCTGGTGGGGCGCAGCACCGGTCCGGTGTACGTCAACCCGTCTGGCAATCCCGGTCTGGCCCAGGGTGGGAGCGGCGATGTGTTGGCGGGCTACATCGCCGGATGGTTGGCACAACCGGCCTTGCAGGCCGATCCGCTACAGACGCTGCGCTATGCGGTCTGGCAACACGGGGCCACCGCCGATGCGCTGGCTCGGGAACGATCCAACTGGACCATCGAAGAGCTGGTCCACCGGTTGGGCGAGGTTCCAGTTCCTCCGGCCGAAGCGGCGTGCGAGACGACCTCAGAAACACAAAAAGACCCATGCGGGAAGGATTCTTCGAGTTGTTGAAGACGGAGGCGCCGGCTCATTTGGGGCCGCAAAGGCGCGGGGGGACGCTGCCTGCGGCCGAGCTACTGGCCCGGTGCGCGGCCTTGGAGGAAGCGGTGCCGGTCGCCAGGACCAAGTCGGCACCGCTTCGGGCGCTGCTTTTGTTGTGGCACGATCACTGGGCCGCCGCCCATGAGCTGGTCCAACCCGTCGACACGCCGGATGCCGCCTTGGTGCATGCGATGGTCCATCGGCGTGAACCGGACCCGTGGAATTCCAAGTATTGGTGGCGGCGCACTGGCGCGCACCCGGCACTGGCACGACTGGTCGTCGAACTGGAGACAGAGGGCACATTGCGAACCCTTCCGGACTGGCGCCAGCGACTGTTGCCGGGCGGCCGTTGGGACCCCTTTGCCTTCGTGGACCTGTGCACGGAACTCCAAGGGCGCGCAGAATCCCCGGAAACACACTTGGCCCGGGAAGTACAACGGCTGGAATTCCACGCTGTTCTAGTCACCTTTCTGCAAGCGGACCGCTCGGCGGCAAGCGCAGACGCGGCCGTAAGCCCATGAATTCGTATCCCACCATTTGGGCGGCGGTGCTGCCGGTCTTCGGAATCATGGCCTGCGGTTTCGTGCTGCGACGGCTGGAATGGCTCACGGAACAAGCCGATGCGAGCCTGCTGCGTGTCACCATCCAATTGCTGGTGCCGTGTTTGGTGTTGGACTCGGCATTGGGGAATGCCGCCTTGGCCGAGTGGCGGAACCTCTTATGGGCGCCGTTGACCGGGTTTGGCACGGTGGCCTTGGGGATGGCCGTGGCGGCCCGGGCACGGCCCCTGCACGGGTTGCGGGAACCGGCGGCGGCGCGGACTTTCACGGTCACGGTGGGCCTTTACAACTATGGCTATGTGCCGATTCCTCTGGCCTGGCTGTTGTTCGACAAGCCGACCACGGGGGTTTTGTTTCTTTTCATGGTGGGCGTAGAAACGGCCCTATGGACGTTGGGGGTGTTGGGGTTGGCGGCCCGCGGCTCTGGTGGCGTGGAGTGGCGGCGTCTCTGCAACGCCCCATTGTTGGCCATTGTGTTGGCGCTGGGGTTGAACAGCGTGCAAGGCCGCGAATGGGTACCGGAACCGCTGCTGACCGCAGTACACTGGCTGGGCCAGTGTGCCATCCCCACCGCGTTGCTGTTGATCGGGGCCGTCATTGCCGATTACCTCCCACAATTTCGGCTGACGCAAGCTTGGCGGGTGATGGGCACGGCCGTGCTTCTGCGGCTGGGATTGTTGCCCGTGCTGTTTCTGGTTCTAGCGCGGTGGCTGCCGGGTACGCCGGAACTCCAACGAGTGCTGGTCTTGGAGGCGGCCATGCCATCGGCGGTGTTCCCGATCCTGATGGCACGGCAATATGGCGGAGACGTGCCCACTGCACTGCAGGTGGTTTTGAGCACCTCGGTGGTCTCCTTGGCCACCATGCCGTGGTGGATTCGGATTGGGCTGGCCTGGCTGGGTCTTGGGTCGGTGGGGGCCGGGCTCTAAAGGACCGCTGGCGCAGCAGCCGGGGCGGTGCGTATGCTGAATTACCTCTGGTTGGCAATGGTGGTCGGGGCGGTTTTGCTGGCCGGCTGGACGGGACGTCTAGAGTCGGTCACCAGCCATGCCCTGGAAATGGCGCGGGTGGCTGTCCTGGAGGTGGCCTTGCCGCTGGTGGGCCTGATGGCGCTCTGGCTGGGCATGATGCGGCTGGCGGAACGAGCCGGGTTGATGCGGGCATTGGCAAGCGCCTTGCGTCCCGTACTCCGTCGCCTCTTTCCGGACGTGCCTGCAGATCACCCTGCGATGGGCGCCATGGTCCTGAACCTGGCGGCCAACATGCTGGGTCTGGGCAACGCAGCGACTCCTCTGGGCCTGCGCGCCATGCGCGAGTTGGACAGACTCAACCCCTTTCCGGGCACCGCCACCAATGCCATGTGCACCTTTCTGGCCCTGAACACCGGTTCAGTGCAACTGGTGCCGGTGACTGCCATGGCGGTGTTGGCGGCCCAACAAGCGCGGGAACCGACGGCCATCGTGGGAACGGCTCTCTTGGCCACCCTCTGTAGTGCGGTGACGGCCGTCACCTCTGCAAAGCTCCTGGAACGACTGCGCTGGTTCCGCCTGCCGGCCGTGGCACCGGCGGCGCCCGGGGCTGAAGCCGGGCCGCAAACGGCAGCGCCGGAAGTGGACCCGGCAGAGCCTGCCGTCCCCCCAGCCGGGCCCACTGACCTGGTGGGGACGCAGTCTGGTGTGGGGGTTGCTGCTGTTTTTTCTGGTGCTCTGGGGAATCCGCGTCTGGAGTGGAGGCGATGAAACAGGCATGGGCACTTCCGGAGCGGCTGGCTGGGGGGTCCGTGCTCTCCAAGGGCTTTCGCAATTGGCAGTGCCCTTCCTATTGGCCTGGTTTCCGTTGTATGCAGCCCTGCGCCGGGTGCGGGTGTACGAAGAGTTTGTGACCGGCGCCCGGGAAGGCTTCGAGGTGGGGGTACGAATCATTCCGTACCTGGTGGCCATGTTGGTGGCCATTGGCATGTTTCGGGCCGCCGGAGGGATCGAGTGGCTGAGCCGGGGGCTGGGGCCGCTGCTAAGTCTGGTAGGGTTCCCCGTCGAGTTGTTGCCGCTGGCGCTGGTACGGCCGTTGAGCGGGAGCGGCGCCTTAGGGGTGTTGACCGAGCTGGTGCGAACCCACGGGCCCGACAGTTTGTGGGCGCGGATGGGCGCGACCATGTACGGAAGCACGGAAACAACGTTCTACGTGCTGGCCGTGTATTTTGGGGCAGTGGGCGTGCACCGGGTGCGACACGCCGTTTGGGCAGGCCTGATCACCGATGTGGTAGCCATGTTGGTTTCCGTGTGGCTGTGTCGATGGGTGTTCGGGTGAACCGGTTATGGGCCACCTGGCCCGCCGCAGCCCGGGCTCAGAGATCTTCCGCTGGCTAGGCGGGGCCGGCGAAGCCCGTGAGGCTCGCCGGGGTGCTGCATTTCGCATTTGGATGCGGGGCGGCCGGCTGGCAGATTGAACGCCGTGGGCATCTCGGTCAAAGCGTACGCAGAAATGGAGGCGCGGTTGCGCCGGCCGGCGGCATCCGTGGCCCCCTGTGAGATCCCGGCAGAATCGATCGTGCAGGGGATCGTGCTGGGAGTGGACCCCTCGTTGCGCGCTACCGGCTACGGACTGGTGGAACGACACGGTCCGGTGTTGCGCGCCACCGAGTACGGGACGATCGCTTGTCCCCGGAGCTGGACGCGTTCCCAATGCCTGGCGACCATTGCACGGCGGATGCGTGAGCTGGTGACGGTGCACCGTCCAACGGTGGCGGTGCTGGAAGGTCTGTTTCACGCGCGAAATGTCCGAACTGCGCTGGTGATGGGGGAGGCACGCGGAGCGGCGCTGACGGTGTTAGGCGAGTTCGGCTTGGAAGTGTACGAGATCGCCCCGCGGCGGGTGAAACTGGCTGTCACGGGTCACGGGGCTGCCGCCAAGCTTGCGGTGGCTCGCATGGTCCAGCGGATCCTGGCCCTGGCCGAGCCCCCGCCCGCGGACGCGGCCGATGCACTGGCCCTGGCCGTGGCCCATTGGCAGACGCAAGTTCGCCCTTGGGCTTCGGGCACGCGTCGGATTTGAAACAGAGGACCGGCCGGAACGCGCTCGCCACGGAAGTGGCGGTGTCCGGGATCCGCTGGCCATGTCAGAACTATGATCGCATTCTTGCACGGAACGTTGGTCGAGGCCCTGCCCACGCAGGTTCTGGTGGACGTGCACGGCGTAGGCTATCAGGTGTTCATTCCGCTGTCGTCGTACGAAAAGCTGCCGCCTGTGGGGCAACCGGTGCGGCTGCTGACAGAATTGATCGTGCGCGAGGATGCTCACCTGCTTTACGGCTTTTTGACGGCAGCCGAACGGGATACCTTTCGGCTGCTGGTCCACACGGTCAACGGGATCGGCCCCAAGATCGCACTGAACGTGCTCAGTGGCATGAGCGTGGCGGCCTTTCGCGCCGCGGTCACGCGGGGTGACCTACGGGCGTTGTCCCAAATCCCCGGTGTGGGCCGCAAGACGGCCGAACGGATCGTGGTGGAGCTGCGAGACAAACTCGGCGCCACCTTGGTCAACGTTGCCCCAAGCTCGGCCGGGCTGGCCGATGCCGCCGACCCCAAGTGGAAGGATGCGGTCCTGGCGTTGATGGCCCTGGGATACAAAACCGCGGAAGCGCAAGATTCCGTCCGGGCAGTAGCCGCCGAGCTAGGACCTCAGGCCGGTGTGGAAGAGTTGGTGCGCGCAGCCTTGAAACGAGGAGTACCAAGCCGATGAGCGGTGCGACCCCCTATGCGGACCGGCGTACCCTAGGAACCCGGCGGGGGGGGCCGGTCGTGCCCCACAGCCCCAGCGTCCGACAGCGATGGGTGGCCGGCATCATCTATGGATTGGCGCGGGGCTTGACCTGGACGTTGCGTCCCCGGTTGATCGATCCGGGCCCGCATGCGGCGGCTTGGCCGCCGCAAGCCATTTACGTTATGTGGCACAACCGACTGGCGCTGTGTCTGGAGGCCTATCGGATCTATGCACGGCCTCGCTCGAAAGCGGCAGGCCTGGCCGCCTTGGTGAGCGCAAGTCGGGACGGTGGCCTGCTCACGGCGGTCCTGGAGCGCTACGGCGTGCAGCCGGTCCGCGGCTCTTCCAGCCGCCGCGGCCCCCAGGCGTTGCTGGAGCTGACCACGTGGGCGGAACGTGGGTACGACCTGGCGATCACCCCGGACGGTCCGCGCGGGCCACGGTACGTAGTCCAAGAAGGGGTCATAGCCCTGGCCCAAATCACCGGCCTACCCATCATGCCAGCCTCCTATGCACTCAACTGGCGGGTACGACTGCGCACTTGGGACGGGTTCATGGTACCCCTGCCCTTTTCCCAGTGGGAAGTGCTCTTGGGCCCTCCCCTGCGGGTGCCGCGCGACGCCACCGAGATCGAGCGCGAAGCATTGCGCCAAGAACTGGAGCAACGGCTGCGCACCATCACAAAAGATTGAACCGAGATTTCGTCACCGACTCCCCGCCCCGAGCCGCCGAGGCTCTGGGTCTCCGGAAGCCCCGGGATCATCACGGAGTCCCGCAGTGGAAAACTTCCAACCGCCATGCGGTCTGGACCGCCCATTGTCATCCAGTCGCAGTTGGGTGCATACCGCGCTTCGGTTCTGCTTGGCGGCATGACGCGATCGGAAACGGTGCCTGCCATTCGCTAGCTGCGCCATCGGTTCTCAGGTGCAAGCCAATCTTCGCGAGGAACCCCTCCTCAAAGACCTTCAGCTTGTCCGGACGCAGCCCGGTTTTCTCCGCCGGTTCTTGACTCTTCTGCAAAATGCTACGGGTTTGCCCGGCAGGCGCAGTGACGGAGCGCCAACGCGGTTACCGGGAAAACCTGGCTGTTGGCAACCCGGTGAGAGGGCCCTTGGATGCGGTTGGGGAGGCGGGGTGGAACAAGGCAGTCCGTGATCTCCCGGCTTCGACCCGGCGTGGCCATTGCGGTTGCCGTCAGCAGAAACGGCCTGCGGCTTTGGGAATCTGACAAGGGGTGAAAAATTGATCCCGGCTCGGTTGTCGCCACATTTTCAGCTCCCCGACGCGCCCTGGGCTTGGCCGTTTCCAGGCGCAACCTCATCCGCGGGCTGAAAGGAGAACAGCCCCACCATCTGGGCCGGTCAGGTCGGCTCGGCCGGCTCCGTTTCCTCCTCGAGCCACTCGTCTCGTAATGGAACACCGAAGCCAGATACATCGCCGCCGTGGCACTCCGCAGGACGCGCGATCCCAGGGACACGGGCTCTACGCCGGCCTGCTCCAGAGCCGCGCGCTCTTCCACAGTGAAGTCGCCTTCCGGCCCCACATAGGCGGCAATGGTCCTGGGCAGACGACCTCCATGGTCCTGGCGGTAGGCATGAATCCGTGCGCGCAAGGTTCCGCGGGCGCCGATCAGGGCACCGTAAACCTGCCACTCCCAACCACGGGCACGGGCCAGCCACGATTCCAACGGTTCCGGCCAGGTCACCTCCGGCAACCACGCCCCTCCGCATTGCTTCAGGGCGTCCACCATGGTCCAGTGCCACTTTTCCAGCCGGGCAGGACGGTCCCGCTCCTCCAGCCGCACCACGGACCGGCGCGCAACCACGGGGTGCAACTCCGCAACGCCCAACTCGGTGGCCCGTTGCAAAATGTCCTCGAAGGCAGCGCCCTTGGTCAGCGCCACCACCAAGGCCAAACGCCGGCCCGGCGCAGCCACCCGGTACCGGTTGCACACCTGCAACTCCACCTCCCGTCGTCCGGTCCGCACCACCTGCGCCTCAAGGATGTGGCCCCGGCCGTCCAGCAGCTCCACACTCTCGCCCGCCCGCACCCGTAACACGTGCAGTGCATGATGGGTTTCCCGCGGACATAACGTGACCCGCGCAGCCGCGCTTTGATCCGGTGCCACGTAAAATCGATGCATGCGTTTCGGAGTTCGAGATTCCCGCCGCGGTTGCGGTAGGACGTTCGGAGTAAGCCTGGCAGCCGCCGCCCAAGACTGCGCCGGGTTGGCCGGCGGTTGTCGATATCTACCACGGCCTCACCGGAAGAACCGTTTGGCCTTTTCGAAGAATCGCTGCACAAGCGGGCTTTCCTGGCCGCTGCACAGCGCGGCGAACTCTTCCAGTTTGGCCCGTTGGGCCGGTGTCAGCCGTGTTGGAACCTCCACTGTGATGCGCACGTGCAGGTCACCTCGACCGTATCCCTGCACGTTGGGTACACCCTTGCCCTTGAGACGGAAGACGGTCCCGGGCTGGGTGCCGGGCGGAATCTTGATGGTGGCCTTGCCGTTCAAGGTGGGCACCTCGATCTCCCCGCCCAGGGCCGCCTGCACAAAACTGATCGGCACCTCGCACAACAGATCGTCGCCCTCCCGGTGGAAGATCTCGTGGGGGCGCACATGAATGACCACGTACAGGTCGCCCGGCGGGCCACCGCGCAATCCAGCCTCGCCGTTGCCTGCCGACCGCAAACGAGCTCCGGTGTCGACCCCCGGCGGGATGCGCAGCTTGATCCGCGTGGATCGTTCGCGCCGACCGGTGCCCCGACACGACCGACAGGGCCGCTCGACCACGACGCCCGCCCCGTGACAGCGCGGGCAAGTCTGTGCGATGCTGAAAATCCCCCGGCTGGTGAAGACCTGACCCCGGCCGTGGCATGCGTCGCAGGTCCGCGTGCGCGAGCCGGGTTCCCGGCCCAAGCCGCGACAAGCCTCGCACCGTTCGGGTTTCGTGAGCGTGATCTCTTTTTCGCAACCGTGGACCGCCTCCTCGAAGTCGATCTCCAAATCGTATCGAAGGTCTTCCCCGCGCTCCGGTGCCAGGGGATCGGATCGGCCTCCTCCGCCGAAGAACTCGTCGAAGATGCTGCCGCCGGCCGAGCCGAAAACCTCTCGGAAGATCTCGAACGGATCGTGGAACCCGCCGCCCCAGCCCGTTCCGGCCCCGGCGCCGGCGGCCCGTGCACGCGGATCGAACGCCGCATGCCCCATCTGATCATACGCGGCCCGCTTTTGTGGGTCGCTGAGCACCTCGTACGCCTCGGCAACTTCCTTGAACTTCTCCTCGGCGCTCTTGTCTCCCGGATTCCGATCCGGATGATACTGCAAGGCCAGTTTCCGGTACGCCTTCTTGATTTCCTCCAAAGAGGCGTCCCGGCTGACACCGAGGACTTCGTAGTAATCGCGTTTGGTCATGGGGACCGGAGCGCCTTACTGGGCCGGAGGCTCGGTCTTTTCCGCTGGACGATGGGCCACCACGACCCCTGCCGGCCGCAGCAAACGATCGCGCAGCTTGTAGCCTTTGCGCAACTGTCGGACCACCTGGCCCTCCGGCAGATCCGAACGTTCCTCCATGGCCATGGCCTCATGCAGCGCCGGGTCGAACGGCTGTCCGGTGGCGTCCACTTCGGTCAGCCCCACATCCTGCAACACCGCCCGCAACTGCTGCCACACCAGTTGGAGTCCCTGTTGCAGCTTCTCCACCGACTGGGCATCCCGCGAGTTCATCGCCGCCAGGGCCGCCTCAAAACTGTCCAACACCGGGATCAGGCGCAACAACAACGCCTGCTGCGCATAATCCTGCAGTTCTTGTCGCTCCCGCGCGGCCCGCTTCCGGAAATTGTCGAAGTCAGCCGCCGTGCGCAGCAGCCGTTCCCAATGTTCCGCCGCTTGGTCCGCCTTGCGCCGCAGCGCCTCGAATTCCTCCGCACTCAGGGTCACTGAGCCGGCCGACGCCTCGCTGCTTGGAGGGCCGGCCTCCGCGCCAACGCCCACCTGGGCCGTCTCCGAGGCCAAGTCATTCTGGCCGCGAGGTTCCTGCCGGGAGGCGGCCTCCGGCTCGGCGCTCCATTCCGTTTCAGGTTGTGCCTTGGGTGCGTTCATGTTCCAAATCCATTTCCATTTCAAGCAATCAGAGCATAGGCGATGCATACATTTGGAGCAACCGCTGGTTCTGATCCGCCGCGGGCCCGGCGCATTTCAGTTTATCAACCCCTTGGCAGGGCGGCTTTGCGGGAACACCAGGGGCCAGCACTCCTTGCGCCAGAAGGTCTCCCAACCCCACAGACCTCCCTCCCTGGCCGGAGCCCAGAACTGGCGGGTCTGCTGGAACGGACACCGCTTTCCCCGCAGCTCGTCTCTACCGCCCCACCACCCAGCCCTTCCTTCCGGCGCTGCGCACTCCGCTCGTCCCTTTGCTGTCGGTGCTCCCGCAGGTATACCACCCTAATGGGCCACCGTTTCCGGCGCGCAGCGGCCCTCCTGCAGCTCGCGCCCCGACGCCGCTGCGTCAACCCCTGGTGATAGCATCCCATGGGAAGCCTGGCTTTCAGCCCAGCCCCATGGCAACGACTCGTGGCGTGGCCCGGTTCCACCGGGGCCGCCTCACAAAGCGCCAGCAAGCGGGGGCACTCCAAACGCTTCGCGAATTCCAAGGCGCCGTGCGAGGTCGCGGCAGCGCAGGCAGTCTGGTGGCTTGCTGCTGCTACGGGACATGGGCCGGCGTGGAACCCGGCCCTCCACAAGCCTCGCGCGGCCGACGACTCTGCTTAAAACTGCCCGTTCCTCCAGATGGAGGGATGGCTTCCACGCCGTCCGGCCTTGGCGGGACGCGTTCCACCGCGTCCGATGGAGGGATGCGTTCCACGGCTTCCCTTGGCCCGGGTGAGACCGGGGCCTCCATGGAATCGTTACCATCGGGCCGGGGTGGAACCCGGCCCTCGAATGGGCAATGGCGTCGGCTCAGCAACCCATCCGGTCGTTTGTGGAAAGCAGAAGCGGGGTGCGAGGTCTCCGAGCGCAGTGCGGTGGTCCGAAAGCGCCAGCAAGCTGGCGCACTTCAAACGCTTCGCGACCTCGGAGGGGCCGGGCAGGGTCGCGGCAGCGCATGGAATCTTGCGGCTTGAGGTTATATGACCTCGTTGTCTTGCTTGGCGCCTGGCCTTCTGCCGTGGCCACAGTGCGAGTCCGGTTTTTCGCTGCCTCAAGGCCCGGGGTTTGCCTCTTCGGCGAAGAGAAACCGGCGGGTGGCAAGCAATCCGGAGGCCGAGGAGGAGAGCGCCTCAGGAGGCCCTCGCCTTCACTGCGACGAAGCTGGAGCAGATGGCCTCCACCCGGTGACTGTGGGTTGCCGTCAGCGAAGGGATCATCTAGAGTCGGACACCCGGATGAAGTCGAAGGCTCACAAACGGATCTGGCGCGTTGGTTTGATTTCGCTCGGCTGCGCCAAGAACCTGGTAGACGCAGAGGTGATGCTGGGCACGCTGTTGCAGGACGGCTTTGAGGTCGTCAACGACCCCGCCCGTGCGGACGCCCTCATCATCAACACGTGTTCCTTCATCGACGCTGCCCAAGAAGAGAGCGTGGACACGATCCTCGAATCCGCGGCTTTTCGTGAGGCCCACCGGCGCGGTCAGGCCCTGGTGGTGGCTGGTTGCCTGCCCCAACGCTTCCGCAGCCGGCTGCGCGATCTACTGCCTGAGGTGGATGCGTTTATGGGCGTGGACGAAGTGCCCCGGGTCACGGAGATTGTGCGGGAGGCCCTGGCCCATCGGGCAGCCAGGCTCTGCACCGACCGAAGCGGGTTTGATCCCGACCGCGAGGGTCTTCGGGACGAGTTGCTGCGGTTGCATGAGACGGACGGCAATGGCAGCGGCGCCGACCTTCGTTTCCGCCCGGCCGATGCCCCGGCGGCAGCCAGGGTGTGGGTGCAAGCTCGACCGCACTACATTCCGGACTACGCCACTCCACGGTTTCGGCTCACGCCATCGCATTACGCCTATGTCAAAATCGCGGAGGGGTGCAATCACCCGTGCAGCTTTTGCATCATCCCGCAAATGCGCGGCAGCCACCGGAGTCGGCCCATGGACGATATTGTGCGGGAAGTGCGGGCCCTGGTCGCAGAGGGGGTGCGGGAAATCAACCTCATTTCGCAGGACTCCACGTACTACGGGCTGGACCTGCGGCCGCGCCGAACCGGGCCGATCGCCGCGCCGGATCGATTTCGCGCTGCCATCAGCGAGTTGCCTCCGGAGGTCCCCACGCTGGCCCGTCTGTTGCGCAGGTTGAACGCTTTGCCGGGCGAGTTTTGGATTCGCGTGCTCTACACCCATCCGGCCCATTGGACGGAGGAACTGATACGAACCATTGCGGAGTGTCCCAAGGTGGCGCGGTACGTGGACATTCCGCTGCAGCACATTCATGACAACATGCTGGAGCGGATGCGCCGGGAAACGTCGCGCGCCTATATCGAGGACCTGCTGCATCGAATTCGGGCCGGCATCCCGGGCATCGCGCTGCGCACGACCTTCATTGTGGGCTTTCCTGGGGAAACAGAGGGATGTTTTGAGGCACTGCTGGAGTTCATGCGACGGGTTCGTTTCGAACGGGCTGGAGTTTTCCTGTATTCCCAAGAGGAAGGCACACGGGCGGCGCGGATGAGCCAACAGGTACCGGCAGAGATGAAGGAACGCCGACGCCAACAGGCCATGGCGCTGCAACGGCAGATTTGTCGGGAGCACAACGCCGCTTTGGTGGGACGCACCCTACGGGTGCTGGTGGAGGCCGAGCTGCAAGCCCGCACCCCACTGCCTGTGGAGGTCCGATCCTGGGAACATGGCTTGGTGCGGGACGGGGCCAAGCACGAAGGGTTGGCGCCGGGTCGGTGGATGGTTGCACGCAGTGAGGCAGATGCCCCCGACATTGACGGCCGTGTCTATGTGCGGGGACGACTTCCTGTGGGTGAGTTCGCAACCGTCCGGGTGGTGGGGCACACGGATTACGATTTGATCGCTCGGCCTGCTTGAGGCGTGCCGTGTGCCTGCAACAGTGCCCGGGATCGAATTCCGCTGGTCAGGCTCTGGTGAAGCCATGGCAGGTGGTGCCGGCTGTTGTTTCGGCGGGTTCCTTCTGTCCTCGGTTGCATGGGGCTTTGTGCCACGTCCGGTGGGGCGGGAACGGTCGTGTCTAGCTCAACGGCACCGCTGGGACGGCTGGACTGGTTTACCGGGGGAATTTGATCCGGCGTGACAGAACGACGGCCCGGAGAGGAACCTCGTGTGCCGAAGCGGCCGCGGCGCAGACACCAGGGGCGATGCGGGAGTGGGATATACGGTGGGAAAGCCTTGCGGATGCGTGAGGCAAGCAGCAGCAGGGCGACAAGGCACTCGCCGTACCCAGTGCAAGGCCGCGGCCCGGGTTCGCGACATCGCGCAGCCAGTCCGGTAGATTCCACGAAGGGTTTGGTTGTGAAGAGGCGTGCGGGGCCAAGGCTTCCCTTCCCGGCGGCGGTCTCTGGGCCGTGTCGCGTGGGTGCACAGCTCAGGTATGGTGCTTCGAAGGTGGATCACTCCTCCGTGTGGAAGTTGCTGCCGCCGGGCCAGGTGCGGTGCCGGGCCGCTGCGTCGCGGTGCCCAGGGGCCCGCGTTGGGGCTTGCAGGATAGACGGTGTTTCCCCCAACTATTCCGAGGGATGAACTTGCCAAACAAACTCACCGTCTCTCGGTTGGGCATGACGGTGCTGTTGGTGCTGTTGTTGCTGTGGCCCGTGCCGCTCAACCACACGGCGGCTCTGATTCTTTTTACGGCGGCCGCACTTACGGATTTCTTTGACGGGCGCATCGCCCGAGAACGCGGTCAGGTCACGAATTTCGGCATCCTCATGGATCCGTTGGTGGACAAGGTACTCGTATGCTCGGTGTTCATTGTCTTGGTGGAGCGCGGGCGTCTGGATCCGCAGGTGCCGGTGCAGATTCACGCCTGGATGGCTCTTGT
>Ga0308399_1000151_pt1 | contig 23747 bp, 22 predicted proteins | sample HotsprSampOS1260_FD_202367 | JGI IMG/M metagenome (GOLD analysis project Ga0308399, IMG submission 202367) | Hot spring phototrophic mat microbial communities from Octopus Spring, Yellowstone National Park, Wyoming, United States - 20060914_OS12-60 ... | reverse complement strand
TTCCCGGCGAGATCGCCATCCCATGACCGCACGGACGCGCCCAGGACCGCGCCAGACGCCCCAGAAACGACGGAACCGCGCCATCCCGACCTCCGGGTCGGGTCGTCCCCGACTCGCGCCTCCTGGGACGTCTGGCGCGGTCCAGGACGGGCGGCGCGGCGCCATCCCGACCTTCGGGTCGGGTCGTCCCCGAATCGCGCCTCCTGGGGCGTCCGGCGCGGTCCAGGACGGGCGGCGCTGCGCCATCCCGACCTTCCGGGTCGGATCGTCCCCGAATCGCGTCTCCTGAGGCGTCGGGCGCGGTCCAGGACGGGCGGCGCGGCGCCATCCCGACCTCCGGGTCGGATCGTCCCCGAATCGCGCCTCTTGGGGCGGTCGGCGCGGTCCAGGACGGGCGGCGCGGGGTCATCCCGACCTTCCGGGTCGGGTCGTCCCCGACTCGCGCCTCTTGGGGCGTCCGGCGCGGTCCAGGACGGGCGGCGCGGCGCCATCCCGACCTTCGGGTCGGATCGTCCCCCGGTCGCGCCTCCTGGGGCGGCGCAGGCGGTCCAGGACCGATGGAACCCCGCCATCCCGCCCTCCCCCCGCAGGCGGGGGGCTTGGGGGGGTGCGGATCGTCCCCCGGTCGCGTCTCCTGAGGCGTCGGGCGCGGGAATGGCGGGCGCGGCGGACGCCGACGGATCAATCGGCGCCGATGGCCGCCGTCGGCGCCGGCAGCGCCGTCGGCGTGAGCGCCGGCGCCGCTGTTGGCATGGGCGTCGGCGGATACGCCGGCGATTCCATGGCATCCGGGGGAACGATGCTCAGCGCCGTCGCATCGGCGCCGTCGGCGATAATCACCGCCGCCGGCGCATCAAGCAGCGGCGACCACGGCGCCGTCAGCGTGATCCGCTCCGGGATGCCCGGATCCAGCGTGATCGTCGGCGCCGTCGCCTCCACGTATCGCCCGGAGGCATCCACGATCCAGGCGGTTCGCGGCCAGGGGCGGCTTTTCGCCTGGCGGTTGACGACATCCGCCGTGATCGCCACGGTCGTCCCGCAGCGCATCCCCGCCGCCCATGCCGCCCGTCCGCCCGGCAGCGCCGCCACGCGCGTGAGTTCCCAATCCCGCCAGACCGCCGACCGCACCGCCGCCCGATCCAGCGCACGCACCGCCAGCGGCGGCGCATCCGCCGCCATCCACGCGCCCGACGCCGGCGTCGGGACGGACGCCCCCGGCGTCGGCGTCCGCGTGAGCGCCGGGACGGACGCCCCCGGCGTCGGCGTCTGCGTGCGCGCCAGGACGGACGCCCCCGGCGCGGGCGTCAGCGCGAGCGCCAGGCGCACCCGCGCCGACCCGTCGGGGAGACGAATCTGCAGCATCCACGCATCCGGCGGCGCATCGTCCGCCGGCAGCGTAAACAGCGCCAGCGCCCGCACCGGCATGCGCGGCGGCACGGTCACGCCGCGCGCGGCGGCGCCGCCCACGAGGGTCTCGACCTCGCCGACCGCCGGCATGCCCCCCTCCGGACATGCCGCCGCCGCCGCCGCCCGCAGCAGCGGATGCCTGCCGACGCCGCCGTCCGGCGCCAGGTCGAGGTAGCGCCGGTCGGACGACAACAGCGTGAGCGTCTGCGCCTGCCGCAGCCACTCCCACCGCAGGCTGCGATCCGCGCGCGTGTTCACCGCCACCAGGTCAATGAGCACGCTCCGCCGTCCGACCGGCGCGCCATACTCCGGCGGCAGATCGGCCACCCAGGCGTGGACGACCGCCACCTGCCAGTCCCCGACCGGCGTCGTCAGCGCCGCATCGCGCGGCGCCAGCGCCGCCATCACGGCCGTCGCCGTCGCCCGCACCGCATCAAGCGCCGGCGTGACGTCCGGCGTCGGCGTGGCGCGCGGCGCGAGCGGCCACCCCTCCGGCGCCGCCGGCGGCGCCGCCATCGGCGGCGCCGGAGCGGGCGTCGCTCCCTGCCGTCCTGCGCCGCCGCCGCACCCGGCCAGCAGCGCAACGACCGCCAGCAGCGCCGGCAGCGCCCGCCGCCGGCGCACCATCCGGCGCCACATTCGCATCATTCCTGCTCCTCCGGCGACAATGGCGCGGCGCGCGGTCGCTGCCGCACGCCGCGCCGTTGTCATCATCATCCCTCACGTCCGCCCGCGCCGCGTCCCCCAACAGCGCGTGAACTGCGCGCGGAAGGGACAATCGGCGCAGTCGGCGCGCGTCGCCGCGCCGAGCGTCCGCATGAACGGGTAGCCGAAGGCGTACCCGTGGGCGTAGACGGCGCGCGTCACCGACGCGACCGCCTCCGCCCGCCATGCGCCGGCCCAGCGCCGCAGCGCCGCCGCCGCGTCCGCCTCGGCGACCCCCAGCTCCCGGAGCATGGACGCCAGCGCCATGATCTCCGGGTTGCTGCCGCCCGGCGGCGGCGGGCGCCGCGCCAGCCGCGCCGCGCACACCGGCAGGTCGCCGCCGATGGCCGCCCGCAGCGCCGCCTCCCCGTCGCCCGCCGCCGCACCCCCCGGTTCGGGAGGGTGGCGGGAAGGTCGAGGGGGTGGGAGGGTGCGCGCCGCCGCCTCCGCCGCCGCCGCCGCCGCCTCCGCCGCCGCCAGCGCCGTCGCATAGGCGTCGGCGAGCGCCGGACAGACAACCGGGCGCGGCCCCGCCGCTGCGCGCGGCCCCGCCGCCGCCAGCGCGCGGATGCGCTCCATCCCGCCCGCCAGCTCGTCCGGCGTCAGCGGGATTTTCCGGCCGCCGTCCGCACGCGGCGCATTCAGCCGCCGGATCAGGCGCCGGCGCGTGAAGAACGACGCCCCGCTGCGCGCCAGCCAGCGGTCCAGCGCCGCGTCGTCATCCAGCGGCGGCGGGACATGCCCGGTCGCATCCGCCAGCGCCTGCCGCCAGACCCGACGGTCGTCCGCCGTCGCCTGGCGCACCCCGGTCGGCGCGTCCAGCGTGACCAGGCGCATCTCCGCCCGCCACGCCGTCGCCAGCGCCTTCGCCGCCGCCGTCGCCTCCGGCGACGCCCAGCCGCCCAGCAGCGGCGCCGGCAGCGCGAGGTGAAACCCCGCCCCGCCGGTGTAGGCGATGCCGACCGCCTCCGGCGGCAGGCCGTAGACGCGCTCCAGATGCGCCAGCAGCGCCAGCGCATCCCGGCGCGCATGCTCGACGTCCAGCCAGTCGGCGTGGGCGTCGAAGTCGAGCGTGAGGTCCACCACGTGGACCTCGCCGCGAACCGGGCGCGCCGCCGCAAAGCGCTGCATGGAGACGCGCTCCTCGCAGCGCGGCGGCGGCAGCGCCGTCGCGTCGATGCGCCGCCACCGCGACCGGCCGATCTGCCGGTCGCGGTAGCGGTACACGCGGAGGTCAGCGCGCTCCATCGCGCGCCCCCTCCGCCCGCCGCCGCGCGCGCTCCCGCAGGAACGCGCGCCGCCCCGCCGCGGCGCGCCGCCAGCCCGCCGCCAGCAGCGGCAGCTCGGCGCCGACGCGCCGCAGGCGGCGGCGCGGGCGCGCGCGCCCGCGCCAGATCGCCCCGACCACGACCGCGGCCAGCAGCCACGGCCCGATCGGGATGCCGGCGCCCGGCGGCAGCGGCGCCGGCGGCGGCGCCGGCAGCGGCGGCCATGACGCCGCGACCGCCGCCGCCGGCGGCGGCGCGGCGCGGCGCAGCGCATCGATCCCGGCGGCGCCAATCGCCGCCGGGCCGTCCAGCGGCGCGGCGCTCAGAATCCAGAGCGCCGCGCCCAGCGCGACGACGGTCAGCATCGCGCTGACCGTCGTCGCGCGGCGTCCTGATCGCCCGCTCCCCGACAGCGCCGTTTCCAGCGCGTCGAGGAGCAGGCGCATTATGATTACGTGCATGCCTCCTCCTGCCGCCCCCCCGTGCGGGGGGGTCGGCGTCGTTCCGTCCACGCATGCACCGTAGCGCCGGCCGCCGCCATGCACACGCCCGCTCCGGCGATCGCCGGAGCGGGCGTGTGCGTGTCCGTCTCCCTCCTTCGTGTCCGTTCCCGTGCGCGGCGCGGGCGGCTACGGCCCGATGGTGGGGCCGCGCATCCCATCATAGATGGACCCGAACACCGCCTCGATCCGCTCACCGAGGGCGGTGAGGATGCCGATCACGACGACGCCGATCAACACCAGAATCAGCGCGTACTCCACCAGCCCCTGTCCGGGCTCCGCGCCGCGTCCGTCCTCGCGGGCGAAAAATGCACGAACCATGGTTCTCCCTCCTTCTGCAGGATGGGCGACGCCTCCGCCGCCCATCGTGACTCTCTCCGCCCCGGACCGGCGGCGCCATCAACAGCCGTCACGAAGCGCGCCGCCGGTCGTTGATCGCCGCGCGCCCGCCTCCCGGCCGACTCCCGTCCCGGCCTCCTTGCAGCGGCGCCGGCGGCGGCGGCGCTCAGAATCCAGAGCGCCGCGCCCGTTGCGACGACGGTCAGCATCGCGCTGACCGTCGTCGCAACGGGTGATCTGCGCCTCCTCCCCGACGGCGCCGTTTCCGGCGCATCGAGGAGGAGGCGCATGATACGGTGCATGCCTCCTCCTGCCGCCCCCCCGTGCGGGGGGGTCGGCGTCGTTCCGTCCACGCATGCACCGTAGCGCCGGCCGCCGCCATGCACACGCCCGCTCCGGCGATCGCCGGAGCGGGCGTGTGCGTGTCCGTCTCCCTCCTTCGTGTCCGTTCCCGTGCGCGGCGCGGCGCGGGCGGCTACGACCCGATGGTGGGGCTGCGCAGCCCATCATCGATCAACCGGAACACCCCCTCGATCCGCTCACCGAGGGCGGTGAGGACGCCGATCACGACGACGCCGATCAACACCAGAATCAGCGCGTACTCCACCAGCCCCTGTCCGGGCTCCGCGCCGCGTCCGTCCTCGCGGGCGAAAAATGCACGAACCATGCCGTTCTCCCTCCTCCTGCCGCCCCCCCGTGCGGGGGGTCGGCGTCGTTCCGTCCACGCATGCACCACAGCGCCGCCCGCCGCCATGCACACGCCCGCCCCGGTGATGACCGGGGCGGGCGTGTGCGTGTCCGTCTCCTTCGTGTCCGTTCCCGTGCGCGGCGCGGGCGGCTACTACTCGCCGCGGCCAAGTCCTCTGCCAAGCCCCTCGTAGATCGCCCGGAATATATCATCGACCCGCTGACCGATGAGGGTGAGGATGCCGATGACGACGACGCTGATCAACACGAGAATCAGCGCGTACTCCACCAGCCCCTGTCCGGGCTCCGCGCCGCGTCCGTCCTCGCGGGCGAAAAATGCACGAACCATGGTTCTCCCTCCTTCTGCAGGATGGGCGACGCCTCCGCCGCCCATCGTGACTCTATCCGACCCGGACCGGCGGCGCCATCAACAGCCGTCACGGAACGCGCCGCCGGTCGTTGATCGCTCATAACCTGCTCCAGTCCCATCCGCTCAGCGCCGGCGGCAGCCCGACGGCGCCGTTCGTGGCCGCCGCCGCGCCGCCGGACGACGCGGGCGCGGGCGCCGGCGCGGGCACGGGCGCGGGCGCCGCCGCCGGCGGCGGCGCGGACGCCGGCGGCGGCGCGGGGGCGAACGCCGGCGCGGGGGCGAACGCCGGCGCGGGAGCGAACGCCGGCGCGGGAGCGAACGCCGGCGCGTCGCGCGCGTCCGGCGGCGCGGCGCCGGCGGAGAGGACGTGATCAACCACCACAATCGTCTCGACCACCTCCGCCTGCGTCTCCACGCTCGTCCCGTCCGCCAGCGTCGCCGTGACCCGCCGCTGCGTCTTGCGGTTCTCCAACCGTCCCTCCGCCACCACCCGCGCGCCGCGCGGGTGCGCCGCCGCCAGCGCCCGCGCCTCGCGCTCGGTCAGCCCGCGCACTTCCAGCGTCATCGTCACCGTGCGCGGCTCGATCATGCCGTTGACCAGCTGCGTTGAGGACGCCGAGACACGCAGGCGCACCACCGGACCGTGCGGCGTCGGCAGCAGCTGGGCGTCGCGGGTCAGATTGCCGACCATCAACACGCGCACCAGGTCCATTACGCCCTCCCCGCGGCGTCCGCCGCCGCCAGCCAGACCAGCGGACGCAGCCAGCTCCGCCCGCCGACCTCGGCCGTGACGCCGCCCACGGCGCGTCCGACCAGCACGGCGCCGACCGCCGCCGGGACGCCGGATGGCGCATAGCCGACCACGTCCGGCAGGGACAGGTCCGCCAGCCAGCCGTTCCCGACCGCGCGCGGCGGCGCGGTCAGCGCGACGGGCGCGCCGGTCCACGGCAACGGAGGGGTGACGCGGTCCCAGGGCGCCGCGTCCAGCGCTTCCAGGAGAAGCAGCGTCCCATCCGGGTCGTGCGGCAGCCGATGATCCCCATCGAGCGCATGGACATGCAGCGGACGCAGCGTCGCACGAATGATCGCCTGGGTGCGCGCCGGCAGCGCAGCTCCGTCCGGGACGCGCTCCTCCGGCAGATAGACGCCGACCACCCCGGCGGCGGCGCCCGCCGCCGGGCGCAGCCAGGCGGCGATGACGGCGCCCTCCCCGTCACGGCGCATGCGGCGCCGCCACTGACTGGTGCGCCCGATCAGTTCGATCACCCCATCCATGGCGCACCTCCGTTCGGCGGCGCCACGGCGGTCGGCACAGACGGCAACGCCAGCAGCGCCGCGTCCAGCGCGGCGTCGATCTCGGCGCGCGGCGGAAGCGGCGGCGGGGGCGGCGGCGTCCCCGGCGTGCGGCGCGGTCCGCCGCCCGTCGCGATCAGGCGCGTCACCTCCTCGTCGGTCAGCATGCGCCCCTTGACGAGCTCCACATACCCGACGTCGACCGTCATACGCACGCCGGTCAGCATCCGCCGCCGCATGGCGGCCACCCGCCGATCCACCTCGTCCGCCGGACCGCCTTTGGCGCGAATCGCCTCCTCCGCCGCCGCCAGCGCCGCCTGAATGCGCGGATCGCCCCGCCGCCGCTGATAGACGCGCGGCAGCAGGCGCCCCTCGACGACCACCTGGTTGCCGTGCTTGAGCAGCGCCGCAGCGCCCTCCACCGACCCATCGAGCGCCACGTCCGCCGGAATCAGCGTCGTCAGCGCATGCACGGCGCGCGCGCCGGCCACAATGCTGTGCAGCGTGCGCCGACAGCGGATGCGCACCGTCGCCGTCGCACGCCGCACGCCCGGCCCCAGCGTCTCGTCCCGGATCACCGGACCGCCGTCCACCTCGCCGACGATCTTCACCCACGACCCGTCGGGAACCGCATCCGACGCCCGTGCGACCGCCAGCACGTCCAGGCGCGTCTCCCACGTCGGCAGCCCGGCGTCGTCGGGATGCACGGCGAAGGCGCGATCATAGGTTTGTTCCAGGCGCACCGCCCCGTTGATCTGAATCCGGGCGCCGTCGGTGAACAGCCCGCTTTCCATCAGGCGGGCGCTCACCGACAGCGGCATGCTGTAGGCCAGCCCGCCCGGCTCCTCGATGTCCATCCGATACGGCGCATAGCGCACGCCCAGCGGCGACGCGACCGGCGGACGCGCCTTGCCGTTGGGCCCATAGCGCTCCCGCCGCACCGTGCCGACCAGGATGCACACATTGCGCGCATCGGCGCCGCCGCCCGCATGCTCGCGCATCACCATGCGCAGCGCCTCGTCCGCCGCATGCCCGTTCCCGGCGCGCGCGGGCGCCCCGCCGCCGGCGCCGTCCGGCGCGTCGCCCGCGTCGTCATCGGTGGCGCGATCCGGAACCGCCGCCGGAGGCGACGCCAGGAGCGCCTGCCAGTCAATCATCGTCATCCCTGTCCTCCTGTCTGCATTATCCGGCCGCTCCTGCGACCGGGCGCCGCATCCGGCGCCGCATGCAGCGTGCCACATGCCGCCCGCCGCGCGCATCCGTGATCGTCGGCGATTCCGTCGCCGGCGCCTCACGGTCGCCCGCCCGCGCCGCGCGGCGCGGATGGGCGCGGGCGCGCCGGCGCCAGCGCCTCGCCGTCGGCGGGCCAGCGCAGCGCCAGCGCATGCGTGCGCAACGCCGCGATCACCGGATCGACGCCGTAGCGCAGCATGCTCCGTTCGCGCAGCCGGATGCGCGCATCGGGAATCTGCTGCGGGTCGGCGTCCAGCGCGTCCGCCATCGCCGCCCGATACGCCGCCGCGCGCTGCGCCAGCGCCTCCGCCAGCGCCGGCGCCGCCGCCGCGCCATGTGGACCCAGCAGCGCCAGCGTCTGCACCGCCGCCGCCGCCGGTCCATGATGCAGGCCCCCCCGCGCCGCCGTCGTCCACGCCCGCCGCAGCAGTTCGTCCGCCTGCGGGTCGACGTCCGCCGGACGCGCCCGGCGATAGGGCGCGTCCGGCGGCGCATCACCCGCCGCGCCGTCGCCGCTGCGCGCCGGCGGACGTTCGCGCGGGCGCGCGCTGAACAATCCGCTCTCCACATCGCCGACCGGAAAGCGCAGCAGCGCCTCCTGGCGCGCGCGCACGGCGGCAAAGTCGGCTTCCGTCAGACCGGTGTCGGCATAGGCTTCTACCAGCGCCCGCGCGTCCTGCTTGATCGGTCCTAAAATGACCAGCCCGCCCAGCGCCTGCAAGGCGGCGGCGCGCACCGCCTCGCTGTACTGATACAGCCCTTGATGCGCCCCGATGATGCCGACCCCTAACGAGCGCGTCTGCGTGAAAAACACTTCGGCGTCGTTGGGATGCTCGGCGTCGATGAACTTCTGCACCTCATCGATGATCAGCGGACAATCCCAGCGCAGGTCCGGGTTGGGCTGGCGCGTTTGCCGGGCGAACGTCGCGGTCGACAGCGTCGCAAACAACGCGGTCGCCAGAATCGCCGCCAGCGACTCGGAGAGGATTTCCGGCACGAGTTTGAAGATCAGAATCCGGCGCGCGTCCATCGCGTCGGGCAGATAGAGGGTGGCATGCGGCTGGCAAAACAACTGCTGCACCACCGGGTCGGTGATAAAGTGCTGCAAGCGCCGCCGGAACGATTCGATGCTGACCCGCACGCGCTGGTCCATCGCCGGATACTCCACCAGCCAGAAGTCGCGCACCAGCGGGTTGCTGACCCGCCGCAGCACCTCGGCGCGGTAGGCGCTGCTGACATAGAAGCGGTCGAGATGCAGCAGCGTCGGCGTCGGCTCCCCTTCGAGCAACGCCCGCAACCCCATGCGGGCGAACTGCTGCATACCGGCCGATTCGCGCCACACCTCCGGCGACATGCGGGCGAACAGGGTTTCCACCTGCCCCACGAGTTGCGCCGGCGACACCCCGTCGCCCGCCAGGCGGCGGTCGAGCGGGTTGAGGCACGGCACGCTCGGCGCGGTCAGGTCGATCAGAATCACCCGCTCGTGCGTCTCCGGCGGCAGCGCCGCCACAATCCGGTCGGCCAGGTCCCCCTTGGCGTCGATAATGATGCACCCGGCCCCAATGCGCGCCAGTTCAAACGCCAGCACTTCGATGAAACTCGATTTGCCCGCGCCCATGGGGCCGAGCACTTCCATCCCTTTGCGCAGGTCGCGCAGCGTCGGGCCGACCAGCCCGTCGGCGCCGTCCGGGTGATCGGCGTGCGCCAGCGCCAGGCGGCGGCGCCCCAAATCGCGCGGATCGGTCGGCGGCGGCGCCAGGCGTCCGGCCAGCGCCGCCGCCGCCTCGTCGGGGGGCAAAAACACGCGCGCCGGCGGGGGCAGGTAGCGCACCGGACGCAGGGCGATCAGCGGCTCCAGCGCCGCGTTCGGCGGATGCCAGAGCGCCGCCAGGTCGATGGCGCTCAGCAGGGACCGGCGCTTGCCCGGCAGCGGCAGGAGCGGCCAGGGCAGTCCGGGCCAGACGGGGCGCGGCGCATGCGCGGTCAGGTCCTGCAGCGCCAGACGGCGGCGCGCGGCGCGACTCCAGCCGCCGCCGGCGCGCGCCAGCGTCAGCGCCGCCCCGCCGATCAGCAGCGCCGCCGCCGCCGCCAGCGCCGCCGGCCCGCCGCTGCCGACGCCGAGCGCCGTGACCAGCAGCGCCAGCCCCGCCGGCGCCGTCCACGCGGCGGCGCGCGCGGGCGCCGTGGCGCGCGCGGCGGATTCCGCCGCGTCCGCCGCCGCGCGTCCGGTCGGCGCCGTCCAGCAGCGCCGCCGTCCCTGCGCCAGCGCATCCAGCGGCGGCGGCGCCAGGCGCTGGACCGCGCCGCCGCTCTCCGCCGCGAACTGCCCCAGCGCCTGCGCCAGCGCCTGCACCTGGCGCACCGCCGCCTCTTCCGTGACGGCCGCCGCCACGCACCGCACCGTCACCTCGAACGCCCACCCCTCCGCCTGCTGCAAGAGGGCGTCATGCGCCGCCAGGTCGCCCGGCGTCAAGCGCGCCTGAATGCGCGCCACCTGCGTGCGCAGCGCCTCGCGCCACGCCTGGTCGGCGCGCACGTCGGCGCCGCGCACCAGGATGTCGTACCCGGCATAGATCACCGGCGCCGTCACCCGCACCGCCGCCGCCAGCGGTCCCAGCGGGTCGGACTGAAACCGGCCCAGGTCGCGCAGCGGATGCCCCGCCGGACGCGCCGGAACCAGATCGACCCACGCCACCGCCCCGGCCTGCTGCAGCGCCGCCGCCAGGTCGTCCGCCGCCGGACGCACCGTCGCGCCCGGCGTCCGTCCCTCGATCTCGTGCCGCACCGCCGCGCGCCAGTCGTCGCCGCCCGGCGTGCGCACCCGCAGGCGCGCCCGTCCGTCGCCCCCCGACTCGATCACCAGCGCCAGCGTCGGTTCGTCCCCCCGCGTCACGGCGTGCGCCGGCAGCAACGGCGCCAACCCGACCAGCAGATCGACGCCGGTCAGCGGCGACCACGCCGCCGCCGGCGCCGCCGGAAAGGCGGCGTCCCAGGTGTGCAGCCGCCGCGCCGCCCGCCGCCGCCGCTGGCGCGCCAGCAGCACGCCGCCGCGCAGCAGATCGGCGCCGATCACGGTCAGCAGCAGCGCCATGCCGATGCGCACCCAGGGAACCGCCGCCGCCACGCCCGCCCCCGCCGCGCGCAGCAGCGGCGGCCCCCCCGCCGTCGCCGCCGCCAGCGGCGTCACAATCATGTCCGGCGTCCAGGCCAGCAGCGCCAGCAGCGCCAGCAGCAGCATCCCGCCGAGCCGCAGCAGACTGCGCGTGCGCTGGCGCGCCAGCATCCACTCGGCATCCGTCTGCGGTCGCTTCCATGGATTGCCCGACCAGCGCGCCTGCCGCCCCGCCGGTCCGCCGCGCGGCGGCACGCCGCCCCCGCCGCCGCCGCCGCCGCGTCCCGCGCCGCTGCGCGACACCCGCCCGCGGTCCGTCATGTCGTCCCCCGTTCCAGCACTGCATCCGGCGCCGGCGCGCCGCTCCACCAGCGTCCGTCCGGCAGCCAGACCGTCGCCCGCCGTTCCGTCGGAATCGGCGCCGCCGCCGGGCGCAGCGTCGGCAGATCGATCCCAAGCGTCATGACCGCCGCCCCCGCCGCCGCCGCCGCCGGCACGTCCGCCGGCGGCGCGTCCCCGACCCACAGCAGCAGCGCCAGCATGCCGGGCGCCGGCAGGCGCAGCAGCGCGAGCGCATCCGGCGGCGGCGCGCCGCCGATGACCGCGATGGCCAGCAGCAGCGGCGCCGCATCCGGCAGGCGGGCGCCGCGCCGCACGGCGAAGCGCCGCTCCAGCGCCAGGCGCAGTCCGTCCGCCAGCGTCGCGGCATCGCTGCGGTCCCACGCCGCCGCCTCCCCCGCCGACCACAGCGCCCGCGCGCCGTCCGGGTCCGCCAGCCATGTGCGCCACCCGCTGCGCCGGGCGGCGGCATGCATGCGCGCCAGCGCCCATGCCCCGCCCGCCCCATGCGCGCAGACGACCAGCGGCGGCGGCGTCCCGTCGGCGGGCCAGCCCCACCACAGCGTGCGCCCGCGCCGCAGGGTCAGCAGCGGCGCCGCCAGCCATGCCGCGCGCGCGGGGGGCGGCAGTCCGGGCGGCGCCCGCACCCCATCCGCCGTCTCCTCCCAGCGTCCGCCGGCCTGCGCGCGCGCCCACGCCGCCCGCTCCGGCGCGCGCGCCAGCAGCAGCGTCGCCGTGGCGCGGCGGGCGTCCGCCACGCCCGCCGCCGGGACGCCGGGGTCCATCCCGGCGTCCCGCGCCGCCTGCCATGCCGCCGCCAGCCGCGCGTGCGGCGGCGCGGGCGGCGCGGCGGCGGCCACGACCGGCGCCACGCCGCCCCGCGTCCAGCGCCCCCCCTCGGTGCGGGGGGGCGGCGGGGGGGACCGAGGGGTGCGGGGAGGGCGGGAGGGACGGGTCCATGGCGGCGCCGGCGGCGATTCCGGCGGCGGCGGGCGGACGGGGCGCGGGAGCGCCGTCCCGCCCGCGCCCCCGGTCGCCGCCCCGCCGCGGCGCCGCACGACCCCAACGGCCGCCAGCGCCGCCAGCGCCGCCAGCAGCGCCCACGCCTCCATGGGCGCCGCCGCGCCAAGCAACGCCGGCGCGCCGAGCAGCGCCGCCGCCGCGATGATCGGCGCCGCGCGTCGTCGGCTCATGCGCCGCCTCCGTCGGTCGGGGGCGCCAGCAGCGCCGGGTCGCAGACGGCGTGCCAGAGGTCATCGTTGAGCGCCAGCGCCATCGTCCACCCGCGCCAGCGCGCCCCCGCGCGCCCCGCCGCCGCCGCCGGCAGATCGTCCATCGTCGCCAGCAGCGCGCCGTCCGGCCAGGTCTGCAGCCCGATCCGCCCGTCCGCCTGCTGCACCGCCAGCGTGATCCGCTGCGGGTCGGCGACGTGCAGCGCCAGCGTGGATGGCGGCACGCTTCCCAGCAGCAGCGGGGAGCCGCCATCGAACGGCCAGTAGGTCAGCGCCACCCGGTCGGCATACTGCGCCACCCAGAACAGGCCGTCGCTTCCCCATCCCAGCGGCGCCAGCCCGGCCGGACGCGCCGGACCCGGCGCCAGCGTCGCCGTCTGCACCCCGCGTCCGCCGCGCGGCAGCGTCAGCAACAGCGCATCCGCCGCCGCGCCGCCCGCCGCCGGCGCGCTGAACAGCACCGCCGCCGCGCCGTTCGGCGCCCACTCCAGCGCCGCCGCCGGCGTCGGCATGGCGCTGACCGCCGGCGCGTGCAGCGGCGACCCGTCGCTTCCCGCCGCATCCCACACCCGCACCACGCTCCCGCTCCCCGCGCGCAGCGCCAGCACCAGATACGCGCCGTCCGGCGACCACCATGCGCCGTCGACCGGCTGATCGGTCGTCAGCGTCTCGACCCGTCCGTCGGGCGACGTCAGCGTCAACCGTCCGCGCGCGCCGCTCCGGTCCGCCGGGTCCGGCTCCCACACGACCCGCACCCGCCGTCCGTCCGCCAGCGTCGCCGTATCGGCGACGGGATAGCGGTCCAGGTCGGGGGCGCGCGTGACCGCGGTCGCGGTCACGCGCACCACCGCCGGCGGCGCGTCCCCGGCGCCGCCGGCCACGGCGCGCCAGCCGCCGCGCGCATCCGCCGTCACCATACGCCAGACGGCGCCCGGCGCCGGACGCGGCGCCAGCAGCAGCGCCGGACGCGGACGCCCCGGCGGAAACGTCACCGTCGTCGTCATGCCGACCGTCACCGTCACCGTCCGGCGCTGCGGATAGACCCCCGGCGCCTCCGCCGTCACCGTGTACACGCCCGGCGCGCCGCGCCAGACCAGCGCCTCCCCCGCCGCCGTCATCGGCGCATCCCCGACCCGCACCGCAGCGGCGGCGTCCGCCGCATACACGACGACCACGCCATACACCGCATGCTGCCAGACCGCCAGCCCCAGCGCCGCCAGCAGCGCCAGCCCGCCGATTCCCAGCAGCAGCCGCCGCCGCCGCCGCAGCAGGCGCGCCAGGCGCGCCTGCGCCACATCCAGATGCAGCACCGCAACGCCCAGGTCCAGATCGCGCATCGCCCCCTCCGCTCCGCTAGGCCGCATCGCGCGGCGGCGCCGCCGCCCCGCCGGTCGCGGCGACGATGAGCGTATGCAGCGGTTCCGGCGCCCGCGGAATGCGCAGCGGGATCGGCGTCCGCCCCGCCAGCAGCAGCCCGGTGGCGCCGCGCTCATCCCGCCGACACTGCGACAGCCAGGCGACCTCGCCGGGCGTCAGCCCGAATTGCTTCGCCGCCGCCAGCACCGGATTGCGCTCATCATCGCCGCCATGCCGCGCCGGACGCACCTGGCGCAGCAGCAGCACGGTTTCGCAATTGTCCAGGTAGGTCATGCCGCCGGCATTGGGAACCACGGCGCCGGACGGCGTGCGCTGCACCAGAAAATCGCGCACCTGCTGCGTGATGACCGTCGCCGCCGTGCGCAGCGACCGCCCAATGCGCGCGATCGTCTCCAGCACGCGCACGCCGGCGGCGCTGCCCAGGATCGTCCACGCCTCGTCCAGGATGATCTCCATCGGGCGGTCGCGGCGCTGCAAGGCGGTCGTGATGCAGTAATTGGCGATCAGCGGCGGCAGCACGCGCTGCAACGTCGCATCATCGCTCTGCACAAACCGACTGAGGTCGATGCCCAGCACGCCGACATCGTCGCGCTGGCGCGACGGCGGCACGCTGAGCGGCAACGTGCCCGGCGCATTGATCAGCCGCCCCAACGCGCCCGTGGTGAACAGGTCGAGCGCGCCCAGCAGCGCCTCGTCCGCGCCGCGCGCCTGCAGGCGCGCGGCGACCTCGCCCAACGTCGGCGCATCCGCATGCCAGGTCGCCGGGTCGTGCGTCATGCCGCGCGCGTCATAGCATGCCAGAATCGCCTCCTCGAGCTGCGCCTCGGCGCGCGGAGCCAGCGGCATGCCGCGCGCCTGCGCTTCGGTCGTCAGCAGGTGCTTGACCAGCGCCGCCCGGTCCATCCGCACATCCAGCCCCTGCGCCCGCACCGTCGTCAGCGCCGCCGGGTCGCCATACGGCAGCATGAGCGGATTGATGCGCACCTCCGCCTGCTCCGACAGCACCAGATAGGTTCCGCCGAGGGTCTCCTCGATCAGCGCGCGATACTCCTGCCCCTTGGGGTCCATGACGACGATGGCGCAGCGACCGTAGGCGTACCGCTGCAACAGCAGCAACGCCTGCACATACGTCTTGCCGCCGCCGGTCGCGGCAACGATCGCCTGGTGGGGCGACGGCAACGCAAAGCGGTCCAGGATGACCGGCGCCCCGGTGTCGGCATGCACGCCGTACAGAATCGGCGCCTGCTCGCCGAGCGGCAGCGCCCGTCCGCCGTCCGGAATCAGGCGCGCCAGCGTCGGCGAATCGGCTTCCCGCACCAGACGCAGGTCGTCGCGTCCGAGCGCCGTCGTGGTCAGCACCCCCTCCCAGTGCTGGTAGTCGCAGCGCACGATCTGCACCTGCCCGTCCACGCACGCATCGCGCAGCGCGCGCTCCCGCGCGCGCAACTGCTCCAGACTCTCGCCCGCCACGGTCAGATACCAGGCATAGCGGTGGTGCCCGGTGCGCTCCTCGGCGAGCGCCCGCAGATGGCGCCGCAGGTCGCGCAAGGCGACATCCGCGTCGGGCTGCTCCTCCTCATCCGCCAGCGACACCCCCAACTGGCGCGCCAGTTCCGCCAGCCGCTGCTTGACCGCCGCGCGCGGCAGCGGCTGATTGACCACCGTCATCTGCACCCCCGGCAGGCGCGCCAGCCGCCCGAACGTCGTCGGCGCCAGGCGGCGCGGCGGCGCCAGCACCGCATACGCCGCCATGTAACTGCGCCCGGAGCGCACATAGTCATGGGCGCTCCGGTCGACGCTCGACGGCGCGACCAGCGCGGCGTCATCCGTCGGCGTTTCCCGCGCTGCCGCCGCGCCGCCGCCGCTGCGCGCGCGCCGCCGCCAGGTGATCAGCGGCGCATTCGGGTCCACGGCGCGCTCCGCCCGCCACGGCGGGCGCGGCCCGCCATCATCGCTGCCCGTCATGCCAGCACTCCTTCCGCATGCCACGGCGGACGCGGCCGGCCGGACGTCTCCGGCGGCGTTTCCCGCGCCGCCGCCGGCGCGTCGGCCGGGGGGACCTCCCCGACCCGCGGGGGCGCCTCACCCCCCGCGTCCGGCGGCAGCGCGTCCGGCGCCAGATCGAACGGCAACGCCGGCCCATCGGCGATCGGGGGGACGCCGGCATGCGCCCCGATCGGGTCGAACCCCATCCGCAGCAGGTCGCGGATGTCCCCCGCCCGCAACCGACGCGGCGGCGGTTCGACGCCCAACGCGGCGAACATGCCGATCAACCGCCGGATGCGCCGGAGCGCGTCCGCCGGCGCATCCCCCGGCAGCGCGCGCGGCGGCGGCGGCGGCGCCAGATCGCTCCACATGCCCGGCGCCGCGTCGTCCGGCGCTTCCGTCGGCGCCGCCAGAATCCAGCGCACCACCGGCGTGTGCGCCGCCGCCTGCGCCAGCCGCTCGACCGTCAGCGCCAGGGTCTCCAACACCAGATGCCCGGTCAAATCCGGCGCCGCCGCCGCCGCGCCCCGCATGCGCGCCAGCAGCGGGCGCATGTCCGGCGGCGTGGCATACGTGTACAACAGAAACCGGTCCGGCATGCGCGCCAGCGCCGCCGTGTACTGCGCCAGCAGCGCCGCCAGCGCCGCATCGTCCAACAGGCGCATGTCCGGCGGCGTCAATTCCGCCAGCCCGACGGCGACGCCATCGGTGCGCAGCACATAGCCATCGCCGATCCGCGCCACCCCGATGGCCGCGGTGACATCGCCGACCCGGCTCATCGCCCCCGCCCATCCCCGGCGCGCCCCATGCGGTGCAGCCGCCGCACGCGCCGATAATGCCCGATGATCGCCGCCGCCGCCGCCGGCGCCGACCGTCCCCGAATCCGCGCCTCCGCCAGCGCCGCCAGCAGCGCCGGCGGCGCCAGCGTCGCCGCCGCCAGCGCCTCCCACGGAATCGGCGTCAGCGCCGCCAGCGCGCCCCAGACCAGGACGCCCACTCCCATGATCGTCGCCGCCCGCGCCGGCAGCCGCAGCGTCACCCCCGGCGCCGGGCGCAGCGTCACCATCGGACGCACGTTGAGCGCCGGCGTCTCATGCACCAGGTCGGCCCGATCCGGCCGTTCCGCTCGTTCCGCATCCATGGTTCCCTCCTTAGGGCGCGGCCTCCGCCGCCGCCTCAATGATGGCGACCGCCTGACTCAGCACCAGCGCCGCCAGTCCGAACCCGCACGCCGCCAGCAGCGCCTTCGTCACGGTGAAGCGCTGCGGCTCCGCCGACCAGCGCCGCCAGATGACCCAGAGCAGCGCCAGCGCCGCCGCCGCCAGCACGCCGCTCGTCAGCCACGCCAGCGGCGACGCCAGAAAAAAGGCCAGCGGCGGCGGCGACCCATAGACGTCGGGCGTAAAGAACGCCACCGCCTCATCCGAGGTGCGCACGATCCGCACCACGATGGCGGCGCCGACCATCCGCACCGCCAGACTCCACCACTGCACCTCGTCCGGATCGCTCAGCAGGTCGAGCACGGCGGTGACGAGAATGACCAGCGCCGCCGCCAGCACCGCGCCCTCGCGCACCCAGCCCAGCAGCGGCCCCAGAATCTCCAGATATTCGTCCATGCGTCCGCGCCGGCGCGATCACCGCGTCCCGCCGCCGCTGCTGAGGAAGAAGTCGATGATCGACCGCGCGTTAAAGGCGATGAGCGCCACCAGCCCGACCCCCAGCGCCTTAAACACCGCCCCCCACCACGAGAAGCGGTCGGGGTTGTTCGTCCACGACTCGTAGATGTTCCAGACCAGAATGATCGCCGCGATCACGGCCACGCCCGCCAGCGCCCAGTCCAGCAGCGGGCCCAGAAAGGTGTCCAACTCCGGCAGATCTCCCCACATACGTCCCTCCTTCAGACCGTCGAACCCGGCGGCGCATCTCGCCCGCCGGGTTCCAGCATAGCCGCCGCCGCCGCGCGGCGGATCGGATGCGAGTACGGAATTAACAGCCGAACAGCCAGCCGAAGAGGAACTGCAGCACCTGCTCCAGCCAGGTCGTCACCCGCGGCCCGCCCAGCGGGCAGCGCGCGCCGCGCGCCCGGTCGTCGTTGCCCGGACTCCACCACGCCCCGCCCGGATCGCCCGGCGGCGGCGGAACGACGAGGGTGGACGGGTGGCCCGGCGGCGGCAGTTGCAGCGGTTGATCGGCCAGCAGCGGATCGCCCGCCTCCCCCCACCCGACCGGCTCCATCCGCCCATCGCCCGCCATGCGCGCGCTGTCATCCATCGCCAGCGGCAGCGCCGCCAGCGGGTCCATCCAGATGCTCCAGCAGTCGTCGGCGCCGGGCGGCGGCGCGCCGTCCGGCGCGTCGGGAACCTGATACGGCGGACGGCACAGGTCGACCGGTTCGCCGCCAATGCGCGTCTGCAGGAACACGCCGCCGGTCCACGGCGCCGGCGGCGGGCGCCCCGTCGGCCCGATCCACCCGACCCGCCCGCGAAACTGGCGCACCACATCGCCGCCGCCGACGGCGCCCGGGTCCGGCTGCACGGGGGGACCGCAGCCGCGCAGGTAGCGCACCCCGACATCGGGATACCCCGGCGGTTCCGGGACACAGACGCCGTCGCCGGTCGGCGCATCCGGCGGCGGCGGCGCGGGCGCGCCGGGGTCCATGGTCAGCGTTTCGCACCCGCTCACGATCCGGCGCGCCTGCCAGAAATGGCGCTGATAGTAGCGATTCCGCGCCACGTCGTGCAGGATGCAGCCGGTCGCATGGTTGTAGCAGTCCATGAACAGCCCGTCGCCGACATAGATCGCCACGTGGTGCGTGGCGCCGCCGCCGGGGGCGGTCGGGTCGCCCGCGTTGCGCAGAAAGATCAGGTCGCCGGGCGCCCAGCAGGTCGTGGCGGCGCCGCGCAGATCGGCCAGGGTGCACGGAAGGGCGCGTCCCTGGGTCGACTGCGGGAGGGTCGTCCACCCGATCGCGACGCCGGCGGCGAAGTAGGCGCGCCAGACCAGCCCGCTGCAATCGAAACTGCGCGGGCCGGTGCGGGGATAGAAGGCGCCGGTCGCCGGATCGACCGGGTCGCGCGGGTGGGCGCCCCCCTGCGAGTAGATCGCCCCCTGGGCCTGCAGGGCGGTCTGCGCCGCAATCAGGCACGCCGGCGCCCGGCCGCCGGCGCCGGACGTCGCCTGCGCCGCCGGCGCCGGATGCGCCAGCGCCGCCGCCAGCGCCGCCGGCGCCAGCAGCGCCGCCAGCGCACCCCCCATGCCGCCGGTGCGACGTCTCCGGGCGATCATGGCGCCTCCGGCAGCAGCGTCGGCGTCGGCGCGGGCGTCGGCGTGGGCGGCGGCGGCGGGGCCTCCGCCCGAAATGAAATGGCGGCATCCGACGACCGTTCGCCGGGCGCAATGCGCTGGTCAAACCACACCTGCTGCGGACCGACCGGGGTCCAATCGTCCGGCCAACGCACCGACGCCGTGCATCGTCCCGGCGTCGCATAGGCGTAATGCCATTCGCCGACGCCGGCGTAGGTCTCGACCATCACCCCGGGACACGCCACCGTCACCGCCGCCGCATCCGACGGCGCATAGTCCGGGCACGTCACCTCCCGCTGACACGCCTCCGCCCGCACATAGACGCGGTAGGGCTGCAGGCGTCCGTAGCGCACCACGAGCGGCGCGCCCTGCACCGTCCCGCTCTCATCGGGATGCAGCACCGCGAACTCCGCCGTCACCCCGGCGCCGGCGCGCAGCGGGTCGGGAGCGAACGGGCGGTCCCACCCGACCTCGGTCACGCGCATGTCGGCGATGGGCGGAACCGGGCAGCCCGGACAAAAGACCGGGCCGACCAGCAGCAGCCCGTCGTGCAGCATCCATGATCCGGGGCGCTCCGGGTCGGGAACCCAGCCGAAGGGAACCGCCACCTGCCACCCGCCCGCCGGGTAGGCGGGGCGCGCGGCATCCACCCGCACCGGCGCCGGCGCGGGCCAGGGCAGCATGCTGCGCTGCAGCAGCGTCCCCACGGTCAGCAGCGCCAGGCATGGCGCCGCCGCCAGCAGCAGCAGCGCGCCGATCAGCATGCGCGACCCGCCGCGCATCCGCAGCACGGCGGTGAGCAGCAGCAGCCCCCCGCGCATCATGCCGCCCTCCCGCGGCGCGCCGCCAGGAACGCCGCCGCCCGCGCCGCCCAGGACGCCGCCCGCGCCGCCCCCAGCGCTTCCCGCGCCGCCAGCCCCGTGATGCGCGGCGCATCCAACACGGCGGCATACCCGAACGCCGCCAGCAGCGCAATCACCGCCGCCTGCAGCACCTCGCCCGGCGGGACCCGCACGATCAGCGCGGTCAGCAGCGCCTGCACCACGCCGAGCGCCGTCGCCCACAGAATCGGCGTCAGCAGCGCTTCCACGAAGCGGAAGAACCACACCCGCGCATAATTCCAGGCGCCGTCGGTGAGGATCGCCACCCCCGCCAGCGGCGCCGCCACCAGCAGGATATTAATGACGATGATCCGCTTGAACGCCTGGAAGCAGAGCGCCGCCAGCAGCAGATAGTACGCCGTGATCGCCAGCGCATACACCAGCGACACCCCCGGCGACGGGCTGACCGGCGGAACGGTCAACAGCGGCCACCCCCCGCCAAAGGCGCCGCGCACGATGTTCTGCGCCAGCAGATTGGCGAACTGGATCATGACGTCACACAGACTCCACGACCCCCATGTCAGCGCCATCGCCGCGATAAACTGGACGATCAGGTCGATGACCGCGCCATGCTTGTCCGCCCACAGCAGCCCGACCAGCCGGAACGTCAGCACGACGACGATGATCGCCGTCGCCGCCTGCGCCATCGTCTGCGCCAATCCCTGCGGCGACCCCAACGGTCCGCCCGCCGTGACGGTCGGGCGGGTCGTCAGCTCCAGCGGCGTGGTGAAAATCAGCCCCATCACCACATCGGCCAGCCCGCTCAGCGCGGCGCTCGCGCTCAGCAGCGTCACCCCCGCGCCCAGGATCATATTGTCGGCGAGCCACTTGCTCCCCATGGCGCGCGCGTCCGCCCAAAAGCCGGGGCTCATCGGATTGGACGGGTCCAGAAAGCCCGCCGGCGCCGCCGCGCCCGGCGGCGGCGCGTCCCAGCGCGGGTCCGTCCCCGGCGCGCGTCCGCCCGGCGCCGGCGGTTCATCGACGATCCCGGCCGCATACGCCGGCGCCGCCGCCGGCGCCAGCAGCAGCGCCAGCAGCAGCGCCGGCAGCAGCGCCGGCAGCAGCGCTGCTATGCGTCCGCGCCATGCGCCCGCCGCTCCGGTGCGATTCTGCGTCCATGGATGCACGGTCGTCCTCCTTCCTTTATCCGCTGCGCCGGCGCCCATCGTCCGGTTCCCCGCCGCGCCGCGCCGCGTCGTCCCATGCGTCCCGGCGCCGCGCCTCCTCCTGCCGCCGTTCCTCCTCCCACCGCCGTTCCTCCTCCCACCGCCGTTCCTCCTCCCACCGCCGTTCCTCCTCCTGCCGCCGTTCCTCCTCCTGCCGCCGTTCCTCCTCCTGCCGCCGTTCCTCCTCCTGCCGCCGCGCCAGCGCCGCATCCCGGGCGCGCAGCTCCTCCTGGAGCCGGTCGACCAGCGCCTCGTTCTCCTCCCGCCGCCGCGCCTCCTCCCGCCGCCGTTCCTCCTCCCGCCGCCGCGCCTCCTCCCGCCGCCGTTCCTCCTCCTGCCGCCGTTCCTCCTCGCGGATCGCATCCGCGACCGCGCGCCGCACGCCGGCGGCGCCGGCGCGGATCGCCGCCGCCGCCGCCGCCGTCGCCCCCGCTGCGGCGGCGCCGGGGGAGAGCCGGAGACCGACCAGATCGCCGACGCCGGGAACGACCAGATAGGCGAAGGCCGCCAGCAGCAGCCAGCGCACCGACCCGGCGACCGAGTCGGACGCGCCCGCCGCGCCGCCGCCCAGCGCCAGCGCGATGTGGGCGCCCAGCGCCAGCGCGACCCCCCACAACGCCGGCAGCAGCAGCGCCTCGGCGAAGCGGGAGCACCAGACCTGCGCATAGCGCCACGACCCGCCGAGCGCCACGGACAGCGCCATGATCGGACTGACCACCAGCAGCAGATTGACGGCCGCAATCCGCAGCAGCGCCGGCGGCAGCAGCGCCAGCAGCGCCGCCCAGTGCATCAGCAACGCCAGCGCATAGGTGAGCGAAAAGCCGGCGGACGGGTCCAGGTCGGGAATCGCCAGCACCGGCAGCGCCGCCGCGACCGGACGTCCGAACGCGCCGTCCAGCAGCGCCGCGCTGAGCGCGTTGGCGAAGCGGATCGCCGTCCGCGTCACATCCGGCAGCGCCGCGAGCAGGATCACCCCCAGCAGCAGCTGCGCGATCATGCGCACCGTCGCACGGCGGTGCGGCGTCGTCAGCGCCAGCGCCAGCCGTCCCGCGAGCACGACGACCAACACGGCGGCGCAGGCGCCCGCCAGCGCCGCCTGCACGTCCGCCAGCCGTCCCAGCGGCGGAATGACCAGATCGACCGTCCACTCCTCCGGGGTGGACAGCGCCACCTCGCCGATCGCAACGACCGCCCCGGCCGCCAGCGTGACGGCATTGAGCGCCTGCACCGCGACCCCGGACAGCACGCCGCGCAGCACCCAGGCGGCGCCGTTGGCGACCACCTGCACCCACGGCGCGATCCAGGGATTCGCCGCCGGCGCCGCCGGGCAGGCCCCCGGACATGCCGGGTCCGCCATGCCGCCGCCGTCCGGCGCGGACGACGCCGCCCGCCAGGCCAGCAGCGTCACCAGAATCAGCGCCCCCCATGCGGCGCGGCGGCGCCAGGCGGCGATTCCGGCATCGTCCGCAGCAAGGACGCCGATGCAATCCGCCACGCGCCGGACGCCGCGTCCCACACCAGCAGATACCGCACCTGCGACCCGATGCGCTGCACCGGCGCCGCCTGCTCGTGGATGTCCCAGATTTCGACCGTCGTCACCCACGCCGTCATCCCCTGCACCTGCACATCCGCCGTCCACTCCCGCAGATACGCCGTATACGCGCGCCCCTCGGCGCGCCGGCGCGCCAGCGCCGCCGCCCGCTGCGCCCGCCACGCGCCGTCCGCCGTCGTCACCGTCTCCAGCGGCGCCGCGTCCAGCGCCGCCGCCGCCGCTTGTTCCGCCGCCAAATAGGCGCGCATGGTCGCCAGCGCCGCCGCCGCGTCGCCGGGCGGCGCATGCGGCGTCGCCGCGCCGCGCCACGCCAGCGCCGCCGCGGTGATGACCAGCGCAACGACGATGATGACGCTGCCAACCGGGCGCCCGCCGCCGTCCGGCGCGGACGTCGCCGGGGGCGCCCCGCCGTCCGGCGCGGGCGGCGCCGGGGGCGCCTCGCCATCCGGCGCGGGCGGCGCCGCCGGCGCCCGGCGCGCCCATGCGACCGCTCGATCCCGCACCCGCCGCATGCCCATGCGCTCCTCCATTCGTGTCTGTGGTCGCATGCCCGACGTCGGCGTCGTCACCGGCGTCCCGTCGGCATCCCGTCGGCATCCCGACGGCATCCGGCATCGAGCGTGCCACAGAACGCCTGCGCCGCCATCACCCATTGCTGACGACCGACGCCATCCAACGCGACGCCGGATCAATGCGCCGCATCATCCGACGCGGCACGGTGAACGGCGCATTGATCCGGCGCTGTCCGCGCGGCGCCGCCGGGCGCGGGCGCGCATGGGCGCGGGCGTGGGAACGGAGACCGCCCGCGCGGGGGGACGGCGGGGAACGGAGACCGCCCGCGCGGGGGAACCCCCCAGTCCCCCCGCCGGCGGGGGGGTTCGGGGGGACGCGCACGCAGGGGGCTCGGGGGGAGTGCGGCGCCGGATGGATCGTCATCCCGACGCATCCGACAGCCGGATGCGCGCCCGGCGCAGGATGCGTTGCACGGTGCGGCGAG
>Ga0308399_1000145_pt1 | contig 24240 bp, 25 predicted proteins | sample HotsprSampOS1260_FD_202367 | JGI IMG/M metagenome (GOLD analysis project Ga0308399, IMG submission 202367) | Hot spring phototrophic mat microbial communities from Octopus Spring, Yellowstone National Park, Wyoming, United States - 20060914_OS12-60 ... | reverse complement strand
ACCCCCGGGGGTTTTTCGCATCACAGGGGGTCATACTGAACGACCCCCCGAACCCGGCCCACCACCCGGACGGCCTCGAGGGGGAAGGTGGGGTACCCCTCAGCCCACGGGACGAAAACCCACGCCCCCTCCCACCGCGCTTCCCGGAGGTGAAGGCCATCAGGGGTCTCCACGAGGTAAAGCCCCCCGTCCTCGAGGGCCGGGTCCTCCTCAACGATGAGCTGTTCCCCGGGGCGGATGGCCCGGGCCCCGCCGTCATCCATCGCACTACTCCGGACCACATACAGCGTTGTGCGTCCCATGAGGCCAGGATAGCCCAAGGGGATGCCCTTGTGAAGCGAAAGGGCTGGTGGATTTCGCCCCCTGGAGCCCCCGTTTTATGAGCAGACTAATGCCCACGTTCGCGAAAGGTAGGTTTCGCGAATGACTACGCGGGGCGCGTGGTGGTGGTAAAGTGGGGGTATGCGTAAACCGCCACCGTTGGAAGTGCGGCTAAGGGCCCTCGGGGTGGAAGCCCTAGGGGAGGGGGAGCGTTCGGAAAGAGTGCGCATACGCGGCCCTGAGGCGTTGTTCCGGGTCCTCGAGGGGCTGTCCCCCAGGGAGCGGGGGCAGGCCCTCATCCGGGGCCTCGAGGCGTTGGGCCTCTGGCCAGGGCCGGAGGGGGGTGAGGAGGATGCCGAAGCGCGGCTCTAAACCGCGCCGCCGCAAGGACGGCCTCTGGGAGGTCCGGGTCTACGTGGAGGAGGGGGAACGGCTCGTAAGGCGTAGTTTCTACGGCAAAACAGCTAAGGAGGCCAAGGCCAAAAGCGAGGATTTTCTAGCTAAGTTCCGCATGGGGCTTATCCCCAGGCGCGACCCACGCACGTTCGCCGAGTTTGCCCAGGCCTGGCTCGAGCGCAAGGCCCGGGTGCGGGGGGCCAGCACCATCCGTGCCTACCAGCGCGAGGTGGCCTACCTCCTGCCCCACCTAGGCACCAAGCGCCTGCAGGACGTGAGGCCTCAGGACGTGAGGCACGCCCTGGATGCCCTGGCCCGGGAAGGGTTTTCCCAGCGCACCCTGAGGAAGGTCTTGGAGAGGGCCCGGGCCATCTTCAAGGAGGCCCTGGCCCTGGAGCTCGTTGTCCGGGACCCCACCGCGGGGGTCCGGGTGGAGGTCCCCTCGAGGCCCCCCGTGGGCCGGGCCCTGGAGCCCCACGAGGCTGAGGCGCTCCTCGCGGCCTTTGACGCGTGGCCCACCTGGGAGGTGGGGATGGCCCTCCGGCTATGCCTGGCCCTGGGCCTGCGGGCCGGGGAGGCGTTGGGCCTCACCTGGGGGGATGTGGACCTCGAGGCCGGCACCCTCACCATCCGCCGGGCCTGGACGGCCCTGGGGGGCAAGGGGCTCCTCACCGAGCCCAAGACGGCCCGCTCCCGGAGGGCCCTTCCCATCCCCAGGGCCACCCTCGAGCGCCTGCGGGCTCGCTACAGGGAGCTCCTCGAGGGGGGCCTCTCCCCGGAGGACCTTCGCGAAACCTGGGTTTTCCCAGGGGCCAAAGACCCCCGCCAGCCCCTCAACCCCCACACCCTTGGCCACGCCCTGAGGAAGATCACCGCAAGGCTGGGCATCCCGCCCCTCCGGGTGCACGACCTCCGGCACACCTACGGGAGCCTCCTCCTGGCCAACGGGGCACCCTTGGAGTTGGTGAGTGAGCGCATGGGCCACGCCAACCCGAGCATCACCCTCAACATCTACCGGCACCTTTTGGGCCACGAGCGGGCGGCCTGGGTGGTAGACCCCGAGGACCTGATAGCGCGGCCCAGGGCCAAGGCGTAGGGCCCCTTTCCTATGGGGGTAAAGCATGGGGGTAAAAGCGCTTCCGCCCACGCTTCCGTGGGCGGAAGTTTTGTGTCCTGATGCTGGTGCGCCCGGAGGGATTCGAACCCCCGACCTAGGGCTTAGGAAGCCCCCGCTCTATCCTGCTGAGCTACGGGCGCCCACGCCTAGGGGATTTTACCACCCCCCAAGGCCTTAGGCAAGGCGTATAGTCTTCCCGGGGCCAAGCCCCCTTCCCCGTAAAGAGGGCCGCCTTGTGCCCGGCCTCACACCTTCGTAGCCTGGAGGGAACGATGACCGAGACAAAAGACCTCGCCACCCTTTCGGTGAACGCCATCCGCTTCCTGGCCATAGACGCCGTGGAAAAGGCCAAGAGCGGCCACCCGGGCATGCCCATGGCCATGGCCCCCCTGGCCTACCTCCTCTACCGGGAGGTCCTGCGCCACAACCCCCTGGACCCCACCTGGCCCAACCGGGACCGCTTCGTCCTCTCCGCTGGGCACGGCTCCATGCTCCTTTACGCCGTCCTCCACCTCACGGGCTACGACCTTCCCCTGGAGGAGCTTAAGCGCTTCCGCCAGTGGGGCTCCAAGACCCCGGGCCACCCCGAGTACGGCCACACCCCGGGGGTGGAGGTGACCACGGGGCCTTTGGGGCAGGGGATCGCCACCGCCGTGGGGATGGCCCTGGCGGAAAGGAAGCTGGCCGCCGAGTTCAACCGCCCCGGCCACGTGGTGGTGGACCACTACACCTACGTCCTGGCCTCGGACGGAGACCTGATGGAGGGGGTCTCGGGAGAGGCCAGCTCCCTGGCCGGGACCTGGGGGCTTTCCAAGCTCATCGTCTTCTGGGACGACAACCGCATCTCCATTGACGGCCCCACCCATCTGGCCTTCACCGAGGACGTCCTGGCCCGCTATAGGGCCTACGGTTGGCAGACCCTGAGGGTGGAGGACGCAAACGACCTAAATGCTCTCCGCCACGCCATAAAGCTGGCAAAGCTGGACGAGCGTCCCAGCCTCATCGCCGTCCGGAGCCACATCGGCTACGGCTCCCCCAAGCAGGACTCCCACAAGGCCCACGGGGAGCCCCTGGGCCCGGAGGCGGTGGAGGCCACCCGGAGGAACCTCGCCTGGCCCTACCCTCCCTTCGTGGTCCCGGAAGAGGTCTACCGCCACATGGACATGCGGGAGAGGGGAAAGGCCCTTCAGGAGGCCTGGGAAAGGGCCATGGGGGCTTACGCCCAGGCCTTCCCCGACCTCTACGAGGAGCTTTCCCGCCGCCTGAAGGGGGAGCTTCCCCCCTTGCCCGAGGAGCCCCCCACCTTTGACAAGCCCATAGCCACCCGGGCCGCCAGCGGCAAGGCCCTGGACCTCATCGCCCCCCGGATGCCCGAGCTGTTGGGGGGAAGCGCCGATCTCACCCCCTCCAACAACACCCAGGCCCAAGGGATGGCGGACTTCTCCCGGGAAAACCCCTTGGGGCGCTACCTCCACTTCGGGGTGCGGGAGCACGCCATGGGGGCCATCCTGAACGGCCTGAACCTCCACGGGGGGTACCGGGCCTACGGGGGCACTTTCCTGGTCTTCTCCGACTACATGCGCCCCGCCATCCGCCTCTCCGCCCTCATGGGCGCGCCCACGGTCTTCGTCTTCACCCACGACTCCATCGCCCTGGGGGAGGACGGCCCCACCCACCAGCCCGTGGAGCACCTCATGAGCCTGCGGGCCATGCCGAACCTCTGGGTCATCCGCCCCGCCGACGCCCACGAGACCTTCTACGCCTGGCAGGTGGCCCTGAGGCGCAAGGAGGGCCCCACGGCCATCGTCCTCACCCGGCAGGCCGTGCCTCTCCTCCCCCCGGAGAAGGCCAAGGGGCTTCTTAAGGGCGGGTACGTCCTGGAAGACGCAGAGGAGCCCGAAGGGGTGATCGTGGCCACGGGGAGCGAGGTCCACCTGGCCCTGAAGGCCAAAGCCCTCCTCCAGGAAAAGGGGAGGCGGGTCCGGGTGGTGAGCCTGCCCTCCTTTGAGCTCTTCGCCGCCCAGCCCGAGGCCTACCGCAAGGAGGTCCTTCCCCCGGGCCTGCCCACGGTGGCTGTGGAGGCCGGGGCGAGCCTGGGATGGGAGCGCTACGCCCAGGAAGTGGTGGGCCTGGACCGCTTCGGGGCCAGCGCCCCCTACCCCGAGGTCTACGAGCGGCTGGGCTTCACCCCGGAGAGGGTGGCGGAGGCCCTGCTCTCCCTCCTTGTGTAGGCACACCGCTTCCCCCCTGTGGGAGAGGAGGACGGCCCCCGCTAGGCTATTCCCATGGAGTATCTTTTCCGGCTGTTTCCCCGGGTGGAGGCGGTCATCTACGCCTTCGCGGGTCTCCTGGTGGTCCTGGGGGCGGCCTACTTGATGGTGGCCGCCGTGTTTGAGGGGATGGAGCTCCTGCGCCTCGGGAAAGGGGCCAGCCTTCCCATCTTCCTCTTGGATCGGGTCCTCCTGGCCCTGATGATGGCGGAGATCCTCTACACCCTGATCCGCTTTGCCCGCGAGGGGCAGCTCCAGGTGGAGCCCTTTTTGGTCATCGGCATCATCGCTGGCATCCGGCGCATCCTGGTGATCACCGCCGAGGGGTTGCAGAAATACCCCCTCTCCTTTGACCACCCGGGGTTCCAGGCGGTTTTGGCGGAGCTCGTCCTCCTTTCCCTCATGGTTCTGGCCTTGGCCTGGGCGTACCGCATGGTGCGCGGGGTATAGTGGGGCCGTGCGCTTTGCTCCCTCCATCCTCACGGCAGATCTATCCCGGCTTAAGGAGGTGATTGAAGAGGCGGAGGCGGCCGGGGTGGACTGGATCCACCTGGATGTGATGGATGGGGTTTTCGTCCCCAACCTCACCTTTGGTCCCATCCTGGTGGAGGCGGTGCGCCGGGTTACCACCTTGCCCTTGGACGTGCACCTGATGATGGTGAAACCCGAGCGCTACCTCGAGGATTTCGCCCGGGCGGGGGCGGACATCATCACCGTGCACTATGAGGCCACGCCCCACGCCCACCGGGCGGTGGAGAAGGTCAAGGAGCTGGGGAAGAAGGCAGGCCTGGCCATCAACCCCGCTACCCCCCTTGCCGCCTTTGAGGCCCTTCTTCCCGAGCTGGACCTGGCCCTCCTCATGAGCGTGAACCCGGGGTTCGGGGGGCAGAGGTACATTCCCCAGTCCACCGAGCGGCTTAGGCGGCTGAAGGCCATGCGGGACGCCCTGAACCCCACCTGCCTCATTGAGGTGGACGGGGGGGTAAACCAGACCACGGTGGGGGAGGTTTACCTGGCGGGCGCGGACGTGGCCGTGGCGGGAAGCGCCCTCTTCAATGACAAGCCGGTAAAGGAGAACCTGAAAGCCCTAAAGGAGGTCCTGAAAAGGGCCACCGGCCAGGTATAGGCCCCAAAAGCTAGGTCCCCGCCCCCTAGGGGGCGGGGTTCCTGGTCGGGGAGGCCGGATTTGAACCGACGACCACACGCACCCCAAGCGTGTGCGCTACCAGGCTGCGCTACTCCCCGGTGCGCAAAAGCTAGTCTAGCCTCCCGCCCGCCCTTCGTCAAGTACACTCTAGGCCATGGAGATCCGCGACCTGAAGAAGCTAGCCCGCTTTTCCCAGGAGAAGCTTTTGAAGATCCCCGTCTTTGACTCGGAAAAGATGCTCTTTGACCTCTACGCCCTCCTTCCCGGGCAGGCCCAGAGGGTACACGCCCACTCCGGCTCCGACAAGGTCTACTATGTCCTGGAGGGCGAGGTGGTGGTCCGGGTGGGGGAGGAGGAGGCCCTCTTGGCCCCGGGGATGGCCGCCCTCGCCCCGGCGGGGGAGGCGCACGGGGTGCGCAACCAGTCGTCGGCCCCCGCCCTCCTTCTCGTGGTCATGGCCCCCAAGCCCTAATCACAGGGTTTTCACACCCAGGCCCTAGGCTAAAGGCGATGCTCCAGGCTCCTCCCTCGGACCTGGCCTTCCTGGCGGACCTCCTCGCCCGCTACCCGGTGCGGCTCGTCTACCGGGGGGAGGTTTTGCCCGAGGGGCCCGTGCGGGGGGAGAAGCTTCTGGAGGAGGGGGAGGTGGTCCTTTACTGGGAGGGCCCCAAGCCCCCAAGCCGGGAGGTGCGGGAGGCTTTGGCCCTCCTCCTCGGCGCTTTCCGGGAGGTCCTAGCTCTGAGGGAGCGGGAGCTGGCCCTCCTTCAAGCCCAGGACGAGACGGCCAGGCTGCTTCGCCTCCTCCTGCACGAGATCAAGAACCCTCTCATGAGCGTGCTGGGGGCTCTGGAGCTGGCCTTGGAGACGGAGGGGCTTTCCGAGGAGGCCAAGGAGCTTCTTGCCATCGCCGAGAAAAGCGCTGGGCGCATTCAGGAGCTTCTGCAAAAGGCGCAGGACTACCTGAAGCTGGGCCAGGGGGTCCGCCTCAGGGTGGAGCGGGTGGACCTGAAAGCGCTCCTCCAGCAGGCGGCGGAGGAGGTGCGCCCCCTGGCCCGCAGGAAGAGGATCGCCGTCCGCCTCACCCTGCCCCGGGGGGAGGCCTGGACCTACGGGGATCGGGACTGGCTCTACCAGGCGGTCTTGAACGTCCTCGCCAACGCCGTCAAGTACACCCCGGAAGGGGGCCGGGTGGGGGTGCGGCTCCTTCTGGGCCGGGAGCGCTACGGCATCGCCGTGGCCGACACCGGGCCCGGCATCCCCAAGGAGGAACAGGAGAGGGTTTTTGAGCCCTTCTACCGGGCCTCCACTCGGGGGGAGGTGGAGGGGACGGGGCTGGGGCTCGCCCTGGTGAAGCGGGTCCTCGAGGCCCACGGGGGCGAGGTGCGCCTAAGGAGCCGCCTGGGCCAAGGAAGCCTCTTCCTCCTCGCCCTCCCCCGGCCCCGGCCCGGCCATAGGGCCCCGGTGGGGCGGCTACTTCTGCTCCTCCTGCTGCTCGTTGCCCTGACCCGGCTTCCCCTCTACCCGGCCCCCATGGGCTCCAAAGCCTTCGGGGAGGTGCCCGCAGGGGAGGTGGTGCGGCTTGGCGGCTTGGAGCTGGCCTTCAGCCCCGAGGCCCAGGGGGAGGCCAAGCGGTGGCGGAGCCTCTGGGGCGGTGGGGAGCGGGTACGGGTGGCCCTGGAGGGGGGCGGGGTAGAGGTGGTGCGCGAGGCCCCGGTCCCCCTCACCCTGGCCACCCCCGAGGGGGAGGTGCGGCCTAAGGGAACCCACCTGCGCCTTTCCCGGGAGGAGCAGGGGCGGCTTTCCCTCTACCGGGGCCAGGTGGCCTTGGGGGCGGAAAGGCTACCCGCTGGGGAAGGGGCGGTCCTGGGCACCGGGGAAAGGCGAAAGCTCCTCCCCGCTCCCCTGGTGCGGCCTGTTCTCGGACCCGAAGGAGAGGTGGTCTTCCGCCTCCTGGGCCCCCAAGGTACCCGGGGCTTCCGGGTGGAGGTGCGGAGCGGCGGGGCCGTGGTTCTCTCTGATAGGGTGGCGGGTCCCACCTTCACCTATACCCCCCAGGCGGACCGGGTGAGCCAGGTGCGAGCCTTCGCCCTGGACGAGGTGGGCCTCGAGGGCTTCCCCTCGGACCCCCTGGCCTTCCGGGAGCGGAGGAGCTTTTACGAGGGGAGAAGGCGCGTTCTCCAGGACCCTGCCGGGGCTGAGGCTTACCTCAGGCGGGCGGTTCTTGTCTTCCCCGACGACGCCGAGGCCCTGGGGGAGCTGGCCTTCGCCCTCTACCTCCAGGGCCGCCACACCGAGGCCAAGCCCCTTTACGAGAGGGCCCTAGCCCTTCTGGACAGCCCCGATATCCGGGTGCGCTACGGCCGCCTCCTCCACCACATGGGGCGGTATGGGGAGGCGGAGGAGAGCTACCGCCAGGTCCTCTCCCAGGACCCCGGGAACCTGGACGCCCGCTGGGGCTTGGCCGAGGTGCTCCTGGCCCTGGGCCGAGCCAAGGAGGTGGAGCTTTTGGCCCGCCAGGTCCTGGCGGTGAAGCCCGATTACCCCCTGGCCCGCTTCACCCTGGCCAGGGCCCTCCTGGAGCGAGGGAGGCGGGAGGAGGCCCTAAGGCTCCTCCAGGAGGAGCTTAGGGCCAACCCCGACCCTGAGGTTCGGCGCTACCTGAGGGAGCTGGGAGAGTGAACCTTTCACATGGTTTTGGCAGCCCTGCTTTACGTTGTTTTTCAGGAGGAGGCATGAAGGTCCTTTTGGTGGAGGACGACCCTGTGGTGGCCCGGGTCCTGGAGATGGCCCTCTCCCGGGCGGGCCACCAGGTCTACCTGGTCAAGGACTTCCCCACGGCCAAGGAGAGGTTCGCTGAAGCCTGGGACGCCATCGTCCTGGACCTGAACCTGCCCGGGGGGTTTGGCCTGGACCTCCTCCGGCATTTGCGCCAAGAGCTGGGCAAGGATACCCCGGTGATCGTCCTCTCCGGCCTGAAGCAGGAGAAGACCATCCTGGAGGCCATGCGCCTGGGGGCCCAGGGTTACCTGAGCAAGCCCTTTAGTCCCCAGGAGCTGGTCCTGCGTCTGGAGCGGTATGTGGCGGCGCGGTGAACGCCTTTACGCCCTCCTCGTCTTTCTGGTGGTGGCCCTCGAGGCCCTGGCCTTGGGAGGGCTGGTCCTGGTCTTCTCCGGACGCCTCTTTGGGCTCCTGGACTACTCCGCGACCCGGCAGACTCTCCTCCAGGCCCTCTTCCTCACCGCCCTGATCCTGGTGCTCCTTTCCGCCTACATCCTCCTCTACCACGCCTATACCGAGGCCAAGGAGCTTCGGGACCGCAAGGCCTACGAGGACTGGGTTTCCCGCTTCGCCCGGGCCCTTTTTGGGGAGGGGGCGCTTCCCCTCCCTCCCTGGCCGGAGCCGGCTTTGCAGGCCCTCTTGCACCTTCGGGAAACCCTCAAGGGGGAGATGGGGGAGAAGGTGGCGGAGTGGATCCGCTTGGCCCGCCCCCCCTGGGTCTTCTGGCTGAAACGCTCTTGGACCTCCCGCCCCGAGCGCCTCGAGGCCCTGGAGGCCCTGGGCCTGGCCCGGCTTCCGGAAACCCTGGAGTCCATCCTGCCCTACCTGGTCCATCCGGACCCGGTCCTCCGCCTGGCCGCCGCCCGGGCGGCGGCCCGCGCAGCCCAGGGGGAGGGGGTTTTGCGGCTAGGGGAGGCTCTTCTGGCCTCGGGGCTATCCAAGGGGGGGCTTTTGGAGGCGTTGCTCCTTTTGGAGGACCGGGCGGAGCCCGCAGTGGCCCTCTTGCTGGATAAGGGGGGTAAGGAGGAGGTCTGGGCCGCCCTGGAGGCCATCGGTCGCCTCCACCTCCACCCCCTAGCGGAAAAGGTCCTCCCCTTTCTAGAGGTCCAAGAGCCCGAAATCCAGGCGGCGGCCCTCCGGGCTTTGGCCCGGCTGGGCTACCCCCCGTTGGGCTACGAGGGGGTGGTCCTGGGGCTTTTGCGTTCGGGGGAGGAGTTCCTCAGGGTCCAGGCGACCCGCCTCCTTCCCCTCCTCCCTCCCCACCTGGCCCGGAAGGCCTTGTGGAGGGCCCTCGAGGACCCCTCCTTCTACGTGCGCCGGGCGGCGGCGGAGGCCTTGGGCTCGCTGGACCCCGGGGGCCTAAGGGAAGCGGCCGAAACCCATCCCGATCCTTATGGCCGGGCCATGGCCGCGCAGGTGCTCAGGGAGGGGGCGTGGAGAAACTAGCCTGGATTATTTATGGATATCAGGTCTTCGTGCTCTACTACTTCGCCTTTTTGAACCTGCTCTACGCTGTTTTTGCCATCTTCGGCCTCCGCATGGTGGCCCGCTATGCCCGGGAGCTTTCCGAGCTCTCTCTAAAAGACCTTTTGGAGCGGGAGGCCTATCTGCCCGTCTCCATCCTGGTTCCCACTTACAACGAGGAGAAGTCCATCACGGCTTCCGTGCGCTCCTTTTTGGCCCTGCGCTACCCGGAGTTTGAGGTGATCGTGGTGGCGGATGGGCCTAGGGATCGCACCTTGGAGGTGCTGAAGGAGGCCTTCCAACTGGTCAAGGTGGACTGGGTTTTCCGCAAGAGCCTGCCCACAAAGCCCATCCGGGGCGTCTACCGCTCCCTCAGCCACCCCAACCTCTTGGTGGTGGACAAGGAAAATGGCGGTAAGGCAGATGCCCTAAACGCTGGGCTCAACTTCGCCCGTTACCCCCTCTTCTGCGCGGTGGATGCGGATAGCCTCCTGGACCCCGAGGCCCTTCTTAGGGCCAGCCGCCTCTTCCTGGAGGACGAGCGGGTTCTGGCCGTGGGGGGCACCATTCGTCCCCTGAACGGGGCCCAGGTGCGGGAAGGGATTGTGGAGGTGCTCCACCTTCCCCGGGGTTTCCTGGAGAAGATGCAAATTATCGAGTACGCCCGGGCCTTCTTCATGGGCCGGGCCGGGTGGAGCGCCATGGATGCCCTACTCATCATCTCGGGGGCTTTTGGCCTCTTCCGGCGGACCGAGGCCTTGAGGGTGGGGGGGTACCGCACGGATACCGTGGGGGAGGACATGGAGCTGGTGGTGCGCCTTCACCGGAGGGCGCGGGAGGAGGGGCGGGACTACCGCATCCTCTACACCCCCGATCCCATCTGCTACACGGAGGTGCCCTCCGACTGGAACACGCTAAGGCGGCAGCGGAACCGCTGGCACCGGGGGCTTTGGGAGGTTCTTTGGCTCCACCGGGCCATGCTCTTCAACCCCCGCTACGGCCGCCTGGGCTTCGTGGCCATGCCCTACTTCCTCCTCTTTGAAGCCTTGGGGCCGGTGGTGGAGGTCTTGGGGTACGCCCTTCTTCCCGTCTTTTACCTCCTGGGGGTGTTCAACCCGGAGTTCGCCTTTCTTTTCCTTCTCTTGGCCCTGGGGTACGGGATCCTCCTCTCCCAGCTGGCCATCGGCATGGAGACCCTTCTCCTAAAGCGCTACCCCAGGCTCCGCGACCGGATGGCCCTCCTCTTCCTGAGCCTTTTGGAGGTTCTGGGTTACCGCCAGGTCCTGGCCCTGGAGCGCTTTCTGGCCACCTTCCAGGTTCTGCGCAAGCGGGGCCAGTGGGGGGAGATGCGCCGCAAGGGGTTAGAGGGTTAGGCGGCGGAGGCGCAAGACCACCAGGACCCTGAGGACCATGGAGACCAGGATGGGGAGGTGGTAGGGGCTTGGCCCCGCCTCGAGGCGGGCCACCAGCCCCGCCACCTCTTGATTATTCCTTGAACCGGGTAAAATCCTAGGCCATGGAGACCGCCATCACCAGGATGCTTTCCATCCGCTACCCCATCGTCGCCGCCCCCATGTTCCTGGTTTCCGGGGCCAGGCTTCTCCTCGCGGTGGCCGAGGCCGGAGGGATTGGGGTCATCCCCAGCCTCAACTTCCGCACCCACCAGGCCTTCCGGGAGTTTCTGGAGACCTTCCCCCAGGGGGTGCCCTTCGGGGTTAACCTGATCCTGAAGGACAACCCCCGCCTCGAGGAGGACCTCCTGGCCGTGGCCGAGCGCCGGGTGCCCCTGTTGGTCACCTCCCTGGGGGACCCCACGCCGGTGGTGGAGAAGGTCAAGGCTTACGGGGGCGTGGTCTGGTGCGACGTGGTGGGCCTGAGGCACGGCAGGAAGGCGGTGGAGGCCGGGGCCGACGCCCTGGTGGCCGTGGCCTCTGGGGCCGGGGGGCACGCCGGGCAGGTGAGCCCCTTCGTCCTTGGGCCCTGGCTCAGGGAGGAGCTAAAGGTCCCCGTCCTCATCGCCGGCGGCATCGCCACAGGCCGCCAGCTCCTCGCTGCCTTGGCCCTGGGGGATGGGGCCTATATCGGCACCCGCTTCATCGCCACTCTGGAGTCCGAGGCCCCTCTGGAGTACAAGGAGGCCCTCCTCCGGGCCACGCCCGAGGACATCCTCTACACCCCGGAGGTGACGGGGGTGCCCGCCAACTTCCTCCGGGATTCCCTGGAGCGCTTCCGCCAGGGCGGGGGGAAGGCCTGGAAGGAGGTCTACTCCGCCGGGCACGGGGTGGCCTTCATCCGGGAGATCCCCTCGGCCAAGGAGGTGGTGGCCCGGCTGGTGGCCGAGTACCAGGAGGCCAAAAAGGCCCTGCCCTGATGGGGCTCTTCTGAAAACCTTGCGTCTTCTCGCCTTCCTGATCCTTCTTTTGGCCCCGGGCCTGGCCCAGTACGACCTCCTGGTCTACGGGGCCACGCCCCAAGGGGTGACGGCGGCGGTGGCGGGGGCCCAGGAGGGGCTTCGGGTCCTCCTCCTGGAGCCCGGGCGGGGGGTGGGTGGGGTCCTCACCCAGGGGTGGTTGGCCACCTTGGACCTGGCCAAGGACCGGGAGGGTCTTTTGCAGGGCGGCCTTTTCCGGGAGTTCTACCGCCGCATCGGCCAGGATCCCTCCTTTGACGTGGGGCAGGCGGAAGGGGCCCTTTGGGCCATGCTGAAGGAGGCGGGGGTGGAGGTGCGCCTCGAGGAGCCCCTGGACCGCCTGGAGCGGGAGGGCCCTAGGCTCCTTTCCCTCACCACCCCCAGGGGCACCTACCAGGCCCCTTACTTCGTGGACGCCACGGACACCGCAGACCTGGCCTTTTACGCCGGGGCTTCCTTCAGCCTGGGCCGGGAGGACACGGGCTTGGATAGGCGGAGCATGGCCGCCACCCTCGTCTTCCGCTTGGAAGGCGTTCCTTGGGGGGTGGCCTTTCTGGCCTTGAACTACGAGGGCCAGGTGCGGCGCACGGGGGCCGGGGCCTGGGGGCGGAGCGGCTGGGGCTTTGGGGATTTAGTGCGGGGGTATGTCCCTTCCAACCCCAACCGCTACGCCCTCCGCGGCCTCAACCTGGCCCGCCAGGACGATGGGAGCCTCCTGGTGAACGCCCTCCTCCTCTTTGGGGTGGAGGGGACCGACCCCGTGGCCCAGGAGCGGGCCCGGGCCGAGGCGGCCTCGGAAGCCGAGCGGGTGGTGGCCTACCTGCGGGAGCGGGACCCTCTGATCTTCGGCACCGCCCGGCTTTCTGGGGTAGCCCCAAGCCTCTACATCCGGGAAAGCCGCCATCTTAGGGCCCTTTACCGCCTGCGGGCGGAGGAGGTGCTTTTGGGCAGGGATTTCCCCGACGCCGTGGCCCTGGGGGGGTACCCCCTGGACGGCCAGGCCTACTTTCCCGGGGAAACCCCCTACCTCCTGGGCACCCCGGCCCCCTATGGCGTTCCCTTCCGGGCCTTGGTGCCCCGGGAGCTTAGCAATCTCTTGGTGGTTTCCCAGGCCGCGGGGTACGATAGCGCCGCCGCCTTCTCCGCCCGGGTGGTGCCCTTACAGATGGCCCTGGGGGAGGCGGCGGGGGTGGCGGCGGCCCTTCTGCGCAAGGCGCCCCAGGCGGGCCTGGAGAAAGCCCCTCTGGGGGACTTCCATGGTCTCGCCCGCAGCCCTTCGGGGATAGAGGTCCTGCGCAAACGCCTCCTGGAGCGGGGGAGCCGGCTTGCCTCACCGGAGAAGGGGCTTTGGGAAACGGAGAAGCGGGGCTACCGGGAGGCGGTGAGCCTTCTGCGGAGGAGCCTCTTTGCCGGACCCTACTACCTAAAGGGGCAGTTGGGCCTTTCCGAGCCCATCCTCCTGGGGGATTTCTTGGCCAACGTTGTACCGGGAGGATCTGCAGAGGCCCCTCCGGCGTTCCACCCTAAACCAGATCCTCCTGGCCCTGGGGGAGAAGGGGACCGTGGGTCCTGAGGTGGTGACCCGGGGGGAAGCGGCGGAGCTCCTCTTCCCCCTTCTGCCATAATGGGCCCAGGGTGCTGGCGGTCCTCCTCCTTCCCGAGTTCTCCGAGCTGGAGGCGGCTTTGGCCCTGGAGTGGGCCAGGCGGCTTGAGCTTCCCGCCTACACCGTGGCCAAGGGGCGCAAAGGGACCCCCGCCCTGGCGGGCTCCGTCTGGACCCCCACCTACGCCTTCCCCGCCGCCCCGCCCCCTAGGGCCCTGGTGATCCCGGGGGCCAGAAGGCCCGAGCGCCCCGCCAAAGACCCCACCTGGCTGGCCTACCTGGAGGAGGTCTGGGAGGGCCTCGAGGTCCTCTTCCTGGGCTTCAACGCCCACCTTTTCCTGGCCGAGGCGGGGAGGCTTCCTCCCCGGGTGGCGGCAGGGGAGGAGGTGGCGGGGCTTCTCCAGGGAATGGGGTACCAGATGGTGCCTTGGCCCTTTTCCCGGGAGGGTAGGGTCTATGCCACGAGGGGGGGGCTTGCCCTCCTTGCCGCCCTCTCGGACTGGGTAGGGAAAGCGATTGAGCTTTGAGTTTGGACTAGAGTACACTAGGCCCATGTCCGTGAGGGAGTACCAAAAGAAGCGCCGCCGGGACCGGATCTTCCAGGCGGCCATGTCCCTCTTCCGCGAGCGGGGCTTCCAGGAAACCACGGCCAGCGATATCGCCAAGACCGCCCACGTCTCCCGGGGCACCTTCTTCAACTACTTTCCCTACAAGGAGGCCGTCCTCCTGGACTACGGGAGCCTGCTTCTGGCCCGGCTTAGGGAGGAGGTCAAAAGGCGTTTGGCCCAAGGGATGGACCCTTTGGCCGTCTTGCGTTTCGTTTTCCAGGAGGTAGCCGCCTTCACCGAGGCGGAGAAGGATCTGGTGCTTCCCCTCCTGTACGAGCTTTTGAATCCTGACCCCATCCGGGCCAGGGCGGCCTTTGAGGCCTTGCCCCTGGGGGACCTGATCGCCGAGGTGCTGAGGCCCCTCAAGGAAGCGGGGGTGGTGCGGCAGGACCTTTCCCTGGAGCGCATGGGCCGGACCCTGGCGGACCTCTACTTCCTTTCGGCTTTGCGCTGGGCGGCCTACACCCCCCACCGGGACCTGAAGGGGGAGCTGGAGAAGACCCTGGACCTGGCCCTCTCGGGGATCCTGGCCCGCTGAAGGGGCCCCCGCCTAATCCGCGGCTACCTTGAGCCTCTCCCCAATCTCGGGGATCCTGGCCAGGAAGACGCCGGTAGGGCTCCCCGTGAGGGCCACCGCCTCCGGGGTGCCCTCGGCCACGATCTCCCCGCCCCGGTCCCCGCCCTCCGGCCCCAGGTCAATCACCCAGTCGGCGGTCTTCACCACGTCCAGGTTGTGCTCAATGACCACCACGGTGTTGCCCCCGTCCACCAGGCGGTGGAGGACCGAGAGGAGCTTGGCCACGTCGTCAAAGTGGAGGCCGGTGGTGGGCTCGTCCAGGATGTAGAGGGTGCGGCCCGTGGACTTGCGGCCCAGCTCGGTGGCCAGCTTGATCCTTTGGGCCTCGCCCCCGGAGAGGGTGGGGGAGGGCTGGCCCAGGCGCATGTACCCCAGCCCCACGTCCACCATGAGCTGGAGCTTGCGGGCGATGGTGGGGACGTTCTGGAAGAAGTCCAGGGCCTCCTCCGCGGTCATGTCCAGGACGTCGGCGATGCTCTTCCCCCTGAGCTTCACCTCCAGGGTCTCCTTGTTGTACCGCTTTCCCTTGCACACCTCGCAGGGCACGTAGAGGTCGGGCAGGAAGAGCATCTCAATCTTCACCGTGCCGTCCCCGCCGCAGGCCTCGCACCGCCCCCCCTTGACGTTGAAGGAGAAGCGCCCCGGGCCGTAGCCCCGCTTCCTGGCCTCGGGGGTCTTGGCGAAGAGGTCGCGGATCTCGTCAAAGATGCCGGTGTAGGTGGCGGGGTTGGAGCGGGGGGTGCGGCCGATGGGGGACTGGTCAATCTCAATGACCTTGTCCAGGTGCTCAATCCCCTCCAAGGTCTCGTGGGCCCCGGGGGTGGTCTTGGCCCGCATGAGCCTCTGGGCCAGGGCGGCGTAGAGGATGTCGTGGATGAGGGTGCTCTTCCCCGAGCCCGAGGGGCCGGTGATGGCCACGAAGCGACCCAGGGGGATGCGCAGGGTGACCCCCTTGAGGTTGTGCTCCCGAGCCCCTTTGAGCACCAGCCACTTCCCATTCCCCTTTCGCCGCTCCTTGGGCACGGGGATTTTCTTATCCCTCCTCAGGTAGGCCCCGGTGAGGCTTTTGGGGTTTTGGAGGATGGCCTCCAAGGGGCCCTCCGCCACCACCTCCCCCCCGTGGATCCCCGCCCCCGGGCCCATGTCCACGATCCAGTCCGCGGCCCGCATGGTCTCCTCGTCGTGCTCCACCACGATCAGGGTGTTGCCGAGGCCTTGCAGGCGCTTCAGGGTGGCGATGAGGCGCTGGTTGTCCCGGGGGTGGAGGCCGATACTGGGCTCGTCCAGCACGTAGAGGACCCCGGTGAGGCCCGAGCCCACCTGGGTGGCCAGGCGGATCCGCTGGGCCTCGCCGCCGGAGAGGGTGTTGGCCGCCCGGTCCAGGGTGAGGTAGTCCAGCCCCACCCCCACCAAAAACCCCAGGCGCTCCACGATCTCCCGCAGGATGGGCCTGGCGATCTGGGCCTGGAAGGGGGGGAGTTTCGCCTCGAGGCCCTGGAAAAAGCCCAAAGCCTCCCGCACGGGCAGGGCGGAGACCTCGGCGATGTTTCTGCCCGCCACCTTTACCGAAAGGACCTCCTTCTTGTAGCGGGTCCCGCCGCAGACCGGGCAGGGCTTCAGGGCCATGAAGCCCTCGAGGACCTCCCGCACCCCCTCGGAGTCCGCCTCCTGGTAGCGCTTCTCCAGCCAGGGGATGACCCCCTCGTAGTGGACCTCCACCCGGAAGGTCTCCTTGCCCCCCCGGCGGAAGACCACCTCAAAGGGCTCGGGGAGGCCGTAGAGGACGGCCTTCTGCGCCTCCTCCGGCAGGTTCTTGAAGGGGGTTTTGAGGTCAAAGCCCAGGTGCTCCGCCAGGGCCCTGAGCCGGTCCCAGAGGTAGCTTCTGCCCGTGTCCCGCCCCCGGGACCAGGGGAGGATGGCCCCCTCGGCCAGGGAGAGTTCTGGGTTCACGATAAGGGCGGGGTCAAACTCCTGCTTGTACCCGAGGCCGGAGCAGGCGGGGCAGGCCCCGTAGGGGGCGTTGAAGGAGAAGATCCGGGGCTCCAGCTCCTCCAGGACGCTGCCGTGCTCGGGGCAGGCGAACTTCTCCGAGAAGAGCTCCTCCTCTCCCAAATCGGGGTAGAGGACCCGCATGAGGCCCTCGCCCCGGAGGAGGGCCAGCTCCACGGCCTCGGCGATGCGGGGCCTTTCCTCCTCCCTGAGGACCACCCGGTCTATGACCAGGTCAATGTCGTGCTTCTCGTACTTTTCCAGGTTCAGGTTCTGGGCCTCCTCCATGAGGTAGATGACCCCGTCCACCCGCACCCGGGCGTACCCCTCCTTCATGAGCTGGGCGAAGAGCTTGCGGTACTCCCCCTTCCTCCCCCGCACCAGGGGGGCCATGAGGACGGCCCGGGTGCCTTGGGGTTTCTGGAGGAGGCGGTCGGTGATCTCGCTGGCGGACTGCTTTTCTATGGGACGGCCGCACTGGGGGCAGTAGGCGGTGCCCACCCGGGCGAAGAGGAGGCGCAGGTAGTCGTGGATCTCCGTCACCGTGCCCACGGTGGAGCGGGGGTTGTGGCTGGTGGTCTTCTGGTCAATGGAGATGGCGGGGGAGAGGCCCTCAATGCTTTCCACGTCGGGTTTGTCCATCACCCCCAGGAACTGGCGGGCGTAACTGGAAAGGCTTTCCACGTACCGCCTCTGCCCCTCGGCGTAGATGGTGTCAAAGGCCAGGGTGCTCTTCCCCGAGCCCGAGACCCCGGTGATGACGATGAACTTGCCCCTGGGGAGCTCGAGGCTGATGTTCTTCAGGTTGTGCTCCCGCGCGCCCCGGATGATGATGCGGTCCATCCGTGGAAGTATACCACCCCTTCCGGGGTCGGAGTAGGGCCTAAAGGCGGAGGTGGATGAGAGGCACGGGAAGGCCGGGAGCTCTGGCCAGGGGGCCGTCCGCGGTGAGGATGGGGGCGGAAAGCCTCTGGGCTAGGGCCACGTAAAGGGCATCGTAGGCGGTGAGGCGGTCCCTCAGGGCGAAGGCAGGGAGAAGCAGAGGCCCGTGGTCTACCCGGAAGAGGGGCCAGCTAAAAAGGTCCTCCAGGGCTTCCTGAGCCCGCGTGGGGGAAAGGCGTCCGGAAAGGGTGGCCTTGCGCACCACGGCCAAGACCTCGGCGTCCAGCAAGGCCGGGGCGAAGAGGCGCTTCCCTTCCACCAGGGCGGCCACCTGCCGGCCCAAGGGGGTGCGAAGCAGGTACTCGGCGGCGGCGGAAGCGTCTAGGACGAGGGGGGCCACCTTTCCTCCCGGGCCTCCTCCAGAAGCTTGGCGGCGGGAAGGCCCAGGTCCACAGGAGCCCTCTGGGCCAGACGCTCCCGCCACTCGGCCTCGTCCAGGGCACGTTCCAAGGCCTCCAGGACGAACTCGCTCAGGCTGAGGCCCCTGGCCCGGGCCTGGCGCACCAGGCGGGCCTTGAGGTCCTCGGGCACCTTCTTCACCTGAAGGGTGCTCATGGCATGATTGTAGCATGCTAAGCTGAACCCATGTCCTCCTGGATGCTCCGGGAAGCGGAGGAAGCCCCGAGGGTGGTGGAGCGGCTCCTTAGGGAAAACGAGGCCGAGGTGAAGGGCCTAGCCGCTTTCCTAAGGCGGAGGCCTCCCGCTCTTACCCTCACCGCCGCTCGGGGGAGCTCGGACCATGCCGCCCTCTACGCCAAGTACCTCTTGGAGACCCGCCTCCTCTGGCCTACGCTCTCCGTGGCCCCCTCGGTGCTGACCCTCTACGGGGCGAGGCCCAGGGTCCCCCTGCCGGGCCTCCTCCTGGCCTACAGCCAAAGCGGGGAGAGCCCGGACGTGGTGGAGGTGGTGCGGGCCTACCGGGGGGCGGGGGTCCTCACCGTGGCCCTGGTGAACCGGGAGGAAAGCCCTCTGGCTAAGGCGGCGGAGGTGGTCCTCCCCCTCCACGCCGGGGAGGAGCGGGCGGTGGCGGCCACCAAGAGCTTCCTCGCCATGCTGGCGGCCACGGTCCACCTCATGGCCCACCTCCTGGAGGAGCCCCACCTGAAGGAGGCCCTTCCCGCCCTGCCCGAGGCCATGCACCGGGCTTTGGGGGCGGAGGGGAGCCTGGAGTACCTGGTGGAGGCGGAAAACCTCTTCGTCCTGGGGCGGGGCCTGGTGTACCCTGTGGCCCTCGAGGCCGCCCTTAAGCTCAAGGAGGTGGCGGGCCTCCACGCCGAGGGGCTTTCCGCCGCCGAGTTTCTGCACGGGCCCAAAGCCCTCTTGGAGCCTGGCTTTCCCCTTCTGGTCCTGGCCCAGAGGGACGGGGCCCTGGAGGCCACGCTGAGGACCCTGGAGTCCCTGAAGGCCACGGGGGCCCACCTCCTGGTCCTCTCCCGGGAGGCCGAGGCCCTGGAGCTGGCGGACACCCCCTTGCGCCTCCCGGTGGCCCTCTCCCCCGAGCTCACCCCCCTCCTCCTGGCCCAGGCCTTCTACCCCATGGCCGAGGCCCTGGCCCGGGCCCGGGGCCTGGACCCGGACCGGCCCCGCCACCTCAGCAAGGTGACCCGGACCCTCTAAAAGACCTTCTCCCCCAGGGGCACCTCCCGCTCGGGGGTGAGGAGGACCACCCGGCCTTCTCCGTCCTTCACTCCCAGGACCAGGACCTCGGAGGGGAAGCCGGCGATGGGGCGGACCCCCAGGTTCACCGCCGCCACCACCAGGCGGCCCGTTAGGTCCTCCGGACGGTAGAGGTCCGTGATCTGGGCGGCGCTCCTTTTCACCCCCAGAGGGCCAAAGTCTATCCAGAGCTTATAGCTGGGCTTCCTGGCCTTCTCGTGAGGCTCGGCCTTGAGGATGCGCCCCACCCTAAGGTCCAGGACCTGGAAAGCCTGCAGGGGGTCCATGCCCCGAGTGTGGCAAAAAGGGAAGCCCCCGGCAAGGGGGCTCTTGGTGGGCCGTGCAGGACTTGAACCTGCAACCAACCGGTTATGAGCCGGCCGCTCTGACCCATTGAGCTAACGGCCCGCGCCAGTAAGCTAGTTTAGCACAGGGCCCTAGGTGGTGTACAATGGGCCTGGAGGTGAAAGCATGACCGTCAACGAGAGCACCGCTGACCGGGTGATCCGCTTTGTCCTGGCCCTCATCCTCTTCTACTTCGCCTTCCAGTCGGCCTCTCCCTGGAACTGGATCCTGGGCATTGTGGCTGTGGTCCTCCTCTTCACCGCCATCACCGGCTTCTGCGCCCTGTACAAGGTGTTGGGCATCAGCACCAAGCGGTGAGCTTTCCCGTAGCCCCCGGGGACTTCGTGCGGGTGGAGTTCTTTAAGTTCCCGGGGGACGAGCTTCACTACTGGTGGGAGGCCCGGGTGGTGGAGGTGCGGGAGGAAGGGGTCCTCACCCTCCTGCCCCAGGGCGGGGTTTTCCACCACGTGGGCAAGGGAAAGGCGGTGGTCCTGGACCACGAGGCCTACGTGGCCTTCTTTCCCGGGGCCTGGTACTCGGGAGGGCCCGACGTGCGGGAGGGCCGGGTCCTGGAGTACTACTGGAACGTCCAGACCCCAGCGGTCTGGACGGGGGCGGGCTTCCGCCAGTACGACCTGGAGCTGGACGTGAGGTGCCGGGCCGACCACACCTGCCAGGTCTTTGACTGGGAGGAGTTTCTGGCCAAGCGCCCCCTTTACCCAGAGGCCTGGGTGGCCCGGGCCGAGGAGGCGGTAGAGGCCATCCTCCGCCACATGCGGGAGGGGCGGTGGCCGGTTCTGCCCCCTGGGGAGCCCCTTCCCTGGATGCCCAGGGTCTAGGGCCCGTACTGGGGAAGGGAGGAGGGAGGGGTCTCTGTCCCTCCCAGCCCCCAGACCTTTAGGGGCAGGAGGCGCTTGCCCTCCAGGTGCCAGCGCCCCTCCAGGGCCACCTGGTAGAAGAGCCCTTTGAAGAAGCCGTGGAAGCTGTCCTCCCAGGTTTCCAGGTTCTGGGCCCTAAGGGGGTGGTTGTGCCAGGCGGGGCCCAGGTGGTAGAGCCAGGGGTCCTCCAGGGGGCGGGTGTCCTCTGGGGGAAGGCCCAAGAGGGCGTTGAAGTAGCCTCTTAGGCGGCTTGCGGTGAAGAGGAGGTTGGGGTAGGGGTCCAGGAGGGCCTCCCGGGCCTCGGCCTCGGTTTTGGGGAAGGGCCTCACGGGGTCCCAGGCCCCAAAGCGCTTTAGGCGGGCCTCCTGCTTGAGGGCATCCTCCCAGCTCATCTGGGCCAGGCCCAGGGTGCGGCTGAAGGGGGCCTGGCCTGGAAGCTCCGAAAGCCCCAGGGCCAGGCCGTCCGCCACCTCCCTTACCCCCCGGGAAAGCCCCAGGGCCTTATCCCCCCCGTACTGCTCGTTGTCCACGATGGCGGCCAGCACCCCAAAGGGGATCCGCAAGGCCCCCGCTGCTGCCCGGATTTCCCGGGCGTGGGGCAGGACGTGGTGGGGGGCGGCGGGCAGGCCTGAGAGGTCCACCGGGAGCCCTCGCTGGGCCTGGCCGATGGCCCGGACCCAGAGGTGGGCGGCCTGGAGGGCTTCTTTGGGGCTTTGGAAGGCGGAGCGCTTGCCCAAAAGCTGGTTCCTGATTTCCAGGCGCAGCAAGCGGTCGTAGGTCCGGGCCGCCTCCTCTCCCAAGAGCAGATGGAGGCTGGCCTTGTTGGCCAGGTGCCGGGCCACCAGAAGCTCCCGCTCCTCCTTAGGGTAGGGGAGGAGTTCCCGGAGGCTTGGGGAAGCGGGGGAAGGAGGGGGGAGGGGTGCAACCAGGAAGAGGAGGAGGGGGAAGAGCAGGGCGGGCCAGGGGCCCCGGGGCATAGGCTACTTCCCGGGTTCTTCCACCGGGGTTGGGGGTACCTCCACCGTGGCCTCCACTGGGTAGCCCACGTAGGTGCGGCGGCCCCCCAAGGTCCTTTCCAGCACCTCCCGCCACTCCGGGAGGTTGAGGAAGCGGTCCGCCTGGTTGCGGAGTTCCAGGTCGGCAAGCTCGTGCACCCCCAGGAGGTGGATCTCCTTCCCCATGGCCCGGAGGGCCTGGAAGGCGTGGGCCAGCTCCCCGGAGCCCGAGGCCACGATGGCCCGGTCCCAGCGGGGGGCGGTGGTGAGGAGGTCCGTGGCCATCATGGCCTCAAACCGGGCCTCTCCCCGCACCAGGCGGCTCCGCACCGTGTAGCCCATGAAGACTAGGGCGTCTATGAAGCGCTGCTGGCGCTCGTCCTCGGGGTCGGTGATGGGGACGTAGTAAAAGGCGTTGTAGAGCTGCTCCGGGGTGGCGAACTGGGTGATGACCCGCCGGTGGTCCACGTTCCAGCCCAGGCGCTTGGCCGCCAGGTACATGTAAGACCCGTCAATGAAAAGGGCAACCCGCATGCTGGCCTAAGTTTAGCGGAAAAGGGGGCCCGTGGGGCCCCCTCCTTTGCCCCGGTCCTTAGGCTGGGGCCTTCTCCTCCCCCTTCTCCGAGGAGTGCCCGGGGTTCACCTTGAGGGCGGGGTTGGCGTAGGCGGCGGCGTGGTTGGCGGCGATGGCCGCCTCCCCAAAGCCCAGGACGATCAGGGGAAGCTTGCCCGGGTAGGTGACGATGTCCCCGCAGGCGTAGATCCCGGGAATGCTGGTGGCCATGGTGGTGTCCACCTTGATCTTGTTCTTCTCCAGCTCCAGGCCCCAGTTCGCCAGGGGTCCCAGCTTGGTGAGGTAGCCCGCCAGGATGAGGACGGCGTCCACCTCCAGCTCCATCTCTTCCTGGGTCTGGTTTTGGAAGATGACCGCCTTCTTCACCCAGGTGTCCCCCTCGAGGCGGCGCACCTCGTAGGGCGTGAGGACCTTGAGGCGGCCCTCCTCGTGGGCCTTCATGAGCTCCTGGACGCTGGCCTCATGGGCCCGGAACTGGGGGCGGCGGTGGATGAGGGTGATGGCCCCGGCGGTGTCCAGGAGGTTCAGGGCCCAGTCCACGGCGCTGTCCCCGCCCCCCACGATCAGGACCCGCTTGCCCTGGAACTCCGCCTTGGCCCTCACGGCGTAGTAGACCCCCCTGCCCTCCAGCTCCCTCTCCCCCGGGGCTCCCAGGCGCCTGGGCTCAAAGGCCCCCACCCCGGCGGCGATGATGACCGCCTTGGCGGTGTAGGTGTTCCCCGCCGACGTGGTCACCTTAAAAAGGCCGTCCTCCCTGGACAGGGTCTCGGCCCGCTCCCCCAGGTTGTAGATGGGGTTAAAAGGGGCCACCTGCTCCACCAGGCCCCGGACCAGGTCCTTGGCGTAGACCTTGGGAAAGCCCGCCACGTCGTAGATGTACTTCTCCGGGTAGAGGGCCGAAAGCTGCCCTCCCGGCTCCGGCAGGGGGTCTATGAAGCGGAAGGAAAGCCCCCGCATGCCCACGTAAAACCCCGCGAAAAGCCCCGCGGGCCCGGCGCCGATGATGATCACGTCCGTGTGCTCCATGGCCACACCTCTTCCGGCATTCTAAGGCCTTGCCCCGCTGGGGGCGCTCCCTTTTTTTGAAGGGACAAACCTCAGTCCACCCCGAGGACCACCTTGCCGAAGACCCGCCTTTCTTCCAGGAGGCGGTGGCCCTCGGCGGCGGCCTCGAGGGGGAGGACCTGTCCGATCACGGGCCTTAGCCTTCCCGCCTCCACCATGCGCAGGATGGGGAAGAGGCGGCTTTTGGAGCCCATGGTGGAGCCCAGGATGGCGAGCTGGCGGAAGAAGACGTGGGCGAAGGGCAGGGTCCCCTCGTACCCCGAGGAGGCCCCGGCGATGGCAATCCTGCCCCCGCTCGCCGTGGCCTTGATGACCCCCTCAAAGTAGAGGGCCCCGGTGTGGTCCACCACCTTGTCGGCCCCCTTGCCCCCGGTGAGGCGGCGCACCTCCTTGAACCAGTCGGGATGGGTGTAGTTGACCGCTTCGTCGGCCCCAAGCTCCAGGGCCTTCCGGAGCTTCTCCTCCGAGCCAGCGGTGGCGATGACCCGCCCGCCGAAGAGCTTGGCGATCTGGATGGCGGCCACGCTGACCCCGCTTCCCGCCGCCATGACCAGCACGTCGTCCCCAGGGCGCACCTGAAGCTTATCCACCACCATCTGCCAGGCGGTGAGGAAGGTGAGGGGGATGGCGGCCGCCTCCTCAAAGGAGAGGTTTTGTGGTTTTTTGAGGAGGTTCACCTCAGGCACCACCAAGTACTCGGCATAAGCCCCGTGGCGGTGCTCCCCCAGGATCTCGTAGTGGGGGCAGAGGTTGTCCTCGCCCGCCAGGCAACGCTCGCAGTGCCCGCAGGAAAGCCCCGGGTTCACCACCACCTCGTCGCCGGGGGCGAAGGCGGTGACCCCGGGCCCCACGGCCTCCACCACCCCGCTGGCGTCCGCCCCCAGGATGTGGGGCAGGGGAAGCCTGGGGCTCGCCACCCCCTTGCGCACCCAGATGTCCAGGTGGTTGAGGGCCGCCGCCCGGACCCGGATGCGCACTTCCTTGGGGCCCGGCTCCGGGGTGGGCATCTCCATGGGCTTCAAGACCTCTGGGCCGCCTCTCGCCTCCATCACCACCGCTCTCATGCCGCCTCCTTATGCCAGGGATTTTCCCACGGCTAAACTCC
>Ga0308399_1000136_pt1 | contig 25017 bp, 20 predicted proteins | sample HotsprSampOS1260_FD_202367 | JGI IMG/M metagenome (GOLD analysis project Ga0308399, IMG submission 202367) | Hot spring phototrophic mat microbial communities from Octopus Spring, Yellowstone National Park, Wyoming, United States - 20060914_OS12-60 ... | reverse complement strand
GAATTCGACGAAAAACCTCTGGGGCTGGAGCGTGATGAATTTGGCCATGCCAGATTAGACCGCCCCGACCGATATTTCGTTCACCCTCCGGGTGAACCCTTCAGCCTTGTCGGTAAGGATTCAGGCGCCACCGCCGCAGAACAGACCATCCTTGCAAGGGCCGGGCATCAGCAGGATCTTGGGGCAAAGCTTTTGACGGGTTCATGGGAAAAGACGCGCTGTTGTTCCACCCTCGTGCGACTCCGGAAGCCTGCCGGCGGGCCGCATGGGAGAAACCTCCACCAGCCATGCAGGCACTTCTCCGGGGCTTATTGCGAGAGCTTTCCTGCACATACGCCAGACAGAGACTTTTTTCGGAATTTTGCGGCAGGGGCGCATTTGATACCTGCGCAACTTCGGAGGCGCCGTTTCGGGTCGCGGCAGCGCGTGGAGTTCGGTGGCTCGCTGCTGCTCCGGAACACGGGCCGGGGTGGAACCCGGCCCTCCATGAACGAAACTGGAGGGACGCCTTCCATGGCGTCCCCTGGCCCGGGTGGAACCGGGCCCTCCAATTTGGCATCACGGTGGGTAGATGCCGAGCCGGGGTCAGTGGGTTCTCACCGGGGGGGAGCTGCCAATGGGCAGTCTGATGGGGCATGGCGGGATGGGCTTTTCCACAAGGCTTTGGTCATGGGAGAGTGGGACTTGGGGTGGGCCAGAAGGCTTCGCGCCAGGCCGGCGTGAGCTGCATTGGGATCGGGTGCGACTTGTGGACGTTGCGGCAACGGTGAGTGGATTTGTGGGTGTGCAGCTCGGGGGTCTCTGTGTTTGCGGCTGAGAAACTGGTGGCGGCTGAGTTTACAGGGCTGCATGAGCCTGCTAAAACGCCAGTAGGTCATGACGCAAACGGAATTGTGGAAAACGCTGACCCGGCGGCGGAGTCTGTTCCTGATCGCCGGGCCTTGTGTGATTGAGAGTGAAGAACTTTGTCTGGAAGTGGCGCGGGTGTTGCGGCGGGTCTGCCGACGGCTCAGCGTTCCGTACGTGTTCAAAGCCAGTTTTGACAAGGCCAATCGCACCAGTGCGGATTCGTTTCGCGGACCGGGTCTGAAGGCCGGCCTAGCAATCCTGGATCGAGTACGGGCCCGTGTGGATGTGCCGGTCTTGACGGATATTCATAACGAGCTGCAGGTATCTGCGGCCGCGCAGGTGGTCGATATCTTGCAGATTCCCGCCTTTTTGTGTCGGCAGACGGACCTGGTCCAGACGGCTGCCGCCAGTGGGCGCATTTTGAATCTGAAGAAGGGGCAGTTTCTTTCTCCAGTGGAGATGACTCATGTGGTAGCGAAGGCCCGCAAGGCGGGTGGGGAACGGCTTCTGCTGACGGAGCGGGGCAGTTGTTTTGGTTACCAGAATTTGGTGGCCGACATGCGGAGCATTCCCATGTTGCAGCGGCTGGGCTTTCCGGTGGTGTTCGATGCGACGCATTCGGTCCAACTGCCGGGGGCCGGTGGTACTGCTTCCGGGGGCCAACGAGAGTTTGCGCCGGTTCTGGCCCGGGCGGCGGTGGCAGCGGGTACCGACGGGCTGTTTGTGGAGACGCATCCGGAGCCCGACCGGGCTTTGAGCGACGGTCCGAACATGATCCCGCTGTCTGAGATGCCACGGTTGGTGCGGACCTGGGTGGGGTTGTTCGATGCCGCGCGCCGTTGATTCCGGGGCGGGGCGGGTGGGGCCAATGGGGCGCTTACCATGGCCGGCACCGGCGGTTGTGTTCTCGGCTGGACCCTAGCCGTTTCGAGGGCAAGGTTTGGCCCCAGGAAGGGGGCTGGTGGCGGAAGGTTTTCCGGTAGTGCGAGAGAGACGTACCAAGCCCGCGGCCGTGGGGTTGGGGAGAGGGTCTGGCGGTCACCACCGGGCGGCCGGGATAGAGGTGCGGAGGCGGAAGCGATCGAGCAGAGGCCAGAAGGGTTGCACCGGCGATGCATGTGGCGAGCCTGGCATCAAGGTGCCTTCCGGTGCGGGTTCGGTGGACACGACGTCCGGGGTGGAGGCCATGAGCCTGTGGGCCGAAGGAGCCGTGGATGGGCCGGCCTTGGAATGTCCGATCGTTGTTATGTGGGTCGAGTTGGGGGCGTTGAGACTATCGATGGAGCGGCTATTTTGAACCATGAAAGCTCCGGACAGGAAGTGTGCAAGGGAGGGGCTGTCGGGCGTGTTGGTGGTGTTTGCACTGTTCGCCGTTCCAGGGGCTGGCCGGCCGGCTGAGGTACCCGGATTACCGGCGGCGGTGCTCAAGGATTTTGTGTGGCCGGATTACTATCCGCCCCCGCATGAGACCCAGCTCCGGTTTCGGCTTCGGGCGGCGGAAGCGACGCCTTCGGAGGGTAGCTGGGTGCAGGTGCGGCAGGTGACGCTGGCACGCTTTAGTCCCCAGGGCCAGACCGAACTATTCGTGCAGGCGGAGCGTTGTTTGTTTCACACGGGCACGCAGGAGGCCCGATCCGAAGGTCCTTTGGAACTGCGGCTGCAGGGCGATCGGATGACTTTGGAGGGGGTGGGATTTCTGTGGCGTCAGACCAATGGCTGGTTAGTGGTCTCCAATCGGGTTCGTACGCACTTGCGCGGGGGCTGGCTACCGCGACCGGGGGAGGGGAGTGCTGCTTCTCGCAGCGGTTCGTTAGCGGATTCGGAGCCGCTTCGGATCGAGGCGGACCAGTTCGTTTACGAGGGGTTGCGAGCCCGGGCCGAGTTTACAGGGCGGGTTCGCGTTACTGGATCGAATCTGGTGTTGCGGTGCGAGCGGTTGGAGTTCGAGCTGCCCGGGGGGCCGGAGGGTCAGGTGCGCCAGGTTCATGCCGAGGGTTCGGTGGAGTGGAATGCTGAAGGTTTGCAAGCCCGAGCGGCCCGGGCGACGCTATACCCGATTCAGCGCCACGCGATTCTGGAAGGTGGTGTGGAATGGGAGAACTCCGAGGGGACTGGTGCTGCGGACCTGGTGGAGGTGAGTTTTGCACCCGACAGGCTGGAGGCGCGGGGGAATGCCCGGTTGACGTTGCGACGAGCGGCGGAGGGGTTTTTGCCTCGAGCGGCCCTGCAGGCCGCTGGTTCGAAGGGTGGTCCGGTCAGAATCGAGGCCAGTGCCGATCATTATCGTTTGGCCCCTGACGGTGCTCGATTGGAGGGACGGGTGCGGGTGTTGGAGGTGCGCGCCGAAGGGGCTCCGGCCCGGCTCACATGTCAACGGTTGGAGGTGGTTCTTGGTGCTCTGGGCCAGTTGATTTCGATGTATGCCGAGGGGGGGGTGGAGCTCGAGGACGGAGATTTGCACCTGACGGGGCAGCGCGCCACTTACCGGGCTGAGCCGGGCTGGGTGGAAGTGGTCGGACCGGCCACGTGGCGGGATGGGCCGCGCTCAGGGTCTGGGGACCGCATTTGGATGGATGTAGCCGGACCAACCTTTGGGGTCGAAGGCCGGGCGCAGATGCTCTGGCCCAGGCCGGCCACGGGCGCCCTGCTGGGGCTGGCAGGGCCGCTGCCGGGCCAGCCGGTGGGAACGGATCCTGGTGGCACGGCGGGCTCATCCCTCTGGACCCGCGTTCAATGTGCCGCGTATGTTTGGTCACCGGCTCAACTCCAGTTCACCGGCGGTGTCCAGGTAGAGGATGCGCAGATGCAGTTGACCTGCGGGCGACTGACGGTTCACCTTCCGGCGGATGGGACGGCGGGACCGGATTTGACGGCGGAGGAGCAGGTCGTGATCACCTTGCATACGCCGGGGCAACCGCGTGTGACGGCCACCTGCGAGCAGGCCCTTTACCGGGCTGAGACCGAGCGATTGCGCCTGACGGGTCAACCCGTGATCGAGCGGGAGGATGGCAGCCGGTTTACGGCCGAGGCCGTGGAGTACCATCGGCTCACCGGGGTGATTTCCACGGTGGGCACGGTACGTGCGCGAGTCGAATCTCCTGACGGCCTGCGGCTTCCCGCTTGGCCTGGTCTGCCAGGTGCTCCATAGCCACCTTGGCGTGACTCAGCCGGCCTGATATTGTGGACCCGCTGTGAATTCGATCCAGACTTGCCCCCAAGCGGAAGCCCCCGAGTCCAAGGCGGTGGCCCAGGGTGCGCCCTCGGAGCTGCTGGTAACCGACCGGTTGGTCAAGGTGTATCGGCGCCGACAAGTGGTGGCGGGGGTGTCCCTGCGCGTGGCGGCGGGGGAAATTGTGGGTTTGCTTGGCCCCAACGGGGCCGGCAAAACTACGACCTTCCACATGGTTGTGGGGCTTGTCCGACCCGATGACGGCCGGGTCTTTTTCTGCGGGCGCGATGTTACGCGGTGGCCCATGCATCGGCGTGCGCGTGCGGGCATGGGTTACCTGACTCAGGAACCTTCGGTGTTTCGCAAGCTGACTGTGGAGCAAAACATCCTGGCCGTCTTGGAGACCTGTGGTCTGAGTCGAGCGGAACGTCGCTTGCGGCTGCAATATTTGCTGGAGGAGCTGGATTTGACCCGGCTGGCCAAGCAGCGCGCCTACCAGCTCAGCGGCGGTGAAAAACGCCGGCTGGAGATCACCCGTGCGCTGGTGACCAGCCCGAAACTGATGTTGTTGGACGAACCTTTCAGTGGCATTGACCCCATTGCGGTTTACGAGGTGCAAAAAATCCTGCGGCGGCTCCGGGACCAGGGCTTGGGGATTCTGATCACGGACCATAATGTGCGTGAGACGTTGAAATTGGTGGACCGCGCCTACCTCATTCACCATGGGGAAGTGGTGTACGAGGGTGTGGGCGTGCAGATGTTGGAGGATCCGCGGGCTCGCGAAATTTACCTCGGCCCGGAATTCAACCTTTGAAGAGGGGCGCGTCGTCCGGGCCATGGCCTGGGCGCTTTGGCGTGCACTAAGACATGAGTGCTCTCAAATCCGAAACCGTGACGGTGGAACGGTTTTACACCGAATTTTCCGGCGAGCTGGGCTTGCGGTTGGTGGCTGGCGCTGCCGGATTGAAGCGGGCCATTCTTGAACCTACCATCAACCGGCCCGGTCTGGTGCTGACCGGTTTCACGCGCTACTTTGCTTGGAAACGGGTGCAGGTCATCGGCAACGCCGAGTCCTTCTATCTCCGGTCTCTGGAGCCGTCCGAGCGTCGTCGTCGCTTTGAATTGCTGCTGGCCAAGGCGATCCCCTGCGTGGTGTATAGCCGCAATCTTCGGCCTGATCCGCAGTTGCTGGCGCTGGCCGAAGAGCGCGACGTGCCTGTTTTCCAGTGCCCGCTCATTACCATGCAGTTCATTAACCGGGCCACGCTGGCTCTGGAGGGCCTGTTTGCTCCGCGCTGCACCGAGATGGGCAGCATGGTGGACATTCTGGGTGTGGGCGTGCTCATTCGCGGCGAGAGCGGCATAGGGAAGAGCGAGAGCGTGCTGGCGCTGATCGAGCGTGGCTATAGCCTGGTTTCGGACGATGCGACCCGATTCACGCTAGTGGACGGTCACCATGTGGTGGGCAGCAGCCCGGATCTGACCCGGGGGTACATGGAGGTGCGCGGCATTGGCATCATCAACGTGGCGGCGATGTTCGGCGTGCGCAGCGTGCGCCACACCAAGGAACTGGACCTGGTGATCACGCTGAGGCCCTGGGAGGAGGTGCAGGACGTGGACCGCCTCGGCATGGAACAGGAATTCATCGAAATCCTGGGCCAGCGCATCCCGCATATCACCCTGCCGGTCCGCCCCGGCCGGGACCTGGCCCGCCTGATCGAAGTGGCGGCGCTGCACATCAAACTGCTGCAGACCGGGCACAACCCGGCCAAGAAAATGAATGAGCGTTTGCTTCAACAAATGGCCCTGCGTCAGAAGTTGTAGGTGGGGACCATGCCCCGGCCCGGAAGGGCGGCGGCCCGGTTCCGCCCTCGGCCGGTGAGCAGGCCCTCTGGTCCAAGGGCCCGGTTCCCGGTCTCATTCCACAAGCCGTTTGATTGCCGTGAACCCCGAACCGTGGTTTCAGCTGCGCAACGAACCGAGGAGCGACGGCATGTGGTTTGCGCTACCGCCGCGCCCCGGGGGTCCCATCCGCGCTGCAGGCAGCATGCTGCTGGTGGTGGGGTTCGTTGATTGCCTGGTCACGTTGGCGATTGGGAGTGGTCTGGTGGAGTCTTCTGCCACGCGCGGCAGGCTCGTTAGCGTGGTGGGCATTTTTCTGTTGATCATGTTTGTGCCCGGTGTGGTGGCCCTGATTTGGGGAGCGCTTTGGCGGTGGGGGCATACCGAGGTGTTTTGCCGCGAGGGGCGCTTGCGGGTCAGTGAGGTTTGGGGCTGGCTGCGGGTTGCCCGCCGGCTGCCGAAGCAGCCGCCTCTGGGTCTGGAAATCTGTCGGTTGGGCTTCGGACGGGTTCCTTTTGGGGCCTCCGCGACCGGGGGCGGGTTTCGTCTCAAGGCGATTTATGCAGGGGCTCCGGCCGCCACGGTTGCGATGGGCTATCCGAACGAGTGGTTGGAAGCGTTGGCCCGCGAACTGCGCCCCCTTTTGAGTTTGGCAAGCAGCGCTCCGCCGCCCCTGTGGGTTGAGGGCGACGCGACCGCTGCTGCAGAGGCAGACGCTGTCCTGGTTTCTCAAAACCCGCCCTCGGGTCGAATGCAGGTGGAAGAGGCAGGCGGGAGGCTGCGCATCACGGCGGGGCCCACCGGGTTACGAGGATCGGCGCTTTTGCTGTTCCGACTTGCGTTGATATGGCTGGGGATCGTGGGCTTTGTGGGAGCGCTGTTTTTGCGGGATCAGCACAGGAAAGAGACCCCGGAAGGGTCAGAACTTGGGGGGCTGTTGGCTCTGGTGGGTTTCACGCTGGTGGGTGTGGGGATGGGTTTGACGGCCATTCACCTGGCCCGCCGCCGTGTGGTTCTTGAAGTCGACAGTTTGAGTGTCGAGGTAGTGATTTCGGGGTTGTGGCCGAGCCGACGGCACCAGTGGCGTCGCGCCGATTTGACCGCTGTCGGAGTGGGTGACAGTTCGATCGAGGTCGGCGGGCGCAAGCTGCCGGAGCTTCAGTTCCATTTTCATTCCGGGACAGTAAGCCGTCTGTTGGTGGGATTTGACGAAGCGGCGTTGCGCTGGATGGCTGCGCGACTGCGCCAGAAACTGCAATTGCCGGGTTGGCCGGGTGCGCGTGCAACCGAATCGGAGGTCTCCTCTGCGTCATGAGTTTTGATCGCGATCGTATGCGGGAGCAACTGGCGGTGTTGGCCCGGAGTGGTGTCTACATTGGGACCTCCTCTTGGAAATACCCTGGCTGGTTGGGTCAGATTTACAGCCGCGAGCGTTACCTCTGGCAGGGCCGTTTTGCGGAGACGCGTTTCCAGCGGCTCTGCCTGGCGGAATACGCAGAGGTTTTTCCTACTGTCTGTGTCGACGCGGCTTATTACACCTTTCCCAGCCCAGGCTCGCTCAGGGCGATGGTGGCCCAGGTTCCTGCGCACTTCCGGTTTGCATTCAAGGTGACGGACACGATCACGATCAAACGGTTTCCTAACCTGGAGCGATTCGGGCCCCGGGCCGGCCAGCCGAATCCGGATTTTCTCAACGTGGGGCTGTTTCAGGAGGCTTTTCTGGGGCCATTGAGCAGCGTTCGGGACCGTGTGGGGCTGGTGATTTTCGAGTTCTCGCGGTTTTACCCTGCGGACTTCGCCCGGGGTCGGGATTTTGTGGAGTTGCTGGAGCGGTTTTTGTCGGCGCTGCCGCGGGGCTGGCCCTATGGCGTCGAGATTCGGAACCGCAGTTTTCTGGAGTCGGAGTATTTTGAGGTCTTGACCCGGCATGGTGTGGCGCCGGTGTTGAACAGTTGGGAAGCGATGCCGCCGGTGGAGGAACAGATCGGGCGGGCGGGACCGACGGCTCTGGCGGGGATTGTGGGGTTGCGGCTGTTGTTGCGGCCGGGGCGTCGATATGAAGAAGCGGTACGGCGGTTCAGCCCCTACGATCGTCTCCAAGATCCCCAGCCGGACACGCGCAGGGCCGTGGCCCGGTTGATTCGGCAGGCGCAAGAAACGGGTCGTCCACGACAGCTCTGGGTCTATGTGAACAATCGCTTCGAGGGCAACGCACCTGGTACGATCGCCGCGATTTTGGAGGAAGTGAACCGATCGGCTGCCTGAAGGCCGAGGAATCCGGCTGGTGAATCCGGGGGAATGGTTTCACAAGCGCCAGGCCGGGGGGCTCTGGTTCTGCCCATGCGCCTGTGTGCGGGTGCTGAAGGGTTGGGGAGCAAGGTGGGGATTATGCCGTGGCCGATCCCCGCGTTTGGGTCGGCCTTGGATCGGGTTTCCGATCTTTGTCCGATGGCCGAGGCTTTTTCTATGCGCCTGGGGTGGGATGGATGTCGGCCTTTAGGCGCGGCAGGTGGCTTTTGACTGCTGGGGCGGTCCGGTGTGGGGTGGAGCGGAGCTGTGCTCGGGGGCCGAGGATTCGGAGGCTATCCTGGCGGTGCAAGCCCAGGGGGAGGCGAACAGGTGTTGGACTGTGATTTGGAGTGGGTTCGGGCCGGGGCAAAGCTTCTGGCTCAGTTGGCGCAAGGCGCTGGTCTTTCCGGGGATTGCGTTGCCGCGCAGGTCCGGTTTCACTGCAGGGTGTATTATGAAAACACAATATCCTCGCTACGGGTGGCTCATGGGCCTCATGCTGGGAGGCATGTTTTTGTTCGGTATTGTCGGGGGCCGGTCGGCCGACCCGGCGGGTGTTCCGCGGGTGGTTGATCCGGGGCCGCCGCCTTCGGATGCCATTGTGCTTTTCGATGGCAGGAACCTGGACGCTTGGGAGAGTGAGCAGGGTGGGCCGGCACGTTGGAGAATTGAAGACGGGGCGATGGTGATCAACGGCACGGGCAACATCCGCACTCGGCGGGCTTTCGGGGACTGTCAACTCCACATCGAATGGGCCACTCCGGAGAAGGTGGAAGGCGAAGGTCAGGGCCGGGGCAACAGCGGCGTGTTTCTGATGGCGCGGTACGAGGTGCAGATCTTGGACTCCTGGCGAAACCCGACCTATGTCACGGGGCAGGCCGGCGCCATTTACGGTCAGGCGGCGCCGCTGGTGAATGCGTCCCGTCCGCCGGGCCAGTGGCAGACGTACGACATCATCTTCCGTGCGCCTCGTCGGGATGGCTCGGGCAAGGTTGTGCGTCCGGCGACCATCACGGTCCTGCACAATGGTGTTGTGGTTCAGGACCACTTCGAAATCCAGGGCTCTACTTATCTGGAACGGCCCCAGTATGAGTCGCATCCGGACAAACTCCCTTTGGTCCTGCAAGATCACGGGAATCCGGTCCGATTCCGAAACATTTGGATTCGCGAGCTTTGAACGAGTGGACCTTTCGGCCTGCGGGACTTTCTCTGGCAGGACCCGCGGGGCGGGTCTTGGCACCGGAGGGCTCTTTCCGGGGGGCAACCCCGGTGCGGTGTTTTGGCGATTACCGGTGATTTTCCGCGAGAGGGATCGGGTCCGGAGCCAGGAAGACACCCTGACACCGGTTTTCGGCGTGTTGGTACAGAGATTGCGGCGCAGGAGAGCTTCTTGGACGGCGTCCGTTTCTGCGTCGGGAGGCGGCTGCTGTGGCTCAGGGTGTCTGCGGTAGCAGTTTGAGGTAGTCCAAGCCGAACATGCCTTTGGGCTCGGCTTTCGGATGATGCCCCACAATGGTGACCGTGAGGCGCTGTGGTCCGGCGGTCAGCTCGTGCACTCCGAGGGACAGGGTGTCATGCGCCACACTGGGGTGGTAGCGATCGAACTGGCCCACGGGCCGACCTGCCAGCTCGAGGCGCACAATGGCGTAGTCCACCGCCTTAGTGAGTGCAACAAGCACTTCGTATCGGCCGGCTGCAGGGACCGGAAACTCCAGTTCCAACCGGTCTTCCGGCTTGCCGAACTTCCACCACAACTGGGTGTCGTTGCTCCAACCGATCTCCTCGATGATTTGGGGTTCGATGTTGCTGCCGGTCACGGTGACCACGCGGAGATCCTCGCCCTCGATTGCTCCGGGGACGCGGTGGATGTCCACCACGTCGGCTCTCTGGCGGGCCACGGGCAGGGCTGCCGTGGCCGGGTCGGGTTGGATATTGCTGGTGGCACCGGGACGTGCGTACCAGAAGGTGGTGGGTGCGTAGTTGAGACGGGTTTTGCGCCAGTGCCACAATTCCATGTCGAACCGGAGCGAACGCTGGAACGGGATGGCGTCCAAGGCGCGGTAGCGATTGTTGACGGTGAGTCCAGGGCGCAAATTTCCTTCACCGATGGGCTGGGCGTGAAACGGTGCTTGGAAGAACTCCGGCCGGCACCATGCATAGCCGTAGTAGTCCTCGGTGCCGGTGCCGATGTGCGAGGGGAAGGTCTCGCCGTCGACGTAGATTTTTTCGTCGCCCTCGCCCCACCAAGCGTCGGTGCCATTGAAGACGGTGAGGGTGTCTCCCACGTAAACGCCCTGGCCTTGAATGGTGACGTAGTTGACATCGTAGGCGCCCTCCCCGGGTTGGGTGGCGCCCGGGCGGAAGGAGGGGACTTTGGTGAGCTGGTGCCATGTTGTGTGAAAGTAGAGCGAGCGGTCGTCCCAGGACCAAGGGCTGGTCACGGTGCGGAGCTGCCGGACGCGGACGGGTTGGCTGCCGAGGTTGCGCAAACGAACGGTTGCGTTTTGTCGGTAGGGCATGACCCAAAAGCAACTCATTTGGCCTGCCGGGGTCACTTCGGTGTACCAGGTGCGGTGGGGTGCGGAGCGATAGCCGCGGCCGAAGAACTCGCCTACAGGACACCAGACGGTTCGTTGGCCGTCGAACTCGATCTCCAGAATGGTCGAGCGGAGGGCCTGTTCGAGGTTCTCGGCTTCCAATTGAACCGTAAGCTGGCGGATGGCTCCGGGAGAAGTCAGTGACAGAAGGCAGGCCTGTCCGGGGGGCACGGGCCCGTTGGTCTCGCTTGTGCGCCAGTCCGGCTGCGATTGAATGCCGGAGGCAAGAAGGCGGCGTTGGATCGTGTCGATCTTGTCCCGGAGCGCCCGAAGCTGGGCAAGGCTGAAGGTTTGGACCGGAGTGCCCTGCGGGTAGGTGCGGTAATTGATCTGGTAGTAAAGGGCTTCGCCCTTGTAGGCCCCGGCGTCCATGAGCACGTCTGTTGAGTAGGTGATCTTGCAATGTTTGGCGTAAGGGATGGGCAGGTAGAGATTGTGGCCGCGTTGTTCGTAAGGAGTCTGCGGTGACACGCCCTGCGCCAATGGCCCTTCGATCAGCGCACCGCCGTCGAGGAGGTCCGCGATGCGGCCTTCGATGGCCGGGGTGGCCGCGCCGTCGAGATAAAATCGCAGAATGCCATTGGAAAAGTTGGTGCCGCCGGGGCCGTGCCAAGTGGCCCAGATGCGGACGATGGCCCCCGGTCCGTCGGCTTCCATCATGACGTATTCGGTTCGGCCCTCCCGTTTCTCTATGCGGATGAAGTGACTACGGTCCATGTTGGCGAACCAGCCTGGCTGATCGGGCGCTACCGTGGCGCGATCGTAACTGCTGGCTTGCCGGCAGGTATAGGGCGGATCCGGCAAGCGGGCCAAGGCGGCACGGTCCACCATCTCGTCCAGAAGGGTTTCCAGTGACGCGGCATTGGCGAGGCCGCTCGTCAGTAACCACAGGCCCAGGCTCCAGTGCCGCGCTGCCAGTAGCACAGGCCGTCGATCCAGTACAAAGGGGAGTGTTCGCATGGTGTTGGCTGATGGGAGAAATACCATGAAGACCTTCCGGTCTGCAACCGCGAACGGTTTTGAACCGGCCTGCCGGGCGAATGTGCCCGCACGGTTGCAGGGTCGCGGGCGCTGGAGGGCGGTGCGCAACGCTCTATTCCGGGCCGGGCCCAGGTTGCGGTGGTTTTCTCGGGTGATGCCGTTGAGAAGAGGATTCCTCCAGTGACACGGGAGGGCCATGTTCGCCAGCGGTAGGATCGGCGCTGGTTGCCGATGGCCTGGCCCGTGGCGGTTGGTTTTACGGATCAATTCCGCCGGGCTGGGGGTGGGGCAGGAAGGGCTCCGTTGCAGGAGCGGGAAGGGCAGGGTGTGTCCGGCCAGGCCGAGCCAATTCGGTGGAGACTGGTCCGCCGATTTGTCACGGTTCGACCGTGGTGGACTGAGGATCGGTTCTTCGCAGGATCTGTGTGGGTTATCTTTTGGCCCCGGGGCCGCGTTGGCCGCGGAAGGGCGGGGGGTTTGGCCGGGCCTGCGGTACGGAAGCGAGCAAGGGGCTCGGCCCTGGTTTGCGGCGGGATGGACAAGGGCACGTGGGCTTTGCTAAGAGTCGGACGTGCCATTGCGGCGTGATCAAGCCAGTAACCTGACTTTTGCCGAGCCGTCCCGGGTGGCGCGCCGTCTCTTATGGCACATGTATTCCATTGGCTCGCGTCGGATCGAGCAACCTGACCATCATGAGCCTTATGAAAAACCCGGGGCGCATCTGTTCTGGGTGCAATCGGGTGCGGGTTGGGTGGAGTATGCGGGGCGCCGATGGGAGGTGAGGCGGGGCTCGAAGGTCTGGCTGCTGGACATGAGTCGGCCTCGCACGTATGTGCCGCAGGAGGGGGGACATCTGACGATTAGCGGTGTGCGGTTTGGGGGGCCGGGTTTGGAATTCTGGCACGAAATGCTAGAGTCTTCGGGTCAACCGGAATTCGAGCTGGAAGACCCGCACCGGGTGCGCGCGGTGTATCAGAACCTCTGGCGATTGGCCCGGCGGCGTCCGGTGGGCTGGGAATGGCAGATCCATGTGTGGATCAACGAGCTGATGGGGCAGTTGTTGATGTCTCGGGGGCTGCTGGTCTCGCCCCAGAGCGAGCTGCCGGCACCGGTGGCCCGGGTCCTCAATGCCCTGGCCGCCAATCCGTTCAAGGACTGGAAAGCCCGCGAGTTGGCGGCGGTAGCCCGTGTGAGCTATTCCGGGCTGCGCGCCCTTTTCCGCAAAAGCGGCCAGGGGACCATCCACCACAACATTCAGCGGGTGCGACTCGACCAGGCGCGGCTGCTGCTGGCCGATCCGCGGATGTCGATCAAGGACGTGGCCACCCAACTGAACTTTTCCAGCGAATTTTATTTCAGTCACTTTTTCCGCAGGCACACGGGGCTGACTCCCAGCGAGTTTCGGAAACGGCTGTTGCTACATGTTCGCCCTGTGGCTTTTGCCGCAGCCTCGCCGCCACCGGCCGAGGGCGCGTCGTTGGATTTTTCCCCAGCACCGGCGGAGAAAGAGCGGCCGACGCGTGCCTGACGAACGTGCGCTGGGCCGAGGAGGCCCTGGGTTCTTGCCGCGGAGGCAGTACCACCGGAGACCTGAGCTGGCCCGGACCCTGTGACGATTGGATCGCGGCGGACGCGGAGGAAGTTGCCGACTTCTTTGCCCGCACGCGGGGCCCGGGCGATCGGGTGCGCCCCACTGCCTGCTCCCATCGGTACGGCCCAGCAGGCTGTGCTACGCCTTTTTTCCCGCTTGCCGACCGACGGCACCTGGGGTGAGCCAGTGGAGCGAAGAGGGCGTTCGGGGCGCGTGAGTCGCGTGGGCGCCGAGGAACTCCGGTCTTGCCGCCGCTCCAAGGCAAGGCGACCTGCGGGTGGCGCTGATGTGATCCGGTGGTGGGTGCCGTTGTGCGTGCCTTAGAAGAACTTTAGATTTGGTGACGTGAGTAGGCCCTTTCAGCTTCAGCGGGCATGGGCCCCGAGGTTTCTGAACTGTTTGGCCGACGCGGGTCGGCGGCGGTCGTGGTGCGCTCGGGAGCCACGGCGCCCTGGAGAGCTGGGCGGGCTGCGGCAGTGGGGCTTCAGCCTGGTCGAGTTGTTGGTGGTGATTGTGATCCTGGGACTGTTGGCGGGGATTCTGTGGCCGGTGCTGGCGCGCAGTCGCAGCCTGGGCAAGCGCGTCCAATGTGTCAGTCAATTGCGCCAGTTAGGCATGGCCGCGCAGATGTACACGGAAACCTACGGGGGTTTTTTCCCACCCGCCTATTTGTACGAGATGCGGGACGGCCTGTGGTATGCGGTTGCATGGGATTTGACCACGGTGGCGAGCGATCCACCCCGCGTGCTGCCCGGCCTCTTGTGGGAGGGGCAGGGCAACCTGCAAATCCAGCAATGTCCGGAATACCGGGGACCGGCCAACTGGGCGGTGGACCCCTACACAGGGTACAATTACAACACCAGCTACATCGGACATGGCCAGTTTGAGTCGATTCCGGAACCGGCCCGGCTGGCGGCGGTTCAACAACCGGCGGCCACTGTGATTTTTGGGGACGGTCAGTATGCCGGCGGCGCCAACAAGTTCATGCGTGCACCCTGGCCCAACCCGGGGGATGCAGGCTTTCGCGGGCGCTGGGCCGGGACGCAGGGGTTTCGGCACGGAGGTCGAAGCAATGCGGCCTTTGTGGACGGACATGTGGAGAGCCTGCGGCGGCGGTTTGTGGAGAATCAGGATGGCGCGGCCTTAGTTGCACCAGGGACTGGTTTTTTGTCGCCGGACAATTCCCTGTACGACCTTGAGTAAGTTTCTTGAAGGGGACGTTGAGACCTCGTGGAGCTTGGCGCGGCACGGTGGCAACAGGGACTGCGCCCGGGCAAGGATTTCGATGGTGATATGATCAGAGACGGACCGAGCCGAATCGTCTGCCTGAGTGTGGAGGTAGCCGACTGGCTGGCCCGCATCGGGGCATGGGATCGTGTTGCAGGTGTGACTGCCTACTACCGGGTCCCTGAACAGTTGCCGCTCAAACCGCGCGTCAGCGGTTTCAGCTCGGCCAATCTGGAGGCGATCCTGAGGTTGCGGCCGGACCTGGTGATTTTGTTTTCCGATGTGCAAGCGGACCTGGCCGCCCAGCTGGTCCGGCGGGGTTGTGCGGTGCTGGTGACCAATCCGCGCTCGCTGCGCGAGGTGGAGGAGACTTTGGGCATGTTAAGCCGCTTGGTGTGGAAGGGGGTGGAAGGGCTGCACTGGCTGGAAGAATTCCGCCGGCGCATGCAGCCCTGTCCACCGCTGCCCCGGCCTGTGCGGGTGTATTTCGAAGAGTGGGATGAGCCGCTGATTTCCGGGATTGCGTGGATCAGTGAAATGATCGAGCGAGCTGGGGGCCAGGACATCTTTGCTGCGCTGCGGGACCGGCCTCGCGCTGCGGACCGAGTGGTGCGGCCCGAGCAGGTTCGGGCGGCGGACCCGGACCTGATCTTGGCCAGTTGGTGTGGCAAGCCTACGGTGGTGGAACAGATCCTTGCTCGGCCGGGTTGGGAGTCGATTTCCGCGGTGCGTCGACGGGCAGTGTATGCGGTAGATCCGGAGGGTTTTCTTCAACCGGGCTATCGGCTGGTGGAGGGGTACGCGGTGTTGCGCCGGCTTTTGGAACAGACGGCGCACGGCTGAGAGGCGGCGGCTAAGGTCGTGGCGTGCGGGTGCGGGACTTTGTGCCTCGGGCGATTCAGGGCGGTCGGCTGGCCAGGGGCTGGACCTCAAGGGTCAGGACGTTCAGGATTGTGCGTTGCGTTTGGGGATAGGCGGGCGCTGGGAATCGCTCTCCCGCACGAGGCGTCGGGCCGCCTCGATCAGGGTGTGATCGCGCACGAGATCTCCGAAGCGCAGGCGGGGCATGCCGCTCTGTTGCTGGCCAAGCAATTCTCCCGGTCCGCGCAGTCGCAGATCCGCCTCGGCAATGGCGAAGCCGTCCTGGGTCTGTTCGAGCACGCGCAGACGTGCCCGGGCTTCCGGGGTGTCGGCATCGGAAACTAGGAAGCATTCGCCGGGTTCGGTTCCCCGCCCGATGCGTCCGCGCAACTGGTGGAGTTGGGCCAGTCCGAAGGACTCGGCATTCAAGATGACCATGACCGTGGCCCGGGGTACGTCCAGCCCCACCTCGATGACGGGCGTGCTGACCAGCACGGCCAACGCTCCGGACCGGAAGGCGTCCATGACCTGGTCCTTCTGTCGGGCCGGGAGCCGTCCGTGCAACAATCCGACCGCGTGGGGCTGGAGGGCCTGCCGTACCAGGGCAAATTCTTTTTGCACGGCGCGGACGGCGCCGGCGTCGGTTTCCTCCACCCGCGGGCACACCACGTAGGCTTGGCGGCCGGCAGCCAGATGTTCACGCACCCGGGTCCACACCTCCGGCAATTGCTGGGAAGAACGGACCAGGGTGCGAACTGGTTTTCGGCCCGGTGGCGGTTCGTCGAGTACCGACACGTCCAGATCTCCGTACAGTGTCAAACCCAGGGTGCGCGGGATCGGTGTGGCGGTCATTACCAGCAGATGGGGGTACGAACCCTTCCGTACCAGGGTTTCCCGTTGGCTGACCCCGAACTTGTGTTGTTCGTCGATGATGACCAGGCCCAGTCGCGGCAACTGCACCTGTGCGGTTAACAGTGCGTGTGTGCCGATGTACAGCGCGGCGGCTGGGTTCTGACCGCTGGTGGGGGTAGTTCTGGGCGAGCCGTCCGTGGCCAGCGACAGCGAGGCAGGCCCGACTGTGCGTTGGCCCGTGCGCAGATATACCGGCACGCCCAAGGGAGTGAACCATCGGTCAAAGACGCGGTAATGTTGCTCGGCCAGGATCTCGGTGGGCGCCATCAGGGCCACCGAGTAACCGCTCTCGATGGTCATGAGGGCAGCGCAGGCGGCCACCACGGTTTTGCCGCTGCCGACGTCGCCTTGCAACAACCGGCGCATGGGCCAGCGACCTCCGAGGTCTCGTCGGATTTCGCGCAACACGCGCGTCTGCGCCGGGGTGAGCCGGAATCCGAGTTGCGCCAGGAACGGCTTGATCAGGCGGTTGCCTTCGCCTGCGCAGGGCAGTGCGGTGGCTGTGGTTTCAAAGCGGAGCCGTCGTTCCCAAAGGGCCTGCTGCAGGGGTAGGAATTCGTCCAGTGCCAGTCGCTGGCGTGCCCATTCGGCTTGGTCCGGTGTCTCGGGGAAGTGCAGCCAGCGAAGGGCCTGGGCTCGGGGCGGCAGGTGCTGAAGGTGGGGGGGCAGGCGGGACGTGGGCCACGGCTCGGGAACTCTGTCGGCCCACTGGTCGAGAGCGCGCCAAACGAGGGCGCGCAGCCAGCGCTGGGGCAGGCCCTCGGTCAAAGGATAGACAGGAGTCAGGCGGTTGAAATGGATGAAGCCCTCGGCGTCGCCTTCGATCACTTCTGTCTCCGGATGATCCATGGTGGGGGGCCGGCTGCTGCGCACCTTGCCGTAGACCACGACTTCATCGCCCACTCGGAAATAGCGTTCCATGAAAGGCGAATTCCACCATCGGCAATACAATCGGCCGGTGCCGTCATCCAGGATGACTTCGAAGACCGAGCCGGCCCGGCGACGAAACGGTTTGAGACCGGCGGCCAGGACGCGTCCCCGCGTCAGCGCGGCTTCGCCGGCTTGGAGTGTGGCGATGGGTCGGAACTGGCGACGATCCTCGTAGCGGCGCGGCCGATGCAGCAACAGGTCTTCGACTGTTCGGATGCCCAATCGTGCCAGTTGTTGGGCGCGTTCCTCGCCCACGCCCCGCAACCGGGTCACCGGCCAGGACAGGGGATCGGCGCTTTGGGTCGTGCTCGAGCCCATCGGGGGCGCACCTTACGGAGGCCCGCGCCGTGTCTCAATGGTAAAGGATGGTCTCGGTCGGAGCGTCCACTCTACCGGGGTAGATTGGATGGGATGGAAGCGTCTGGGCCAAGGTCTGGGGTCCGGAAAGCTCCGAGAGGTGTGGGCTGGGTTGTTGCGGGGGCGCTGGGCCGGGCCACTGTTGCGTGGAGGCCGAAGACCAGCGCGCGGCCTGCGGGCGGTGGCGTGCTCCGCCTGCCTGGGCGGCGCGGCTGGCGGCGGGTTGATGCTTCCCAAGAGCGCACCGGTGCGAAGGCGAGAAAAGCGCTTTACACGAGGGGCGCGGCCACTAGGCTGGGAGGGCGGAACGAGGAACGATATGAAGGCGAGCATCCATGTTTTGGCGGTGATGGCGGCTGCGGGTTTCCTGCTGTGCGGGTGTGCGGGGCCGGAGCAAAAGTTGGGTCGGGGCCTTCGCAACACTACCGAGATTGTGCGCTGGGGCGAATTGCGTCGGACGGTGGAGCAGACGGCGTTGTTCGATTCACCCGACCAGGCTTATACGACGGGGCTGGTCCGCGGCTTCAATCGCTCGATGGCCCGCTTTGGGGTGGGATTGTACGAGATCGTGACGGCACCGTTTCCGCCGTACGGGCCGGTGGCGACGACCTATTTGTCGCCCGAGCCTGTGTACCCGGACAATTACAAGCCCGACATTCTGGCGGTTCCGGCGTTTGAGTCTGCCACGGAGCTGGGGTTCAGTGGTGGGGCTGTGGCTCCGATGGTACCCAACAGCCGTTTCAAGATTTTCGATCGTTGATCCGGCGGAGACCGCCGGATGCTCAGGGCGCGCCGTTGAATCTGTCCGGCGCGCCTTCTTTTTGGCATGGAACTGCGGAAGTATTCCCCGGGGAAGCTGAACCTGGTGCTGAATGTGCTGGGGCGGCGACCGGACGGGTATCACGAGCTGGAGACGGTGCTCCACCCGCTGGGGGTGCATGACGTCCTATATTTCGAGACGCGGGCGCAAGGTATTGAGCTGACGTGTACCGATCCCCGGCTGCCCACAGACGAGCGCAACTTGGTGTATCGGGCGGCGCGGGCATTTTTCGAGGCGTCGGGAGTACGGGCCGGCATCCGGATTCATCTGGAAAAACAACTGCCGCAGGGGGCCGGGTTGGGGGGAGGCAGCGGGAATGCGGCCACGACCCTGCTGGCGCTCAACGAGTGTTACGGCCGGCCGTTGGAGTGGACGTTATTGCATGCGTTGGGGGCGAAGCTCGGGGCGGATGTGCCTTTCTTTTTGGGTGACCGGCCGGCTTTGGCGACGGGTCGGGGGGATTGTCTGGAATGGTTGGACTGGTTTCCGGCGTTGCGTGGCTGTGCGTTTGTGGTGGTTCATCCCGGTTTTGGTATCCCCACTCCGTGGGCGTATGCGCAACTGGCCCGGTTTCCCGAGGCGCTGCACGGGCAACCCGGTCGGGCTCGTAGGGTAATCCGGGCATTGTGCGGGCCGGACCCGCGGACTGCTGCGGCGCAGTTTTACAATGCCTTTGAAGCCCCCGCGTTCGAGAAGTATCCCGTGCTGGCGCTTTACCGCCAGTTTTTCGAGGAAGAAGGGGCTCTGGGCGCGCGGATGACAGGCAGCGGCTCGGCGGTGTTTGCCGTGGTCCCGGAGGAGCGAACCGGCCTGCAGATGGTGGAGGTTCTGAAGGGACGGTTCGGTGCACGGCTTTGGACTGCCGTGGTTCCGGTCTGGCCCGCAGGATCCGCTGGGTAGCGTCTGCGGACAGGCAGCGGGCCGTCCTGGGCGTGTCCCAGCCACTGGGAGCGCGATCTCACCGTATGGGGCCATGCGCCGTTGTCGGCCGGATGGTTGTGGTTTCTGGCTGGGACCGGCGGACTGAGTGTTTCGGACTCGATCTTTCGTTCGATTGACACTGTGCGGCTCCGGAGCGCATAAGTTGTGGCATGAACGAAAGGCGCAGCGTGACTCGTCGCCAGTTTCTGCAGACCGCCGGTCGGGGTGCGTTGGGTGTGGCGGCAGGGCTGGCGTTGCCGAACCTGTTTTTGAACCGAACCCGGGCGGCCACCGGACAGAACCCTTCGGAATTCGTGCGTGTGGGGTTTATTGGCACGGGGGGGCACGGCATGAACAATCTCCGGGCCCTGATGAAGAATGCGGTGGCGGTGTGTGACGTGGACCAGAACCATTTGGCGGCGGCGCGACAGGCGGTGGAGAAGGCCACGGGTCGTCCCTGCGCGGCCTATGGGGATTACCGGCGGCTGTTGGAGGACAAGTCGGTGGATGCGGTGTGCATCAGCACGCCGGATCACTGGCATGCGTTGCCGGCCATTCATGCCTGCGAGGCGGGTAAGGACGTGTATGTGGAGAAGCCCTTGACGCTGACGATCGAGGAAGGTCAGGTCATGGTGGCAGTGGCGAGGCGGACGGGGCGAGTGATCCAGACCGGTAGCCAACAAAGGTCCGATGTCCGATTTCGGCAGGCGGTGGAGCTGGTGCGCAACGGTCGGCTGGGTCTGATCCGAAGGGTCTTTGTGGGATTGACCGGGGTGAACTGGACGCAGGAACCGGCCGTGCTGGATTCCGAGCCTCCGCCGGAGTTGGACTATGACATGTGGCTGGGACCGGCGCCGTGGCGACCCTACAACAAGCACCGGGTGCATTATTACTTCCGATTTTTCTGGGATTATTCGGGCGGTCAAATGACCAACTGGGGCGCCCATCACCTGGACATTGTGCAGTGGGCTTTGGGGATGGATGGATCCGGCCCGGTCGAGATCCGCGGCCGTGGCGAATACGATCCGCAGAAGCGTTTTGAAGTGCCGGCTTCTTTTGCCATCACCTATCGGTATGCCAACGGCGTGGTGGTGGAGTGTCGCAGTCCACGGGCGTTGGTGTCGGAATTGCTGCCGGATCGACAAGCCGAGGCGCGGGAACTTCTGAACGGGCGGGACGATTTCACCGGCTGCCTTTTTGAGGGGGAGCGGGGGTTGCTCTACGTGAACCGAGGGACCATCGCTGCGTGGCCGGAAGAGATCCTTCAGGAGCCCGTGGGGGAGAAAGACCTGCGGGTCTACGCCAGTCGGAACCATCACCAAAACTGGCTGGAGTGCATTCGTACGCGGGCGCTGCCGATTTGCGACGTGGCGGTGGGACATCGCTCGGCCACGGTCTGTCATTTGGGCAACATTGCGGTGCGCACGGGCAAGGTGGTTCGGTGGGACCCGGTCGGCGAGAAGATTGTTGGAGACGCTGAGCTGACCCGGTGGGTGTCCAAGCCCTATCGCGCGCCGTGGTCGCTGCCGAAGGTCTGATGTTGCCCGGGCGTGCGAGAAAAGGCATCCCGTCGAGGCAAGGTGCGTGCCGGCAGAGTCGAAACGCGCGGGGGAAGGTGGTGCCGCACGGCTGGCCGTGGAGCGGGTCGGCCGGTTTTCTTCCGGGCGGGCTGGCCAGGCGCGGGGGCGCCCGGTTTGGGGAGAGCGGCGGCGAGGGCGGGTTCCGGTAGTTTTCCCGAAAGGAGAGTGGTCCGGCCTCTGGGTGCCGTGGAGCCGCTTGTCATGGAGCCGGCCCCGGCTATGATGGGTTCGTGATGCGGAAGCTGTGTTGGCCTTTGTTGTTTGCGCTGGTGGTGGCAGTGTCGCGGATTCCGGGATTGCTTCCGCCCAACTTCAGCGCCGTGTACGCGTTTCTGTTTTGTGCCGGTGTATTTTTCCCCGGTGCCATGGCGTGGTGGCTGCCGCTGGCGACCCTGGCCTGTACGGATCTGGCGCTTGCGGCCTACTACTCCCTGGCGCTGAATTATGATGTCTTTTCGGCGCCGTCGTGGGCGGCGTTGGGGTTCAATTATCTTGCGTATGCGGTACTGATCCTTCTGGGCCGTGGTTTCAGGCCGCACGCCTCATTGCTGGGGTTGTTGTGCGGAGGGTTGGCGGGTGCAGTGCTCTTCTACCTGCTCACCAACACGGCTTCGTGGTTTTTCAATCCGTTCGGGCATGCGGAATACACCCGGACGCTGGAGGGCTGGCTAAGGGCGTTGACTTTGGGCGTCAGTGGTTACCCGCCGACGTGGGAGTTTTTCCGCAACACCCTCCTGAGCAGCGGGCTTTTCACGATGTTGTTCGCCGTGGCTGCCAAAGCCACCGCCCGGGCGGAGTCACCCCGGGAGAAGGAACCCGTGCCGGCCCCGGTGGAGCCGGAGCCACCCACGGAACTCAAGCCCGGCGAAACCGCATCTTGAGGCGGTGGCGGTCCGGCCGGCGAATTTGCTCCCAGCTTTCCTTGTCCGTCTTTTTGAAGCGTGATGCGTATCGGCGTCCTTTCCGACACTCACGGGTATCTGGACCCGCGCGTCTTGGAATGGTTCGAGGGCGTGGACGCCATCTGGCATGCCGGGGATGTGGGCCGGTGGAGCGTGTTGACGGAACTGGAACGGATCGCACCCGTAACAGCGGTGCGGGGCAACAATGACTGGGGACTGCCCTTGCGGGAGAGCGAACATGTGGAGGCGGGCGGAATGAGGTTTTTGCTGCGCCACATTGTGGATCCGGGACATCCGGGCGAGGGAGTGCTGGAGCAGATTGCCCGTGGCGATATTCAGGGTGTCGTCTTCGGGCACACACACCGGCCTTACTGGAACCGCCACCACGGGGTCCTGTTTCTCAACCCGGGCTATTGTGGCCGACCGCGGGCGGGGGAAGTCCGGACGGTGGCTCTCTTGTGGGTGGAGCCGGACGGATGTCGTGTGGAACACCTGGGGTTGGGGGACCGGTGGTAGAGGAGGAGGGCACCTACGGCCAAGGGAGTGTGGAGCGGGGGGCGACGGCGTTAAAGTCGGTTTTCGCACCAGGCGTGGTATCGTTCTGCGACCCGGCCCGTTGTGACATCACCCCGGTGGACCAGGACGCCCACGCGCATTCGGAGGGAGTCACCTTGGGACAGGGTAAAGCGTTTGCCGTGTCGGGCTGCCTCCCTGCGCGGGCCAAAGGTTCCGTAATCGCGGGTCAACCAGGTATGCGGGTGGGGATTGGAAGGGTGACTCAGCAGGGCCAGACCCTCCGCCTCGGGAATGCCTGTGCGGGAAAAGTCCACCCAGCGCGCGACTTGTTCATGAGTTCCAGCCTGGCCGATGCCGCCTGCGGAATTGACCAGTCGGCCCAGGCCGTTGGTGTTGAACCGATCGTTCAGACGCACGTAGGGCCAGGCGTAGTGGGCGGCGTCGCTGAGGAAGGTGACCGGCCCGTAGCGGGTGGTAACGGTGAAGGTGAGGTCCAGAAAGTATTCGCCTCTGCCGAGTGCCACCACGCGCATCTGGCGCGACTCTTCCAGGACTGGGATCCGGCCGTGGTCCATTTCCCAGACCAGCTCCCAATGTAGCCGGCCCTGGCCACGGCCCGGTTGCTGCAGCACGAACTGCCGGTGGCGGATCCGGTCCCGGAAAGGAGGAAGCGGATCGTTCGGGTCTCCCTGACCCGTGTAGAGCGCGTTGTAAGGAGGCAGCGCGGTGCCCGGCCAATTGCACGGTGTCGGCGAACCAAAACGAGCGATGATGCGGATAGGGCTCGGTTTTCTGCACGGTCATGGATTGACCGGACGGGCTGTAGAGGGGATAGAAGTGCGGGAGATCCCATTCCGACCCGTACACGTAGGTGAGGACGGGTTGGTTTGCGAGGAGCACGTGGAGGAGGCCCCGAGCTTCCTCGGTCTGGAACCGAACCTGCCTGCGGGGGAGCGCCAGAATGTGGCGGCGCTTGTTGGCACGCGGCGAATAAGAAGAACGCACCGGCCGCCGCGAGGGCACCCGTCGCGCCCATTCCATGGATTCGAAGGGTGCGTCGTGTGTCGGCCCGGCTGAACGGACGACCAGTCATGGGCCTCAGATTTTCTCCGGGTGCACCCAGGGTTTGCGGCGCTCGCGCTCCAGATACTGGTTGGCTTCCGGGTCGTTCGGGAAGACTTCGCGCACCGGATCCCATTGAAGACGGCGCCCGACCCAGCGGGCGATGTTGCCCAAGTGACAGACGGTGGCCGATCGATGTCCAATTTCCACGTCCGCATTGGGACGCTGGCGCGTCTTGATGCAGTCCAGCCAGTTCTTCAGATGATCGTCGTTGAACCCGTGTGGCCGGCGACGCATCAGTTCGATGGCCAGGTCCTCCGGCTCCGATTCCACCCGGCCGCGGTCCAGGCGGAACTGGCCGCGGTCCGTGATGAAAATGGCGCCGAAGCCGGGCGGCCTGGGGTTGTCGCTCGGTTCCAGCACCACGCCGTTGGCGTACCGGAAAAACACCCGGGCCGCGCTACAGATGCGGTCGCCGCGATCTTTGGGTTCGGGCTGCGTGTAAACCGGTGGCTGGAGTTTCTCGCCCTCGATCCACACCTCCACCGGACCGCTGTCGTCCATGCCCAGCGCCATCTGGATCATGTCGAATCCGTGCGAGCCCCACCCGGTCATTTCTCCGCCGGAGTAGGGTCGGAACGACAGCCAGCCGGGATTGGCCCTTGGCAGGTAGAGGTCCTCGTGATAGGGCACCACCGGGGCGGGGCCGCACCACATGTCCCAGTCCAATCCGTCCGGAATCTTCTGGGCCGGCAGGGCGCATTCCCAGGGGCTGGGATAGTTCATGTAGAGGACCTTCTGGACCTTGCCCCAGTCCCCGCGGCGCAGGGCCAGACAGGCCTCGATGTCCACCCACATGGAGCGTTGTTGGCTGCCCACCTGGAAGACGCGGTTGTACTTGCGCGCCGCCTCCACAATCAATCGGCCGTCCCGGATGGTCAGAGAAACGGGCTTTTCCGCATACACGTCCTTGCCGGCCTGACAGGCGCTGATGCAGATGTAAGCGCGCCAATGCTCGGGCGTGGCGGTGATGATGGCGTCTACATCCGATCGCTCCAGGAGCCGCCGAAAATCCTGGTAAGCCACGCCGCCATGCTTTTGCGTGACGGCTTGGGCCCGCGGCAAGTTTACGTCCGCCACCGCAACTAACCTGGCTTCAGGCAGCCGCAGCAGGCCCTGCAAAAGGTTGCCTGCGTGGCGGCCCATGCCAATGATGCCGATGCCGATGCGCTCACTGGCGCCGGGCTGACCCGGAGCACCCAACACGTGACGCGGCAAGATTTGCGGCAAGGCACAGGCCGCTGCCATCGCCATCCCGCGGCGCAAGAAGCTGCGACGCGAAAGGCTTCTCCCGTGGGAAACCGGACTGAGTACGTGGGGTTGATTCTGTTTCATCGTTTGTACTTAACTCGGGTACCCTTGGCATTAAGCCGGCGTCTTCCGCAGGAGCCTACAGACAGGTCAAACCATGCCACCGCGGCCTGCCAAGGGTAACCTCGCTGCGCTCGGTGACCAACAGAGGGCTCAGCCAGCGAGTGTGGCCCTGTAGGTTTATTCTTTACCGCGCCATCAGTCATGCGTCACCTGAGTTCGCGCGCAGATTAGCAGGAC
>Ga0308399_1000135_pt1 | contig 25018 bp, 17 predicted proteins | sample HotsprSampOS1260_FD_202367 | JGI IMG/M metagenome (GOLD analysis project Ga0308399, IMG submission 202367) | Hot spring phototrophic mat microbial communities from Octopus Spring, Yellowstone National Park, Wyoming, United States - 20060914_OS12-60 ... | reverse complement strand
ACGAAGCGACCCCTTTGCAGGCCGAGATCGCGCGGGTGGGTCGCACCCTCGGCGCGGTCGTGATCGCCATCGCGGCCCTCATCGTCGTCACCGTCTTGCTCACCAGCCCGGCGATCACGTCACGGGTCGTCGTGGATGCGTTGGTGATCGGCGTGTCGCTGGCGGTGGCGGCCGTGCCGGAGGGCTTGGCGGCGATCCTCACCATCGTGCTGGCGCTGGGGATGCAGCGCATGGCGCGGCGCAACGTGATCGTCCGCCGGCTGGCTGCGGTGGAGACGCTCGGCTCGGCCAACGTGATCTGCACCGATAAAACCGGCACGCTCACCCGCAATGAGATGACCGTTCGCTGTCTGATCACCGCCAGCGGACAGGTGACGTTCACCGGCAGTGGCTATGCGCCTCATGGCGAGGTCTTGGCGGCGGATGGCCGGCCGTTGGCCACCGATAGCTCGCTACACGCAGAAGTCGTCCTCGCCCTTCGTGCAGCCGCGCTGGCCAACAACAGCGCCCTCCAAATACACGGCGATCGCTGGTCCATCCAGGGCGACCCCACCGAGGGCGCGCTGCGCGTCGCGGCGGCCAAGCTCAGCCCGTCGCTCGAAGCGCTGGAGCACGAGATGCCGCGGCTCGGTGAGCTGCCCTTCTCCGCCGAGCGCAAGCGCATGAGCACGCTGCACGTTGATCCGCACCATGCCGACCAAATGCTGGTCTTCGCCAAGGGCGCGCCGGATGTATTGCTGGCCCTCTGCGGCGCGGAACAGGTCGGCACAGACATACATCCGCTCTCCGAGGCGCGCCGCCGACAGATCTTGGCGACCGTGGACGGGCTGGCCGATCAAGCCTTGCGCACCATTGGCGTTGCCTATCGTCGGATGCCGCACCGGCTCGGTTTGTCTGCTGAGGCCATTGAGCACAACCTGACCTTCCTTGGCGTCTTTGGCCTGCTCGACCCGCCGCGCCCGGAGGCAAAAGCGGCGGTCGCGCGCGCCATGCGGGCCGGCATCCGCGTCATCATGATCACCGGCGACCACCCCCGCACGGCTGCCGCGATCGCCGCCGAGCTGGACATCGCCCCGCCCGACGCGCGCGTGGTGACCGGCGCGGCGCTGGAGAGCTTGGATGACTCAACCCTGGCTCGTTTGGTGCGTGATGTCTCGGTCTATGCGCGGGTCAGCCCGGAACACAAACTGCGCCTGGTGCAGGCGCTCAGGCAGCATGGCGACGTGGTGGCGATGACCGGCGATGGGGTCAACGACGCGCCGGCGCTCAAGCAGGCCGACATCGGCATCGCCATGGGCATCACTGGCACCGATGTGGCCAAAGAGGCCGCCGACATGATCCTGACCGACGACAACTTCGCCTCTATCGTGGCCGCCGTGGAGGAGGGGCGCGCGATCTTCTCCAACATCCGCAAGTTCCTGCGCTATCTGCTTTCTTCCAACATCGGCGAGGTGCTGACCATGTTCCTGGGGCTGCTGTTCGCCAGCTCGCTGATGGGCATGCCGGCCCCGCCCCTGCTGGCCGTGCAGATCCTTTGGATCAATCTAGTGACCGACAGCGGGCCGGCGCTGGCGTTGGGCGTGGACCCGCCGGCGCCCCATCTGATGCGCCGCCCGCCTCGCCCGCGCGGCCAGGGCGTGATAGACCGCGCCATGTGGGCCGGTCTGCTGCTGGTGGGGATCACGATGGCCACCGGGACGTTGCTGATGTTCGACTACGGGTTGCCCGGCGGCCTGATCGCCGGCAGCGGCGACGTGACCTATGCCCGCACCCTGGCCTTCACCACGCTGGTGCTCTTTCAGTTGTTCAACGTCTTCAGCGCGCGCTCCGACCGCGAGGGCGCGTGGACGGCGCTGTTTAGCAATCGCTGGCTGTGGGCGGCTGTGCTGTTGTCGCTGGCCATGCAGGTGGCGGTCGTTCACCTCCCCTTCCTTCAGCGCGCCTTCCAGACAACCCCGCTGGCCGCCAGCGACTGGTTGACGTGCGTGCTGGTCGCCAGCAGCGTGGTGTGGGTGCGCGAGGGGTCAAAAGCGCTGATGCGCCGGATCACAGCCGCGCGATGACCGCCGCGCCCATCTCGCGCGTGCTTAAGACTGTGGTGCCGGGCTGCTGAATGTCGGCGCAGCGCAGCCCATCATCCAACGCGCGCGCCACAGCCTGTTCGATCCGGTCCGCCTCGGCGTGCAAGCCGAACGACCAGCGCAGCATCATCGCCGCGCTCAGGATCATCGCCAGCGGGTTGGCGATGCCTTTGCCGGCGATGTCGTGCGCTGCGCCGTGGATCGGCTCGTATAGCCCGCGACGATGGCCGTGGCGGTTGCGCGCCTCGCCCAGCGAAGCGCTCGGCAGCATGCCCATCGAGCCGGTGATCATCGCGGCCTCGTCGCTGAGGATGTCGCCGAAGAGGTTCTCGGTGGCGATGATGTCGAAGTGGCGCGGGTTGCGCAATAAGTGCATGGCGCAGGCGTCGGCGAACATGTCCTCATATTCCACGTCTGGGTAGTCCTGGCGCACCTCATGCGCCACCTGACGCCACAGCCGGCCGGTGGCCATCACGTTGGCCTTGTCGGCCTGCGTCACGCGCCGCTTGCGCCCGCGCGCCAGCTCAAATGCCGTGACCATCAGCCGGCGGACTTCCGCCTCGGTGTAAAACGTGGTGTCCACCGCCTGGCGGTTTGGCGGCTCGCCGGATTGTCCCTGTGGCCGGCCAAAGTATGCCCCGCCCGTCAACTCGCGCAAGATGATCATATCAACGCCGCGCACCACCTCCGGCTTGAGCGTCGAGGCGTCCAGCAGCGCCTCATAGGCTTTGACTGGCCGCAGGTTGGCGAACAGGCCTAATGTCTTGCGCAGGCCGAGGATGGCTTGTTCTGGCCGCATCGGTGCGGTGGGGTCTTGGTCGAACTTGGCCATGCCCACCGCGCCGAAGAGCACAGCATCGGCGTCTTGGGCCATGCGCAGTGCTTCGTCAGGCAGCGCTGTGCCCAGCGCCTCGATCGCGCATCCGCCGACCAGCGCGGTGTGCAACTCCAGGTCCAAGTTCAGGGCGCGCAGGACGGCAATCGCCTCGGCGCACACCTCTGGCCCGATGCCATCGCCGGGGAGAACGGCAATTCGCAGCGTCATGTGAAACCGTCTTTCGCTCCTCCCTGCTTCTCACCGAACCAACCCGCCGATCTGCACGAACAGCGGCGCAAAGACCAGCGCCACCACGCTCATCAGTTTGATCAGGATGTTGAGCGATGGGCCGGAGGTGTCCTTGAAGGGGTCGCCCACCGTGTCGCCAACCACAGCGGCCTTGTGGTTATCTGACCCCTTGCCGCCCAGCTTGCCGGTCTCGATGTATTTCTTGGCGTTGTCCCAGGCCCCGCCGGCGTTGGCCATCATCACCGCCAGCACAAAGCCGCTGCCGGTTGCGCCCACCAGCAAGCCGGCCAATGCTGCCGGCCCCAGCACGATCCCGACCACCAGCGGCGCGGCCACGGCCAGCACGCCCGGCAGCACCATCTCGCGCAGTGCCGAGCGCGTGCTGATCGCCACGCAGCGCGCATAGTCGGCCCGCGCTTCGGGCGCGCCCTCCTTCAGGCCGGGGATCTCGCGGAATTGCCGGCGCACCTCCTCGACGATCTGCATGGCCGCCCGGCCCACTGCCGTCATCGTAATCGCGCTGAACAGGAAAGGCAGCATCGCGCCTATCAGCAGCGCGCCGAGCAGGCGCGGATCGAGCAAGGTTAGCTCAGCCGCTTGCACCCCGCTGGTCTGGGCATAGGCTGCGATCAGCCCCAGCGCCGTCAACACCGCCGAGCCGACGGCGAAGCCCTTGCCGGTGGCCGCTGTGGTGTTGCCCAGCGAGTCCAGGGCATCAGTGCGCGCGCGCACTTCCTTTGGCAGGTGCGACATCTCGGCGATGCCGCCGGCGTTGTCGGCCACCGGCCCATAGGCATCGGTTGCCAGGGTGATCCCCAGCGTGCTCAACATGCCCACCGCCGCCAGCGCCACAGCATATAGCCCGCTATCGGCCCCGCCCAATCGGCCGCCTACATCGTTGTTGAAGCCCAACAGATATGCGCCGACCACCGCGATGACGATGATCACCACCGGCGGGAGCGTGGAGCGCATCCCCACCGCCAGCCCCTCGATAATCAAAGTGGCGACGCCGGTGCGCGAAGCCAGCGCGATTCCCTGGGTCGGCTTCTCGGTGTAACTGGTGAAGAACTCGGTGAAATAGGCGATCAGCAGGCCGGCTGCCAGCCCCAGCAGGATCGCAAAGAAGATCGGCCAGCCAATCGTCCCATCCAGCGCGATCAGCACGGCGATCGCCGGCACGATCAAAATCGAAGCTGTCCAAGTCGCCGTCCGCAGGGTGCGCAGCAGGTCAGCCTGCGTGGCATTCTCGCGCGTCCGCACCAAGAACGTGCCGATCAGCGCGGCCAGGATGCCGACCGCAGCGATTGCGAAGGGCAAAAGGACGGCTGTAGGGCTAAGCTCGCCGCGCGTCGCCCCCACCATCGCCACTGCCGAGGCCGCCACAATGGAGCCGACGTAGGACTCGTAGAGATCAGCACCCATGCCGGCCACGTCGCCGACGTTGTCGCCGACGTTGTCGGCCACCACAGCCGGGTTGCGCGGGTCGTCCTCCGGGATGCCGGCCTCGACCTTGCCCACCAGGTCCGCGCCGACGTCAGCCGCCTTGGTGTAAATGCCGCCGCCAACGCGGGCAAACAGGGCGATGGACGACGCGCCGAAGGAGAAGCCAGCCAGCGCGTCCACCGCCAATTGGCCCATGCCGAACGCCAAGAATAGCAACCACAAGCCAAGCAGCCCAATGCTCACCACGCCCATGCCCATCACGCTGCCGCTGCGAAAGGCCACCCGCAGGCCGGCGTCCAGCGACTTCATCGCCGCCGCAGTGGTGCGCGCGTTCGCGCGGGTGGCGATGTTCATCCCGATGAAGCCGGCCAGCGCCGACGTAAAGGCCCCGACGATGAAGCACACCGCCGTCTGCCAGCGGATGAAGACGGCGATCACAACGGCCACAACGATAGCGAAGACGATCAGCACACGGTATTGCTGCGCCAGGAACGCCTGGGCGCCCTCGCGGATCGCTGCGCTAATGCGCTGCATGGTCTCATTGCCGGCATCCTGAGCCAGGATGCCCAGCGCGGTGACGACGACATACACAACGCCGATCAAGCCGACAGCAATTGGAAGCAACAACAAAGGCAGAGTTGATTCTGACAGAGACATCGTTGTTCGTGGACTCCTCCAACGATAGCTAACGCAACTCATTCTACCCGCGCTCCTCCGTCGGGGTGGGCCATCATCCTGCTGATCCGCCTGCCTTAAGGACGCTGCACCCTCGTCCTAGCGAAGCATCTAAGCGGCCGCGTTGACCAAGGCCACGCCGGCCCGCAAGTCGGGCGCGCAGGGGCGGTTCGCGAACCGCCCCTGCTGCGCTGTCGCTCAGAATAACAGGGGGCAAGATACTGACGCCCCTCGCGCACTCATGCCAAGCGTATGAGGTCACACTTCGTAAATGCACCCGCGCACTTGCGCTATGCCGAGGCTGGGCTAGAATCAGCGCGTAAACCCAGTTCCGTCAGCGCTTAAAAACATTAAGATGCCATGAGCAAGCTAAATCGCAAATACCCTTTCAACGCATTCGTCACCCTTTCCGTATGCGCACTGGTGCTGGCTGCCTGCGCGGCGCCAGCACAGCCGGCTGCCCCTACGCAGCCATCAGCGACTGAAGCACCAGCCCCTGCGCAGCCCACCGAGGCGCCAGCCCAGCCTGCTGCTGATTCCGGCGTCGTCGTGGTGACCGCCGGCGGCAAAATCCGCATTGGCGGCTCGTTTGCCCTCACCGGTCCGATCCCCGACCCGGGCAAGGACATTCGTCAGGGCGCGGAGATCGCCATTGACGACGCAAATGCCGCCGGCGGCGTGAATGGCTTTCTGCTGGAGCTGGTGGCCGAGGATGGCGCGTGCTCCGGCGACCAGGGCACCGTGGTGGGCAACAAGTTTGCTGCTGACCCCACCATCGTGGCCGTGACGGGGGGCACATGTTCCGGCGAGACGTTCGGCCTTAAGCCCATCCTCCAACGCGCGCGCATCCCCTTCGTCTCGCCCAGCGCCACCAACCCCGCCATCACCAGCGAGGACTGCGACGTGTGCAACCGCGTGGCGTTGAGCGACGCGCTGCAAGGCCAGGTGGATGCTGAGTTCGTCTATAACGAGCTGGGCTTCCGCAAGGTGGCGGTGATGCACGACAGCTCCGATTACGGGAAGGGCGTGGCCGAGATCTTCCGCGACGCCTTTGTAAAGCTCGGCGGGGAAGTGGTGGCCTTTGAGGGCGCGAAGGTGGGCGACACCGACTTTCGCGCGCCGCTCACCAAGATCGGCGTCAGCCAGCCGGAGTTGATCTTCTTCGGCGGCTATGCCACCGAGGCCGCGCTGATCGCCCAGCAGATGAGGGAAGTGGCCGGCTTGGAGAAGACGAAGTTCATGGGCACCGACGGCGCCTACACTCAACAATATCTGGACACCGCCGGCAGCGCTGCGGAGGGCACGTTCATGTCTTACGTGGCCGGCGATACCCAGGCGGATAAGCTGAGCGCCTTTAAGGAGAAATACATCGCCAAGTTCGGCATCGAGCCGGAGAAGCTCGGCCCGTTCCACGCCCAGTCATACGATTCCGTGTTGCTCATCGTCGAGGCGATCAAGAAGGTCGCCAAGACCGACAGCGCCGGCAACCTGCTGATCGAGCGCGAAGCGCTGATCAAGGCCATCCGCGAGACGAGCGGGCTGGCCGGCATCACCGGCACGCTCACCTGCAACCCGATCGGCGAGTGTGGCGCCGGCGGCGTGCAGGTCTTCACCGTCGAGAACGGCGCGTTCAAGCAGGTGTACGGCTTCGGACTGCGCTAGCTCCCTGTCATAGCCTCCTCTCACTTGGCGCGGCGCAGCGGGTTTCCCTGCGCCGCGCCCTTTGATCGTGCAATCGAGAGCACAACCATGGCAGTAGCCTCTCAGGAGCACGCCTGGCGAGCGCAGCGCCGGAGCGAACAGGCCCTCGGCCTGCTTGCTCGCGTGATCGGCCTGTTGATCGTTGCCGCAATCCTGGCGCGCGCGGTGAGCGTAAGCCTGAACGAGAACTATCCGCTCACGTTCTGGGTCTCCCAGTTGGTGAACGGCCTGGTGCTCGGCGGCGTGTATGCGCTGGTCGCGCTCGGCTATACCCTGGTGTATGGCATCCTCTTGATGATCAACTTCGCCCACGGCGAGGTCATGATGGTGGGCGGGGTAGCCGGCTTCTTCGGCCTGCAGATCGCCAGAAGCCTGGGCTGGCTCGACGGCGGCGCGGCAGCGCTCGGGTTGCTCTTTGCGCTGCTGGCGGGCATGGGGGTTGCCGCGCTCACCGGCGTGACGCTGGAGCGGGTCGCCTATCGCCCGCTGCGCGGCGCACCCAGGCTGGTGCCGCTGATCAGCGCGATCGGCGCCTCGCTGTTCCTGCAATACTCCGTGCTGCTGATCTTCGGCGTGCGACCGATGGTGTACCAGCGCCCTGCTCTGATCGCCGATGGCCTGCGCGCGGGGCCGGTGTTTGTGCCCTACACAGGCTTGATCATCTTCGTCACCTCGCTGCTGCTGATGGGGATGCTGGTCGCCATCGTCCAGTACACCCGACTGGGGCGCGCCATGCGCGCCGTGGCCACAGATAAGGAGGCCGCCGCGCTGATGGGCGTGGACGTGAATCAGATCATCGCGCTCACCTTTCTGCTCGGTTCGGCACTGGCCGGCGCGGCTGGGGTGATGCTGGGATTTCACAACTCGGTGATCAAGTTCAACAGCGGCTTCATCCCCGGCCTGAAGGCGTTCACCGCAGCGGTGCTGGGCGGCATCGGCAACATCCCCGGCGCGATGGTTGGCGCACTGGTGCTGGGCGTCGCCGAGTCCATCGGGCCGAGCGCGCTGGGCATCCCGGCGGAATACCGCGACATCATCGCCTTCTCGGTGCTCGTGCTGGTGTTGATCTTTCGACCGGCCGGCTTGCTCGGCGAAGTGGTGGTGGAGAAGCGGGCATGAGCGCGCGCTGGCTGCTGAGCGGGCTGCGCACGGGCGGGGTGTTATTCGCTGTGCTGGCGTATCTCATCCTGGTCGGCCTACCCAGCCGGCTGGGCGATGCCACCGTGCCGGCGCTCGCGGCGCTCGCCGTCGGCTTGTTCAGCCTGGCCTGGCAGCGCCGGGGCGCGAACCCGTCCCTTGTCGAGCTGTTGATCAAAGGGGTAGTGGGCGGGGCGACGCTGAGCACGCTGGTCGCGCTGCTGATGGGGATCATCGCTGCGCTGATCGCCGGGGGCGCGCGCGTGCAAACCGTCCTGGATAAGATGACTCCGCCTGCCGTCGCCGCCTGGTTCGGCGTCCCGCCCGTTGCGATCACGCGCGGCGAATTGGAGGCCGCAGCCGTGCTCAGGACCTGGCTGGCGCTGGCTGCCGCCGGCCTGCTCAGCGGCCTGCTCACCTTCGGCTGGCAGCATCGCCAGTCCCTCAGGCGAGCCGGCGGCGAAGCGCTCCGCCGATGGCTAGTGCGCCTGTTGCCCTTTGCGCTGCTGGGGCTGGTGCTTGCCCTCGGCGACCCAGCCGTCACCATCGGCGGGAGTCAAAAGGGCACGCTGCGCCTGCTGGCAGCGATGCTCAGCATCGTCGCCGGCCTGGTCGCTTGGCGAGCAGCCCGGTCTAGCCGAGAACAGGCTCTCCTGGGCGGGCTGCTCCTGGCCGGCTTGGCCATCCTGCCGTTCACCCTGGACCAGTTCCAGAACGCCGTGATGGGCATCGTGTTCATCTTCGTCATGATGGGCCTTGGCCTGAACATCGTGGTTGGCTACGCCGGCCTGCTGGATTTGGGCTACGTGGCCTTCTTCGCCATCGGCGCGTATGCCTACGCCTTTTTGTCCGCGCCGTTCTCTTCACCCTGGTTCTCGCAGCAACTGGCGCAGTGGGGGTTGCCGACCGATCAGCCCTTGCTCAGCTTCTGGCAGGCCATCCCGCCGATCATGGTGCTGGCCGCGATCGGCGGCGTGCTGCTGGGCACGCCCGTCTTGCGCCTGCGGGGCGACTACCTAGCCATCGTCACGCTGGGGTTCGGCGAGATCATCCGCCTGTTCATGCTCAACCTCGCCGATCTCACCAACGGGCCGCGCGGCCTGCTGAACGTTGCGCCGCCGACGGTGTTCGGCTACGACCTGGGCAACCCGCGCGACATCTTCATCCTGGCGCTGCTTGGCTCCGGGGCAATCGCGTTCGCTGCGCTGCGGTTGGAGCGCTCACGCCTGGGCCGCGCCTGGGTGGCCATCCGCGAGGATGAAGAGGCGGCCCAGGCGATGGGCATTCCCCTGGTGCGCACCAAGCTGCTGGCGTTTGCGATCGGCGCGACCTTCGCCGGCCTAGCCGGTCAGCTCTACGCGGCGCGGCAAGTGAACATCTTCCCCGATAACTTCACCCTCTTCGTCTCGATTGACGCGCTGGCGCTCATCATCGTGGGCGGCATGGGGAGCATCCCCGGCGTTGTGCTGGGGGCGTTGGCCCTCAAAGGGCTGCCAGAGGTGTTGCGCGGCGTGGACGAGTATCGCATCGTGGCCTTCGCTGCGCTGCTCGTGATCATGATGATTGCGCGGCCGGAGGGCATCTTGCCGGCCCAGCGCACGAAGGCCGAGCTGGGCGCAAGGGCGGAGTCCTAGCCAGGCGTTTAATCACCGCGCTGCCCAGCGCAGCAGAATCGCAACCTGGGACGCTGGCATCTCTGGCCATCCAGGGCGATGCTCCCAGGGCGTTCCTTATGCTCAGCGCAGACGAAGCATCTCGGCATCTGCGTCCGCTACGAGCGCCTCGGTTGGGCGGGCGTCTAGATGTTTCGCTCCGCTGGGCATGACGGTGAGGCAGGGTGTTCGGTGAGCGGCATGACGCGCTGACATGGCGAGCAAGCAACCCTGGTGGTGTGGCCAGGCCGCCCTAAGTAGAATGCCAGGCGATGCGCAGGTGGCTGCCTCGCCTCTTCTCACGGGAAGATTTGATCGCCCTGCTTTTATGCCTGTTGATCATCGCGCTGCTGGTTATGTCGGCGGAGCGCGCGCCGGAGTGGATTTATCAGGGATTCTGACGTGGCCGACATCGCCCTCGCGCCATCCCTAACCGGACGATACACCCAGGCACGGCTGCGCAACGCAGGGCTGTTTGTGCTGAGCGTGCTGGGGATATATGTCCTCCAGCCGGCCATGCCCATTCGTCAGATGGATTTCTGGCTGCCCACCGTCGCGCTGCTGCTGGCGGTGGTGGTCTGGGCGGCGACGGCAGCGGCCGACCAGTCTGCGCGCGCGCTGATCGCCGACGGATCAGGCATCGCTGTCCTGGTGCTCGGCATCGCCGGCACGCGCTACATCGAGCCGCTCAGCACGCTATTCACCCGCACCCCCGCCCCCGATGTGCTCACCGCGTTGTTGGCCCTTGCGTTTGGGGGCGCCGTCGCACTGCTGATCGCCCGTTTGATCGGGCCGCGGCCGGGCTGGACGTGGGGCGTGCTCGCGGCGCTGGTCGCGCTGCTCGTCGCGCTCAAGGTGGAGCCGTTGACGCAGGCGCTGGCCGGCGCGCTGCGCGCCTGGCAGGGCCAATCGGTGGCTGCTGCGTCGGCCCTGGACGTGCGCTGGCTGGGCTTCTCCTACCTCTTCTTCCGGCTGGTGGCCGCGCTGCGCGAGCGCGCCGCCGGCAGGCTGCCGAGGATGTCGCTGCGCGAGTTCATCACCTATGCGCTGTTTGCGCCGGCCTGGATCGCCGGCCCGATTGACCGCCCAGAACGCTTCCTGAAGGACTTGCGCGCCGACTTTCGCTTCAATCTGGCCGATTCGATGGAAGGTGGCCGGCGGGTTGCAGTTGGGGCGTTCAAGAAGTTCGTGTTGGCCGACCTGCTGGCGCTGTTCGCGTTGAACGAGGCGAACGCGCTCCAGGTGCGCGGCGCAGCCTGGGCATGGCTGCTCCTATATGCTTACGCCCTGCGCATCTACTTTGACTTTGGCGGTTACAGCGACATCGCCATCGGCATCGCGCGGGTCTTCGGCATCCGCCTGCCGGAGAACTTCAGCCGCCCCTATCTAAAGCCCAACCTCACCCAATTTTGGAATAGCTGGCATATCTCGCTGGCGCAGTGGTTTCGCGCCTACTACTTCAACCCGCTCACCCGCGCCCTGCGCACGCGCGGCTGGCCCGCACCGGCGATCATCCTGACCGGTCAGCTCACGACCATGCTGTTGATCGGCCTGTGGCATGGGGTGACCTGGAACTTCGCCATCTGGGGCGCTTGGCACGGGTTGGGCCTCTTCATTCACAACCGCTGGGCCGACTTTGCCAGGGCACGCGCGATGCCGGAGCCGCCGGCCTTGCAGCGCGCACTCGGCGCGGCGCTCACGTTCCACTTCGTCGCGCTGGGCTGGGTCTGGTTTGCGCTGCCCGACCCGGCGCTCGCCTGGCGGATGGTCGCAACGCTCTTTGGCCTATGAACCGCTGTAGCCTGGCGCGCATCCTCGCCAAAACGCTGGCCTGGTTTGTGTTGTTCAACGCGCTGTTCGCCTGGGCCAATACGCCGGACAACGCCGGCGTGGCGGCCCTGGGTCAGCTCTCGCTCTACAACGCGCTCTGGCCGGGCCGGCTGCGCCTACCCTACGGCGACGATCCAAGTCGCGCCTACAACGTCAGCCTATATAGCCTGGAGGCGATGTTCGCGTCGCACGTCGTGAGCGGCAGGCCATCCGCTGAGTTCCGCGTTTTTCTGATCGGCGATTCGGCGACCTGGGGCTGGCTGCTGCGCAACGAAGAGACGCTGGCCGGCCAGCTCAACGCGCTGGGTCTGCGCGCGCCCGATGGCCGCCCCGTGCGCGCTTACAACCTGGGCTACCCGATCATGTCGCTGACCAAGGACCTGTTGATCTTGCGCCACGCGCTGCGCCACCAGCCTGATTTGGTCGTCTGGTTGGTCACGCTGGAGTCTTTTCCGTCCGAAGCGCAGCTCGATCACCCCATCGTCCGCCATAACGCGCCGGCGGTGCGCGCCATGATCGCCGATTACGCCCTGCGCGCCGACCCCAACGACCCGCGCTTCGTCACCCCCACGCTCTTGGAGCGCACGCTCGTCGGCCAACGGCGGGCGCTGGCCGATTGGCTGCGGCTACAAGCCTACGGTGCGCTATGGGGCGCAACGGGCATTGACCAGCACTATCCGGAGCGCTACGAGCCGGCCCAACGCGACTTCGACGCCGACCTGCGCTTCAGGCAGTTCACGCCTCCTGAGCTGCCGAAATCGGCGCTGGCCTTCGACGCGCTCGATGCCGGCATCCGCATGGCCACCGAGGCCGGCATCCCCGTGCTGATCGTGAACGAGCCGATCTTGATAAGCCAAGGGCGGAACAGCCACCTGCGCTACAACGCGCTTTACCCCCGCTGGGCCTACGATGCCTATCGCGCCATGCTGCGCGCACACTTGGCGCAAGGCCAGGCGCGATACCTGGACGCCTGGGACAGCGTGCCCCAGGCGGAGTTCACCAACAGCGCCGTGCACCTCACGCCGCGCGGGGTTCGCTTGCTGGCCGAGGCGATCGCGCCAGCCATCGCCGACCTCACGGCACGGCGATAATCAAAGCCATGAGCGACGACATCATCCGCCCGCTGGCCGACTACATCGCAAACGAAATCCTGAAAAATCCAAAGCGCGCCATCCGGCCCGATGAGAAGCTCATCTCCAGTGGGCTGATAGATTCGTTCCACTTAGTGGACCTAGGGTTGTTCGTCGAGCAGCGCTTCGGCGTGCGTTTGGACGATGGCGAGTTAAACGCCGACACGTTCGACACGCTGGAGCAGCTTGCTGCGCTGATCAGCGCGAGAAAGCGATGACGATGCTCGCCAACATCCTGGCAGAACACTACTTCTTTGCCGCCGACCGGCCCGCGATTTATCTCCAGGTGGCCGGCCAGCCCGACCGGTGCATCACCTATAGCGACCTGGTCTGCGGCGCGGCAGGGTTCGCCCGCCTTTTGGAGCAATGGGGGATCCGCGCCGGCGAGGTGGTGGTGATCATCTTGCACCATGGCGAGCCGCTCATCTACGCCTTTTGGGGCGCGATCCTGCACGGGGCAGTGCCGGCCATCCTCCCCCCGCTCACCGAGAAGCTGCTGCCGGCGCGCTATCGCGCCGACCTGGCCGCCTTGATTCGGATCACTCGCCCGCAGGCGATCGTCACCTATCCACAATTCGCCAGCGAGGTGGCGTATGCTGTGCGGGTGGCGGCCGCGCCGACGACCGCGATCATCGAGCTGGCTGAGCCGCTCCGAGCCGCACCGGATTTCACCGCGCTGGGCGGCCTGCGCCGACAGGGCAGCGACCTCGTCCTGCTCCAGCATTCGTCCGGCAGCACGGGGCTTCAAAAAGGGGTGGCCCTCTCTCACCGCGCCGTGCTCAACCAGCTCAACGCCTACGCGCCGGCCATCGCTCTCGCCGAGGACGACGTGATCGTGAGTTGGTTGCCGCTGTACCACGACATGGGGTTGATCGCGTCGTTCGTCATGCCGGTGGTCCGGCGCGTGCCGCTGGTTCTGATGTCGCCGTTCGACTGGGTGCGCGCGCCGGCGCGCCTGATGCAGGCGATCAGCCGCTATCGCGGCACGCTGACTTGGCTGCCCAACTTTGCCTATAACTTCTGCGCCACCCGCGTCCGCGCGCGTGAGATGGAGGGTGTGGACCTCTCTTCGCTGCGCGCCGTGATCAACTGCTCCGAGCCGATCTACCACAGCAGCCATCAGCGCTTCTGCCAGCGCTTCCAGCCCTACGGGTTGCGCCCGGAGGCGCTGGCCACGTGCTACGCGATGGCGGAGAACACCTTCGCCGTGACCCAGAGCGAGATCGGCAAGCCGATCTCGCGCAACGAAGGCGGCGGGATTGGCCACTCCGGTCAGGTCTCGTCCGGTCGGCCGTTGTCGAATGTGTGCATCCGTATTTTGAGCGACGACCGCCGCGACCTGGCGGAGGGCGAGATTGGGGAGATCGCGCTGCGCAGCGATTGCATGTTGAGCGAGTATTACCATCGCCCCGACGCCACAGCGCAGGCGTTCTTCGAGGGGTTTTACCTCACCGGTGACCTGGGCTACATGCGCGGCGGCGAGTTGTACGTCACCGGCCGCAAGAAGGATTTGATCATCGTGGGGGGGAAGAACATCTATCCTCAGGACCTGGAGGCACTGGCCGGCGAGGTGGACGGTGTTCACCCCGGCCGGGTTGCTGCCTTCGGCATCTTCAGCGAAGAGGCCGGCACCGAAGAAGTGGTGATCGTGGCCGAGGCCGAGAGCGAGGAACCGGCTGAGCGCGAGCGGATCGCCGAGGCCGTGCGCGCATACGTCACGCAAAACTCCGAGGTGGCTGTGCGCCGCGTGGTGATGGTGGACCGCCACTGGTTGATCAAGACGAGCAGCGGCAAGGTGGCCCGCAGCGCCAACAAGGCGAAATACCTGAGTGAGTTCCTGGATCAACCCTAGGGGCCGGCGACCGGCGGCGCTGTTAATTCAGCGCTAGTGTGCTTCCAACGCTGCTTCGATCTGCAGCCATACGATGCACACCAGAGGAAGCGCATATGAACCTAAATCAATATACGGAGAAAGCACAAGAGGCGTTCTTCAGCGCCCAATCCCTAGCCCAAGAATACGGCCAGCAGGCGATTGAGCCGGAGCACCTGCTCCTCGCCCTGCTTCAACAGGACGGCGGCATTGTGCCGCCGATCATCCAAGCTGCCGGCGCAAACCCGAACCGCATCGCTGAGCTGACGCTGCGCGAGATCCGCAATAAGCCCAAGGTGAGCGGCGATGTGGGCGAGGTGCGCATCTCCCGCGAGGTCGCGGCGCTGGCCGAGCGCGCCGAGGCGGAAGCCCGCCAGATGCGCGATGAATACGTCAGCACCGAGCACCTGCTGCTTGCCTTGTCAGATCCGACCGCCGTGCGCACTGGTCGCCTGCCGGCGGCGACGCAAATCTTGAACGCCAACGGCATCACCCGCGACGCCGCCCTGCGCGCGCTCGTCCAAGTCCGCGGCAGCCAGCGCGTCACCTCCCCCAACCCGGAGGCCACCTACCAGGCGCTGGAGAAATACGGCCGCGACCTGACCCAACTGGCCCAACAGGGCAAGCTGGATCCGGTAATCGGGCGCGACGAGGAGATCCGGCGCGTCATTCAAATCCTCAGCCGGCGCACCAAGAACAACCCCGTCCTGATCGGCGACCCAGGCGTGGGCAAGACGGCGATCGCCGAGGGGCTGGCGCAGCGCATCGTGCGGCGCGACGTGCCGGAGGGCCTGAAGGACAAGCGCATCATCGCCCTGGACATGGGCGCGCTGATCGCCGGCGCGAAGTATCGCGGCGAGTTCGAGGAGCGCCTAAAGGCCGTGCTTAAGGAAGTCACCTCGTCCAACGGCAAGATCATCCTCTTCATCGACGAGCTGCACACCGTGGTGGGCGCAGGCAAGGCCGAGGGCGCGATGGACGCCGGCAACCTGCTCAAGCCGATGCTGGCGCGCGGCGAGTTGCACTGCATCGGGGCGACCACGGTGGATGAATATCGCAAATACATCGAGAAGGACGCGGCGTTGGAGCGCCGCTTCCAACCCGTGTTCGTGGATGAGCCGAGCGTCGAGGACACCATCAGCATCCTGCGCGGCCTGAAGGAGCGCTATGAGATCCACCACGGCGTGCGCATCCAGGACGCAGCCGTGATCGCCGCTGCGGCGCTCAGCGCGCGCTACATCAGCGACCGGAAGCTGCCGGACAAGGCGATTGACCTGATTGATGAGGCGGCCAGCCGGGTCAAGATGGAAATTGACTCCAAGCCCACCGCCCTGGACGAGATTGATCGCCGGATCTTGCAGCTCGAGATCGAACGCGAGGCGCTAAAGAAGGAGACCGACGAGGCCAGCAAGGAGCGCCTGGCCAAGCTGGAGGCGGAGCTGGCCAGCGAGAAGGAGAAGAGCAACGCGCTGCGCGCGCAGTGGGAACAGGAGAAAGCCGCGATCCAAGAGGTGCGCGCGATCCGCGAGCAGATCGAGCAGACCAACATTCAGATCGAGCAGGCTGAGCGCGATGCCGACCTGGCTAAGGCAGCCGAGCTGCGCTATGGCCGGCTGCGCGAGCTGGAAGCTCAGCTCAAGCAAGCGCAGGCCCGCCTGGCCGAGCTCCAGAAGGGCAACCCGCTGCTGAAAGAAGAGGTCGGCCCCGACGAGGTGGCTGCTGTGGTCTCGCGCTGGACGGGCATCCCCGTCTCGCGGTTGATGGAAGGGGAGATGCAGAAGCTGGTGCACATGGAGGAGCGGCTGCGCCAGCGCGTGGTGGGTCAGGATGAGGCGCTGCGCGCCGTGAGCAACGCCGTTCGCCGTGCCCGCGCCGGCCTGCAAGACCCCAATCGGCCGATCGGCTCGTTCATCTTCCTCGGCCCCACCGGCGTCGGCAAGACCGAGACGGCGAAGGCGCTGGCCGAGTTCCTCTTTGACGACGAGCGGGCGATGGTGCGGATTGACATGAGCGAATACCAGGAGAAGCACACCGTCAGCCGGCTGATCGGCGCGCCACCTGGCTACGTGGGCTATGAGGAGGGCGGCCAGCTCACCGAGGCGGTGCGCCGCCGGCCCTACGCGGTGGTGCTCTTCGACGAGATAGAGAAGGCCCACCCAGAGGTCTTTAACGTGCTGCTCCAACTGCTGGACGACGGCCGGCTGACCGATGGCCAGGGCCGCACGGTGGACTTTCGCAATACCGTGGTGATCATGACCAGCAACCTGCTGGCCGGCCAAGCGCTGGAATTGATGACCCGCGACCAAATCGTGCGCGAACTCCAGCGCTTCTTCCGGCCGGAGTTCCTCAACCGGATTGACGAGATCGTGGTCTTCCACCCGCTGACCGAGCAGCACATCGAGCAAATCGTGGATATCCAGCTCAGCCGGCTGCGCAAGCTGCTGGCCGATCGCAAGCTGTCGCTGGAGCTGACGAACCGCGCCAAGCAACATCTGGCCCAGATCGGCTACGACCCGGCGTTCGGCGCGCGCCCGCTCAAGCGCGCCATCCAGCACGCGCTCCAAGACCCGATCGCGCTGGCCGTCTTGCAGGGACGCTACCGAGAGGGCGATGTGATTCGCGTGGATGCCCGCGATGGCGAGCTGGTGATCGAGTGATCTTTTGCGCCGATGCAGGGATAAGCTGGCGAATTCGTTACTGAAAGGGGGAAGCATAGCTTCCCCTTCTTCGCCCACTCTCTACAGATAAACTTTCACTAGTTGGCAGCCCACCAGCACTTGCCCCTGTTGGTGAACGCACCCCGAATGCATCCCGTTTAAATGCGGGTTGTACAATCACCCGCACGCTATGACCGATAGAAGATTCGGTTTCAATACGCTGGCCCTGCATGCCGGCCAGCGCCCTGACGCTGCCACCGGCTCGCGAGCGGTGCCCATCTACCAGACCACCAGCTATGTCTTTGACGACACCGACCACGCTGCGGCGCTGTTTGCCCTACAACGCTTCGGCAACATCTACTCGCGGATCATGAATCCGACCACTGCTGTGTTTGAGGAGCGCATGGCCGCGCTAGAGGGCGGGCGCGGCGCATTGGCGACCAGCAGCGGGCACGCCGCGCAATTCATCGCGCTGTTCACCTTGCTACAGCCCGGCGATGAGATCGTGGCCGCCAACACGCTCTACGGTGGCACATACACGCAGCTCGACGTCAGCCTGCGCAAGTTGGGCATCCATACTACCTTTGTTGATCCCTCCGACCCAGAGAACTTCCGCCGCGCGATCACACCGCGCACCAGGGTCATCTACGGGGAGACGATCGGCAACCCGCGCATCAATGTGTTGGATATCGAAGCGCTCGCAAAGATTGCGCATGAGCACGAGATACCCCTCGTAATAGACAACACCTTTGCCACGCCCTATCTATGCCAGCCCATCGTGTGGGGTGCGGACATCGTCGTCCACAGCGCCACGAAGTTCATCGGCGGCCACGGTACCAGCATCGGCGGCGTGATCGTGGACAGCGGCAAGTTCAACTGGGGCAACGGCAAGTTCCCCGGCCTCACCGAGCCAAGCAAAGGGTATCACGGCGTGCGCTTCTGGGAGAACTTCGGCGATTTCGCCTTCATCATGAAGGCGCGTGTGGAGTCGCTGCGCGATCTCGGGCCGGCGCCCAGCCCGTTCAACTCCTTCCTGTTCTTGCAAGGCCTGGAGACGCTCGGCGTGCGCATGCGGGAGCATGTCAAAAACGCCTTGGCTGTGGCAGAGTTCTTGGCCCAGCATCCGGCAGTGGCTTGGGTGAACTATCCGTCGTTGCCGAACAGTCCGCACTATGCACTGGCACAGAAGTATTTGCCCAAGGGCGCCGGGGCGGTGTTGACCTTTGGGATCAAAGCGTCTTCGCTTGCTTCGAGCTTTGAGGCGGCGCGCATGTTCATCGAGGGCTTGGAGCTATTCAGCCACGTCGCCAACGTGGGTGACGCCAGGTCGCTGGTGATCCACCCTGCCAGCACCACGCATGCACAGTTGACCCAGGAGGAGCAGTTGGCTGCCGGCATCACTCCCGAGATGATCCGGCTCTCGATCGGCCTAGAGGATGTTGATGACCTGCTCTGGGATCTGGAGCAGGCGCTGCACAAGGCGCAGACTCAAACGCCGCGCTACTACCTTTTCTCACCCAATAACAACCACGCTGAGCCGGCTGCGTGTCGAATACCCTTGAAGAAAGGAGCATAAATGGCCAAGATTCTTCAATCGCCCACCGAAATCTTCGATCTACTGCTTCGCTACCGGCACATCGCCATCGTCGGGCTGAGCAGCCGGCCGTCGCGGCCAAGTCACTTCGTGGGTGTGTATATGCTGGCGGAGGGTTACGACGTGATCCCGGTGAACCCGCGCGAAGGCGAAGTCCTGGGCCGCAAGTCATACCCCTCGCTGATCGAGGCCGCGCAGGAGCACCCCATCGAGATTGTGGACATCTTCCGCAACGCCAACGAAGTGCCGCCTATCGTTGAACAAGCCATCGAGATCGGGGCGAAGGTGGTATGGATGCAGCTTGGCATCGTAAACGAAGAAGCTGCCCAACGCGCGGTAAGTGCCGGACTGGACGTGGTGATGAACCACTGCGTCAAGCTGGAGCACGCGCGCTTTCTGGGCGGTCAAAACCTGGTGGGCTTAAACACGGGCGTGATCAGCGCAAAGCGGTTGCGCTGTGTGCCTAGCGCCAACGGCTGATCCAGCGCATGAACGCCTCGACAAACGCGCGAAGCTGATCACAAACCTCCGGGTCAATCAACTCGCCGGCCGGGTTGAACTTCTGCTTGGCCTGGGGGATCAGCAGCTCGGGTTTGGGCAGGACAAACATACCCAGGCCGGCAGCGATCTGGCGAAAGTGCGCTTGCGCGCGCACACCGCCAAAGCGGCCGCCGGCGCTCATCACGGCGGCGGGCTTGCCTGCGAACGGCTGAGCCTCCAGCGGGCGCGACGCCCAATCAATCGCGTTCTTCAAGACGCCTGAGAGCGAGTAGTTATATTCCGGCACGGCAAAGAGCAATGCGTCAGCGCTGGCGATCTGTGCCTTGAACGTCTGCACTGCTTCAGGCGGGGCATGCTCAAGGTCCTGGTTGAAGAGGGGGATGCCTGAAAGGTCTGCGATGAGCAGTGAGGCATCGGCAGGCAACATGGCTTGGGCATTGCGCAACAGGGCCGTGTTCAGCGAGCCGGCCCGCAAGCTGCCAGAGATGCCGAGGATGTGAAGGCGAGCAGACATATCGTTGTAATTATCGCCTGGGCCTCTTGGCGAATGATTAGGGGCGGCTTGTTCTCTGTCAGCCAAGCAGCCCTATTCGCGTAATGAATGCGCGCCCCTCTATCCTCTCGCAGGCTCGCAGCCTGCGCAGGACAGCGCCGCCCCTCATGCATCTCCACCAATACGCTCGCAAACGCGCAGGCCGGTATCATTCGGCGTGATGGCTATCCTCATTGAGCATGTTGATGTCCTCGATCCGGCTGCCCCACGCAGCACTGCGATCGATCGTTCCATTTTGATCGAAGGCAACACGATCACGCGCGTCGCACCAGCATCCGAGCTTAACCTCCAGTCCCTATCGCTCAGCTCGCAGAGCTTACAGGTGATCAACGGGCGCGGCTTGCTCGCTATTCCCGGCCTGATCAGCGCCCACACCCATTCGCCAGAGAACTTTATGCGCGGGGCGACTGAACGCATGCCTCTAGAGCCATGGCTGGTTTGGCTTTACGGCACGTGCGGCGAATATAGCGCTCGCGATCACTATCTATGCGCTGCGATGAGCGCCATCGAAATGCTGCTCGGTGGCGTGACCGGATCGCTGGATCATCTCTGGCACGGCGGTCCGTGGCAACGCGAGTATCTCGACGCGACCATGCAGGCCTATCGTGACAGCGGGATTCGCGCAGCCGTAGCACCCATGTTCGATGACCACGATTACGTGCTGGACATCGCCGATCAACTGGGCTTTGACCTGCGCAGCAGCGTGTATGGACAATCCCATGGTGGTCATCGTCCGGATAGAGATGACTATCGCCGTGGGGTGCTGCGCGAAAACCTGGCGATGTTCGACGCTTGGATGCGCGACTGGCACCGGCACGACGATGGCCGCTTGCAGACCTTTCTGGGGCCGGCAGCCGGCCAATTGGTGACCACCGAGTGCTTACAGTGGTCGCTGGAACTGGCGCGCAAATATAGTGCCGGCATTCACATGCACTGCGTCGAAACGCGCGTCCAGGATTACTGCATCCGGCGTGCGCGCGGCAAAACCATCATCCATTGGCTCTACGACGAGGGGTTGCTCTCCCCAGAGGTCACGCTGCCCCATAGCGTCTGGGTGCGCAGCCCAGCAGACTTGGATCGCCTGGCCGAGTGCGGCGCCATTCCCGTGCATAACCCAGCAGCGAACCTCAAGCTCGGCAGCGGGTTGATGCCCATGCGCGAGATGCTCGACCGCGGCATCACTGTAGCGTTAGGCGTTGATGGGGCATGTAGCAGCGACAATCAAAACATGTTCGACGCCATCAAACTGGCCGCCTTGATCCACAACGTCAAACAGCATGATCCGCAAACGTGGATCAGCGCGCGTGAGGCGTTCGAGGCCGCTACGGTGGGCGGCGCGGCTGCGTTGCTCTTGCGCCAGCGCTTAGGGCGACTACAGGCTGGCTATCTGGCCGACATCACGCTGCTCGATACGCGCAGTGCCGTGCTTGCTCCCATGAACGATGCTTACGGGATGCTGGTTCATTGCGAAACCGGCAGCAGCGTCAAGCACGTGATTGTGAATGGGCGATTGATCGTGCGTGACCGCAAGCTGCTCACCCTCGATGCCGAGGCGCTGATCGCCGAGTTCTTCGAGCATGTAGAACGCCTGCCATTCCGCCGGCCACTCGATCAGAAGACGCGCAGGGACATCGCAGACGCTCAAGCGTTTTGGTGGGCGGTCATGAGCCGCGTGGAGCGTGGCGAGTAATTGGACTTGGATTCATACTCCTTTAACCTCGTGACGTAGTATCAGAGTTGTGTTCGCCTTGCTGAGGGGGTATCTATCTGCTAGCCGACCACAAGCAACAATTGCCGCTGTCGAACAGCCGGCTTGTGCTGAGCCTTACAAACACGGCAATTGTCACCTGATCGAGTTAAAGAACGTGGTCAAGGTCTACGAAACCCCAGCCGGCAAGTTCTATGCGCTGCGCGGCATCAACTTACAGGTGGATACGCACGAGTTCGTGGCGGTTATCGGCAAAAGCGGCAGCGGCAAATCCACGCTCATCAACATGATCACCGGCATTGACCGACCGACCTCTGGTGAAGTGCTGGTGGGTGATACCGCTGTGCACCGCCTGAGCGAAGGGCAAATGGCCACCTGGCGCGGCAGACATATCGGCGTGATCTTTCAGTTCTTCCAACTCCTACCGACATTGACGCTGGTAGAGAACGTGATGCTGCCGATGGATTTTTGCAATACCTATCCGCCTCGCCAGCGCTACGAACGCGCCATGCAGTTGCTCGAACACGTAGACATGGCCCAACACGCGCATAAGCTGCCCTCCGCTGTATCCGGCGGGCAACAACAGCGCGTGGCCATTGCGCGCGCTCTGGCAAACGACCCTTCGATCATTGTGGCCGATGAGCCAACCGGCAACCTGGATTCCAAAACGGCCAACCAGGTTTTTGACCTCTTCACTAAGCTCGTCGAGGAAGGCAAGACGATCCTGATGGTTACTCACGATCAGGACCTTGCACGTCGGGCGACGCGCGCAGTGCTCGTCGCCGATGGCGAGATCAAAGACGAACTCCGCCGAACGTGAGCGTTGCGAAGCAATGCCGGCATAAGGCACTCACTTGGCTACAATCTGAATACGCTCTGCGCCTAGGTGCCTGGTGCGTTATCCACACCTGCTGATCCGCAAGCTGCCTCTTACGGTGCGTAAGCACCGGCGGTGGTGACTATTACGCATAGAAATTCCCTCTGCCTGCGTGCTCCTTATTTATCTACTCTTAATCAGATTTGACCCACGCCAATTTCTTAGTAAAATATCGCTCGTTAGCAAAGGCGAAGCGAGCGCTACCGTAACCGCGTTTACGCTCTACGAAGAAGCCATAAGCTCATATTCAACTTTGCTAACTCAGCTTGTTTCTCATACATGGTAGAATAGTAAGGTGCGTTACCGGACATGTTTATTCATACAGACCGCATGCACGCACAATGGACTGTCACGATGGAGCAGCAAGCCGGCGTCAGCGCTAACGCTTTCTGAGTACAAATTTCTCTGGCTGGTATGACTGATTTACGGCGTTGATTTTGGATGCAGACAAACTCGCCGGCATCTAGATCGGCACAACCCAGTGATGTGCCCATAGGTGTGGTGAGACAGTAAGTGATTTGAATAGGAGGTTGAACAGAAATGATCTCTCGAAGCGAACTGAAGAAGATGAAGGGGACCCTTGTGGTCGTCGGCGCTGGCGAAGCCAGCAACCGTTTGGCAGCTTTACTCGCCGAGCAGGGATATCGCATGCACGCCGTGTCCAGCATGCGAGACGCGGTGTCGGCTGTGGTCGGTAGTCAGGCAGACGCAGTGTTGCTAGACCTGACGGGCGGCCAGGTCATGCTTGACTTGGCTGACACGCTTATGGGGTTGCCATTTTGTCCACCTATCGTCATACTGGATGGCGAAGCTGACTTGAAGCGTGTGATCGCAGCACTGCGGATAGGCGTGAGTGACTACCTGTTCGTCAGCGATGGCGACCAGGAGTTGGTGAACCGGCTGGTCATGCACATCGAGAAGGGACGCGCCGCCGCCCAGGCCGCGCGCCAGCACGAGGAAGCCGGCATCCTGCGCCCCTCGACGAATGGCGCGCGCTCCGCGACCGGTCTAGAACTCAATGCGGCCCGCCGCGTCCTGCTGGTCGAGGATGTGCCGATCCTGCTCTCAGCAATCGAGCTGAGCTTGGTGGAGACGCTGATTCAAAACGCCTCTCAACTGGTCACTTACGAAGAGTTGATGCAGGCGGCTTTCCCGGCTGTTTCTGATAAGGAGCACGCGCTGCGCTTGCTGCGGCCGCATATCGCTCGGTTGCGCCGCAAGTTCGAATCGGTGCCCAACGCGCGCTGGCGCATTGCCAACTTCCGCAGCCAAGGATATATTCTCCAGCGCGTTGGCGTGCCGCTGAGCAGTCTGCCCAAGCCGTCGGCGTCGGAGAGCAAGCCGGAAGAGGAAACAGTGGCAGAGTCAGAGGCAAACTAGCCCTCGCCGTCTCACTCAACTCGAGCGCTCCGGGGCGTGGTGCAAATATCGCCCCGGAGCGTTTTTATTCCCCAATGTCTTCGTTCCAAAGCTCAGGATGGGCAGCAATAAACGCCTCCATAAGCTGGATGCACGTGGAGTCGTTCAGGATGACAAGTTCTACGCCGCGGCTGCGTAAGTAACGTGAGTTCGGATTAACCGGCCAAGGCAGCCAGATTGAGCGACGGCTTCCTCGGCCGGTGGCAATATGCGATCAGCCCGCACAATACGTTGACCACAAAGTTGACAGGGCTGCGGTGGCGCGAGTGCTCAATCTGCGAGGAACTGGTCAACGAACGATTGCTCGTCTGCGCAGCAGTAGCTTATCTAGCAGCGGCGTGAGCGATGTTAGCGCGAATGCTGGTGATCAACTGCACATTGAAGGAGTTCGTCACGGCGATAGGTATCCCTTGTCTCCGAAGGAGAGTCAGCGCGCAAGCCTGGGGACAGGGGTTAACATTGCCAGGGGTGAGCACAAAGTCGAGCAGTTCGCCGCGGTCATTGACTATCAGAGTGCCAGTAGATGTTTTGCCGCGTCTGGCAAGTCCGACAAAGGTCTTGTGATGATGGATGCGCGGATTCTTGTACACGGCAAGTGTGGTTGAGTCAATGAAGGTGATGCCTGTGCATGTGCCCAAGCAGGCACAGCGCAGGTAAGTGGCACGATAACTGAAGGGATGAGCTCAACAGGAGCTGACCAGGCCTGGAAATTCATTGCGTAGGTGTGTCATGACGTGCTCGAGGTAGAAGTTGCGATAGTTGGACTGATGAAAGTGTATGAGGATGGTCATAATCTCGCTCATGCATAAGCTCACGCGCGGGCGACGGGCTGAAAGTTGTTCCAGTGAGGCAGTGCAAAAGTCATCGACGTGGCAGAACAGCTCGAGTAAACTATCCATTGGGGCTCTTTGGAGGCTTGTTTGCTGTCAGCACAAGTCTTAGAGCCCCGCTTGACCTCGTGTAAATCCGAACTGACGTTACTAGCATCCAGAAGAACTGTCTAGCGACCGGAGAGCGCATAGCCGGAACGATGCAAACCGTCAAACAGCAGCGCCACGCGAACTTGGAGGGTGCGAATAATCAGTGAGGGTGTATCAGCGCCGCCTAGTCTACTCAGATGTCTT
>Ga0308399_1000134_pt1 | contig 25160 bp, 20 predicted proteins | sample HotsprSampOS1260_FD_202367 | JGI IMG/M metagenome (GOLD analysis project Ga0308399, IMG submission 202367) | Hot spring phototrophic mat microbial communities from Octopus Spring, Yellowstone National Park, Wyoming, United States - 20060914_OS12-60 ... | reverse complement strand
TTGCCTTTAACCTCTTCCTCCACAACAGCCCCCTGCAAGAGAACGGCTACTGCCAGGAAGAGATGAAAATGGTCAACGAATCCCGCAAGATTATGGGATCCCCCAACCTGCGGCTGACAGCTACCTGTGTGCGGGTGCCGGTGCTGCGTACCCACGCCGAGGCCCTCAACCTGGAGTTTGAACAGCCCTTCCCTGTGGAAAAAGCCCGGCAAATCCTGGCCCAGGCCCCTGGGGTGGTGCTCATTGAAGATTGGCAGCAGAACCGCTTTCCCATGCCCATCGACGTGGCCGGCAGGGATGAAGTGGCGGTGGGCCGCATCCGCCAGGACATCTCCGAGCCCAAGGCCCTGGAGCTGTGGCTGTGCGGGGATCAAATCCGCAAAGGTGCGGCCCTCAACGCCATTCAAATTGCCGAGCTGCTTTTGAAGGACTAATTCACCACAACCGTCCAGGTTACCGGTCCTGCTGTGGCAGGGGCGGCCTGAGCGTTGGTCAATGTTACTGGGGAGTTGGGGTAGGTGTAGGTGCCGGGTGAGGTCAGAGGTCCCGTTTGGACAGGGATGGTCACTGTGCAGGTTGCGCCGACAGCCACTTGTCCTCCGGTGAATTGAATGGTGTTCCCACCCACCGACGCTGTGAGGGTAGCTCCAGCACCACAGGAAGCAGGTAAGGGAGGAGGTGCACCAGGCCCTACGGTTAAAGGCGGCGCTCCCGGCAAGGTGTGGTTAAAGGCCAAGCCCGTCAATGGAATGGCAGCGTTGTTGGTTATTGTAAACGTCAGAGTTCCATTCCCGGTAACGGGAGCTGGGCCGATTGGGCCAAGCGGGTTGGGAGCAAAGGCCATGGTAAAGGTGGGAGCTGGCACCGTTACCGTTAAGTTGATAGCAGCAGCGGTGGCATTAGGCGCTTGGTTGCTGCTCAGGGTTACCGCGGGGCTGGTCAGGGATCCCGCTGTCGTGGCTGTAACCTGAAGATCCAGGCTGATGGTGCAGCTAGCGTTGGCTGCCAATGAGCCGTTGACCAGCAAGATGGAAGTTGCTCCTGGTGCAGCTGCCAGCGTCCCGCCACAGCCGTTGTTGAGGTTGTTGGGAGTGGCAACGATCAAGCCGGCAGGCAGGGGATCGGAAAAGGCTAGACCCGTCAGCGGCAGAGCGGCTGTGTTGGTGATCGTGTAGGTCAGAGTTGTTTTGGCAGTAGGGCCGGCAGCTACCGAGGTGGGGCTAAATGCCTTGGTAAAAGTCGGGGCACCCGGTGTGGGCGTAGGTGTCGGGGTTGGGGTGGGTGTTGGAGTTGGGGTCGGTGTAGGTGTCGGTGTAGGCACTATCGTCCCACCGCTTCCGCCTCCACCGCAGCCGGTCAGTCCTAGACAGGCCGCCCCTAGACTCAAAGCCAAAAGGTTTGTAACTGCTTTTTTCTGCATCGCTTTTTCACTCCTCATCATCAGACTTGACTTTAGTTTTCTTTAGTTTTTGTCGACCCGCCTTACTAAAGTATAGCCATAGCCTGGTCAAATTGCTGCTTAGGATGCTTCTGCGCCCACGCAATCTACCACTGTTGGGAATAAACCTTGCCTCAGATGGCAAGCTCCAACTGGGGAATAGAGCCTTCAGACTTGCTCTTGTGTACCTTGCTTGTAAGCACAAAATCTGGCAACAGAAGCTAATTTTTAGAACCTCGCGTATGCCGCTTGGGCCAGCAATGTTCACACAGTGTTCGTAGACGGGATCCCGATCACCGAGGTCGGTCAAAGTACCCGCATCTCAGAGGTCGAAGCGTTGGCAGCCATTCAGGCTCAAACGGAAGATCTACTGCGCTGTCGAGAGCCTTTCAAAGCAACCCTAACTCCGGTGGTGGGCTAGCCATAGCAGGGGATCTGCCATTCCGGTTGGCCACAAACCGCACACAATGTCGCAAAAGGAGGAGAATTGAAAAGCATTCGGCCTTTGTGGAGATTGGCTTGTGCATCCAATCGCGATGGGATCCCTGGCTAGCTTTATCGCCGGCTTGGCAACGGGGCTGGGGGCTTTGCCGGCCCTTTTTCTTCCCTCGCTCTCGGAGAGGGTGCAAGGGATCCTGCTGGGGTTTGGGGGTGGGGTGATGTTGGCCGCCACCTCGTTTTCACTGGTGGTGCCGGGCACCGAGGCGGCGCTGGCGCTGGGATATTCCCAGTTCGGGGCGGCCGTGGTGATGGTGGCGGGCCTGTTGTTGGGGGCGATCTTTCTGGAGAGTGCCCACCAGCTTTTTCCCCACGAGCACTTTTTCAAAGGGGCTGAAGGGGAGAACCGCGCCCACCTAAAGCGGATCTGGCTCTTCATCATTGCCATTGCCCTGCACAACTTCCCGGAAGGCCTGGCGGTGGGGGTGGGTTTCGCTACCGGCCAAGTCAGCGATGGGTTGGCGCTGGCCCTGGGGATCGGCCTGCAGAACATGCCGGAAGGGCTGGTGGTGGCCTTGTCGCTGGCCAGCCAGGGGTATTCGCGGCTGTTTGCTTTTGCCATTGCCCTGCTGACCGGGCTGGTAGAGCCCATCGGCGGCATCGTGGGAGCGACGGTGGTCACTTTGGCTCAGCCGCTGCTGCCCTGGGGCATGGCCTTTGCCGCTGGTGCGATGTTGTTTGTGATCTCGGATGAGATCATCCCCGAGTCGCACCGGCAGGGGTTGGAGCGGGAGGGCACCTTTGGCGTTCTCAGTGGGTTTGTGGTGATGCTGCTGCTGGATATTGCCCTGGGTTAAAAAGGGATCCCGTCCTGAGGTGAGGTTTTATGCTGAGCAACGAGCCTTTTCTGTGGCGGGGAAGAGGGGATCATGCCTGCCTGCTGCTGCACGGGTTGGGGGGTGGCGTCTACGAGTTGCAGTGGCTGGCGGAGCGGCTGTTGGCAGCCGGCCTGACGGTGCAGGGGTTTAACTATCCCGGCCACGACCGCCCGGCACCCCGCATGCCCCCTTCCCGCTGGACGGAGTGGTACGGGCGGGTTTTGGAACATTACCTGGCGCTGCAGCAGGAGTACCCGCGCCTTTCGCTGGTGGGGTTTTCCACCGGCTGCCTGTTGGCGCTGCACCTGGCCTTTGCCCACCCTGTCCACAAATTGGTCCTGCTGGCGCCGTTTTTTGCCATTCGCCACCGCTGGTACTATCTCTTTCGCCCGGAGCAGTACCTCAACAGCCTGGGCTGGCTCTTGGAAGAGGTTCCCCGCTTTCGCCTGCCGATTCGGGATGGCGATGTCCGCGCGTTGGCAGAAAGAGTGGCCTATTTGCGCAGCTTCAATCTAACGGCGGTGCGCAGCGCCCTTGAGCTCATCGAGCGGGTCAGGGGGGAAGTAGCCAGCATCCAAGTTCCCACCCTCATCCTGCAGCCGCGCCAAGATACAGTGGTGGATCCCGACCAGGCGGCGTGGCTCTACCGGGAGCTGGGATCCGCCGAGAAGACCCTGCATTGGCTGGAGCGCTCCGACCACGTTCTCACCTTGGACTGCGAGCGGGAGACGGTGTTTGCCCAGGTCTGCGCCTTTCTCACCCCGGATCCCGCTCCAGCCGCATCAGCGTAACCCGCTGCCAGGCGCCGCCCTCGTCGTAGTCGCGCACCAGGCGCAGCAGGTGGCGGCCCTCCGGCCCTTCCGGAAACCAGCTCAGGCTGAGGGAAAAGCGGCGATCCCGATGAAGGGTGGGGATGGGCAAGGGATCCGGCCCGCCCATCCACAGCCCCCCCGGCAAGGGATCCCAAGGGCTGGCCCACTCTGAGAGATCTACATGAGTTTCGCTGAGCAAGCTATCGGCAGCAGAAAAGCTCTGGGCGATCCCCCGCCATCGCCCTTGCAAGGCCTCTCCCAGTTGCGCTTGGGTCAGCGCAGGAAAGTCGGCCCCAAGATCCAGCACCTGGCCGCGCCGCTCCAAGATGACCGTCACCCGCACCAGGCGGCCCTGGGGATCCCACTGCTGCACCACCCGCGCCTTGCGCTCTCCCCAAAGAAAGCCCTGCTCGACGGCAAAATCGCCAAACGGTGCCAGCTGCAGCCGCCCGTTGGAAAAGGAGCCATCGGGGAAAAAGCGCAAGCCGGGCGAGAAATCTTGATAGACCCAGCTCTGGCGGCTTGTTGGGGTAGGGGATCCCTCTAGGGGGTAGTAGGCATTGGTTTGGCGGATTGCGTCCCGATCCAAAGCCTCAAAGGTGATGAGGCTGCGCTTTTGGCCCACCAGCTCCCAGCCGTGGGCGGTGGGTCGATACTCGGAAAAGAGCCCGTGCCATTCTCCCAGGTGCAGGGCCAGGCATTCTCTCTGGGTTGTCATGAAGCACTGTGAAGTAACATTAGGGAGACGCAACGCGGAAGACAGAGCCGATGGGGAGGAAGTTCCGAGGTGGCATTTTACTGGTTTTGGGGTTTATGCTCTCGCCCTTTTCCTGGTGGAACGATTTGTTCTTCAACCTACCCATTGCCTATGGATTTGGCTACCTCTGCAGCTTGTGGCAGCCCCAGTGGCTTTTGGGAGGAACCCTTGCCGGGTACTGGCTTTCCAACTTGATTGGCCTTCTCCTGATGCAGTTTGGCGCTACTGATGTGGTTGAGCAAGGGGATAAACCCCGCAACCTAAAGCGCGATCTCGTTATTAGTTTGGCTTCTTCTACTGCCTACACTTTGGCGATCCTCGGGCTGGTGCAGCTTCACCTTGTCGATATCGGCGCCCTCTTCCCCACTTCTTAAGCTCATGCCCCTCCCTCTTTTCTGGACAACGCTGGCGGAAGGGATCCTCGCCTTTATTGCCACCCACATCGACGACTTTTTTGTGCTGGTTGTGTTGTTTGCCCAGGTGCAGATCCAACCTACTTGGAAGGGCTGGCAGGTTTAGCTGGGGGGCTACTTGGGCTTGGCAGGATTGATCTTGATCAGCCTTTTGGGGTACTTGGGGGGCCTGGTGCTGCCGCCATCTGCCATTGGCCTGCTGGGACTGATCCCGCTGGCGGTGGGCGGCTGGAAATTGTGGCGATCTGAAGCGGAAGAAGCCCTGTCGAAAGAGCTGGAAAAACTGCAAGATCGACCACCCGCAAAGACTGGGCTGCTCTTTTTGCCCTCGCCAGCTCTGCTGTCCATGCTCCTCACCTTTGCCAATGGCGGGGATAACATCAGCTTGTACGTTCCTTTGTTTGCCGGCAGCACCCCTCTCCAGTTGGCTCTCTTTTCTATAATTTTCTTTTTGATGAAAGGGCTGTGGTTTGCCATGGCTCAAAGGCTGACGGTGCAACCGGAAGTGGCCAAGATCTTGGCTGAACAGGGAGAGCGCTGGGTACCCTGGATTTTGATGAGATTAGGGGTGTGGATCCTGTTCAAAAACGAAACTTGGCGATGGCTGCTCGGGATCCCGTAGCGGGCGGAGTCCCTTCGAGTTTCAGTCGTTGTGCCGCTCTGAAGCTGGATCCTAGTTCAGATCTTCGTGGCGGTGTTCCCGTTCCCGCCAATCAAATAGCGGCGTTCTTCCGCGCTTGTGGGGGACTGATTGAGTTGTGCAATTAGTTGTGCAATTAAGCGACGTAAAGTAGCCGTGCCCTAACCATAAACTGACGCAAAATAATCAACGAGAATCCATCAAGGACTGGTGAGGACAGTTCAAGATCAGAACCATCCAATCATCAAAAAATGGGGTAGGCCAAATTAACTTATCAAAGGATCGTCAAAAGATCCCAGAATGCGCACTTCTGGCTCTAGGAATATCGACCATCGTTGATAAACCTTTTCTTGGGCCAAGCAAATCAGACGGTAGATGTCGTTGGCGCTGGCCTGACCACAATTGAGGATGAAGTTGGCATGGCGCTCGGAGATCTGGGCCCCGCCAATCCGGTAGCCCTTCAGACCGACCTGCTCAATTAGCCAGCCGGCAGGATAGGTTTCGGGGTTGCGAAAGACGCTGCCACAACTGGGCAGATGATAGGGCTGAGAGCTCAGGCGCTGGTTGAGGTGGCGCTGGGTTTGTCGCTGCACCTGAGCCGGATCCCGGCCTGGGAGTAACTGCAGCGTTGCCCCCGTCACCGTCCAAGGAGAGTCCTGTAGCCGCGAGCGGCGGTAGCCAAATTGCAGATCGACCGGTTCTAAGCGGCAGGGCTCCTGCTCTTCATCCAAAATCTGCACTTCCACCAACACGTCCGACATGGCGCGCCCGTGGGCGCCGGCATTCATCACCACCGCTCCCCCCAGCGTGCCCGGGATCCCGATGGCCCACTCCAAGCCACTCCAGCCCCGCTTGGCGGCTGCCCGCGCCAGGTTAACCAAAGGTTCTCCGGCAGCGGCCCAGATCCTCCCCCCCTCCAACAGTTGCATCCCGCGCAAACGCCGGGTGTGGATCACCAGCCCCGGCAGGCCGGCATCGCTGATGAGCAGGTTGCTGCCCGCCCCCAACAGTGTAACCGGGATCCCTTGCGCCCGCGCCCAGGCCAAACATTGCTGCAGCTCCAGATTGTTGTGCGGCTCGCAATACCACTCCGCCTTGCCGCCCACCCGAAAGCTGGTCAGAGGGGCCAAGGGGATCCCCGCTTGAATCCGTCCAGAGAGTCGGGCAACGCTTGAGGCATTGGGCACGCAGGGAGCTGTAGTCATGATGCCAATACCTCAGAAGCCCCCATCTCCCTGATCCCATCCTCCGCTTGCCCCGGCAATTTCCCTTCAAAGTTTGCCAGAGGCTGCTCCCCCAGCCGAGCCGCATAGGCCCGCATCGTAGCGGCTATCTGTTGATTGAGATCGCCTGCGCCCAAAAAAATTGCCAGATCTCCAGGTTGCAAGATAGACGGCAACACCTGCGGCAATTGCGGCAAAGAAGACACATAACGTACATGGGGATGGTGCTCCGCCACCGACACGGCCAGCCGCAAGCTGTCGGAGCCCTCAGGCGCTGCTTCTCCCGCCCCATAAGTGGGCACGATCACCACCACCTGCGCATCCGCAAAGCAGCAAGCAAAGTCCTGGAACAACTTGGCCAAGCGGCTGTGGCGATGGGGCTGGAACACCGCCACCACCCGCCGCTGCTGCAGCCGTGCCGCCCGCAGCGTAGCCCGAATCTCGCTGGGATGATGGGCATAGTCGTCGATAAAGGTGACCCCACCCACCTCGCCCCTGTGCTCAAAGCGGCGCCGCACTCCCGGAAACTGGGCCAGAGCAGAGGCAATCACGGGGAACTCCAAGCCCAGCTGCCGCCCCACGGCAACCGCGGCCAGAGCATTGCTGAGGTTGTGGGATCCCAGCACCTGCAGGCGGAGCTGGCCGAGGAGGGATCCCCTTTCCCAGATCTCGGCAGAGGTGCAATCGGCAGTGTAGAGGATCTGACGGGCCTGGTACTGGGCTTGGGGATGGCCGGCCAGGCTGTAGCCGATGTCCACCTTGAGGTGGGTGGCCACGTTGGGGCAGTCCAGACAGGCCACCAGGGTTTGGCTCTGCTGCCCATACTGCTGAAAGGCCCGGATCACCTGCTCCAGATTGGCGTAGTGATCCGGGTGGTCTAGCTCAATGTTGGTGATCACGCCAATTTGGGGATAGAGCCGCACCAGGGATCCATCCGACTCGTCCACCTCGGCTACCAGGTATTCCCCCTGGCCTAGACGGGCATTGCCATCCCAGGCGTCCATCTCCCCGCCGATGATCAAGGTGGGATCCCAGCCCGCCGCCAGTAACATGTAGCCAATCATGCTGCTAGTAGTGGTCTTGCCGTGGGTGCCCGCCACCCCAATGCTGGGACGATGGTTAAACAGGGCAGCCAGCAAATCGGCTCGATGCCAAACCTTTAGTCCCTTGTCCAGCGCCGCCGCTAATTCCGGGTTGGTGGGGCGAATGGCGCTGGAGTAGACCACCTGGGGATCCCCGGCCAAACCCTCCAGAGTGTGCCCCTGAATAAAGCGCACCCCCAAGGCTTCCAGGCGACGGGTGCGGCCATTGGCGGCAATATCCGACCCTGAAACCCGAAACCCCTGCTTGGCCAAAATGTAAGCCAGAGCCGACATCCCCACCCCGCCGATCCCGACAAAATGATAAGCCGGAAGTAGCGGGTTCAACGGATCCAAATTTTTCGCAGGCGGAGATGGAGAACGAGCTGGCGCCGGCGCAACGGCATCTTTCCCCCCAACTGTTTCCACCATCGCAACTCCACCTCACTCCTCGCACCACACCTAGAAATCGGCACCTGCAGAAAGGCCCCGGACACGGCAGATCATATCAGGAATCCCTTGGGTTAGGTAGCCGACGAAGGTCGACAACCGAAGACAAGCCGGAGAAAAACGAATACCCGAAAAATAAACACATGAGAAAAACCTGGACATCCTTGCCCCATAAACTTTACATTTATTAAAGAATTGCAACTGTAACGACCGACCTCAACCGCAAAACTCAACGAGTAGGGAACGATGAATCAGCGGCTACTCTGGTCTATTGCGGGAGCTGGATTGCTGGCCGGAACTGGGCTGGCCTGGCTGGGCCTGAGCCAGCAGGCGGCCACCCAATCCGTATCAGAGAATGCAACGGAGGAGACGCGGCTACCTCCCCGCGTTGGCGCCCTGGGTCGCCTGGAGCCGGAAGGAGAGGTGGTGCGGGTGGCCGGCCCTCCGGGAGAGCGACTGGGAGAGCTGCTAGTGGCCGAAGGGGAGCGGGTGAGGGCGGGGCAAGTGTTGGCCCGTCTGGAAAGCTATCGAGAGCGCCTGGCCGAGCGGGAGTATGCTGCTGCCCAACTCCAAGAAGCCCGCGCCCGGCTGGAGGCCGAGACCCGCTTTGGCCAAGCTCAAGTGGAAGAGGCGCGCACCCGCCTCAGCCGCCTAGACGAACCGCAACAGATGCAGATCCGATCCCAGGAAGCGGTGGTGGAGCGCCTTCGGGCGGAGCTGGCCGATGCCGAGGCCAACCTGGCTCGCTTCCAGGCCCTGTGGCAGGAGGGGGCTATCTCCCAGCAGGAGCTAGACCAGAAAGCTCTGCTGGTGCGGCAACGGCAGGAGGACTTGCGGGCTGCCGAGGCCACTCTGGATCAACTGCGCCTGGCCCGCGAGCGGGATCTGCGCAACGCCCAAGCCCAGGTGCAAGCTGCTGAAGCGGGGCTGAGGCGGGCGCAAGCGCAAGTGCAACTGGGATCCCTGGCCCGCAACCTGGAGCTGGCGGAGGCCCGTCTGGAGCGCACCCTCATCCGCGCCCCCCGGGCCGGCCAGGTGCTCAAGATCCGCACGCGGCCTGGGGAAGTTATCGCTGCCGACACAGGGATCCTCGAGCTGGGCAACACCGACCAGATGATGGTGGTGGCGGAGGTCTACGAAACCGACATCCTGCGGGTGCGGCCCGGACAACGGGCCACCATCAGCAACCGCGCGCTGCCAGAAACGCTGCAGGGCCGGGTGGAGCGGGTGGGCCTGCAGATCGGCAAAAAAGACGTGCTCAACACCGACCCCGCCGCCGATGTGGATGCCCGCGTGGTGGAGGTGTACATCCGCCTGGATCCGGAAAGCAGCGCCCGCGTGGCCGGCCTGACCAACCTGCAGGTGGATGTGGCCATCGAGGTCGAGGGGTAGGAGGGGGGAATGTCCGGCCTGTTCAGCGTAGCGTTTATCGGGCGGCGCATCCCCTTGGCCTGGCTGCAGTTGACGCGGGAGAAGATCCGCCTGCTGGTGGCCCTGGCGGGCATTGCCTTTGCCTGCATTCTCATGTTCATGCAGTTGGGCTTCCAGGACAGCCTCTTGGAAAGCGCCATCCGCTTCCACGTCGCCCTCAAAGGGGAGATCTTCCTGGTCAGCCCCCAGTCCAACGCCCTCATTGCCATGAACACCTTTTCCCAGCGGCGGCTCTACCAGGCGTTGGGCTTTGAGGGGGTACGGGCCATCTCGCCCGTCTATGTGGGCTTTGCCCTCTGGAAAAACCCCCAGACCCGCCGCACCCGCAGCATCTTTGTGGTGGGGGTGGATCCCTCTGCCGACCTGCTGGAGTTGCCGGAGCTGACCCCCGACAAGTTGGAGGAGATCAAGAAAGCAGACGTGGTGCTCTTCGACCGCCGCTCCCGCAGCGAGTTTGGCCCCATCCCGGAGTGGTTTGAGGCCGGTCGAGAAGTTTTTACTGAAGTAGGCAACCGCCGCGTCCAGGTGGGGGGCCTGTTCAAGATGGGGGCCACCTTTGGCGCCGATGGCACCATCCTCACCAGCGACCTCAACTTCCTGCGCATCTTTCCCCAGCGGGAGCGCGGCCTGGTGGATATCGGCGTAGTGCAGCTGCAGCCGGGAGTGGATCCCCAGCCGTTGGTGCAGCAGATGCGGGCCTTGCTGCCGGAAGATGTGCGGGTGCTGTCGCGGGCAGAGTTTATCGATATGGAGCAAAGCTACTGGGAGGAGGGCACGGCCATCGGCTTTATTTTCGGCCTGGGGGTGGCCATGGGCTTCATCGTCGGCATTGTGATTGTCTATCAGATCCTCTACACCGATGTATCCGATCACCTGGCGGAATATGCCACCCTCAAGGCCATGGGCTACACGGATACTTACCTGTTGGGGGTGGTGTTTCAAGAAGCTATTTTGCTGGCCGGCTTGGGGTATATTCCAGCTTTTGCCCTGGCAGTTTTGCTCTACGATTTGACGGCCAATGCTACGTTGCTGCCGATCGCCATGACCTTCAACCGGGCGGTGTTGGTGCTGCTGCTGGCAGTGAGCATGTGCTTTATCTCGGGGGCCATTGCCGTGCGGCGGCTGCGGGCAGCCGATCCCGCCGACATTTTCTAAGTTTTGGCAAGAATGGAGGAGGCAGATGGATTGTTGAATAGCTTGATCAACTGCCCAAAGACTTCTGGGATCCCTTCAATAGGCTTCTGGATGGTTCAATCGCGGCGGTTCCGATGATGGCCCAAGCGGTTACTGAATTGAATTGTCAACCCAAGTTGTTTGAGATTTTGAGCTCCCTATGCTGCCTTCCCTTCTCGATCAAGCTGCCCTCGCTTCCACCCAACATGCCGTTGAGCCGGTGGTCAAAGCCGAAGGGGTGAACCACTACTTTGGCGAGGGATCCCTGCGCAAGCAAGTGCTTTTTGACATCAACTTCGTTTTGCAGCCGGGGGAGATCGTGTTGTTGACCGGCCCCTCTGGCTCCGGCAAGACCACGCTGCTCACGCTCCTGGGAGCTTTGCGCTCGGTGCAAGAGGGCAGCCTGCGGGTGTTGGGGCAGGAGCTGCGGGGCGCTAAGCCCAACACCCTCATCCAGATCCGCCGCCAGGTGGGGTACATCTTCCAGGCCCACAACCTGCTGCGCTCCCTGACGGCGGCCCAAAATGTGCGCATGGCCCTGGAGCTGCACAACGGCCTTTCTCCTCAACAGGTGCAGCAGCAGGCAGAAGCGATGCTGGCGGCGGTGGGTTTGGGGGATCGCGTCCACTACTACCCGGAGCAGCTTTCGGGAGGGCAGAAGCAGCGGGTAGCCATCGCGCGGGCCCTGGTCAGCCACCCCAAGTTGGTGCTGGCCGACGAGCCGACCGCAGCCCTGGACAGCAAGTCGGGCCGCGAGGTGGTGACCCTGATGGAGAAGTTGGCGCGAGAGCAGGGCTGCACCATCCTCATGGTGACCCACGACAACCGCATCCTCGACATTGCCGACCGGGTGTTGCACATGGAGGATGGCCGCCTGGAGAGCCAGGTTGTTGCCTAGTTTGCCGGGGCGTGGCGGCGGTACCACTCGATGGTGCGCTGCAGCCCCTCCCGCAGGCTCACCTTGGCCACAAAACCTATCCTCTCGCGGGCTTTGGAGACGTCCAAGCAGCGGCGCGGCTGGCCGTTGGGCCTGTCGGTTTGCCAGCGGATCTCGCCCCGAAACTCCATCAGCTCGCAGATGAGGGCGATGAGATCCCGAATGGAGATCTCCTCGCCGGTGCCCAAATTGAGTGGCTCAGGGCTGTTGTAGAGCTGGGTGGCCAGGAGAATTCCCCGAGCCGCATCTTCGGCGTAGAAAAACTCGCGGGTGGGGCTGCCATCTCCCCACACCTCGACGTAGTTCTGGCCCCGCTGCTGGGCTTCATGCACCTTGCGGATCAAGGCCGGGATCACGTGGGAGCTTTCCGGATCGAAGTTGTCCATGGGGCCGTAGAGGTTTACCGGCAGGAGGTAGATGCCGTTGAAGCCGTACTGCTGCCGGTAGGCCTGCAGTTGCACCAGCAGGGCTTTCTTGGCGATGCCGTAGGGGGCGTTGGTCTCCTCCGGGTAGCCGTTCCAGAGATCTTCTTCCTTGAAGGGGACGGGGGTGAACTTGGGATAGGCGCAGATGGTGCCCACGCAGACAAACTTCTCCACCCCCGCCAGGTAGGCGGCGTGGATGAGCTGGGATCCCATGATCAGGTTGTCGTAGAAGAGCTCCGCCGGCTTGGCCTGGTTGAGGCCGATGCCGCCCACATGGGCCGCCAAATGGATGACGACATCTTGTCCCTGCACCACCTCTTGGCAGACCTCCCAGCGGCGCAGGTCGTGGGTGCGGGAGCGTGGGATCCGCACCTGCTCCGGCTTGACCCCCAGGAGTTGCAACTGCTGCAGGACGTGTTTGCCCAAAAAGCCGCTCCCTCCGGTAAGCAAGATGCGCTTTTGGCTGAGATCGATGGCACTGGACAAGCTGTTGGGCGTCATGGCTGGCGCGGAAAATCCCCGGCTTTCATTATGGGGTAAGGCGGCAGCTCCTAACTGCCCAAGCCTGAAGACAGCTCTGCCTGTAGCCGCTCCTGGGCCACCTGCAGGGCTTGGGCCAGTTTCTCTGGCTGTTTGCCGCCGGCCTGGGCCAGGTTGGGCCGCCCACCGCCACCGCCGCCTGTCAGCTTGGCGATCTCGCCGATAAAGGAGCCCGCTTTGAGACCAAGTTTCTGCACCGCCGGGCTAAAAGCCGCAACCAGGCTGACCTTGCCAGCTTCCGGCACCGATCCCAGCACCACTGCCCCTTCTCCCAGTTTGTGGAGCAGATGTTCGGCAGCAGTTTTCAGCGCCTCGGGGGGAGTGGATCCCAGTTCCGCCGCCAAGATCTGCAGATTGCCAACAGCTACAGCCTGGGGCAGGAGCCGCTCTGCCTGCAGCAAGGCCAATTGGCTGCGCGCCTCCTCGAGCGCCCTCTGGGCGGCCTTCAGCTCCGCCTGCAAAGCCGCCACCCGCTCCGGGATCTCCTGGGGCTTGGCCTTGAATTGGGCGCTCAGCTCCCGCACGACGCTATCCCGCTCGTTTAGGTATTCCAGCACCGCCGGCCCAGCTACCGCCTCGATGCGGCGGATCCCGGCCGCTACGCCACTCTCGGAGATGATCTTGAACAGGCCGATCTCGGCAGTGTTGCTGACGTGGGTGCCGCCACAGAGCTCCATTGACACCCCCGGAAAGTCAACCACCCGTACCTCGGCGCCGTATTTTTCCCCGAACATGGCTATTGCCCCCCTGACCTTGGCCTCTGCCAGGGGCATGATGGAGACTTGCGCAGGATGGGCCTCGGCAATCCAGGTGTTGACCAGATCCTCAACCTGCTGCAGCTCTTCGGGGGTGAGGGGACGCGAGAGGGTAAAGTCGAAACGCAGCCGGTCAAAAGCCACTAGAGATCCCGCCTGGCTAATAGAGGGATCGACAACCTTTTTCAGGGCTGCCTGCAGCAGGTGGGTGGCTGTGTGGTGGGCCTGGGCGCGCCGCCGGCAGGCCAGGTCAATCTGGGCCTGCACCGGATCCCCCACCCGCAGGATCCCCCGTTCTACCCGGCCAAAGTGGACAAACAGATCCCCCCGCTTCTGCACATCCTCCACCCGCACCAACACTCCGTCGCCGGCCAGGTAGCCGCGATCCCCGATTTGGCCCCCGGACTCCGCATAAAAAGGCGTGCGATCCAAAACCACCTGCACCGACTGCCCGGCCTCTACCTGGGGCACCGACTTCCCTTCCACCAGCAGGGCCTCCACCACGCCGCGGGCAGAAGACTGGCTGTAGCCCAAAAACTCCGTCTCGATTAAAAACTCGGCCAGCTCGTCCAGGGATCCCTGGGCCGTGACGTCGAGGGTTTGGTGGGCGGCGCGGGCCCGCTGCCGCTGTTTTTCCATCTCTTGCTCGAAGCCCTGCACATCCACGCTAAAGCCGCGCTCCTGGGCAATTTCCTGGGTCAGCTCCAACGGGAAGCCGTAGGTGTCGAAGAGCTTGAAGGCGTCGGCACCCGAGATCTGCTTGGGCGCGCCACTGGCCGTGACGTTGGCAAACAGATCAAACAGCAGCCGTTCCCCCCGCTCCAGGGTCTTGAGAAACTGCTCCTCTTCCCGCTGCAGCTCGGCCTTGATCACCGCCTCCCGCTCCCGCACCTCCGGATAGGCGGCCTCCGCCAACTGGATGGCCGTCTCCACCACCGGCAGGGTAAAGGGCTCGCCGATCCCCAAGAGGCGCCCGTGGCGCACCATCCGCCGGATCAGCCGCCGCAGCACATAGCCCCGGTCCACGTTGGAGGGGATCACCCCATCGGCAATGAGATGCATCACCGCCCGCGCGTGATCCCCAATTACCTTGAGGGAGACTTTCTGCTCGGGGCTGGCCTGGAAGTAGTCCACCCGGGCAATCTCGGCCGCCTTCTGCACAATAGGGAAGATCAAATCGGTCTCATAGTTGTTGGGGACTCCCTGCAGCACCTGAGCCAGCCGCTCCAGTCCCAGGCCGGTGTCGATGTTTTGCCTGGCCAAGGGAGTGAGGCGGCCCTCGCTGTCCCGGTTCAGCTCCATGAACACCAGGTTGTAGATCTCCAAAAAGCGAGAGTCGTCCCCTAGGTCGATCTGCTCATCCCCCAGCTCCGGCTTGAAGTCGTAGTAGATCTCCGAGCAAGGGCCACAGGGGCCGGTGGGGCCGGCAGCCCAGAAGTTGTCCTCCTCCCCCATGCGCCGGATGCGGTGGGGTGGGATCCCGATCGCATCGCGCCAGAGGGCAAAGGCCTCCTCATCTTCTCGAAAGACGCTCACCACCAGGCGCTCCGGCGGCAGGCCAAACACCTCTGTCACCAGCTCCCAGGCCCAGGTGATGGCTTCTTTTTTGAAGTAGTCGCCAAAGCTGAAGTTGCCCAGCATCTCAAAAAACGTGTGGTGGCGGGCCGTCCGTCCCACGTTCTCGATGTCGTTGGTGCGCACGCATTTCTGGGCAGTCGTGACCCGTGGGTACTGTGGATCCTGATGGCCGAGGAAAATCGGCTTGAAGGGCAGCATGCCGGCGATGGTCAGCAGCACCGTCGGATCCTCCGGCACCAAGGAGGCGCTGGGCAATACCTGATGGCCCCGCTGGGCGTAGAAATCCAGAAAAGCCTGCCGGATGGCGGCACCGGAGAAGGATGGAGACATGGCCAAGGCAAAGGGTAACTGTATTGATCAATTCTAGGTTTTTTGGCTCTGGGGCAGTTGAACTCCCGCTCTCGGATGGGGCCAGTGTCGCTCCCCAAAGCGACACAATCTAAGCGATTTCTCTGATTGAGCCCAAGTGGGCAAACGCTAGGATCAGCCTGTTCGAGGCGGATGCGCAAGATTTTTCTCTCCTTGGTCTAGGCTAGATGTATCTCTGGCAACTTGCTTGCCCGCCCATCGGCCCCGTCTCGGTTACCTAGACGTCAGCCGGTAGCGCCTGAATGATATGCCCAACTGCTACTGCCTCAATCCGGACTGTCTGCGGCCGGAAAATCCCCCGGCTGCCTCCACCTGTGCCTTCTGCGGGCAGCCGCTGCTGCTGCGCAATCGCTATCGCGCCTTCAAGCGTCTGGGGCAGGGGGGATTTGGCGCCACCTTCTTGGCCCGCGATGAGGACATGCCCTCCAAGCCCTGGCGGGTGATCAAGCAGTTGCGCCCGGCTGAAAATTCGCCCCAACTGGCCAGGCTGGCGGAGGAACTGTTTAACCGCGAGGCCGAGGTGTTGGAGCGCCTGGGGGAGCACTCGCAAATCCCCAAGCTCTACGCCCACTTCCAAGAAGGCGGCAAATTCTACTTGGTGCAGGAGTTTATTGAGGGGATCACGCTTGCCCAGGAGATGCGGCGCAACGGGCCTTTTTCCGAAGAACAGGCTCGGCAGGTGATGCAGGAGGTGCTGCTCATCCTCAGCTATGTCCACAGCCACAACACCGTCCACCGCGACATCAAGCCGGCCAACCTGATTCGCCGCAAAGAAGATGGCCGCCTGGTGCTAATCGACTTTGGGGCGGTGAAGCAGCTTGGGCCAGGCCACACGTTGTCGGAGGAGGGAACGGCCATTCGCTCCCTGGGCTTTTCTCCGCCGGAGCAGATGGCCGGCCAGGCGGTAGGCCCCGCCAGCGATCTCTACGCGCTGGCCGCCACCTGCCTCAACTTGATGACCCTGGAGTCGCCGGCCAAGTTTTACGACCACAACACGGGCCAATGGGATTGGTCGGATCGCCTGCAGCTCAGCCCCGAGTTCGACGCCATTTTGCGCCGCATGCTGCACCCGGTTATCAGCCAGCGCTTTGCCACGGCTACCGAGGCGTTGCGGGCTCTGCAAGGGATCCCGGTGCAGGAGGGCCCGCCTTCCTCGCCGGTCATCTTGCCCCCTTCTCCCTTGACTGCCGGCTCCAGCCCGTTGCTGATCTCCGACCATTGGACCAGACGCCGTTCAACCTCTCCCCCCCCTGCCCGAACAGATGGGTTCTCGCCTACGCCGCTCCCTCGGCCCGGCGCGGGAGACATGCTGCCCCTGGGATCGGTTCCCACCGGCTGGGGGAGCACCACCGGTTTTACCCAACTGGGCCAAGCCAGCCGCATCACCGGCGGCGGGCAGATCAAGCCAGCCACCCCGCCGCGCATCCCGTCTTTGGCGGGGGCGGATCTGCGGGGCAAGTCTTTTGCCAACCAGAACTTAGCCGGTTACGACTTGCGCTGCGCCGACCTGCGGGGGGCCGATTTTTCGGGGGCCAACCTGCAGGGAGCCGATCTGCGCGGGATCCGCTTCAACACACCGCAACCCCGCTGGCTGCGCTTTTTGAGCCGGCTCCTCGGCTCGGCCAAAACCTTGGGCGAGATCCTAGCAGGCCTGGGAGGGCTCTTGGGAGCCGGGAGCCTGGCGTTTTTGCTCGTCCATCTCGCCACGCGCAATGTGGTTTATGCCTTGGGGGCGGCTGGGATGGCTTTGGTGGTAGCCGGGTCGGTGCTCTGGTCTGCAGGCGGCAGAACTTCCCTGCCACGCCAAGCCGAAGAAAAGGGCAAGCGCTTCACCAGCTTTTACAAAGCGGATCTGCGAGGGGCACAGATGGATAGGAAGCTGCGGGAGTTCGCCCGCCGCCAGGGTGCCATCTTGAGCTAGAGCAGATCCGTTCCCGCCTTAGGCTATGGGAGGAAGGCCTCTGCGGAGGGCCTGGCTCACCTGCTCCGCCAGAGGTCGGCAGGCCACGGCTTTCCCTTGCCGCCGATCCCCTGCCTGGTCGTAAAAGACGATGCCTTCGGCGCGGGAAAGGCCCAGGGCCAAAAACAGCAGCTCCAAAACCCCAAAGGAGGTGGCCTCTAAGTCCGGCGCTTGCTGCCGAAGTTCCGCCAGCGTGGCTTGGGCATCTTCCAGGTGGCCAAAGGCCGGGATCCACAGATGGCCGGGGGGCTCGGGTTCTGGGGGGGAGTCCGCCCCGGCGGAGCTTTCCACCACCCGCACCGTCAGCCAGCCACCATCGGGGTAGCGCAAGGTGGTGTACTGCAGGTGATCCAGGTGTTGGGCCACCTGGGTGAGCACCTCCGCCACCTGCTGCATCGCCGCTGTCGGGATCCCGTTCTGCGGGGCCTCCTCTACCAGCGTTGCTGCCTGGGCCGCCAGACTAGATACCATGATTGACAACCATCCTCATCTAAGTTCAGAATAGGTATTCGCAGCTCCTGGGGCTGTAGTTCAATTGGTTAGAGCACCGCCCTGTCACGGCGGAAGTTGCGGGTTCGAGCCCCGTCAGCCCCGTACCTGTTAGGAACACTGTAGCCTACATCGGCAAGCGGGTCAGCCCTGCTATTATAGGTACCTTGCTCCGTTAGGGTAGGGAGATGTGTGCCTTGCGGTATCTGCGCCCGGATTTGCTTCACCTCAAGCCCTATGATGCCGTGCCGCCCCAAGCTGCCGACAAGTTGGATGCAAACGAGTTTCCCTGGGATTGGCCGGTGGGCTTCAAGCAGAAACTCTCCCTCCTCTGGGAAAAAGGGATCCCGAGCAACCGCTACCCCGATGCTCATCACCAGGGCCTCAAGCAGGCCATCGCCGCCTATGCCGGGGCAGATCCGGCCCAGATTAGCCTGGGCAACGGTTCCGACGAGCTAATCCGCTCCCTGCTCATCGCCACCTGTGTGGGCGAGCGGGGCAGCGTTTTGGTTGCAGAGCCCACCTTTTCCATGTACGCCATCCTAGCCCAGAGCCTGGGGATCCCGGTGGTGCGGGTGCCCCGCCATCCCGAGACGTTTGCTCTGGATCTGGGGCGGTGTCAACAGGCCGTAGCGGAGCAGCGGGTGCGGGTGGTGTGCTTGGTAGATCCCAATTCGCCCACCGGCAATGGCCTGAGCACCGCTGAGTGGGAGTGGGTTGAAGGGTTGCCCGCCGAGATTTTGGTGATCCTCGATGAGGCCTATTTTGAGTTCAGCCAGCACACGGCCCTGCCCAAGCTGGCGGAGCACCCCAACTGGGTTATCTTGCGCACCTTCTCCAAAGCCTTTCGCCTGGCAGCTCACCGGGTGGGCTATGCCATCGGCCATCCGCAGCTTATCCAGGTGCTGGACTCCATCCGCCTGCCCTACAATCTCTCGGCCATCTCCCAGTGGGCCGTTCAGATCGCCCTGGAACATGCCGAGGAGTTTTTGGCCGACCTACCCCTCATCCGTCAGGAACGAGATGCCCTCTACCAAGCCCTGCAGGAACTGCCGGGGGTGCGGGTGTGGCCCAGCCAGGCCAATTTTCTCTACTTCCGGGTGGCAGGATGGGATCCCCAGGATCTGCAGCGGGCCTGGCAAGAGCTGGGAACTTGTGTGCGCTGTACCGGCGGCGGGCTGCGCCTAACGGTGGGCACCCCTGAAGAAAACCAACGCGCCCTGGAGCGGCTGCGGCAGATCTTGCGGTAGTTGGCTCTACTTCCAACTCCTTCTCAACCTGGGCCGAGCAATCGCTGAATCAGGCTATGAACTTGCTGGAGCTGCCTCTCGTTGAGCCGCTTCAGTTCCTCGCGGATTGCCACTTGCAGTCTCTGAGCTTCAGTTTGCTCCCGCTGCAGCAGCCAACTTTGAACAGGGCTGGGGTGCTCCACGAAGTCATGTGGCCAGGGATCCCATTCCTCCAGCTCGGGCTCTGCCTGGGGCAGTTGCTCACGCCAGCGCTCTTGAGCGCGGCTAAACTCCTCCGCCAAAAGATCGGTCGGTCGTCCCTCCGCCTGCAGAGAATCTCTGTACTTCTTGTGAACCAAAAGCCAGCGCTGCCGAATCTGAGAGCGTTGCCATCTTGGGATTCTACCGATTCTGTTTTCAGCAAAGCGCTCATAAAACCTGAGCGCATCTCGGTAGCAGCCCAGTCGCTCGTAGGCTAGGCCCACCTCCAGCGGCTGCAGCCACCAAGCGTGCTCCCCGCGCACACTGCTTACCACTTCCTGCAGAAAATCCCGCAGTCCAGGGAGCTTCCACCTCAGCTCATCCCAGTTGGTTTCCATGTCTCGAGCCATGCTGGCCACCAACTCGTAGTCATGTCCGCGCTGCCACGCCTGTGGGTGGGCCTGAACCACTTCCCAAAGCCTGCACCACTCGCGGCGCCGGATCAGGATTCGCAGCAGCAGCGGCCACTCTTTCAAGCGCTCCAGGCTGAGAATGACGTCGTTGATGTACTCCTCCCACTCGCCCGCGAGGGGACGTCCCGCCTCCTGCCATTTGCTCACCACTGCTGCGTCCTGCCGGTCTTTGGATAGCCACCTCACCTGGCCAGGCGGCTTCTCCAATTGGATCTTGGCTCGGTAGTAGCGGGAATGCTCCGTTTGGCCACCTTGATCCCAAATGGCAACTGCCTCCTCAAGTTTTTGTTGCTGGAAATAACAGATGCCGAGAATCTTGTGATATTGCCCTGCGAACGGCTGCCGCTGGCCAAGAAAGGCCAAACGCTCCCTCAAAGCCTCAAGAGTCTCTTGCCAAAAAAGTTCACGATCCTCCGGCTTAGGACAAAAAGTCCCTAGGTTATCGAAAACTTCCTCCAGCTCCGCCAAAAACTTCTCCACACAAACCTTCCAAGTCAGATCCGAATGCTTCGGGCTGACCTCAACGCTCAACCAATCTCGCACTCGAACTATCTGTCGAAAGCGCTCCATGGACTTGGCAGAGCTGCTTTGGGTTACCACCATCAAATCCACCAGAGGACCGTAGTTAGGGATCTCGGAGCACCTGGCAAAGTGAGTAGAACGATGCTGCTGCAACTCTGACCAAGCTTTTGCCTTCCAAAAGCACTCCCAGGCTTCTCGGATGAGATTTCTATTGGGTAGGGCGGATCTTTCCAAGCTTAAAAACTGACGGCCTGCAGAAACGTAATCCCTCTGCAGCTTGAGGATCCAAGCTTGGCATTCCTGTTCTAATTTCTGGTTGCCTGCCTGCCGAGCAAAGGCGCGCGCATCTTCCAAGAGCTCAGGATTTCCCTCCTCTACCCCTTGCCTAAGAAACCCAAGAGCCAAGTCCAGCACATCCTGTAAGTTTTTATCCGTCCAGTATTGGATGCCAGTGCCTTGAGCGAAGCCGGCCAGTACAGGCGGATGCGTTTGCCATTGGGATCGATCGGGCTGCAAATGAGAGTGATTGAGCCAAAAGTCAATCTCCAAGGCAGGATCCCAGAATTCCCGCCAGCCGGCTGCAGTATCCACAACAGCTAAGGCTTCGATGGGGCGGGTAATACCAACGTATAGCTGGTTGAGAAAATAATGTAGTTGCAGGGATACCTTCTCTGCAGCTTCTTGAGCGTAGTGGTTAAGCCTTCGGCTAAAGTTTTGTCGATAGCAGTCGCCAAACTTGTAGAGAATGATCTTTTTGAACTCCATGCCCTTGACAGCGGTAACAGTCTGCAGCAGCGCCGGCTTGAGATTTTGCTCCAGCTCTTCGGCAAAAACCCTCTGGAGGTCGGGATCTTGGCGCACGTAGTCCAGCTCCTCTCCTATAGAACAAGGCAGGATGCAAACTGTACCCGTGCTGTTCCTGAGCATACTCCTCAGCTCATGTTGAGTTAAGTTCTTGTCTTGGCCATCCAGTACAAACTTTTGAGCTGGCCTCCCCGGTTCCTGAAAACGCCAAGGCTGCTGTGGGCAAATCCCCCGATCATTGCTAAGAACTCGCCGCCACAAGTTGATAAGGTTGCTAAAACGAGTAATCTGAGGGCTACAGCGGTAATTATTTTTTAACTCCCGGGGACTTGGAATCTCGAGAGAATGGCCGGGCAACAAGTAAGCATGGATATGCTCGTAGAGATACCTCCTCAGGGCACCCCAACGAAATCCTGTAGGATTGATAGTTTGCAGAGGATCCCCAGCAAAAGCATAAGGTAAACGCTCGATAGCCCAATCCAACTTATATTTTCCCCAGGGGGACAAGCAGAAAACAATATTCAGTTCAAGCTGGGTAAAGTCTTGAACCTCATCACAGAAAATGACTGGGTGAATTGATCTAAGAAAACCATTCTGTAACACATCCCTAGCCAAATCTTGATCGTCCCAGTAGCTTCCGTAGGTAGTTCGTTCTTGATAACCCGGCCAAACTTGCTCGTATATTCGATCAAAGACTTCTACATTTACAGTGCGGTCGGCTTGAGGCAATTCCCGATAGCAATCTGGATCCAAGTAGTCGCTTACTCCATAGCCCTTGATCAGAGTACGAATCGTATGCCAAGCTAATTCTACATCACTGCGGCCGCGGTACCAGCTCCGGAATCGATAAAAATTGACATATCGCTCCGGTTGATAGCGTTCTTGTCTCTCTGGTGGAAGGCAGCTTAACAGGTAGTCCTGGAAGGTGCTAAAGAAAGCTTGACATCGCTCAATTTCCCCTTCTGAGAAGTCACTGCCTCTCTCTCGGTAACGATGGTTGACCCGCAAAATTGTACTTACCTTGCTGCGGGCTTGCTGTACTAGACTCGGGCTATAGGTTAAAAAGAGAGGACGGTACTGAAAGCTTCCTTTGCTTGAATCCTTCAGGTAATGGCTGCAGTAATCAGCAAAACGGTAATACAACATCAGAGATTTGCCGCTCCCAGCTCGCCCGTTGATTAGTAGAGGCATAGAGGTGCTTTGGAGAATTTCTTCTTCCTCCATCGACAAAGCTAAGTTCCCCTCTGTAGTCTCCTGGATTTCCAGCCAGACGTTTTCATCTGCAACCATGTAGTTGGGGTAGGCGCGGCGGGCATATCGCTTCCAAATCTCTAAAGATTGTGGGTGTTGGAGAATATCCGGCTGATCGGCCCCCCTCCCAAATAGGCAAGTTCGGCGCCCCAGGTCAAACCGCTCTCTCTGCTCCGGAGCGTGGTCGTAAACTCCAATTAAAAATGGAGATAAGACTTTTTCCTGCTCACATACCTGCACCAGGCTGATAGCCAGATGTATCGAGCCTTCCCGCCAGCACCTAACCTCAGTTTCTGGATAAAACAGTGGTAGTTTCCAGTAGAGATTCCCTTTCTCATCGCCAATGATGAATTGCTCTACCGCCCGATACACTTGGCGCCGCTGTTCTAGAGAAAGGGCTTGCACTTGCCGAACCCATTCCCCGCTTTCCAACACAAGCCGCTCCTGGCGGTTGGGAGTATTTAAAAACTGTGTCCAATCGTACAGTTCGTTGGGCAGAGGGAGGAGCTGGTTTTGCCGCGCTTCTTCTTGTTCATTTTCCGCTTGCCTTTGTGCCAGCCATGCCTGTAGCTGATCGTCAGACACCCAGTTCCTCACCCGCTCTTGATAGCTGGGATCCTGCCGCCGCTCCAGGAACTCTCGGTACTCGTGGCTGCCTCTCCCCCAAAGGCCAAACAAGACCAAAACCGGCACCTCTCCCAGATAGCGCAGATCAGCCACCAAGCGAACGTTGCGCCGGAGGTTGCGTTTCCAGTAGGGGTAGCGAACGTCGAACAACCGGCTTAAAAGGGTGCGATCCCCCTGCTCCAGCCGTTCTATCAGCTCCTCAAGGTTGTATGGCGCTCCTGCCTCCAAAACTTCTTCTGGGCAATACACGTACATGGGATCCCACTGCTCAAGCTGTCCTGGTTTGAAGGCCATCTTAGAGGCGGCCTGCCTTGTCTGTCAGGTCTCTCTCAAAACTTGCTACCAAACTGAGAGACTAACCAAACAACTTCAATTGAAGCTAGAGTTAGACTTTTAAGCTTTGATAAACTGTGCTGAACTGTTAGAGAATCCAGGCTGTTACCGCGCGGCCCTAACGCCCATGCCTCTGTCAAGCTGTCTGGCGGCAGCATTCTCAGCAGAAGCCGATCGAACCGGCAGAGAAAAGGTTGCGACAGGGATCCCGCTGGCTCTAGATGAGGTTGTCCAAAGTGAACTTTGGAGAAAGGTGATGGGATCCTCCCCTAGCTGGATCGGTTTGCCCTCCCTGCTGGCAACAGCGGTCTTGGATCATTGAAGCAGAACGGGGTTTGGATCCCATCTCGTCTCAATACAGCTTTTTCCGACGTGGGGGGAGTTCTGTAGAACGGTGGGATCCGGTTGTTACCCCTGTTGACCCGTTTTTCAAGAATTGTCCACCCTACTACCCAAGGAGCGGCTATGCAATTGGTTTACTTCACCCCCATCCTCGATGTGCGCGTGCAGCAAAGCACCCTTGACTTCCCGAGGCAGCAGAGCTCTGGAGAGCACCCTCGCACTTTCTTCCCCACGCCATTACAGGTTTGGGAGAGCGGCGAAGCCTACATCGTCCAGTTGTGGGCGCCGGGGGCCAATCGGGAACGCTTCCACATCGAGGCCACAGCCCAGCAGCTCTCCATCAGCGGTGAGATCCAGCTTCAAGGCCCTGAAGGTGCTGAATTACGCTACCAAGAGGTGGAGCCTCAGCCTTTTCAACGCACCCTCAAGCTAGCCAAAAGCATTCAGCCGGAAAAAGTCTCGGCCATCTACCGGGATGGCATTCTCACCCTCACCCTGCCCAAGGCCGATGCCGTGCGGGCGGTCAAAGTTCAGATAGGAACCTCAACTTCCGCAGCTGAGCCGGAAACTTTAACGGTGGAAAGCCAGCCTGCCTAGTCTCCCTTCTCCCCAAGCGAGAGGGGGCAGGGGGGAGGGAGTTCGGCTAGCTATCCCACTGCACGCGCACCTCGTCCCCTACTTTGAAATCCAAGGTGCGGCTGGCGTTGCCCCGGTTTTGCGCGATCTCCACCCAGCCGGAGCTGCCCACCAGGGCAAGCAGCTCGCCCTCGCTTCCCTCGGCAAAGGTGGCGGCGGAGCGGATGGTGATCCCCTTGATCCAGGCCCTCCAGTTGCGGCCCTCTACCCAGTTGCCAGGGAGAGTGGTGATGCCGTTGCCGAAGCGGTCGATGGACTGGATCACGCCGCGGCCGCCGTCGGGTTCTGCCTGAGGTGGCGGCCAGTCCCAGCGAACCAGCTCGGCCACATCCAAGGGATCCCCCAACTCTGCCAAGGGGATCCCGTTGGCCAGGTGGGCGGCCACGGGGGCAAAAATATCCCGCCCGTGAAAGGTACGGCTGGGGGAGGGGGTGCGCCAATAGCGGGGTCGGTTGAGTTCCACAGCAGCTAGAGGTGGGGATTGCTCCAGAACGCCGCTGAAGAGGCCATTGTCAGGGCCGACCAAATAGCCTCCTTGGGTTTGGATGGCCACCGCCCTTCGGCTGCTCCCCACCCCTGGATCTACCACCGCTAGGTGAATGGTTTCAGAAGGTAAATGGGGATAGGCCGTCATCAAGGCAAAACGGGCCGCTGCCACGTCCTGAGGCGGGATTTCGTGGCTAAGGTCGATAAACTGAACCTGGGGCGCGATCCCCCAAATCACCCCCTTCAGAATGCCCACGTAGGGATCCTGAAGACCAAAATCAGTGAGTAGGCTAATGACCTTCATTGGCGAGCTAAGCAGCGCTTGCCAGCCCTCTGGGAACTTTTAGCTGATACATTTACGCTGAACACTGCTGAGCATTACTGCTCAGCGGTGAAGCGATAGCATTCTGTCCGTTTCCGTTGTCACTACGCGACGCTGACGCGACCGCGCTACTCGGACGGAGTCCAAAC